>SXGT01055456.1_pt1 | contig 45507 bp, 43 predicted proteins | sample 3176221 | NCBI WGS metagenome assembly SXGT01 (sample SAMN11356862, study PRJNA531348) | freshwater metagenome | isolation source: freshwater sample F1-120 | place: China: Fuxian Lake, Yuxi | collected 2017-12-25 | reverse complement strand
GCATGTTGACCTACTGATTTGCTTTGGTTTTCTAACAAAAACACAATAGCAGAAAAGCAGGCGGCTGCCTCGACTTTTATTCGTAAATTCTCCCACTTACGAAATTAATTCAGATCAAATTCGAATTTTGCAAGAAGCTCATCAGTTTCAAATTTATTGAGATCGAGACTCTCAATGTCGACTTCTTGGTGGATCTTCATATAAATCAAGGCAGATGCACAAAATTCGACGGTATTAAAACCTTGATTAAATTTATTCGATTCGATTATGCGATTGATAATCTCTGTAGAAATTGGCTCATCTGTTTCGCAGTGTTTGGCAAATATTTGCAAGACTTCCGGTTCGAGGAGCCAGTGTTCAAATAACTGCGAGGGAAGTTCAACAAAATCTCGCTGGACATTTGTTCCGGATACGAGAGGATAAGTAACGTTAGATAGCATGCCATGTAATGCATGGCCAAATTCATGAAAAAGAGTTTTGGCGTCGTCAATGCTCAAAAGCGTGGGCTGAGAATCTGCGGCTTTAGTGAAGTTCATAACATTCAGAATAATTGGCCTGACATTCCCGGTTAATTTATGTTGGCATCTTAAAGAAGACATCCAGGCGCCGCCACGCTTGGAGGATCGACTGAAATAGTCTCCTAAGAAAAGAGCGATATGGTCTCCATTTTCATTCAAGGCCTCATAAGCAATGACATCTGCATGATAAAGATTGAGACCTTCGACTTTCCTGAAAGTGAGACCGAAAAGTTTATTGGCGACATAAAACGCCGCCTCAATTATATTTTCTAGCTTGAAATATTTTCTTAGTTCGCCCTGGTCTAGATTATAGTCGTTTTTTCTACGCAGCTCAGCGTAGTGACGCCAATCATGCGCTGCAAAATCTAGATGTTGATCGTGTGTGCGGGCAAGATTTTGTAGGATTTCCTCCTCTTTTCTTGCGACTTTTAATGCCGGTTCCCATACGCGAAATAATAATTCATAAACAGTCTCTGGCTGAGTCGCCATTGTATTTTCTAATTTATAATCAGCGAAATTACTGTAACCAAGGAGTTCAGCTTGTTCTTTGCGCAGAGTTAGAATTCTTTTAATTATGATTATATTGTTGGCATTTTCGTTATCTCCTCTCTTTGTCCAGGCGTCGAATATTGTTTTTCTGTGATCTCTATTTTCAGAGCTCTGTAGAAATGTTTCTGCGCTGGATCGCGATAGCGTGATTGCATATTTTCCAAATTGGCCGCGTTCTTCAGCGATCTTGGCGCAGGATTGAATAAAATTATCACTCAATCCTGCTAGATCATTCTCGTTCAAAAGCAGCATGTATTCAGCTTCTTCAGCAAGAATATTTTGTGAAAATTGCACTGAGAGACTTGCAAGCTCTTCGAGGATTTCAGTAAGTCTGCGCTGGGAATCCATTGAGAGGTTTGCCCCAGAGCGAATAAATGACTTATAGTATAATTCAAGTACGCGGATTTTCTCAGTAGATAAATTTAATTCTTGTCTAATATTATAGATATACTCAATTCTTTTGAACAATTTTAGATTCGACGAAATATCGCTATGATGTCTTGAAAGAATTCTTGCAATTTCCGGCTCTATTTTTTGTAATTGTGAATTTGTATGAGCGCTGGCGAGATTCCAGAAAATATTACTAAGATTATCAATTTGGAGACTCGCTATTTCTAAAGGTTCGATTGTATTTTCAAATGTTGGAGTTTTGAGATTTTGTGAGATATTTTCTATTTCTGATTTGTGCATAAGAATAGATGATGCAAAAGCTTCTTCAAAACTATTTGGTTTAATTCGGCTAAAATCAGGCAATCCGAATTCTTGCGAGGGAAAAGCGTGAAATAGGCTTTGATTTGATGATTTCATAGCAATCTTACCCAATCTACAAATCATACAATGAATAGATTATCCTAGCGTGAGTATGTCAGTTTGTGAGTCATCTATTGTTCGTGCCGATATTCGTTAAAGCGGTAGAGGTAAAAAAATATCGCCAGCTAAAAGCTAGCGATATTAAAATATCATATAACTGAGTGATGGCTTTGTCATGTATCGGCGAGGATTTTAAATAAGCCGGTTAGAACAATGCCGTTGAAGCTTAAAAATGCTATAGCCGCGACAACGGTAACAAATTTTCCTTCTAGATCGATTTGCTTGGTCATTGGTTCCTCCGCTCAAAGATTATTGAAGAAACCTTAACGAAGCACGGCTGATATGAATGTGTGTTGTCGCACATTATCGGGTTTTAGTGTGAGACGCGAGCGCCGGAACCAGAGTATATGTAGACACAAAATGACTGAAGTTAAAAGCGGCGGTCTCACTTCTCTCAAGCAAAGTTAAAGAAATGAGATTAGGGTGAGGTCTCTTCGGCTTTACCAAATGGATCTGTCGGGAGCTTTAATCCTTTGCCAAAAGGATCCTTGCCCTGGGTCCAGCAGTGAACAGTGATGTAGCATGTTGCGCCGGTAAGGCGATTACGATGCCAGACACCACCGGGGAGCGTTTGATAGAGTATCGTCCAGGCCCCAAACCCGGCGAGGATAACAAATAGAGCAACGCCGGCAAGTATTGTTTTATTTCCTGAGGACCAATTGGACATATTCGAACTTTCCTTCGGTTGATCGGTCTAGTGATTTCCTAGCACGAAAAAGACCAACATAGCGGTAAATTCCCTCACAATTGCAAAAATTATTTTTAAAATGCGGCTTGTGGCTCCATTTAATTGCAAACCGGGGCGCTCTAGAGAGATGAATAGAGGATGAATGGCGCCTACATGAAATATTCAGATCAAAACTGTCAATGTTCTTTATCCTTCTGCTTAACCGCATAAAGCTGTGTTTGTGATAGGATATTAAAATGATTGGCCGAGATCATTATTTAACGAAATATATCACTATCGCGATATCTTTCTTTATTTTTAATTATATATTTTTATCCCCTGTGCATGCAAATAGTCTTTCTATTAACTGTCCCACGATTAAGAAATTTAGCGAATTCGAGGTTAATTATATGGTCAGGCAACTAAACGAAGTGATAGGTTCGAAAGAGGCGGATAGATTGTATAGTAGATATATTGCTCTTAAATCCGAATGTTCAATTAATCCAAATCTTACCTTTAAGTTGGCCTTATCACAAAAGTTAAAAGATTGGCTTACGCAAAATGATATTCAGTTAGAGAGCGGCGTCACCTCAATGCGCTGAGTTCTCTGACGATTGGTCGGCTAAATGAGGTTTCTATAAAAGCAATGCAGGCGTTAAAAAAAAAGGTATGATGTTGGGGGCGGCAAAGTAAATATATGTGCTGAGAAAATCAATAAACGATATTGTGTCACTGATTTATGGCTTATTTTATATAAAATTATTGCCAATGTATTATCTCTTATCTGTGGGAAAGTTCTCGATATCATATAAGTATTTTTTAAAAGATAATTTCAGTTAGCTTCCAGAGGCTGCGCATCAAGCATACAAGATATAGCTTGTCTTTTGCTGGTTGAAAATAGTTTGCATAGACAGAATGATAAAGTTTGGATAAGCTAAGCGGATTAAAGTTCAGCATTCCGCTGGGCAAGTAAGTTTGGATCTAACTCGTCCTTAGCGCTCAATGCATCCATATTTAATCGAATTTATTGGCTATCTAGCCTCGGCTGCAAGCGTGCTCGTCTTCTTTTCAAAGACAATGGCTCCCTTGCGAATGGCTGCAGTCGTTGCAAATGGATTATTCGCTTCTTATTTCACGCTCAAGGGCATTTATCCTATGGCGGCTCTAAATCTATTAATGATGCCAATTAATATGATTAGATTGATGCAGGTGTCGCGATTGATTGAAGATATTCGCCGGGCATCTGCGGAGGCGTCTAATAAGGATTTTCAATATCAATGGCTCGAGGAATATGCCCAAAGAATTAGCCTAGACGCAAATGACTGTTTGTATCAGAAGGCAGATATGGCTGAGGAGGCCTACGTTTTATTGGAGGGAGAAATTCTTCTCAAGGAAAGTGGAATTATATTGTCCCCGGTAACTTTATTTGGAGAGATGGGATTATTCACTGAAGCTAGTCGTCGAACTATGACGGCAGTTACAAAAACGAAAGTTAATTTGTTGGCAATAAAATACGATGATATTCTTTTATTAGCATCTGAGAACCCTAAATTTTCTTTTTATTTGATGCATCTGATGGTTAGAAGAATGATGCAGAACATCGATCTAATAACTACGAAACCAATTAAAGCTTCTCGTTAGTTAAAATTGAATTATGAGTTCCTAGCGTTTGAAGTCACTATGGTAGTTTTGGCAATGTTTCTAGTAAATTGAGTATAAATTATTATGTTCGCTTTGGAATTTTTTTGGAAATAACAAAATCCTGCACAAAAGCCATTCTGAGCATCGCTAAGCGGCTTCTCTTTGCTTTGAAAGGCAGTCAGACAGGTTTCAGCTTTAGGGGCCTCTAGATTGTTTTTGAATTGATAAATCACATACCAGCGAATTTTTTTGGCGCAAATCTTATTTCCGCTAAGCATTTTCGGATTTCTTGGATTGCTTAATTTATAAATTGTCGCTGTTGCTACACCGCCAAGAAATGTTTGATACTGATTGAAGGTCCCCATATTCTTTACCTTAAGGCTGGCTCGAGCCATTTTAATGACGTTGTTTCCTATAGAAATATTTCCTGTAATAGACTGCGCCGTACGCGATAAAGCAGTAAAATTGCGTTTGGAGACCTGTTCATGGGCTAAACAAACTGACAATTGAAGCGCAAATCCAAAGAGGAATAAAATTGCTCGCAATGTCCGCCGACGATTGGGGATAGTGAATCTCATTTGTGTCCTTTCTCTGAATTTGCGGGATGCTGCTGTGCAGGAGTATAAACAGAACGATAGTCTTGAGGATAAAACTAAGCCCAAGCGCGCCGTGGAAATATTGTAGGCCTCAATCTAGGCCTGTGATCAGATTGGTGAACCAAACTAGTCTTGTTGGATCGTCGATAAATCATCCACAAACCGCCCAGGGAAACCGCATTAAGCAAAGAATTGCTGATGCGATAGCTTGGCGAGAAAGGAGGCTGTCCCGTAAGTTATTGTTAATAAAAAGAAATTTTATTGCGCTTCGCTCAATGCGTGACGTCAGTCGGCAATTTTTTATACAATTAACTAGATTGGGTAACGATTGCAAAAGCGGCTAATCCATATTTGATTTTTCAGCGTTTTTCTGCACTGATGGGGGTAAGAAATCATTTAAGCGATGCTAGAGGCGAGCTTTTCTTTGGTTTGCAGAAAGTCATGATGCGATCGATAAAAGTCTTGGTTTTTTTCTTGCTCGCTGGGGCGTGTTTGGGCTCCTATGAGGCTCGAGCTGCAAAGAAAAAACTGATTACAAATGGCGCGCCGCCGCCAGTTGCAGCTCCTGTTCCCGCGGTTTCAGCTCCTTTCGCTGCGGCTCCCGCTGCCGCGTCGCCTGTTGCTCAGCAAAGCGCAAGAATTAAGCCAATTGTGGTGCGTAAGCCCAAGCCAAAAAAGCCAAAGTTAGTTGTCAAACCTGAAACATCAGAAACAAAGTCAACGCCGGACCCGGTAATTGAGACAAAGCCTCAGTCCTCGCCAAAAGCAGAAGAAAAGACAATCTTTGCTCCGCGTAGCGAAGTGGTTCAAAGCGATAAGACGGGACGATTTTGGGAATGCCTGCTTCAGGCCCGACAAAATCAGGTTAAAGAATTGCGAAATTCAATTGAGCAGCCGGATACTTTGGATAAACAGATTATTGATCAAACTAAGCTGGCTTTAGCTGAGATCTATGCTGACGCAAATTTCTCGCAAGCGGATAAAGTTAATCCAAAGATTTTTAATCTTGAAAAGTTATGTGGGAAAGATTTTCGTGAGGAAGATTTCCAAGTATTTTTTAGAGATGAAGGAACAAAGAATCAATTCAGAAATTACAAAGATGCAATAAGACTCTTCTCAGAGGTTGAAAGCGCGGGGCTATCTGAGGGAGGATTGGGGCTAGCAAAAATGTATGCGCGCGGCGCTGGATATCCAAAGGATTTGATGCTTGCCTTAACGAAAGGACTTGAGTCAGCGAAAAAAGGTTTATCGGAGGCGCAAAGTTTTGTTGGCCAGATATATCAAGGCGATGACTTTTCAGAAAGTGGATCACGTAGCAAGGGGCTGCCGCCCAATTATAAACTTGCCTACATGTGGCTGAATATTGCTGCGGCCGAAGGAAATGAAAAGGCAAAGCAGATCCGGGATAGATTATCGGAAAAAATGTCTTTTGAGGATGTGGCTGCAGCACAAACTTTATCATCAAAATGTGCTGCTTCGGGATATAAGAATTGCGCGAATTGATGGCTTGCCGTAAATAATCAAGTGTTAATATGATATATTTTTTTTGGTTTTTTCACGATGTTTTGTTAAACTAAAAGTAAATTTTCACCCGATATATCTTCCGGGAGATATTACGTGCTTATTAAACTTCATGGTGGAAATATTATTGATCCCGTTAATGGTAAGGATTGTATTGGCGATCTCTGGATAAGGGATGGGAGAATTATATCTGTTCCCAAAGGACAGAAGCCTGATGTTGAATATGATGTAACAGGTCATATCATTATGGCTGGGGCGATTGATATTCATTCGCATATAGCTGGGGGCGGGGTAAATACGGCGCGTTTATTACTACCCGAAGCGCACCCTGGTCATCAGAAGCGTCCGAAACATACATCCTTATCTTCCATAGGTTGGACGACATTTGAAACTGGGAGGCTATACGCGCAACTTGGTTTTACGACTGTAATAGAGCCAGCGATTTTGCCGCATCATGCGTTACATGCGCATTTGGAGCTCTCCGATATACCAATTATTGATAAAGGCTTTCTTACAGTATTGGGAAACGAAGATTTTTTACTTAAATCATTGCGAAAAAATAAAAGTGATCGAGAAGTAGTAGATTATATTGGTTCAACATTTGAAGCTACGCGCGCAATAGGCATAAAATGCGCAAATCCAGGTGGAGTATGCGCCTGTAAAGAAAATGTGCGGAGCTTCACCCTTGATGATGAAGTGCCTGAGTATGGACTGAGTTCAAGGGAAATTTTTACACGCTTGCAGAAGTCGGTTTTAGAAACAAAAATACCTCACCCGCTGCATTTGCATATGAGTAACTTAGGACTAGCTGGTAATGTTGAAACCGCATTAGCTACAATAGAGGCGGCTCAAGGATTGCCATTACATTTAGCGCATGCGCAATTTTATGCATATGGCGTTGAAGGTAAGCATCGGTTCTCCTCTTCCGCGGCGCAATTTGCTGAGAAGTTAAATGCCAACAGAAATGTTTCAATTGATGTTGGTCAGGTTATGTTTGCGAATACAGTTACAGTTTCAACCGATATTCAAAAGCAATTAAACAGTTTGCCTTCGGCTAATCCTAAGAAGGGCTCGATTTTCGACGGAGAGGGTAATGGCGCAGGTATCGTACCCTACCAATATAGGATTTCGGATTTTTATAATGCCGTTCAGTGGGCAGCTGGATTAGAGCTCTTTCTACTCGTCAAAGATCCAATGCAGGTTTTCTTTACGACAGATCATCCAAATGGCGCTCCCTTCACGACATATCCTGATCTTTTCGCACTTCTCATGAGTGCGGATAAGCGTGCAGAAATGCTCTCGAGATTACCAGTAGAAGTTAAGGAACTAACAAATCTATCAAATATCAAGCGTGAATACACTTTGTATGAAATAGCAATGATGACAAGAGCCGCGCCTCGTAAACTTTATGGACTAAAAGATCGTGGAGAGTTGGGTGAGGGGTCTATTGCCGATGTTGCAGTTTATAAAATTCAAAAAGATCGAGCTGAAATGTTTCGTAATCCTTCCTACGTATTCAAGGATGGAAAACTTGTTGTTAGGGACGGTAAGGTTATACACTACACGCGTGGTAAAACACTCTATGTTAAACCTGAGTATGATCGCCAGATTAATAAACGGCTCAATGAATATTATGATGAGGAATATGGCGTATCGCGTACGTTATTTAGCGTATCTGAGGATTCTTTACCCAATCGAGAGCATTTTAATCAGATTTCCTGTCTGACTTAGCGTATAAACTTACAAGAAAATTAGTTTATTGAGACTTATGAATTAGGCAGGCCAAGCTTCTGTTCAACAGATAATATTTGTTTGGTAGTCTTTAATACTGTGTCCGGATTTAGGCTAATTGAATTGATGCCTAATCGGACTAGAAATTCTGCGATTTCGGGATAGTCAGATGGCGCTTGTCCGCAAATACCAATCGGACGGCCATTGCGTTTAGCCCCTTCAATCGCCATGCGGATCAATTCTTTTACTCCCTCATCCCTTTCATCAAAATCAAAGGCGACAATTTCAGAATCCCGATCAACTCCGAGAGTTAGCTGGGTTAGGTCATTAGAGCCAATTGAAAATCCATCAAAATATTTTGAAAAGCCATCAATCAGGATAACATTATTGGGTATTTCGCACATGACATAGATCTCTAACCCTTTATCTCCGCGTTTAAGGCCGTGTGTCTCTAAAGTTTGCAACACCTGTTTGGCTTCATCAATGCGGCGACAAAAGGGGATCATTAATTTTACATTAATTAGTCCAAAATCATTGCGTACTCTTTTCATCGCTAAGCATTCTAAAGCGAACGCTTCTTTGTATGAAGGATGAGAATAACGAGAGGCTCCGCGAAATCCGATCATAGGATTTTCTTCTTTGTATTCAAAAATTTTACCTCCAATCAGTGAGGCATATTCATTTGTTTTAAAATCAGACATTCGAACAATAACTGGCTTGGGATAGAATGCTGCGGCGATTGTTGCGACGCCCTGGGAAAGTTTTTCGATAAAATAGTTACTCGGATCGGGGTAATTCTTAGTAAGCTTCTGTATTTCACGAAGGTCCCGAGCGTCGAGGCGGTTGGGGTGAATGAGAGCCATAGGATGAGCTTTAATGGTTTCGGCAATAATAAATTCCATGCGCGCTAAGCCAACGCCATCGTTTGGGAGCATAGAGTGACGAAAGGCGAGATCTGGATTGCCTATATTCATCATGATGTGTGTATTAGGTTTAGATAGATTCGTTATGTTTGTTTTCTCTATTTCAAAATCGATTTTTCCCTCATAAATTTTTCCAACTTCTCCTTCAGCGCAACTTACAGATACTAATTCTCCAGTCTTGATCTGCTGAGTGGCTATATCTGTCCCTACAACTGCAGGAATTCCTAATTCTCTTGCAACAATTGCTGCATGACATGTTCGTCCGCCTCGATCTGTGACAATCGCCTTAGCGGATTTCATCACAGTGCCCCAATCAGGAGATGTCGTTTGCGCGATGAGAATCTCTCCTGGTTCAAATAATGAGAGTTCAGAGGCGCTTTCTATAATTCTGGCTTTGCCGCTTACAATTTTTCCGCCGACGGCTCGGCCCTCCGCCTTTAGTAATCCATGATTAATAATTTTATACTCTTCGATATAGTTATAATTTTGCTGAGATGCGACTGTTTCGGGTCTAGCTTGAACGATATAAATTTTTCCATCTAATCCATCTTTTGCCCATTCAATATCCATAGGACGATGGCTGCCAGCTGATTGACTATAATGATCTTCTATTAACAGAGCTTGTTCAGCCAAAAACACTATTTCGTTGTCGTTAACACAGAAGGTTTCTCTTTCTTCTGTTGTTGTAGGGGTGTTGCGAGTAGTTATGCGTCCACTTTCTGATAAAATCATTTTTATTTTTTTTGCGCCCAGGGTTCTTTTGATTACGGCTTTCTTTCCATTTCTGAGAGTTGGTTTAAACACATAGAATTCGTCGGGATCGACAGCTCCCTGGACAATATTTTCTCCTAAACCGTATGCGCCTGTGATAAATACCACATCCTTGAAGCCTGTCTCTGTGTCGATCGTGAAAATGACTCCAGAGCTCGCTAAGTCGGAGCGGACCATTTTCATAACGCCTACTGAATTAAATACTTTTAGATGGTCGAATCCATTATCTATTCGATAGCGTATAGCTCTGTCCGTGAACAAGCTTGCAAAGCAATGCTGAATGGAATCGAATACAGCCGCTGCACCATGAATATTAAGATATGTGTCATGTTGGCCTGCAAAGCTTGCATTAGGTAGATCTTCAGCTGTTGCTGAAGAACGCACAGCGACAGTCAGGTCTTGGCCATATTCAATTGCAAGATCCTCAAGAGCTTCTTTAATCTCTTTAGCGATCTCTTGAGGCAGAGCGGCGCGATAAATTATATCTCTGGCGCAAGCAGCGCGCCTTGCAAGATCTTCAACGTTTTCTGGGTTTAAATTTGATAGGATCTCACGAAGAGAGGGCCAGACATTTGACTGATCAAGCGTTGCTCGATACGCTTCCGCAGTCACAGCAAAGCCATTGGGAACTTGAATACCTTGCGGCGTTAATGATTGATACATCTCGCCAAGAGATGCGTTCTTACCACCAACGAGAGGCACATCTTTAATAGTAATTTCAGAAAAAAAGCGTATAAATTTTTTTTTGTCAATTTGTGTTAGAGGCGCAGGGCGAGCATTGCTATAATCAGCCATTATTTTCACCAATAAAAAACTAGTAGAAATTATTTATTGAGTATATCTTTACAGCTATTTGTTCCGAATTGATACGATCTGAGGCATTTAGCCACGGTGATAATGAATAAATTCAAATAAAGTTAAATTACACTCAATTGTCTTGCTATAATAAAAAGACGGAGCGAATATGCGCTGCGCCTTTTTAATTTTATATTAGCTTAGGCTAATGCATTACATAGCTTGCATCGCTTCAGGTTTTCCGCGACTACGTTTTAGAAAGAGTTTGTTTAAGGCGGCGATATAGGCGCGTGCTGAGGCGACAAGCGTATCTGGATCTGCACCCCGTCCTGTAACTGATTTACCATCTTCATTGAGGCGTACGGATACTTCGGCTTGCGCGTCGGTACCTTCAGTTACGGCATGAACCTGGAATAGCTCTAGGGTTGCTTCATGAGGCGCTAGCGCTTTGATGGCATTAAATATGGCATCCACCGGACCGTTTCCTGTTGCTTGGTGCGTGATACGCTTGCCGTCGATGTCTAATGTTAGTGCAGCAGATTGCGGTCCCTGAGTGCCTGCCATGACCATCAGAGAAATAACTTTTATGTGGTCATGGGAGTTGACTATTTCATCATCAACTAATGCGATGAGGTCCTCATCATAAACGAATTTCTTACGGTCGGCTAAATCCTTAAATCGATTGAAGGCGTCCTCAAGCGCATTTTCTCCAAGGTCATAGCCCAGTTCCTTGAGTTTCTCGCGGAAGGCGTGGCGGCCTGAATGCTTACCCATGACAAGGGAGGTTTTTGATACGCCCACGCTCTCAGGAGTCATGATTTCATAGGTATGGGCATTTTTCAGCATACCGTCTTGATGGATACCGCTTTCATGCGCAAAAGCGTTGCGCCCAACAATAGCTTTGTTGTACTGAACAGGGAATGAGGTTACTGCCGAAACAAGTTTTGATGCGCGAGTGAGAATCTTCGCATCAATGTTCGTGTGAAAAGGCAAGGCGTCGTGGCGAGTCTTCATCGCCATGACGACTTCTTCCAAGGCCGCATTTCCGGCGCGTTCACCTATTCCGTTGATGGTGCATTCAATTTGTCTTGCGCCGCCCCGCACGCCAGCAAGAGAGTTTGCAACGGCAAGCCCAAGATCATCATGGCAATGCACGGAAAAAATGGCCTTGTCTGAATTTGGCACACGCTCTCTTAGAATTTTAAAAAGGACCTCATACTCCGTTGGCGTGATATAGCCAACTGTATCGGGAATATTTATGGTTGTCGCTCCTGCATTAATTGCAGTCTCCACGCACCTACACAGAAAATCGATTTCTGTGCGCGTACCGTCTTCAGCAGACCATTCTACATCGGCGACTTTATTTCTTGCGCTTGTAACTGATGCGGAAATGAGATCCAGTACGCGCTCTGGCTCCATCTGAAGCTTATACTTCATATGGACGGGCGAAGTGGAAATGAAGGTATGGATGCGAGGTCGATGGGCGTGCTTTAAGGCCTCGGCGCAGCGTTCTATATCGCGCTCAGCTGCACGCGCGAGACCAGCGACAGACGCTCTTTTAACGCGCCGTGCAACTTCAGAGACGCTCTCAAAGTCGCCTGGACTAGCGACAGGGAATCCGGCCTCAATGATGTCAACGCCGAGTTGATCAAGCAGATCTGCTACTTCGAGTTTTTCTTCAAAAGTCATGGAAGCGCCGGGTGATTGTTCTCCGTCGCGCAGAGTTGTATCAAATATTAATACCCGATCGTCAGTGCTGGCTTTTGGCGTAATTGGCGTGTTCATTAGCAAGATTTCCGATGTGTGCGCCCAAAGAGTTTAGTTGTCGCCTGAGTGTCTCCCCTGACTGTCTGGGTTTGACCCGGCGGACGATCAGGGGCGGGGAAGCAGCAGGCGCACAAGCGCGCGCGTCTGCAGCAGGGGGAGGAATGCATCCCCTTTCGTTATGCTGCGCAAATAAACGGCGTTAGCTTGCAAGATTATGGCACTCAGATTGCTGACCAATCACAAAATCATAGGCAATGCCGGCGCCGCATGCAAGCCCGGATAAAGCGTCTACTGGGCGGTCTGTTTATTATTTTTTCACTTCAACGCATGGGCACTTGCCCAAATGATAATTTGCGCCCTAACATCGTCTCTATGGTCAAGACAATCGTCTCCATTCGGCATGCTAAACTAGAGGATGCGAGTGAAATCGCTTTGGCTCATGACGCCTCCTGGCGTGAGGCGTATCGTGGGGTCATTCCGGGCATTGAACTCGAGAGAATGATTGCGCGTCGCGGCCCTGAGTGGTGGCGCGCCGCCATTTTACGCGGCAGTGGCCTGCTCGTTCTGGAAATTGACGAATTAATCGTTGGCTATTCAACATTCGGTCGCAATCGAGTGCCGACAATGCCCTATTCTGGCGAGATCTTTGAATTATATCTCATGCCTCAATATCAAGGACTAGGGTTTGGGCGCCGGCTTTTTAATGTCTCTCGTCGTGAACTAGCGGCTTATGGGTATCTTTCAACGATTGTCTGGGCTCTTGCAGATAATAGCAAGGCCCTAAGTTTCTATGGCCGACTTGGCGGGCAGACTGTGCGTCAAGCAGAAGAGCGTTTTGGAGATAATATGTTATCTCGCGTAGCGTTTGGTTTTATTTCTGCTCCAGCTTTGTGATTGAGGTTTTCTTCAGAAAATTTTTTAATGATTTGTTGTTCAGCGCGCGCGTAACTTGGCTAAGAGCGCTCGTGTGGCAAAGCCGTCTGCGGGAAGCCAGCCTTGATCTATTTGCGCCGCGTGAATTGCGTTACGGCTCGAGCGTCCGAGTTTTCCATCAAAAGCGCCGCGATAGTATCCGCGCTCTGCGAGAAGATGTTGAAGCGATTTAACCTCATTAGTTGAAAGCGGCGTTACTCTGGACCAGGGAGTTGTAGGCATAGAGCGATCGGCAATCCGCTCAGCCAGCAGTGTAACCGAGAGCGCATAAGCATCGGACATGTTGTATTTACGGATGACTTCAAAGTTCTCGCTGATAAGAAAGCAGGGACCAAGCGCTCCGGCAGGAAAATAAAGGCTTGCTGCTCCGCTTTTGGGTAAACTTTCTCCGTTCGCTTGCGTAACGCCAAGTGATCTCCATTGAGAAAAATCGAGATCGATCGCGGCATAGTCATAATTTTCTGGCAATCTCGCTTCGACAACAGCTGGTAGATCTGCCCGCCATCCAGATTTTTCCAAAAAATTAGCAACAGATGCGATTGCGTCCTCTCTAGAACGCCAGATGTCTGGAGCGTGTCCGCCTTCATTACTTTCAGCATATTTCAAATAGGCCGAGGGCATGAATTGTGGCTGACCCATTGCGCCGGCCCATGAACCGCGTAATTCGCTACGACTGGCGTCTCCGTTTTGAAGAATGGTAAGGGCGGCAATGAACTCAGAAAGAAATATTTCTGATCGATGTCCGCTCCAGGCGAGCGTCGCCAGGACGCGAAAAATATCAGCGCTACCAGTTGAGACGCCATAATTACTCTCGATGCCAAGGATAGCGATTATAATTTCGCCTGGCACGCCGTGACGTTGGCTTGCGCGTGCAAGGGCGCCATCCAGCTCGCTTGCGACTCCGCGTCCGCGAGAAATCCGCGTTGGGGTCAGAACGCTAGCCACATAGGCCGGAATTGCGATTGTAAACTCTGCTTGGGATTGAGGCTTATTCAGGATGCCGGGTTCCGGCGTAAGCCCCGCCGCAACAGTATCAAAAATCGGCTTGGCAATGCCGGCTTGCTGGGCGGCGGGCCAGATTTCCGCGACAAAATCTTTAAAGGATTTCGATGACGCGCCGTTGGCGTGGGCGCGGGAAACTAGCCCATAGAGCGCCAGAGCCAAAAATTTGCGGCGATTCACCCTCGCGCTGGAGTGAGCTTGGGCGAGAGGATGATTTTTATCTGGTTGCGTCTTCTTTGGAAAGTTTACACCTTCCGCCATTTTGTTTGACAGATACAAGGCGCTGCCCTCTATTGGCGTTAGAACTCTATGATTTCAGGGAGCGAGCGCGCTCGCAAGTCGACCATATGACCCATCAGCCTGTGACGTCCAGTTATGCCAAGCCCCAGCGGCTTGGTGGGGAAGAGACATTCTCAGAGCGCCCTTCTGAATTAAAGGCGCGACTTCGGGGAGCGGGTTTGCGTCCGACAGTGCAGCGTTTGGCCTTGAGCCGATTGCTTTTCGGCAAGGGAGATCGCCACGTGAGCGCCGAAGCGCTGCATGCCGAAGCCCGCGAAGCAGGACTATCGATGTCCTTGTCAACGGTTTATAATACCCTGAATCAATTTGCCGGTGCGGGTTTATTGCGTGAGATCGCTGTACAAGGTCCCCGTACCTATTTTCATACTCGGACGTCTCCACATCATCATTTTATGGATGAGTCGACAGGACGCATGTTCGATGCAGCCGACGGATCAGTCGAATTCTCTCGTTTGCCAGCTCCACCTGAGGGGATGGAAATTGTTGGCTGTGACGTGATTATTCGCATCAAACCAAAGCGCGGCTGACATAAAAGATGATTGCTTCATTGACGGGTAATAAGAATTACAGAGGTCCAATAGTTCGCGCCGTGGTTAATCGCTGAGCAACTTGATAATCTCTGCCTTAAGACCGTCTTTTATATCCGCACGCGCGAGACCAAAGGCGACATTTGCGGTAAGAAATCCTAATTTTGACCCTGCGTCATATGTGCGTCCATCGAAGTACGCTCCATGAAAAGGTCTCCGTCGCGCTAAAGCGATCATTGCATCTGTAAGTTGGATCTCACCGCCTGCGCCCTTTTCGCCTTTTTCTAATATACCAAAGATTTCTGGCTCAAGAATATATCTGCCAGAAATAATAAAATTGCTTGGCGCGGTTCCCTGTGGGGGTTTCTCGACCATGCCAGTGATTTCAAAACTATTCCCGTAGTCTTTGCCTTTTTTTACAACACCATATTGATGCGTCTCTTTAGGTTTAACTTCTTCTACGGCGATTATGTTGCCGCCGTGTTTTTCATAAGCAGCGACCACTTGAGCAAGACAACGGGATGTTTTTTTCTCAGCTGGAAGCGTAATCATATCGGGCAGTAATACCGCGAAGGGTTCGTCGCCAATAATATCTCTTGCGCACCATACAGCGTGTCCAAGACCTAAAGGGGCCTGCTGACGCGTAAAGCTGGTCGCGCCAGCTTTCGGCAAATCGGCGAGTAAGGCGTCATACTCTGCTAATTTATTTCTTTTACGTAACGTATCTTCAAGTTCATAGGCCATATCAAAATGATCTTCGATTACGCCTTTTCCTCGTCCCGTAACAAACACAAAATGCTCAATGCCCGCTTCTCGGGCTTCATCGACCACATGTTGTACAACCGGCCGGTCAACAACGGTGAGCATTTCTTTAGGGATGGCTTTTGTGGCAGGGAGAAATCTTGTGCCAAGGCCAGCAACTGGAAAGATTGCTTTTCGAATAGGTTTGCTCATGGACTATCCAATAGTGTCAAAGGCTAAAAATTTCATTCAAGCTTAAGTCTATTTAATCAACTGGGCAATCTCATGACGCCCTATGAAGAGAATTTTTTTATACTTCAAGTCTCTCAACAATAGTTTTTAGAACCTTGATACGAGCATAATTTTTGTCATTTGCTTCAACAAGAGTCCAGGGCGCGTGATTGAAGCTGGTACGGTCAATCATGTCCGTCATTGCCTCTTCGTAAGACGGCCACTTTTCACGATTACGCCAATCCTCAGGCGTTAGTTTGTGTCGTTTATACGCCTCGGCCTCACGACTGCGAAAACGTTTGAGTTGTTCATCTGGCGATATGGCTAGCCAGAATTTTATTACACAGTAATTGGCTTCATTTAACTGCCGCTCAAAATCATTAATTTCTTGGTAGGCGCGCATCCATTGATCACGTACGGCGAATCCTTCTACGCGCTCTACGAGTACGCGCCCATACCAACTACGATCAAAGATCGTCACGTTTCCGCGCCTTGGTATTTGGCGCCAAAATCGCCAAAGATAAGGACGGGCCCTTTCTTCATCAGTCGGAGCTGAAACGCCTATTACGCGAAAGCGTCTGGGGTCTAAGGCTTCGCGGACACGACGAATGGCGCCTCCTTTACCTGCGGCGTCATTGCCTTCAAATAGAATTACTAAGCCTTTTTTACTAAATTTTTTTGATTTTGTTGCAGCATTTAGGCGGTTTTGTAAATCGTTAAGCGCATGAACATATGTCTCAGCGTTGATGCTAGCGGTGAGATTCAGGCGAGCGCTTAAACTTGGCTTTGGCAAAGCTGATGTTGGAGCGCTAGAAGCATGTGGTGTTCGGACGGCTTCTGGAAAGCTGGCTGTGTTGATTAGTGTCTGAAGAAGTAGGTCGCCAACCGCAGCATCGCGATAGTGAGGATTCTTAGCAGGCACCACAGACCACGGCGCATCCCCTGTTGAGGTTAATTCGATCATTTCCTGGGCAGCTTCATTCAAGCGTTGAGCGGCTTTTTTACCCTTAATTTCCGCCCATTCAGTAACAAGCGGTCGTTTAAGCGCGCTGATTACTTTATGTTTATTCTTAAACCGACGGCGCGCTTCGTCTTCATCAAGAGCAAGCCATATTTTTAATAAATGAACTCCCTCCAGCCGGAGCATTTGTTCATTTCGATTGATTTCGTCTAGCGCTGCTGCATAGCTTACCTTATCGAGGATCCCTAAGGCGCGCGCGCGTAAGATATTATGATGCCAGGAGCCGAGTACAAGGCCGATACGTCCCTTGGCCGGCATGTCTCGCCAGTAACGCCAGGCTGGAGGACGAGCGCGTTCCTCTTCCGAGGGTTCCGCATAGCATAATGTTTCAACAAAATGATCGTCCAACCATTCGTATAGTCGATTGATTACCTCTCCTTTTCCTGCGCCGTCTGATCCATTAATTAATACTAATATCGCGGCGCTTTTTTCTTTGACGAGGTCATATTGCGCATCGAGTAATTTTTCGCGTAATTGGGTTTCCAAGAGGTCAAAATCGCCCTTGCTCAACATATGCGGCAGTTGTGAGGACGGGAACATCGGGATCTCCGAGAAATTTAGATATAAAACTTACAATAAATGAAGAGCGATCTTTTCAAAAATTTAAGCTATGATAGATGTGGCCTATAGCGGTTCCGTAGCTCAGCAGGATAGAGCAGCGGTTTCCTAAACCGAAGGTCACAGGTTCGAATCCTGTCGGGACCGCCAATAGAATATGCATGATCAAAATGATTTCTTGTGGGATATGAGCATTTTTCTCTCCGACTAATTTAAAAAGAACTTGGATATTTTAGATATTTGGTCAGTCGCATGTTTTTTACGAAAAGCCTAGATAAACTCAGAAGCGATTTTTTTTAGATTTTCTTTGTATTGAGCCGGAGAAAAAGTTTTATCGTAAAATTCTACTGTTCCTTGAGGCTTGGTGATTTTATTGTCGAGTGACGTATTCGCCAGGATATTCTTATCTAAGGCTTTTGCAAAGTTTTCCGCCGTATCAGCAATGAATACTCCCTGTAAGTTTTGTGTCGGGAAATCCATGCCGCGAAAGGCGATTGACGTGGCGATGAGGGGCAGGCCCGTTGAGAGAGCTTCTACAGTTTTTATTGAGAGGCCATGGCCGCTAATGGCGGGTAGTATAATCGCTTTCGCGTTTTGATAGGCCTCTTCAAGACGTCTTATTTCCCCTTTAAAACTTGACTTATATTTATTAAACAACTCTGGAAAAAATTTCTGCATACCCTTGTCTGCATCACCATAGATTGAAACTGAAAAATTTTTGGTTTTTGGCGCTACTTTATCCAATAACCAGCAGATACTTTCGAGATTAGGCGGATTGTTTGCCGCGATCATGACAATTTCATCGCCTGGCGATGATAGCGTGATTTTATTTACGCTAGGATATAATAAGATATGCTTTTTATTGGGCAGCAACGATTCAAATAAACTTTTTTCTTCAGCGTTGAGATGAATGAGCGCAGAGGCTTGTTTAAGTTGGGCAAGTTCCTCAACTAGCAGTTGTTCATAAGTTACTTTTGGTTTTAGACACCAATTTAGCTTATTCATAATTTCAAATTGTCGCGCCTGGATATCATGCGTTTCTAGTAAAATAGGGATTTTTTCTTTTGCGAGTCTTTTTGCGACAGGCATGGAAAAGAAGTGATTGCAGTGAATTAGATCAAATTTCTGAGCCTCGATTTCTTGAGAAAGCCGCGCATGCTCAATGAGCCATGTCCTGATTTTTGCATGGTTTCCATGGAAATAAGGCCATAGCGCATTCCAAAGGTAGTCATAGCTCAGCAGGTGCGCCAAAGGCGGGCCGCCTAGATGGCAAATATCCCTAATCTCATGGGCGGAGGCCAGGAAGCCGCACCATTTTGATTTGTTTTCTGGCGTTGCATTAGGCGTCATGCTTAAAGCGATTGGATAAATGTTGGCGCCCATCTCCGCATAGGCCGTAATCTGCCCCACGACTACTCTATAGGTTCCGCAATTTGTCCAGGCCGGAAAAATAATTGCAATATTTTTTTTATTTAACAAATTCTCACTCTGCATTTTCACAATCGCGTTAATTGATAATTGTTCTAATCTTTCTAATTCACGAATAACGAAGAGTTTATAGCTTAAGTATTAAAATCGCAATTCTTTTTTCGAAAGAAGTTGTTGGGGCCTTGCAAAAAATATTTTCTTAAGAAGAGATATTATGCTGATATAGTATGGCGTGTTTGTAGTTCAGCGTTAAGAAACTAATGCCATGTTGATTTTAAAATTAATTATACTATCTTTTACTGGCTGACTATTTACTAACGCTCACGGATAGAAATTAAATCAGGGGTGAATTGTTTGGCGCTTTAAGTGGGATTTGATTCTAGAATATATTTATGATTCAGAAACAGACAGCGAGTAGCCCTGTTAGCGTGGGCGGAGAATTTAAATACCTGTGAGTTTAAAGGCTGATCTAGTCTTTATTAATCTCATAAAATTTTAGGAAAGAGCTTTGCGTCAAAGATTTTTGATTTAAAAAAATGAAATTTTATCTCTGACTGACTGGACAAAAGGTCGCACCTATGAAGATTTGGTCGGTTTTTGAGTGACATATTGTCGCGAATATCATGAACGGGCTGTTACTCTACTTGACCCTAAATCCTCACGTAGCTACTGGCGTTTTAAGGACAGGCATCATCCATATCCTTGGAATTTACCCGCGTTAAATTCAAGGTGAAGCTGTTTGGGTGTTGCGTACACGGGCTAAGATCTATCGGCATATATTTTGCTCGACAAATAAGCGCTTAATTTGCGCCTAACAAAATTGATTGCGGCTTGTGTTATCTGGCGCCTGAACATAGGGGAATGAACAATTATGATGCGACCTGATCATATTTATCTGGCGATGTTAATGGTGAAACACAGCACGCTCGCTGGCGCGTGTATTTTTGGGTTCAAAATTATTGCAAGCGTCGTAAAGACCTTATAATTTTGTTCCGTTTGGTAATGTGGGGTAAGGAAAAAAGCTTTCCTTATAAAGGCTATGGCCCTACTTGACCTTCCTTTACGAAGCTCCGACACAGAGAGTTGAGCGTATGGGGAGGCTGTACAATGTCGAAAATTATAGATGGGCCAAGACTGCAGGCGCATTCAGGTAAGTGTCGACAACTTGTCGTTTTTCTTCATGGCTATGGCGCAGATGGCGCAGATCTCATTGAAATTGGTCGCCAATGGCGCAGCTTTTTGCCAGATGCGGAATTTGTGGCTCCGCATGCGCCCGAGCGATGTTCAATGTCGCCGATGGGACGGCAATGGTTCCCTCTGACGATGCGCGATCCAGAGGAGCGCTGGCGCGGTGTGGTCTCAGCTAAGCCAACGCTGGATGCTTTTCTTGACGCAGAACTTTCTCGGCTTAGTTTCAATGAGCGTTCTCTCGCCTTGGTGGGGTTTAGCCAGGGAACCATGATGGCGTTGCATACAGGTCTTCGACGTAAGACCGCGCCGCGCGCGATCTTAGGCTATTCGGGCGTGCTTGTTGAACCCTTGCAGGCCTCGGATACGATAAGCATTCATCAACAACAGCCTCCGGCTGTTCTCCTCGTACATGGAGAGGAGGATGAACTCATTCCGGCAGAGGCCTTGATGCTGTCTGCTAACGCATTGGCTGAGAATAAAGTGCCGACACAATGGCATTTATCTGCCGGACTAGGGCACGGTATCGATAATGCCGGCTTGGTCCACGGCGCGCTGTTTTTAGCGCAATCCTTTGGGATAAAAGTTGATCTGGGGCCGCCCAGATAAGCCTGGATGCGTTAGCCCTTATAAATTTTCTTAAGCGCCCTCTAAGCCTGCTTCAGCGCCTGCGCCTTCAAGCGCTTCCTCAAGTTGCGGTGCGATTACTTTACGAACGGCCCTTCGAAGTATCGGGCGATAAAGCTGCTTAGTCGCTTCCACTAGATGTACGCCCCCGCCAGGAAGGGAGAATCGTCCCGCGATACGCTCAAATGCGGGAGCTGATTTCAACAAAGACGTACGCTGGAATGGTGGTACGTAGAGCGCCTCTCCCCAAAACACAGGCAAGAATTGCGATTCTTGAAGGAGGGTTTGGAGCTGGCCGCGCGAATAGGGATGGCCGTAGCCAAAGGGCGTGGTGTCAACTCTTGCCCACAGACCGGTGCGGCTTGGCGCGATAACCAATACTTTTCCGCCAGGGGCTAGAATGCGCCAGATCTCATCCAAGAGGTCTTGCGGATGTTCATCGACCTCTAAGGCGTGAACGAGCAGAATACGATCTATGCTCGCATCAGGGAGCGGCGTCATGGATGCTTCAACGAGCGCAGTGGCGGAGCGGCCAGTAAGCGGCCAGTGCACAACCCCCTGGGTAGCGGGCATGAAGGCTAGAACCCGCTGGGCTTTTTCCCGGAAATCGCTCAAAAAGGGCGTTGCGTAGCCCAGCCCAAGGATACGCATGCCGCTATGGTCGCCCCAGCGCGCGCGCAACTGGCGTGACACAAGTCTTTGCGCCACTTCGCCTAGGGCGGTTTCATAGAAAGAGCGTAGATCTACAACGTCAATCGCCATGCAGGGATCATCGGCGTAATTGAGCGTTGACGCAAGCTTGTCGTTTAGCGCATTTTCTTCGTGAATTGATGCAATCTATTTCTAAACAGCGGACTTCGCGATGTCTATTGAAGTTATTCAGTTTCGGTGTCTTAACGATAATTTTGGACTTCTTGTTCACGACGTCTCTACTGGCGCAACTGCGAGCATAGACGCTCCTGATGGCCAAGAGATAGCGACGGAGGTCAGGCGACACGGTTGGTCTTTAAGCCATCTATTGATCACGCATCATCATGCTGACCATGTTCAAGGCGCTTCGACATTAAGGAAAATATTTCCTGAGATGATAATTATTGGATCTCTCAAGGACGCTTACCGCTTGCCGCCCTTAGATCGTGGGGTAAATGAGGGAGACAGAATTTTAATCGGCCGCTCGGCCACGCAGGTCATTGAGACGCCAGGCCATACACTTGGACATATCGCTTACCACTTTGATCAAGACAACGCGGTTTTTGTCGGCGACACGCTTTTCTCTCTTGGATGTGGCCGCGTATTTGAAGGCACTATGGAAATGATGCATCTGTCGCTAGATAAATTAGCGAATTTGCCAGCAGAAACACGCATTTATTGTGGCCATGAATACACGCAGGCTAACGGAAAATTTGCTCTAACCGTCGATCCAGAAAATGACTTGCTCAAAGAACGCATGCGTCACGTCGACATGCTTCGCGAGTCTGGTCAATTTACTTTACCAACGACTATCGCTCTCGAACGGGCAACGAATCCTTTTTTTCGCGTCGAGGATCCAGATATAAAAAGAGCTATGGGACTTACTCAAGCGGGAGCGATAGAAGTGTTTAGTCATATGCGAGAACGTAAAAATAATTTTGCAGCATGAGTATCCTCGATTACCCCAGCCTAGATGAAATCGTGCGCGCTCTCGATCTGGCTCCCCATCCCGAAGGTGGTTTTTACCGTGAAACCTTTCGTGACCCGTTGAGGCAAGATGGGCGTGCTGTTTCCACAGCAATTTACTATCTCTTGCCAGCAGGGCAGACGTCTGCCTGGCATCGCGTCGATGCGGCAGAGGTTTGGCATTATTATGCTGGAGCCCCTTTGATGCTGAGTATCAGGGAGGGTGCCACGAGGCAGTCTCTGAAGCTGGGAAACAGCTTCGCGGAGGGGCAGCGGCCACAAGCGATCGTCCCGGCCAACTCTTGGCAATCGGCGCGAAGTCTCGGCGAATGGACATTGGTCGGATGCACCGTAGCCCCGGGGTTCGAGTTTTCACGCTTCGAGCTTGCTGCTGAGGGAAGATTTGAGGCTGAAGATAGGGGCTGATGAAAAATCTTTTTCTGCCGACAAGCTTGGGGTTTGCCCTCTTCGATGAATAGTGTATCGGGGCGGAAGGAACAGAAGAGGAAATAACGCCCAATGTGTTGGAGCGGAGAAGCGTCAACAGTCCTAGCGGCCACAGGCATTGCCGGCGCCGCTTATTCGGCCTTGAAGAAGGATCCAGAACCACTCGCTCTGTGGGTATGTCTGCTTTATTTCGCAAGTATGGAGTCGCTGCAGGCGGTGGCCTATTCGGTGCTCAACCAATGCGACTCGCCGCTTAATCAAATGATGACTTTGTTTGGTTATCTGCACATCACTTTTCAGCCTTTCTTTATTAATGCCGTTGCGCTGTATTTTATGCCAAAGGATAGCGCAAGGATCATCGCGCCTTGGGTCTATTTTGCTTGTTTTCTTTCAGCGATAGCGATGTTGATCCAGCTGTATCCATTTAACTGGGCAGGACATTGCGCCGCCGGTCGACCGCTTTGCGGGGATGTTCTTTGTACAGTGCGCGGGGAGTGGCATATTGCTTGGTTATTGCCCACTAATGGCATAGGCAACAGTATGGCGGATAACGCTACATTAGGGCGTGGCTTTTTAAGCTATCCGCTCACAGCGTTCTTTTTACCGAGTCTGATTGGCAGCTGGCGGTTTACACTTTTTTCCTTCATGGCCGGCCCATTCCTTGCGGGACTAACAACCAGCAATATTAATGAATGGCCAGCAGTCTGGTGCTTATTCAGCATAGGCCTTGTGTTGGCGATCATCAAAACGCCGTTGCGTTATTATCTCCATGTCGGAGATCCTTGGTGGATAATCATCTATCGATGGTGGCAGAGGCGCCAGCAGCAGGCGGTTATCTAGATTGATTAATGTCGTCGCTGGCGCTGATAACGCCGCCAATTAAATTATGGCTCAATAAATCTAAATGCGAAAAGTTAGAATCAAGCTTTGTATAGCTTGCGCCAGTGGAAACCGCTTCGCGCAATAACTGACGCGCTTCGAGCGCTTGTTCTAGCGCGACAAGTTCAAAGTGGAGGCAATCCCCCGGCCGATGCTGTGCGACACGACCCAGGTCTGCGCCGATAATCGTCGCGATCTTCGGATAGCCGCCTGTCGGCTGACAATCCGCCATTAAGACGAAAGGCATGCCTGATCCTGGTATCTGTATTGCACCCATTGTTACGCCATCTGAAATAAGATCATGGCCATGAAGATGTGTTAGAGGCTCTCCTTCCAGCGTGTAAGCCATTCGATCGCTATGGGCGCCGATACGCCATTGTGTGGCGAGAAACCGCTCCAAGTTTTGAGTAGAAAAATAATCATGCTGTGGTCCCAGCATTACGCGGATGGGCCTCTTATCGTCGCTTAACCATGGAGCCTCTATTTTTTCAAATTCAATTGGCGACGTCAGCTGTGGCGTGATTAATAGGCGGTCGCCAGCAGTAAACGGGCGGTACGGACCAATTCCAGAACGCGTATGACTTGCGTAAGACCCTAAAATTTTATCGTCATCTAAATCTGCGCTCATCGCGAAATAACACCATGAGCCGGTTTTACCAGCGCGAATTGTGAGTAAGCTTTCGGGTGTGAGTGTAAAACGGCATGCGGGCGGTAATTGTTTTCCATCAAGACGACAGTCAAAATCTCCGCCTGCAACTGCGGCAGACAATGGCGCGCCAATACAGCTCAAAGTTGCCCCTCCAAGCGATATTTCTAGAGCTGCGCTCGCGTTAACGGCCTGCGTGGCGGCAGCATAGGCTGAATAGTCCATTGGTCCTGCTGGCGTGACGCCATAGCGACGGTAGCCATATCGCCCTTTATCCTGCAGTGTTACGCAAGGGCCAGCAGCGTGGATGAGAAGCTCGGCGCTCATTCAGGATCAGTCATTTTTATGATGGTTTCCCCATTCTTAACGCGACGCTCGAGATCAAAAAATGTTGAGAGCGTGATCTTTTCAAAAAGGACAGTATCTCCGGGCGCAAGTAGAAAAGGCGGAGCGCGATCAAGGGAGAACAAGCGCTCAGGCGTTCTGCCAATTACGTACCAACCAGTTGGCATTGGATGTGTTGCGATCAGTGAAAGGCCACCGCCAATCATAACCGCGCCGTCGGGTGTTGGGGCGCGAGGCGTTAGCCTTCGCGATAAGCTCAAACCTTGAAGGAGGCCGCCGAGATAACACCAGCCAGGAGCAAAGCCATACATATAAACGCGATATGCAGGCTGCGTATGCAGGCTTGAAATATCTGCTTCAGGCAGAGAGAGGATCTGTGCGACTTCTGTAAGATCTTCAGCTAAGGGGACCTCATAACAACATGGGATCGTCCAGGTTCGACCTGAAAGAATAGGCGGTGGATTATCGAGTTTAGCAAGGATTTCTTCGATAATCGCAATCAATAGGGCGCGTTTAAGCGTCAAAGGCTCATAGAAAACCAACAGCGACCGATAGCTTGGAGTTGTCTCCTCCAGGCCAATTAAATTTTTAGAATTTAGCTCTGCTTCTAAAAAAAGAACTTTAGCGTTGATTGTTGGATCAACGCTATCTCCAAACTCAATAACAAGCGCTGCTTCTCCTTGATTCAGAAATCGCGGTTTATGAGCGGTCATCGACGGTTAGTTTGTAGTAAAGGGGCCTAAATTATAGCCCTCGGCGAGCAACATCTTACGAAGATTTTTTGCTGTTTCCACCGCATGTTGAGTATCGCTGTGAAGACAAATGGAGTCAATGGGCGTTAAAAGTTTTTTCCCGCTTAAGCATAAGATGGATTGGCTCTCTAGCATTTTTTTTATGCGAGAGGCGATAAGATCGGTGTCGGTAATAACCGATGAAGCTTCATGGCGGGGCTGTAATCTCCCTTGTTCCGTATAATTGCGGTCTGCGAATATTTCATGAAAGGTGCGAATACCCGCCTTTTCACCTGCTTGCGTTTGTTCTGACAGGGCAATTGCAAGGAGGCAAAGCGATGGGTCAACTTGTTTGAGAGCGCAGGCAATTGATTCTGCTATCTCTCTGTCAGTTTCAGCAATATTTGCAAGGGCGCCATGCGCTTTTACATAAGTTATCTTGTGTCCTAGAGAAAGCGCCAAGGCTTGGGCTGCGCCAATTTGATAAATAATTAGACGGGTGATTTCCTCTGCAGAGAGCGCAAGAGGGCGTCGGCCAAAGCCTGCGAGATCTGGAAACCCAACATGTGCGCCAATAGCGACATTTTTCTGTTTTGCTCGGGAATAACAATGGGCCATGATGTTATAGTCGCCGGCATGAAATCCGCAGGCAATATTGGCGCTGGTAACGAGATCCAACATCGCCTCATCGTCACCCATGCGCCATTGCCCAAACCCTTCGCCAAGATCGCTATTGAGATCAATATTTCTGCTTGATTTGAGCATGATAGTTCAGTCGTTCTCCTGGTTGTCAGCAAATGGCGTTTGAAGCTATAGGTCAATTTAATCAAAAAAATAACGTGCAGCCTATAATTTTCTTTTCTATCCAGTCCATAATTATTGCGTTTCAATAGGAGCCGATATGTCTGAATATTTGCTCACACTGAATGCTGGCTCCTCATCAGTAAAATTTTCCCTATTTGACACAGCTAATAAAGAGATCGGGCTCGTTGCAAGTGGAGAGGTAGAGTGCTTAGGGCATGATGCCTGCTTCCGTGCCGACAAGACGGGTTGCGGTATTGAATCTCGGCAGTTGGGGTACACGGACCATGCAGGCGCCATTAGCCATGTGATTAACTGGATTAATGTAACCTTTCCCGTAGCGCGAGTTGTCGCAATTGGCCATCGTATCGTTCATGGCGGTTTAAAATATACGCAACCCGTTTTGATAAATTCAGATGTATTTGCTTATTTAAAAGGATTGGAGCCGCTCGCGCCTTTGCATCAGCCGCATAATCTAACAGGGGTTTCTGCAGCGCGCGCTGCCTTTCCTGCTTTGCCGCAGGTTGCATGTTTTGATACAGCCTTTCATCATGGGCGAGCATTCAATGAAGAAGCTTTTGCTTTGCCGACGTCATTCTACGACAGAGGAATAAGACGTTTTGGCTTTCACGGACTTTCCTATGAGTATATTTTATGCAGGCTATCTGAGATTAAGCCAGAGGCCACCTCGGGGCGGGTGATCATTGCGCATTTAGGAGCTGGCGCATCTCTGTGCGCTCTGTTAGGCGGACGCTCTATCGCGACAACAATGGGTTTCTCGGCGTTAGAGGGATTGCCAATGGGCTCAAGGAGCGGCAGTCTTGATCCCGGATTGCTCCTCTACCTTATTGAGCATGATAAACTATCAACTCCTCAATTAAGTCACTTGCTCTATCATCAGTCCGGCTTGCTTGGATTATCAGGACTTTCTTCCGATATGCGTAAATTAGAAGCTTCTCAGGATTTGGCTGCGCAGCGCGCTGTTGATTACTTCATTCATTGCGTCAAAAAACAAGTCGCCACGATGGCTGCAACAATTAATGGGTTAGATACGCTTATTTTCACTGGTGGGATTGGCGTGCATTCAGCTTTTGTCCGTGCGGGAGTCATAGCGGGACTAGACTGGATGGGGCTTGACTTAAATAGCAATGCTAATCAGTGCGGTGAATTTTGCATTTCATCAGTCGAGTCTTCTGTTAGCGCATTCGTTATCAAAACAGATGAGCAGACAATGATTGCCCGTCATACTCTAGAAGCAATTAATTTATCATGATCGGGAAAAGCTAAAATCTTTAGAATGCGCCTGAAACACGCGCAAGCTCTGTTTGAGGAGCATGCGTCGCAGTTTCGTTGAATGCAGCGCGGTAGACGATAAAATTTTCTATTACGCGCTGAACATAATTGCGAGTCTCTGTAATTGGTATTCTTTCGATCCAATCGATCGGGTCGACGCTTGGTTTTCTTGGATCGCCATATGCGTCTATCCATTGTTTGACGCGACCGCCTCCCGCATTATAGGCGGCAAAGGTAAGTAGGTATGCTCCGCGATATTCTCCTAAAAGGATGCCAAGGTGGGCGGCTCCAAGCTGGGCGTTGAAAGCTGGTTCTTTCAACATTCGCGTAATATCAAAACTCAGGCCCCGCATAAAAGCCGTATGGCGCGCTGTTGATGCAATCATTTGCATAAGACCCATTGCGCCGGCGGAAGAAACGGCTTTTGGATCGAAGGCGCTCTCTTGTCTTGCGACAGCGTAAACGACTGCGCGCGTAGCGGATCCTGGTAAGGCAGAGTAATCGGGGACGCCATAAGAGGGAAATGCAATATGATCTAGGGCAACGCCGCGGTATGAAGCGCTTTTTCCGTAAACGAGAGAAAGCTTTGCGTCTTGATGTTTGGCGATGACTTCACCAAGAGCGGCGATTTGGGTCTCATCTTTAAAATTTTTGGCTGCATCAAGGGCGAGCGGCGCTGCGATTTCTTTCTCGCCTGCGGCAAGAAGCGCCGCAATTGAGCGAACCGTTTCATTCTGTGCTTCTTTTGGCGCAGCTTGTGGAGCGGGTCGAAGCGGTTGGGTGTCTAACCCCAGTTTAGCGATTGATAATTGACCATAGAAGGTTGTCGAATGAAGAGCGGCTTTTTTGTAGAACTCTTGCGCCCGAGCCTCGTTGTCTGATGTCCGGAGCGCTTCGGCGGTTCTTCCGAGCCAGTAGAGAGCGCGAGATTTTTGTAAGGGTGTTTCCGCTGCAGCTTCGACAGCGGCAAAATGCGGTTCTGCGCGATGTGGGTCATCTAAGAAGCGAAGCGCGATCCAGCCGGCCATGAATTCCGCTTCAACCTTATTGCTGGTTGATCGCGCGCTATGTCGCGCGCAAATGAGATAGGCGGTTTCATAATCGCCCTTATCTAGAAGCTTGCGCGCAGTCTGTCGCTGTTCAGCCCACCAAGCGTCGCCGTCAATTGTGAGCGCAGGGTCTTGTGGCGATTGACGCAATAAAGCGGCAGCTTCAACAAATTTTTTTGAATTATTTAACCATCGAATACGCGAGAAGAGTAAGCCTGGATCATTGAAGAAAGGCGCAGGCGCGGAGTTGAAAAGTTTTTCGCTTCCAGATCCATTGTTAGCAAGCGCCCGGGTACGCGCAAGAAGCGCTTCGTCTTTTCCAGCGAGTTCTGCCGCGCGCAAAGCTAATGTATTTTTACCAGCATAAAGAAGTCGGTCAGCGCGAAATTTATGATCTTCAGAGCTAAGGAGAATACTAAGCTCTTTTACAAACATTGTATCAAAGCCTTGACCAATGTCGTCGTTGCGCCAAGCGTCGCGGGCTAGAGCAGCTGCCGCTTCAAAATCGCCTTCTCGCGCTAGGGCGCGGGCAAGGAGGAATTTTCCATAAGCTGTTGTTGGCCGGTTATTGGCAAACCAAGATTTTACGATTCTATCCGAGTGGTGCTCAGCGAATAGAGCCTCTTCTGTCCGCTTATGAAGCCAGTCCGCTGCTGGCCAACCCGGATGTAAAAGCAGAAAGCTAGATAGACGCTTAAAGCCAGCTTCTTTCGGGTGCAGCTTTAAGCCAAGCCAGTGAGCCGCCGTGTCATGGCTATTGGTCTGCAAGGAAGCGGCTGCCGTTTCTCCCGCTAGGAAATCCGCAGCTTTGAAGGCGGTTATGGCTTGAAGAAATGCGCTGGAATCGGAACCCAGCGCATCTGCGCTCTCTTCCTTTGACGGAAGGATCCTGTCTTCTGTCCAGTCAGCTGGCGATTTTTCGCGCGCGCTTGTAGGCGTGGCTTCATCAGCGCTGAGTAGTGGCATTTGAGCGGGATGGGCCGCTTCTTCCTCTACCGGCGAGCCGATTAAGTTCCCACGCAGCGTCTCTTCCAGTTGACCAACGCGCTTGCGCCAAGCTGCTGCGCTAAAGGGCCCTATGCTGAACGATTCGTCACCCTCAGGCCTGGGCGCAAAGCCGCTATAAGCCGGCAGAATGAATGCAATCACTGTCGCTGTGGCGAGAATTCTCAGTCGAAGATTAACGCGTGGGGGCAACATCATAGGCAGCTTGTTCCCTGAGCCGCGCGAGGATGCGCTCAAATCCTAAGTAATTCATTAACTATGGCGCCCGTTGAATTATCAGACTGTGGACGGCGCCTAAGGGCTTTTCTCGCCTGCTTCCAGCGGCTAAGAGTGGCGTCCGCCTTTTCTCAACAGATCTAACGATGAGATTACGGCGGGGATGAGGCGTAGGAGAATAACTGTTTCCATGAGCAAAAAGCCAATTTTTCACGGATCAATCACAGCGTTGGTCACGCCCTTTGCAAATGGAGAGGTCGATTTTGGCTCCTTAAGAGCGCTCGTTGATTGGCAAATTGACAATGGCACTCATGGGCTTGTGCCGGTTGGCACGACCGGTGAAAGTCCAACCCTGAGTCATGAAGAGCATGGCCAAGTCATTACAGAGACAATTCGCGCCGCGCGCGGGCGCGTTCCCGTAATTGCGGGCGCGGGTTCAAATAACACACGAGAGGCGATCGCGATCGCGGGGCATGCAGAGCGCGCGGGCGCAGATGGACTGCTCATTGTTACACCCTATTATAACAAGCCCAATCAAGAAGGTCTGTATCTTCATTTTAAGGCAATAAACGACGCCGTTTCGATTCCTATATTAATTTATAATATTCCTCCGCGCTCAGTTGTTGATATGAGCGTTAAAACAATGCAGCGTTTGTCTGAGCTCAAAAATATTGTTGGCGTTAAGGACGCAACAGGCAATATCGGACGAATTTCGCTTCAACGCGCAGCGATGGGTCCTGAATTTATACAACTCTCTGGAGATGATTTAACCGCCCTGGCGTGCATGGCGGCAGGAGCGCATGGCTGTATTTCCGTAGTGTCGAATATTGCGCCGCGCTTATGCGCAGAACTTCAAAATGCATGTCTTGCTGGCGACTATGTTAAAGCGCTGGCAATTCAAGATAAGCTGACCCCGCTTCATGTCGCAACTTTTCTTGAGGCCGGCGTGACAGGCGCAAAATACGGACTATCGCTTCTTGGTAAGGTCAAGGAGGAGGTACGCCTTCCGTTGGTCGGATCAACACAGGCGACAAAAGATCGCATACGCGCTGCGATGGCTTACGCAGATCTTCTCTAACATAGCGTGACATCTGTTTGGTTAATTCTGTAAATTTAAAGTTCAGAGAATTGAGGACGGTCTTTGGCAACGAAAAAGGAGCCCAGCTTTAAGATCGTCGCAGACAATCGAAGAGCGCGTTTTAATTATGAGATTGGCGAGATCTTTGACGCGGGCCTTGAGTTAAAAGGTACTGAAGTTAAATCCTTGCGAACGGGGAAAGCCACGATAGCGGAAAGCTACGCCCATGTGGATCATCAAGGAGAGGCTTGGCTTGTTAACGCCAATATCCCTGAATATTTAGCGGGAAATCGCTTCAATCATTCGCCAAAGCGCCCTCGAAAGCTTCTCTTGAAGAAACGCGAATTAGCGAAACTATCGCAAGCAATTGAACGCGAGGGCATGACTATGGTGCCGCTCAAATTATACTTTAATGCTCAGGGACGCGCCAAATTAGAACTTGCGTTAGCGCGGGGTAAGAAGCTGCACGACAAGCGGGAAGTTGAGAAGAAGCGGGACTGGAATAGAGAAAAAGGCCGCTTGCTCAGAGATAAAGGATAGCGCTGCCCAGGCAAGCCTAATTGAGTTGAGACTAAATTGCCTGGGACAGCGCCATGTTTTAGCGTTGTTTATTCCTCATCATCGTCTTCAAGCTCACCTTCGCTAGGAACGCTGCCCGGCGTTACTGGTCGGCGTTCTTGTTGACGAACTGGCGGCGGGGGGCGATCAGATCTGTCGCCGGGATCGCGACCGACACGGTTCGCCAGATGAATCAAATCTATGAATTCATCAGCTTGGCGGCGCAATTCATCAGCAATCATTGGCGGCTGTGTCGTGACTGTTGAAATAACGGAAACACGAACGCCCTTACGCTGAAGCGCTTCTACCAGTGAACGAAAATCTCCGTCGCCAGAAAAAAGGACGATGTGATCAAGGTGGTCCGCCATTTCCATTGCGTCGACGGCAAGTTCAATGTCCATATTTCCTTTGACTTTACGGCGGCCAAGGGAGTCGACAAATTCCTTCGTCGGCTTGGTCACAACAGCGTAACCATTATAATCAAGCCAGTCGATAAGAGGACGAATTGAAGAATATTCCTGGTCTTCAATCAAAGCCGTATAATAAAAGGCTCTAATTAGTCTGCCTTTGTTTTGAAATTCTCGAAGTAGCCGCTTGTAATCAATATCAAAACCAAGAGATTTAGCTGTTGCGTATAAATTTGCGCCATCGATAAAAAGTGCAATGCGTTCACCAGTATTAGCCATTTTTTTCTCGCAATTGGGTTTTCATCATCAATTGAGGGATCGCGTTCCTTGGCCTCTTCGTCGACAACCCGTTACAACGATTTGAGCGCAATCCCTTATTTTTCTGGCAGGCGGCCTGTCTAAAAGAGTCGTTTTGAAAGCTGTTGTATTTGGAAATAATCGTTTTTTCCCGAGCTTGTGAAAACCGATATCTTAGACGCAGGCAATTGCGCCAGTCTCATAGCTGTTAATTCGCCCTGATGGGGTCTAAGGTCAAGGGCTTTTGTTGGCTATTGCTCAGAAAATAGAAAGGATTCATTGCGTAACAAAATAGGACGCAGAGTGCCGTGCAGACCCTAGACAGTATTTCTCCGGCGCCCATTAAACGCGCAAATTATCGTCCAGACTGAAGCGCTATTCATAATTTCTTCATTGCGTCATTCTTGCCTTAAAGCTCAATCTAGCGTATCAGCCCCTATCCCATCATTATTGGAGCCTTAGAGAAATGGCGCGCGTCACCGTAGAAGACTGCATTGATAAGATCGAAAATCGGTTCGATCTCGTGCTTCTGGCGGCCCATCGGGCGCGACTAATCTCCTCCGGTCAACAGATCTTGGTCGATCGCGATCGCGATAAAAACCCCGTCGTCGCATTAAGAGAAATAGCGGAGACAGCGCTCTCCCCGGAAGACCTTTCAGAGGATTTTATTCATTCACTTCAGCGTCATGTGGAAGTGGATGAGCCAGAGGCCGAGGCTGCGCCTGCCCTTACCCCCGCCACAGGGGTAGATTTTGACGGAAAAGCTCAGTTCGACAGGATGACGGAAGAGGATCTGCTCCGTGGCCTAGAGGGCCTGGTGCCTCCGGCCGAGGTCGAAGAAGAGGGCGAATAAGCTTTTTGGGGTGCCGTCGTAGTCGGTAATCGCACTTCTTAGTTGGAATGGCGTCGTAAGCTGGTCTAAGGTCCTGCTGAACTGTTGTTTTTGGCTATCTGCTTTATGTCCTTGAGATTTCTCATGCGTATCGCGGGAGCCTAACGCGATGCATGAGTCCCGGCCACCCCGCATGATGCGTCAATATGAACTCGTTGAAAGAGTGCGGAAATATAATCCGCGCGTCGACGAAGACTTGCTCAATCGCGCGTATGTCTACGCCATGAAGGCCCATGGCGCGCAAAAACGAGCGTCTGGCGATCCTTATTTTTCTCATCCGCTAGAAGTCGCGGCCATCCTTACTGACCTCAAGCTTGATGATGCGACAATTGTCGCTGCTGTTTTGCATGATACGATAGAAGATACCGATACAACTAGAGAAGAAATCGATCGGTTATTTGGTAAGCAGATTGGCAAGCTTGTCGACGGCCTAACTAAAATTGAAAAGCTTGATCTCGTCTCTAAACAAGCGCGCCAAGGCGAGAATTTTCGTAAATTATTACTTGCCGTCGCGGAAGACGTTCGAGTTTTGCTCGTTAAGCTGGCTGACCGGCTTCATAACATGCGCACGTTGCATCATGTGCCTACGGAAAAGCGGGCGCGCATCGCGCAAGAAACATTGGATATTTATGCGCCTTTAGCAGGCCGTATCGGCATGCAGAGATTGCGCGAGGAACTTGAGGAATTAGCTTTTCGTCATCTGTCCCCAGAAGCTTTTAAGGCAATTGCTGAACGATTGCATGACTTGCGTACCAAGAATGGGCGTGCAATTAAGCGCGTTGAAGAAGAGCTACGGCAGGAATTTATAAATCGTGGAATCGAGGCCGCCGTTACAGGTCGGCAGAAAACGCCTTTCTCCGTTTGGCGAAAGATGGAAAGAAAATCTATTTCTTTTGAGCAGCTCTCTGATATTTTTGGTTTCCGGATTATCGTTGGGCCAGTTGAAGACTGTTATCAGGCCTTAGGGCTCATTCATACAAAATGGCCGAGCGTGCCAGGCCGATTTAAAGACTATATTTCAACGCCTAAACAAAATGATTATCGCTCTCTACACACAACTGTTATTGGCCCAGGCCATCAGCGCGTTGAATTGCAAATACGTACAGCTGAAATGCATGAAATTGCTCGCTTCGGGATAGCGGCGCATGCTCTATACAAGGATGCGACTGGAGAAGAGGGTCGCGAAGAATTAGCTAAAGAGAGCCGGGCGTTTCGTTGGCTGCAGGAGACTCTCGATCTGCTCGCGCATGGCGACAGTCCCGAGGAGTTTCTTGAACATACGCGGCTTGAGTTATTCCAAGATCAGGTTTTTTGCTTTACGCCAAAAGGCGGATTGATTGCATTGCCCCGCAGTGCGACGCCGATCGATTTTGCATATGCTGTCCATACAAAGCTAGGCAATTCCGCCGTAGGCGCAAAAATTAATGGTCGGGTTGCGCCAGTTTTGTCACATTTAAAAAATGGCGATGAAGTCGAAATTATTCGCGCTGAGGGACATATCCCGCCAACTGCTTGGGAGTCTGCTGTTGCGACAGGAAAAGCTCGCGCTGCAATCAGGCGCGCCACAAGAGAGGCGGTGCGACGACAATATGCTGGTCTCGGGCGTCAAATAGTTGAGCGAGCTTTTGAGCGGGTTAATCGCGTTATTTCTGACGACAAATTAAAACCGGTCTTAACGCGACTTGCTAGAAACTCAGTAGAAGATGTGCTTGCTGCAGTAGGAAGAGGCGAAATTTATTCAGGTGATGTCATTAAGGCTGTTTATCCGGATTTCACTGAAGAGCGTAAAATTAATCAAACACAAATTGGCCCGGGCGAGCCGGGTTGGTTTGGCGTGAAAACAAACGCCAATGTTGTGTTTAAATCCCCTGATGCGAGTAAAGCAGCGATTCCAATTCGCGGCCTCCGCGGCGATGCGCCAGTAAGTTTCGCGCCTAATGGCGGCGCAGTGCCTGGCGATCGAATTGTCGGTATCTTGACCCCAGGTGAAGGCGTAACAATTTATCCGATTCAGTCCCCCTCTCTAACCGCTTTTGATGATCAGCCTGAGAGATGGCTTGATGTGCGGTGGGATATTGATGCGGAAACGCGTGAACTCTTTCCGGCTCGTGTTATTACCACAGCATTAAATGAGCCGGGCACGTTAGGGACCCTGGCGACGTTAATTGGCGAAACGGGTGCAAACATTGATAACATTCGTTTCAAAGCGCATTCCCCTGATTTTAGGGAAATGATTTTTGATCTCGAGGTTGCAGATCTCAAACACCTGACAACTGTTATCTCTCGTTTGCGAGAAAGTCCTCTTGTGAGCAAGGTAGAGCGGTTTATCGGATAATTAAAATGAGTAATTCATATTTGAGGCTTGGGGTTAATATCGATCATGTTGCGACCATTCGTAATGCGCGGGGCGGTCCGCGTCCTGATCCTCTGCGTGCGGCGCTCCTTGCTATAGATGCCGGCGCCGATGGGATAACGGCGCATTTGCGCGAAGATCGTCGTCATATCACCGATGCTGATATGGCGCGCCTTAAAGAAAGAATATCTAAACCATTAAATTTCGAAATGGCGGCAACTGAACAAATGCTCGATATTGCGCTTGGCGTTAGGCCGCATGCAGTATGTATCGTTCCAGAAAAAAGGACGGAACGAACAACGGAAGGCGGGCTCGATGTCATACGCGCCCATGATTATCTTCTTGCATATGTTGATCAACTTTCACGCAGTAACATAAGAGTCTCCTTATTTGTTGAGCCAACTTTAGAGGTTATTGACGCAGCGCGTTCAGTTAAGGCGAAGGTTGTTGAGTTGCATACCGGCGCTTGGTGTCATGCTGTAGAAATGAATAACAAGCAGCAGTCTGAACAGGAGTTTGAACGAATTAAAAAGGCTGCAGCTTATGGGGCTAAGATAGGCTTGGAAATTCACGCAGGACATGGATTGGACTATGAGACTGCGCGTCGCGTATCTACGCTCTCGCAAATCAGCGAACTCAATATTGGCCATTTCTTGATAGGGGAAGCGGTGTTCGTTGGGCTTAGTGAAACTATTCGCACTATGCGGGCGGCAATGAATGAAGGTCGGGTACAGGCGTCGTGATTGTAGGTTTTGGCAATGATCTTTGCGACATTCGGCGGATTGAACGCGCGCTAAGTCGTTATGATCAGCGTTTTACGCATCGATTGTTTACCGACGCGGAGCGTAACAGATCAGATCTCAGGGCTGGCCGAGCGGCTTCATACGCAAAGCGTTTTGCGGCAAAGGAAGCTTGTGCGAAGGCATTGGGCACGGGCATCAGCGACGGGATTTTTTGGAAAGATCTGGGTGTGGTCAATCTTGCCTCTGGCCGCCCGACAATGGCGCTGACAGGCCGTGCAGCGCAAAAACTTCAGGAAATGACGCCAGTCGGGATGAAAACCATCATCCATCTCACGCTAACAGACGAATTTCCCTTCGCGCAAGCCCAGGTTCTCATTGAAGCTGTGCCGTGCTAAGCGGAGCTTTACGGCCGGCGCATGTCCCGGCTCTAACGAGAATTAGGGAGAGCGCGGGTTGAGCAAAAATCCGACAAAAGAAACCCAGGAAGATGGCGGCCTACTGGAAACAGTCAAGGTAATCATTCAAGCGCTGGCGATTGCACTCGTTATTAGAACGCTCTTCTTTCAGCCATTCAATATCCCATCAGGATCCATGATCCCAACCTTATTGATTGGCGATTATGTTTTTGTATCAAAATACGCTTATGGCTATTCAAATTATTCGATGCCATTTGGTCCCAACATTTTTTCGGGACGGCTATTAGGCGCATCGCCCAAACGGGGCGATGTGGTCGTTTTTAAGCTCCCGCGAGATAATGAAACGGATTATATTAAACGCGTGATCGGTCTGCCGGGCGATCGTATTCAGGTCATTGAGGGCCGACTTTATATTAACGGTGTGATTGTTCCGCGTGAGCCAATTGAAAAAGCGCAAACTGACAATAGAGAAGGGCGAGAAGTGCCAGTCTCAACTTACAAAGAAATTCTTCCAGGGGATGCAGATCATCCTGGCGTAGAGCATAGAATTATAGAAATTGAGGGCGATCACGGGATAAACGATAATACAGAGCTCTTTGTCGTTCCCCCAGAGCACTATTTCATGATGGGCGATAATCGAGATAATTCGACTGACTCAAGGATTCCGCCAGATCTTGGCGGCGTTGGTTATGTGCCTTTCGTTAACCTCGTTGGCCGCGCAGAGATTGTTTTCTTCTCAGTAAAGAAAGACGAGTCGGCGCTTACTTTTTGGCGCTGGCCATGGTCGGTCCGCTGGGGTCGTCTCTTTCACGCAGCGCATTAAAGGCGCTAGCGTGCGTATGAAAATTGATTATGGTCCTCTAGAAACCCAGTTGGGCCATTTTTTTTCTGATCGCCGTTTATTGGGTTGGGCGCTTACACATGTTAGCGCCTCTTCAGATCGATCCATCTCATATGAGCGCTTGGAATTTTTAGGCGATCGAGTATTGGGCTTAATTATTGCGCATATGTTGTTTGAAGCCTTCCCAGATCAAAGCGAGGGAGAATTATCGCGACGTTTGGCCGCTCTTGTCCGGAAGGAAAGCTGTGCAGAAGCGGCGCAAATCTGGGGTGTTGGGCCTTATATACAGCTCGGAGAAGGAGAGGCTCAAGCAGGCGGTAGCACTAAACGTGCGATCCTGGGCGATGTTTGTGAAGCTATAATAGGAGCGGTTTATCTCGATGGCGGAATAGATGCTGCGTCTAAAGTCGTAGAAAAAGTTTTTCGTAACAGAATGTTTTCTGCAACTGCAGATCTTCGAGATGGAAAAACGGCGTTACAAGAATGGGCTCAGGCGCGTCGGTTGCCAACACCGCAATATCGACTTGTTTTACGGGGTGGTCCTGATCACGCGCCACGATTCGAAATTGCCGTTGAACTTCCTGGCTTTGAACCAATTATTGGCGTAGGGGGATCTAAGCGCGCAGCTGAGCAGGCGGCTGCTGCGGCTTTTATCAAGCGAGAGAAAATTGATCCTCAACCAAATGAAAAGAGCGTTGTGTGACCAATTCTAATGAACTTGAGAGCCAGAGGCGATGTGGGTTCGTTGCTCTTGTAGGCGCGCCAAATGCAGGTAAGTCGACATTGCTCAATCAATTAGTCGGCGCAAAAGTATCCATCGTTTCTCGTAAATCACAGACAACGCGTGCGCTCGTGCGTGGGATTGCGATTGATGGCTTGGCGCAAATTATTCTGGTTGATACTCCTGGTATTTTTCAGCCCAAGCGGCGCCTAGAGCGGGCAATGGTGGCAAGTGCGTTTTCAGGCGCTGCAGATGCAGATGTTGTATCCTTGCTGGTCGATGCGCGAAGAGGAGTTGATGACGAAGTTGAGACGATATTGTCTCAACTGTCGCAACTTAAAACTAAGAAAATACTTGTGATTAATAAAATTGATTTAATCGCGAGGGAAAAATTGTTGGCGCTTGTTGCAGATTTAACGAGTCGAGAAAAATTTATAGAAGTTTTTATGATTTCCGCTCTTACAGGAGATGGCGTTGATGTTATGCGTAAGTCCATCGGCGGACTCATGCCTATTTCGCCGTGGCTTTATCCAGAAGATCAGCTTTCAGATGCGCCTTTGCGTCTGCTCGCGGCAGAAATAACCCGCGAGCAAATTTATGACCGCTTGCATGATGAGATCCCATATCACTCAACAGTAGAGACAGATCTCTGGTCGCAGCAAAAAGACGGCTCGGCCCGCATAGAGCAGACGATATTTGTAGCTCGAGATGGGCAAAAGAAGATTATCATTGGTGAAGCAGGACGTACGATCAAAGCTATCGGTCAAGCGGCGCGACGGGAAATTGCTGAGGCTGCGGGTCACCCAGTGCATCTGTTTCTTTTTGTTAAGGTGCGTGAAAACTGGGCGGATGATCCTGAGCGCTATCGGGAGATGCGCTTGGAGTTTCCTAAAGATCCATAATAATAGATCTGCCAATGATTCGTTGGATGAGGACGCGATATGTCGAAGAAACGCAGCGTAACGACGGTTTATCGTTATCTGACGGGACCTGACGACTCGAGTTTTTGCCATCGAGTCTCAGAGGCGTTGAGTAAAGGTTGGACACTTTATGGCGCGCCGACGCTCACATTCGATCCAACTCAAAATCGCGTCATCTGCGGACAGGTAGTTACGAAGGACGTTGAGGATTTAGATTATTCGCCAGAAATTAAATTATCAGAACTTTGACTATTCTAACAATGGAATGGAGTGAGGTTAAATGGAATGGCAGGACATAGGGCTTGTCATTGGTGCGCGTAAATATGGCGAGACCTCTGTCATTCTTGAAGTCATGACGCGTTCGCGGGGCCGGTGTCTCGGTGTTGTTCGAGGAGGACGCTCCCGCGCACAACGAGCAATTTTACAATCAGGCAATCGGATAAAAGCTACTTGGCGGGCGAGACTGGAAGAGCAGTTAGGCGCATTTGTTATTGACCCGATTGACTTACGGGCGGCGCGCTTTCTTGATAGCGGCCCGTCGCTCCATGGTCTTGCGTCTCTCGTATCGTTAATGCGTCTATTGCCGGAGAGAGACCCACATGAAAACCTCTTTGAATTGGCAGAAGAAATTATTGTAGAGTTTTGTGTCCGTAACAGCGCGGCCGTAAAAATGGCTCGATTTGAGTTAGCTTTGTTAAGCGCTCTTGGATATGGATTGGACTTACGGGCTTGCGTGTTGACTGGCGACAAAGAAGACTTGGCTTATGTGTCTCCGAAATCAGGACGCGTGGTGAGTCGTAGCGCTGGCGCGCCCTGGAGCGACAGATTATTGCCTTATCCAGCCTTTCTACAAAATATTGATGAAGGCGCTTCGTTTGAGGATGTCAGTGGGGCGTTTCGGCTGACAGGATATTTTTTAGTAAGAGATGTGTTAGCGCCGCGCGGCGTAACGTTGCCCTCTTCGCGCGCGCTTTACATAGACGCCTTAAGTCGCCTTGCTGCTTGAATGAAGCCTGTTCTTCTTTAACGAGGTTCTTCACAGACAGTGCGTGGTTGTTTGCTCGTCACGCCATAGCCCTCATCCACATCAACAAAAATCTCTCGACAAAGCGCCTGAAGCGGATTTTCTGCTCTTGGCTGCTCTACGGCTTTCCCCGTGGTCTGGGTAGCAGAAGGCGTAGGCGCTGTGTTTGCGGCGAGCATCGGCTCCGCCGCGGCTGCGGGGGGTGCCGCAAGCGTCATTAAAGCAAAAATGGCGAGGAGTTTTTTCATTAACTCACGATAGTTGCGGCTTCGTTGATGGCGCGTTCTAAGGATTTTACCGCATTCTCGCAAGCAAGTTTGGGGAATAAATTAAAAAAATGACCAATGAAATATTTTACCAGGCTCTGATCGATGCAATCGCTTGCATCGCAAGTGGAAGGGCAATAGAGCCTAGTTGCGCGCAGGGAATCGTGTAGTGAAACAAAAGTCTCATGTGTTCAATGACTTGAGAGATAGCTCATGTTGAGATTGGGTGTTTTCAAGACATTTCTAATTCATGAATTATAGAATTTCTGCAAAATGACGGCATGCACATAGGATCACCTTGATGGCTCAAAAAAGCGGATCTGCAGGTAAGAGCAAGACTGGCGGCGTTGAAACTACGCCGACTCCAATAGACCTGCGTGAAGCGCTTGAAGAGCGTTACTTGCGATATGCGCTTTCGACAATAACAGGTCGCGCGCTTCCTGACGTGAGAGACGGACTGAAACCAGTTCACCGAAGAATTTTATATGGGATGCATATCTTAAGGCTTGATCCTGGCGCGCCGTTTAAAAAATGCGCTAAAATTGTGGGGGATGTGATGGGCTCGTTCCATCCTCACGGCGACCAAGCCATTTATGACGCTCTAGTGCGTCTCGCCCAGGATTTTTCGTCTCGATATCCGCTTGTCGATGGTCAGGGCAATTTTGGGAACGTGGACGGCGATTCTGCAGCGGCATACCGATATACCGAAGCGCGAATGACGGCGGTGAGCCGGTTGTTGCTTGAGGGAATCGACGAAGATGCAATTGATTTCACCCTCAATTATTCCGGAGAAGAGAAAGAGCCAATCGTTTTACCCTCAGCTTTGCCTAATCTGCTTGCTAATGGCGCGCAGGGAATTGCTGTTGGGATGGCGACATCTATTCCGCCTCATAATCTATCCGAGCTTTGTGATGCGGCGCTTTACCTTATTTCGCATCGCAAAGGCACTAGCGACGATCTTCTTAAATTTGTTCAAGGACCAGATTTCCCCACTGGCGGCGTGATCGTAGATACAAGAGAGGAAATTGCTGAAGCCTATAGAACGGGTCGGGGATCTTTCCGTGTGCGCTCTCGGTGGCAAAAAGAAGAATTGCCAAGAGGCGGTTGGGTTATTGTTGTTACAGAAATTCCTTATGGCGTTCAAAAATCTCGGTTAATCGAAAAATTAGCAGAACTCATTTCCGAGCGTAAGCTGCCTCTGGTTGCGGATGTGCGCGATGAGTCGGCGGAAGATGTTCGAATTGTATTCGAACCTCGAACGCGCGCTATCGATCCGCAGCTTATGATGGAGACTCTGTTTAAGCTATCAGAGCTTGAATCGCGCTTTGCGATGAATATGAACGTCCTTGTCGATGGCGTCACGCCTCGGGTTCTTTCATTAGATGAAGCCTTGAGACACTGGCTGGATCACAGAAGAACCGTGTTGCAGCGTCGTTCACGACATCGCCATGCTGCAATCGTTCGGCGTATTGAGCAGCTTGAAGGTATGATTGTCGTCTTCCTCAACCTTGATGAGGTCATACGCATCATTCGTGAAGAAGACGACGCCAAGAGTAAGCTTAAGGCTTCATTTAAATTATCTGAAATGCAGGTTGAATACATCTTAGACACGCGACTGCGTTCTCTGCGTAAACTCGAAGAAATGGCGCTTCGTAATGAACTTGCGAGTTTAAACAAGGAGCGCAAAGAAATTGATGAGCTGCTTTCTGACGAAGCTCAACAATGGAAAGTTATTGGTTGGCAAATCCGAGAGCTGAAAAAAAATTATGGCTCTCAAACACCAAATGGAAAGCGGCGGACAATATTTGAAACCGCGCCCGAGGCAATTAATCTTGATCTTGCCGAGGCCATGATTGAGCGAGAGCCGATAACGCTCGTTATATCAAAGAAGGGTTGGGTCCGTGCGCTAAAGGGGCACGTGCAAGATCTTTCCTCTTTGACGTTTAAAGGGGACGATGAGCTCGGCGGATCGTTCTTCGTGCAGACTACTTCAAAAATTCTCGTGTTGGCGACGAATGGCAAGGCCTATACTTTGGAAGCGGCGAAATTGCCGGGCGGGCGCGGCCATGGCGAACCAATTCGGCTTTATGCAGATATTGATGAAGACGCAACAATTGCGCGGGTTTTGCCGCATGAAAGCGGCGCCGCTTTGTTACTCATCGCTAGCGACGGGCGCGGTTTCATCGTCGCGCAGGATGACCTTCTTTCGTCTACACGCAAAGGTCGCGCCGCTTTATCAGTAGAGAGCCCTGTGCAGCTTCAAGTCGTCGTCCCGGCGCTAGGCGATACTGTCGCAATTGTAGGGGAGAATAGAAAATTACTGCTGTTTCCCATAGATGAAGCGCCGCGCATGGCTCGGGGCAAAGGCGTGCGGCTGCAAAGATATAAAGATGGCGGCGTATCAGATGCGAAAACTTTTGTATTAAAAGATGGGCTGAATTGGACAGACTCTTCTGGTCGAACCTTTACTGTTACGAAAGCAGAGCTAAAAGAATGGATCGGTCATAGAGCAGAAGCGGGACGTTTGCCTCCTAGAGGTTTCCCACGCAACAATCGTTTTACCGGTTAAATGGATAGATCTAGATTTTGCTAAGGGCGCGTTTTTGCCGCCATTTCATAAAACCAAAAGAACTCGCGGCGAGAACGCAGATAGAAAAAGCAAGATAAATATAAAATTCGCTCTCAGTCACGAGTCCGACGGTAAAGAGATGTTTGCCTATATAGATTTTCTTGCCGTCGTCGCTTGAGAGCTTTGCGTAGAGCATGTAGCTGCCGGCATGTGTGAAATTGTGATCAAAATTTACCATGCCATTACGGTATTTCTGTGCAGGCAGGCTGCCAATTGCAACAGGGTTGTCTTCTGCAATCGGTGCATTTGCGTCGAGGATGCGAATATCCCAGGTCATATCGCGTAGCTCCCGATCTCCAGCGTCAAGCACAATTACTGTTGGACCTGTATCGGGAAGGGCGTCGCAAACCCGGTCAATGTTTTTTTGGGCTGCATCGCGACAAATTTCATAGTTTTATCGCCAAGCGATACGGGGCATTCTGGATCATAATAATGCCAACCCGCAGCCCATGCATGCGTTAAGTCAAAGCCGAGTGCGGCAAAAATTAAAGCAAGAAGGAAAAAGATTTTATAGCGCATTGATAGTCTTCATTCTAAACGCCAGCGTCTAGCGCGGCGAGCATTTGATCCATAGCCAGCGCGGGTTCGGCGCATTTTGCATCGCCAACAATACGCGCCGGCACGCCAGCGACAGTCTTGTTTGCTGGAACCGGGTCAAGCACAACAGAGCCTGCTGCAATCATAGCACAGCGGCCAATCTCGATATTTCCGAGGATCTTTGCGCCAGCGCCAATCAAGACGCCGCGGCGTACTTTTGGATGTCGTTCTCCTTCAGCTCGGCCTGATCCCCCAAGCGTTACGCCGTGGAGGAGAGAAACATCATCTTCAATGACGCTTGTTGCGCCAATCACAACGCCTGTTGCATGGTCGATAAAGACGCCTTGGCCTATCTTTGCTGCTGGATGAATATCAGTTTGAAAAATTTGCGATGAAAGACTTTGCAATGTTAAAGCAAAATCACTACGACCGCTTTTCCAGGCCCAATGCGCGAGCCGGTGGGTTTGCAACGCATGAAATCCTTTGAAGTAAAGCGCGGGTTCTATGAGCCGTGTGCAGGCTGGATCGCGCTCCAAAACTGCGAGCAGGTCTGCCTGAAAGGCTGCCGGCAGCTTTGGGTCATGAGCTAAGTAGGCGTCATAGGCCTGGCGGATGGCGGCATAGGGAGCCTCAGGGCGGTCGAGCCGTTGGGCGACACGATGCGCGATAACCCCAAAAACAGTTTCCTGCGCTAAAACCGCCGCATGGATAAAACCGCCAAGTTCAGGCTCTCTGCGCAAGACATCTTCAGCCTCCAGGCGCATACGTGCGAGCAAGGGATCTCCTTGAAGGAAATCAATAATTTCAGCGCCTAGTTCGCGTGAGTTCGCGGGCATTTCCATTGCTCCAGCCAGGCGGCATCTATAAGCGTCTTCTCGATGTAAATCATCTTTGATTATTCCTTCTCAAAGCGGCTGTGCAAGAAAATCTAGGACGGCTTGGCGGTAAAGGCGGTCGCCGACAGTGCGGTTGTGGTCGCAATCTGGAATATCAACAATTCTGATGTGATTGAATAAAGGCTCGAAAATATGTGGATCGCCGGCAACATCGTCTTTGGTGCCAACGCAAATTAAGACGGGCGCATTAATTTCGACAAAGCGTTTGGGATCCATGGCGGTGCGAAAACCTCTCGCGCAGGCGGCAAGAGCCCTTAAATCGCCGCCAGTCGTCTGTGCAAAGCGTCTAAAGATTTGCAGCATGGCAGATGAGATATTTTCTACGCTATCCGCTTCCATCGCCTCCGCGAGCCCATTGGGTAGACCGGGATCTTTCAAGAGATGTCTGCCCACGCCCCCCAAGATGAGCCGGTTTAATCGTTCAGGATGGTTCAGCGCGATCGTAATTGCGATACGAGCGCCCATCGAATATCCCATGATATATGCACGGCCGATGCCGAGGTGGTCTAAGAGATTCACAGCATCGCCCGCCATACTCTCTAATGTGTAGTCGATTGGTTGGTAGAGTTTTTGAGAAAAACCATGGCCGCGATTGTCGAAAGCAATAACGCGGCGGCCATCCTCAGTAAGGGCTTTGATCCAATGGGTGTAACGCCAATTAATGGCTAGTGAGGAGGCAAAGCCATGTATGAGCAGAATCGGCGCACGCCGATCCTGGCGCTCGGGCGGATGATCGAAAAAAGCAATCTTAACGCCGTTTGAGATAAATTCTTTCATTATAGCCTCTCTGGGCGTCGCGCGGTCCAAAATCGCGCCATAGACCTGGGCGGTTTGGTAAAAACAAAAGTCCCGCTATTGCCAATGTGCCCGCTAATCGGTAAACGAGCCGTGTCACTATCGCATCTTCCTTAGCAGGTCTGCGAATTGGCGAATGCGCCCGTAGCTCAGCTGGATAG
>SXGT01603759.1_pt1 | contig 45533 bp, 38 predicted proteins | sample 3176221 | NCBI WGS metagenome assembly SXGT01 (sample SAMN11356862, study PRJNA531348) | freshwater metagenome | isolation source: freshwater sample F1-120 | place: China: Fuxian Lake, Yuxi | collected 2017-12-25 | reverse complement strand
GAAAGGTCGCACCATCGGCCCCCTCGCGCATCGCCCGGCCGGACGCATCCGGGGCCGCGGCGACGCGTGCGGATAGCAGCGGCGGGCGATGTAGGACAGCCGCCAAACGCGGTCGCCCCCAGAACGCGAAACCGCCGCCAGCCTCGCGGCTGACGGCGGCGTCTCGACGTCCGGTCCGGTGGACCGGCGCGATTGTCTCAGGCGAAGCGGACCTTGGCCGCGACCGACGGGCGGCGGCGCATCGCCCCGCCGATGGCGCCGAAGCCGAGGATCATCATCGCCCATGTGGCGGGCTCTGTCACGCCCCTGCCGAAGGTCACGTTGGCGGCGATCCCGTAGCTGCCGTTCGCCGTGGTCGGGAGGACGGTGCCGAAGATACCGTTGTTGGTGTCGTTCAGCAGCAGCGCGAACAGGTTGCTGCCGCCGATGTTGAAGCCGCTCGTCACGGTGATGTTGCGGACGAAAGGCGCATTGTAGGTGTAGTCGACGGTCGGCGCGTTCTGGCCGAAGTTGAACTGGCCCACGGAGCCTTGGTTCGCGAAGATGCCGGTCGCGTCGACGTCGGTGCCGTTGAGTTGGACGACGGCGCGGTCGTCGACGGAGAGGAAGGAGATGTTGAGCGCGACGTTGATCGCATTGGCCGGCAGGACGAAGGTCTGGTTGACCTCGAAATAGCCCGGCTGGCCGGTAAAGTTGCCGTTGGTGCTGAGATCGATGGTCGCGGCCTGCGACGGCGCCACCATCGCGGACGAGAACAGGAGAGCGGCCGTTGCGGCGGCCAGGCGGGTCTTCATCTGTAATCCCCCTCGAATACCGACTCGATGGTCGGTCGCGAGAAGCTTTCTGGCAAATTAACGACGCGGACAATCCGCAGTTTCTTACAGCGAATGGTTTGTCCCGATTCGGGACTTGCGGGGCCGGCCTTCGCCCCCGACCACTCAAGTCGCGGGCCGGACGCGCGAAACGGCGACGTCGCCGCGACATCGCCCGCCGGGCAGGGCGCGCGCGAGGGGCCTCCTCTCGCGGGGACGATCTGCTTTATCGAAGCTCGTGCGGAGCCGGGGCGAAGGTGAGGCGCGGCCTCTACGGGTGGTGATCGCGGACGATCATCCGAGGTGTCGCGAGGCGGCGACGCTCGGCGACGCGCCGGCGCACGGGGGTGACCTGGGGCTGCTCGTCCTCGACCTGGGGCTGCCCGACAGCCGCGGGATCGCGAGCCTGATCGACGCGCGCCGCGCGCGCCACGCCACCCCGATCCTGGTGGTCGGCGCGGGCAACGGCGTCGACACCGAGCGGCTCGAGCGCGCCTGCACCGCCGGGCTGCCGCTCGAGGCGCTCGGGCGCGAGCTGAGCGATGCCGTGCGCGACGCGGATCGCGATCGACGAGCGGACGAAGCGACGGCGGCGGCGCGCCTGACGGCGGCGGTAAGGTGCTGATCGTCGACGATCGGCCAATCGACGTCGCGCTCCGGGCCGCGGTGGTGAAGACGGTCGAGGGGCTGGGGCCAGTCGGGTTCCTCGATCCCGCCGAGGCGCTCTGCTGGTGCGAGCGCGAGGCGCCGATCCTGGTGCTGGTCGACCATGCCATGCCGGGGACGCTGGGCGACGATTTCGTGCGGCGGTTGCGCGGCGTGGTGGAGGGCGCGGCCGGGGAGGGAGGCGCGCGAGCTACTGCGGATCGCCGACGACTGCCTGTCCGCGGCCAAGAGCGGCGGACGGAACCGCGTCCGCGCGTCAGGCCAGCCTCACGCCGCCACGCCGATCTGTGCCGAAATGCGCCCCTCGACTAACTTTCGATAAATTGCGCCGATCGTTAATCGCGGCGAAAGCTTTTCCGTAAGCCGGGGCGAACGAGCCTTTTGGGAGTAAAACTATGAAGACCCTTCTTCTCGCGGCCACCGCCGCCATGCTCGCGGTGGCTCCCGCCAGCGCCGCCACCATCGTGGTCACCGACACGACCACCACGCCGAACCAGCTGACGCTCGACTTCATCCCGATCGGGACGGGGACGTTCACCGGCGGGTCGAGCGACACGGTCTTCAGCGCCGGCAACAAGGTGCGCAACTATTCGGTGACCTACAATTTCACCGCACCGGCGGACGGCGACGGCAGCATCAGCTTCACGACGACCTCGGTGGCGCCGGCTCTGTTGTCGATCCTCACGGCTTCGTTCAACGGTACGCCGGTGACGATCACCAAGGGGACCGGCGCGAACGGCGCCGTGACCTATAACGGCTTCTTCGACTTCACCAGCGCCACGTTCGGCGACGCCTTCGCCCTGACACTGAGCGGCAAGGTCCGCCGCGGCGGCACGCTGTCGACCTCGCTGTCCTACGCGGCCTCGACCGGCGTTCCGGAGCCGGCGACCTGGGGCCTGATGATCCTGGGCTTCGGTGCCGTCGGCGGCGCGATGCGTCGCCGCCGCACCGTCACCGCAAAGGTCCGCTTCGCGTAACACTCCCTGTTCGTCAGCGACCCGAAGCGCCGTCAGTCGAGAGGCTGGCGGCGCCTTTGCTTCGTGGGTGAGGCGTTGCGAAGCCAGTCGCTCCTCCATCGCGGGCAAACAACGCAACCTAGGTTGCGCGGGTCGTCGCGATGCCTGGACACGTGCCGCGATGCCGTCGCAGTCTCTCCCCGCTAGGGAGAACGGCAATGCGAGTCGGTGTCACGCCGAGCACGGCACTGGCCTCCACGATCGCGGCGATCGCTGCCGGTGCGATGGCGCCGGCGCAGGCCAGTGCGGGAACGCGCGTCTTTGCCGGGACCGTGGACCCCTATTACGAGAGCGTGGGGATCGGTTTCGACGGCAGCGGTCCCGGCACCTACCGGATCGACTATCTCTTCACCGTGCCGGCCACGGGAGCCGTCAACGCGGTCGTGACGGAGACGTATAACTTCTTCGACGAGACCGGGCAGAACGTCGGCGGCGACGATGTCGACCAGATCAACACCGCGACCTTCGTCGACTCGACGCGTGGCTCGCTCCAGTTCACGGTCGCGCCCGGCTACGAATATGTCGACGCGCTCGGCTGGCGGACGACGGGCTTCTTCTATTTCAACAATGCCTATGTCGAGTTTTTCGCCGCCGACCCCGGCACGACCATCGGCTATCGCATCACCGCCACGTACCTGGCGCACGTCCCCGAGCCTGCGACCTGGGCGCTGATGATTCTCGGCTTCGGTGCGGTCGGGGCGGCCCTGCGGAGAGCGCCACGGAGGCACGCGGTCGCCTAGGAGCAGCCCGCTGCCTTCTCCTTCAGCGCTCGCGCGTCACCGTCCTCGAACAGCGCTTTCGTCCGGCGCAAGGCCAGGTCCGCATTGCGGTGGCGAAGCTCGGCCTGCACGCGCGGCGGCTGGTGGTCGATCCCGACGATGAAGCCTTCCCCGTCGCAGCGAAGCGCCGGCGAGCACCCGCCGATCGCGACGGCGGCGATCGACACCATGAATGACGCTTGCCGCATGTCTTCCCCGGCCACGGTTTCGGTGAGCCCGCTCTGGCTTCGAATCATCACGGCTTTGTTACAGCGCGCATCGCGGCGGCGGCTGTGGCGTCACGGCTGCTACCCCGACGGGACGTCCGCGCCGTGTGGGTGTGCTCGTGTGCGGACCGGTATCCCGCGCTCCGGTGAACGCGTCACGGACCGGGCGTGCTGGATGCGGAGATGTCCGTCGGCATTTAGATTGGCCCTCAGCCCCTCGGAAGAAAAACTTTGACGGATGAGGGTCAGGCACAAGGTTGGCCTGATCTGGCTGATCTGAGCATAGGGTTGGCCCGACGCCCTATTTTTGTTCGAATCTGAAGTCAATCAGCCCCACCCTCCAGCCCCTAATTTCATTCTGCTCCGCGAGCCAAGACCGCCATCGGAGTGGCGACAAACCCGTGCTTCGCGGGGCCGGCCGAGCCGAAGGTCGTGTGGAATCACGATCGGGAAGAAGCGGCGGAGTGAACCTCCAGGCGTGCCATCGCGACCTTGTCGCGTGCACTTGCCGCCGATACCAAAACCATCATTTTTGCGGGTGACATGACCAAGCCCCCCATTCCGACGATCACCATCGACGCCAACTGCGTGATAGGTCTGTTCGACGCCGACAGCGCCACCGCGACGTCGGTCGGCGATCTTCGGACGATCTTCCGCCGTGGCCTGAGCGGCGACGCGAGCATCGCGATCACCACCCGGATCGGGGCCGATCTCGGCCGAGACAGGAACGAGGCTAGGCGGACGGCCATGCTGGCGCAGCTGGAGATGTTCCCGATCGTGGCATCCATCCAGCGATCCAGGGTGGACACCTCGGATCCGGACGTCATCGTGGAACCCGTCCACCGAGCGCTCTGGCGCGAGATCCAGGGCATCGTCTTTCCAAGCCTCACCGATGCAAGCGGAAAGCTCGTGAACAAGATCGCTGACGTCGATCACCTCGCCGGTCATCGGATCGCGGGGCGGGACGTTTTCGTCACCGATGACCGCGACCTGCTGCGTCGTCACGCGGAGCTCCGCTCAGGCCCGGGCATCCTGATCATGAGCCCCGCCGACTGCGTGCGCTTCCTAGACGACCATGCCGCCCGCCTCGAAGCGAGGGACCTCGCGCCTCGATCCGGAGACGCTCGTCATCGGGATCCCAGGCTGTGTGGCACGGCCACCTTCGACTATTCAGCCAACGACGGCCACTTCGCGTTCGGCAGCGGCGTCAACCTGTTCGAGACGAAATGGTCGAAGGCCGGCGGCGAGGCCGTTCACGCATATCGAGACCCTGACTCCATCGATGGGATCGCTCTCGCGAAGGGCATGACGACCATCAAGGAGGTGACCGATGCCGCCGCGTTTGACTTCTCGTCGCGCGCGCGGACGCCATCGACGGGACAGATCGTCATCTGGCGCAACGTGAACGGCATCTACGCGGCGACGCGCGTCGTGAGCGTGAAGGATGACATGCGAGGTGCGGATCGTGATGAACTCGCCTTCGAGTTCGCGATCCTGACGGATGGATCCGCGGATTTCTCCCGATCCTAACGGGTGGGTGACTGCCTCTGCCGGTCATGAACGCGCGCTTGGCCGGGTGGCTGGACTCGTCGACCGCGTTGGCGCAGCATGGATTCGAGATGCCGGCTGGGGGGGTGCGGATGTCGAGAAGCTGCAGGTTCGCCTTGGTGACCGTCGCGATGCTCTGCGCGACAGGTTGCACCACCGCCGGTCGCCGGCAGGTGCAGGCGATCGACCGGCCCGTGATCGAGCAGGCGCAGGCCGAGATCAAGAGGCAGGTGGGCGTGTATTTCGTCCGAGCGCTCGAAGCGAGGCAGAGAGCTCTGGCGGGCGGTGCGGTCAGACCCGAACGATGGTGCGGCGACGGCAACATCGACTACGACGTGGCGAGCGTGAAGGTCGACCTTCTCACGACGACGGACCGGACCGACTCCGTGGGAGGAGGGTTGAAGATTCCCGTGTTCGGCGGTTCGGGGGCGCCATCGGGGTCGACCAAGCGTGCTGTCTCCAACACGCAGCAACTCACCTACACGCTCTACATGCTCGATGACCGTTACCAGCCCGCCGAACTGCGTATGTCGGGGGGCCGGGCGGAGGATCGGCCGGCGCCGGTCGCCGACGTGATCATGGCCCAGCGCGAGGCGCTTCGGAACGTTACCTTGAAGAGCCGGCATGCGGATCCCCAGCCCTGCTTCTCCAACTTCGACCCCGATGCGCCTCGCGATCCGCAGTCGACGCTGGTGATCGGGATCACGTTCAGCCGCGAGGGGGCGAACGGCATCAAGCTGGATCTCGGCGTGGTTTCGCTCGATGCCGGCACGGAGCGGAAGGCGAGCTTCGGCAACACCGTCACGGTGACGTTCCGACAGCGCGGTCTGACGAAGGCCTCCCGGATAGGGCCGTGCCCCGACGACGCGACGAAGCCCTGCGTCTACGATCCGATCGAGGGCGTCGCCGCCGGGCAGCCCGGCGTCGGGGTCGTCGACGATCACAAGGGAGGCGCGAAGGCACCGCCGTCTCGGAACGGACCGCCGGATCGTCCTCCGGCCCCCGGGAAGCAGCCGCCCGGGTCGCCACCGCCTGCTCCGCCCGTCCCGAAGCCCGATCCCGTCACGCCGCCGACGAAGATGTGTCGGACGCCGGGCTCCACGGGCATCCTGGTCGTCGTGCCGTGTCCGCCCGAGCTGACGAGCTAGAGTCTGGTTCGGTCGGATCGGTGGTCGCCGCGAGGCCAGCGGCGCCCTGACGATCACACGTACGCGTGCGCGAGCTCGAACCGAAACGATCGCCGTCCCCGGACGGCGGCGTTGAAGCGCGAGGGCGAGCGGAGACGCCGTGTCGCGCCTGCGCGCGCGCCCGTGGCGCCGATCCATCGACTGGTCGGCATTCCATCCGGCGAGATCACCGTGCCCGACGCCGCCGCGCCGATTCGGCATCGACGTTCTCATTGACCCAGCAGCGTCGCAGCCCTGATCGCGCCGTCGGCCGCATCCAGCACACCGGCCACGCTTCTGACGACGGCTTCGAAGCGGTCGAGGTCCTCGATCTGGCGCTGCACGTCCGGGATCGCCGCCGACACCTGGCGGGCGAGGCGTGAGATCTCCTCCGACTGAGCCACCAGCAGAAGGCGACCGGCGGCGGTGGCTCGCGCGTTCACCTCCACGATCTGATCCGATATCGCGCCGATGGCGTCGGCGTTCGGCGCGTCGTCGATCGATCTCTCGAGCTGCGCGACCAGTGCGACGAGTTCGTGCTGCATCCTGGCGAGGTCCGGATTCTCTGTCGCCCCTCCGCGGCCGCCATCCTCCATGATCATCTCGCGTCCTCCCCCTTTTCCAGGGCCCTGTAGGTCGCCTCCGTTCGGGCGATCCGTTCGTTGACGTCCCTGAGCACCTCGTCGAACGGTCGGCGTGAACCGGCGGCGGCCGCCGTGTGGGCATCGGCGAGGCTCAGCAGCGACGACCTCAGCGACGCGAGGGCGGCGAGCTGCGCGTCGCGCTTGTCGAGACCGGACAGGTAGTCGGCGACGATCTGCCTCTGTCGCGCTTCGGCCTTCTCGGTGGCAGCGACGGCATAAGTCCGTTGGTAGCCTGCCAGGGCGGCGGTCCAGTTGGATGCGACGGTGCCGCGCAGCCCCTCGCCGTCGGTCGATCCGACGGCGTTCGCCATCGCCGTCAGCAGGGCCCGCACGTCGGGATCGGTGCGTCTGAGGATGTCGCGGGCGCTGGCCTGCGCCTTCAGGTCGACGAGCGCGCCCGCGAGGGACGCGAAGCCGGCCGTGACCCCGGGATCGAGATCCGCGGCCGTCCGACCGGCGTTCAGCTGCGTGCCCAACTGCCTGAAGGCCTCGGTCTGGACACCGCCGCGGCGGGCGTCGGTGAGCGTGGCGAGCAGGGTGCCGTAGCGGGCGAGGTCCCCGAGCGCCGACCTCCACTTCGCCGCCACCTCCGGCGGCACCGCCGGAGGAAAGCGTCTTTCGGAGAGCGCGATGGCACCGGAGCGGACGAAGCGGTCCACCTCTACGGAGCGAGCGAGCCGGTTCGCGTCGGCGAAGGACGTCCCGACGTTCGCCTGCAGGGCGCCGGCGGCGCGGCCGAAGCCGTCGAGATCGACCGAGGGCGCGGTCGTGCATGACGCCGCCAACGCCGCGGGCGCGACGGTGCGGATCGCGCGACCGACGATCGAAGCACGCGCCTTCATGCGGCGCACCCCAGGTCGGAGGACAGATCGGAGAAGGAGCGCTTGGGCAACCGGGGGAATAACCCGAGCCGGGACCGGAGTTCGACCTCGTCAAGCGTGACGCGCGCCGCGCAATGGTCGAGCGTTCTCGGGGCGGTCGTGTCCATGATGAAGGCGGCGAGCCGCCCGTCCGCCGTGACCAGGACCTTCCAATAGGCGGACGGCACACGATGACGTTCGTCGGCCTTCGGCATCGGCGGCATGACGCGCTCGAACAAGGGGCCCGTCAGAACGTAGACGGCGATGTTCCGCGTTCTGGCGAGATCGTTCTCCTTCGCCTCCAGTCGCTGCCACGGCCCCTGGTTCAGCGCGGCACCCTGAGGCGTGATGTTGGAGAGGATGTTGGTGTCGGCGGCGAACGGCGTTCCCGACTGACCGGCGAGCGGCGCCTGATGTCCGCGGTCGATGCCCAGCGTCTTCGGGGCATCGTCGTAGTCCTCCTTCTCCAGCGTCTCCCTGGGATCGAGCCACGGATCGGCGACCCACTTCCGTTCGCCGGAGGGGCCGATCGAGTCAGGGGTGACCCGATACGCCACCCAGTCCGCCATCTTGGTCAGGTCGTTCGACGCGAGCGTGTAGATCTCGCGCACGATGATGTCGTCGATCCCCGGTGCACCGATCGGGCAGCCGTGCAGACAGTGGAACGTGTGGAGCTCGGCGTCGTCGGCCCGCGCGGCGCCCGTGGATGCGGCGAGGCAGATGGCGAAAGCGGCGCCGGCGAGCCGCCGCGGACGAATCGGCATGTCTCCGCTCCCTCAGCGATACAGATGATCGAACTGTTCGTGGTGCCGCAGCGCCTCCGGCCGATATGGCCCGTCGCCGCCCTGGTGCGGCACCGACTCCAGGGCGAACCTCTCGGCAACGGACGGGTGGAGGGTCGCGTTGGTCTTCGGACTCCGGTGCTCGACCTTCCAGGAGAGACGACGCGTCAGTCTGCGGAGCAGCGCCGGCGTTCGATTGCGGATGGTGTCGGCCATGCCCGCCACCTCGTCGTGCTGAAGACCGGCAGCCGACGGGAAGAGCTTCAACCGAGCGTCATCGACGAGCAGGGGATGGGGCACCGCCCGCGCCTCTTCCAGCATCCACTCCAACGCGACGTCGGACAGGCGGGATTCCGCCTCGGGGTAGCTCCCGCCGATGTCGGAGTGGTTGCCGGCGAACCAGAGCTGCAGGAAGGGTTTCGGTTCGCCTTCGACCTCGACCGGCGCGTCCACCCCCTTGCCGGTTCCCCACGGCACGCGGGGGAAGTCGGCCCTGTTCTCGTCCAGCGAGATGGCGTGTCGAGCGTACGTCACCTTGCGCCCGAGCAGCTTGTCGTAGTCGCTGCCCGCCCACTGCGCGATGTGCCAGGTGAAGCCGCGTTCGGGCGGGCTGCGACGAAACACCTTCAGGGACGTGCTCAGGTGGGACCAGGCGGTCCATCCGATGACGACGGCCGCCGCGACGAGCGATCCGGCGATCCAGCCGACGCCGAACAGCCAGTGGAGGAGCGCCGCGCCGAGGCCGATTCCGACCGCGGCGATGACCGCGAGCAGCATGCCGAGGACGAGACGCAACGGGCCCTTCGCGCCAAGCGAGGCGACAGTGTCGAAGACGCCGATGAAGTAGGGGGCGGCGTTCGCCTCGCCGTCCAGATCGGAGCCGTGCTTCAGCCGGAAGCGTCGCGCGAGTTCCTCGCGTTCGTCCTCGTAATCCGCCCTGGGATGGCCGGCGCCGTGTTCGGCCACGCGGAACACGGCCTCCTGCGCGATGTCGCGCGTGGCGGCGCGGAAGCGGGGCAGCGGGCCGTCGGCAGCCTTGGTCGGCACGCCGCACAGACGGATCACGGTGGCAACGCTTCGCGCGGTGTAGGCCCCGCGGCTGAAGCCGAAGAGCCAGATCCGGTCGCCGGGGCGGTAGTGATTGATGATGAAATCGTAGCAGTCGACGATGTTGGTGGTGATTCCCCGTCCGGTCACCGACGACAGGAGCTTGCCAAGCCCGCGCCGGATCGAGGTGAGGCCGGTGGCACCGGCGTCGGTGCCGAGACCGGGATCGTAGAACACCACCTGCTGTTCAGGGTCGATGTCGCTGTCCGGCCCCGGGCGGGTGGCCCGATACATCTTGAAGATGTTGCTCATCCGCTGTTCGGGGCGGACGCCGCCGTCCTGACCCGTCCCGTCGGAAAAGATCACGATGTTCTTCGGCATACTGCGATCCCTTGGTGGACGGCGGATGATGTCGGAGCCGGTGGGACGGCCGTCGCCGCTGCCCAGCAAGACCAGCATCGGCGTTAGTCGAGTTCGTTACTTCGGAAGATGGTTCCGATTGCTGGCAAACGCAACGCGGGGTCAGGCGGTATGTCGAAGACGAGTCGCCGGTCGAAACCTTAAGCACTGCCCGGCTTTGACCCCCCAGGCTTTCGGCGCCCCGACGGCGGTTGTGCAGCGCCACGCTTCGAACCGCTGGTTAAGCGTGGCCGGACCGGTTGAGGCTTCCTTGCGGTTCCTGACGAACTCGCATCCGGGTCGATCTCCGCGTCCTGCTGATCGTCGACGTGTTCGAAGCTGTGCTTCAAGCCGGCGAGCTCGTCCAGAAAGGCGTTGTAGCGAGCGATGCCCGTCGTGTCGGGATCATCAAGGCTGAAGTCCCTGCGCAGTCGAAGAAGTCGTGTCCTGACCGCGTCCGCCTCACGCGATTCGTCCAGCACGTCGTTCACGTCCTCGATCAGATGAAGAGCCTGCTCCGACGTCGCGGCGTCGGGATGGTCGCGCCTGAAGTTTCCTTGGAGGCGGTCGACGAGCGAGGAGATTCTTGCCTTTGATGCGTCCCGTTCCGCCGCCCGCTGCACCTCCGTCAGCTTCCGGAACAGCGGCCGCATTCGTGCGAGGAAGGCTGTCACGTCGGTATCGTCGGTGCCCTTCCGTTCGCAGATTGCTATTACCGCGCGAGCGAACCCGATCTTGTCGATATGCCTTCCCCGACTCTCTGCCAGGGTGTTCAGAACATCGAAGATCGAGGCATCTTCGGGTAGCGGTGACGGCAGCTCATCGACGGTGAAGGGCTGGGGCCGTTCGCCGCGAAACTCTTCGATCTCGCGGAAGTATTCGTTGACCGCCCTGACGGCCAGCGCGGTAGGAACGAGGTCCTCGATCTCGACCGGCGATCTTCCATTCCCGTCGGGCTCGATCGCGGTCGCGACATCGAGCACGTATTCCGGCTTTATCAGGCGTCCGATGCGCTTCTCGCCGCCCCGCAGGGCCGTCGCCGCGCTCCGTCCTGCCTTATCGGAGTCCAGCAGTGCGATCACCGGTGGCTTCTCGGTGTCGCGCCCTCGCACGAGAAAGACTGTGTATGGCATCTGACCGGCCGAGCCGCACGGGACGATCACGATCCTGTTTAGATCCAGGCTGTCGCCTCGACCCGATCCGCCTTCGGCGCGGATCAGGCGTGATGCGCCGGCGAGCAGCACTTGATCGGCCCCGCCCTCCACCAGGAGGTTGCAGGAGCCGATGAATGCCGTTTCGCCGACGAAGGCGCCGAACGCGGAGCGCAGGGGTTCGTAATGGTTGCGCGACGCATTGCGGATGACGCGAGTGCCCTCACTCGCCCGTCCCTTCTGTAGCACGCGGATCCGCTCCGCCCTATTCTTGTCGAGGAGGAAGGGCGAGTGCGTGACGTAGACGACCTGGACCGGACGCGCGTCGCCTTCGGGGTAGGCGAACCCATCGAAGATCTTGAGGAGGTCCTGCTGGGCCTCCGCGGACAGGAACGCGTCTGGTTCGTCCATTAGGAGGATCTCGGCTCTGTCCTTAGACGGCTCGCGGGTCTGCGCTTGGATGAGATAGGAGAGGAAGTATTTCAGCCCATGGCTGCGCTCCTTGAACGTGTATTCAGTGCCCGTTCGGTCCTGGATGGTGAAGACGAGGTCCACGTCACGCGGTGACACCCTGATCGAGAAGTCGCGGTCCTGCACCCAGAACTTTGGGAAATTGAGGTGTCGCGCCAGCTGATGATTGATCCGCGCGACCAGAGCGTTCGCGTGACCATCGTCGCCTTCCTCGATTGCCTTCGCCAGATCGGCGAGACGTTCCGGATCCACCAAGGCGAGGCGGACGAGCAAGTCACGTGCGAGGGCGAGTGCCTTCGGGTCCTCGTCGGGTGCCGAGTTGCCGCGGGAGGCGCGGAAACCGGCGATTTGGGAAAACAGGCCCGGAGCGATGCCGCCGAACTGCTGTGCGTCGGCTGGAAGATGGTCGAGGATGTAGGCTCCCGCCTCGATCACTGCCGCGCGTCCCCGTCTGGTGGCCAGAGCGGACGTAGGTTCGATCTCGTCTCGGAGCCACGCCAACGGCACGGCGCTCGGAAGGCCGACTCCGGCCTTGATCTCGAAGGGATTTGGCAGGAAGCTCCTGCCAAAATTCCTGGCCTCCGCCCCGGTCAGGCGGATTTCGACCGGGTCTGCCTTCCCGTTCGGAAAGAACAATCGCAGCACGTCCGGACCTTCCCGGAACATGTGGAAGCTGGAGATGCCGGTCGGGGCGTCCGGTAGAGCCGAATTCAGCGCCTCCATCTCCCGAGCGTCCAATGACGACCAGCGTAGACCGAGGTGCGGCCACGAAGTTCGCCCGCGTTCGACACTGAAGAAGGGCGAATATCGGCAGAGGTCACGCTGTTCGATGTTCTCCGCGGTAATCGCACTCTTGATCGCGCCAAGCAGATGGCTTTTGCCGGACTCGTTGGCACCCACCACTGCCGTGATGTGCCGGTCAATGTGGATCGCGACGTAGGGGTAGAAGTCGCCATCGACCAAATCCCAAGCGTCCGGTCTTGCGTCCGGATGCGATTTGCGGACGCTGTCGAAATTGAACGACTTGTAGAATCGGGCATAGACGGCTTCCAGGCGCATGGACACCTCGCGGTTGAGCAGTGTGCGACGCTAACCCCTTTTGAAACGAAAAGCGAACACCGTCGGTCCTCGAAGATGTTCGTCAGACGAATGGTCGCGAACTCGGACAAGCGCGACATTTCGAGGTTCGATGGGTTCCGCGTTGACTGCGATGTGCTAGCCATCGGATGATCGAGTGACGGTGCCAGATTCGAAGGGGGAAGAATGGACGACCTGGATCAGATGCCGTTCGGTGCGGCCGAATTTGCCGAGAATACCGAGCCGCGTTGCCCGTGTCTCCTACTGCTGGACACCTCGACCTCCATGGGCGGTCGTCCCATCGACGAGCTGAACGCGGGTTTGCAATCATTTCGGGACGAGCTGGTCGCCGATCCTCTTGCGGCCAAGCGCGTCGAGGTAGGAATCGTGACCTTCGGTCCCGTTCAGACGCTGGTGGACTTCACCTCCGCGTCAGGCTTCTATGCTCCTCACCTCGAGGTGCAGGGCGTGACGCCGATGGGAGAGGCCATCGAGCGCGGGCTGACGATGCTCCGCGACCGGAAGAACCAGTATCGGGAGAACGGCGTGTCCTTCTACCGTCCGTGGATCTTCCTCATCACGGACGGGGCACCAACCGACTCCTGGTCGAAGGCGGCCGAACTCGTTCGCCAAGGTGAGGAGCGCAAGGAGTTCATGTTCTACGCCGCCGGCGTCGAGGGTGCCGACATGGGCACGTTGTCGAAGATAGCGGTTCGCCAGCCGCTCAAACTGAAGGGCCTAGCCTTCCGCGAGCTGTTCGCCTGGCTGTCCAACTCGCTCGGAGCCGTTTCACGCTCGAACCCCGGGGATCCGGGCGTCGCACTCGCGAACCCCACTGCTCCGAATGGTTGGGCGGTGGCCGACTGAAGTGACGTCCTGGACCTGGGTTGCGGCTTCGCGCCGAGGGACGTCGCACGAACGCAGGGGCGAGCGACGGCAGGATGCGTTCAGGACGCTGGGGACGGCGAGCGGCGACGCGGTCGTGCTTGTCGCGTGTGACGGTGCCGGCAGTGCCGCTCGCGGGGGATCGGGGGCGGCCATCGCGGCGCGCATGCTATCGAACGCCCTGCGCAGACGCCTCGATAGCGGTATGTGGCCGACGGACGAAAACGTCTGGGACGGCATCGACGAGGTGCGTGACCGGATCGCCGTCGTCGCCGAGCGGATCGGCATGACCTCCCGTGATTTCGCCACCACGGTGGTCTTGGTCATCTCGGACGGGACGAGAACCATGGCGGTCCATGTGGGTGACGGGGCGGCCGTCGTTCGATGCCGCGAGACAGAAGTGTGGACGGCTCTGAGCTGGCCCACGCAGGGTGAGTATGCCTCTACGACGTTCTTCTTGACCGACGAGGGCGGAGCGCGGGTCAGGATCAGTCGGAGCGATGTCCCGGTCGACCGGCTCGCCGTCTTCACGGACGGGATCGAGCGTCTAGCGCTCGATTTCGCTTCGCATACTGCTCACGCGCCGTTCTTCTCCGGGATCAGTGAACCGGTCGCCAGAGCGCCGACCGACGGCTGGAACGTTCCGCTGTCACGAAAGCTCGGAGAGTATCTGAGCTGCGACGCCGTCAATGCGCGCACCGACGACGACAAGACCCTGATCCTCGCCTGCCGACGATGACGCCGCCGCGGATCCTCATCGGCGGTAGACCGGTCGCGCTCGGCCGCATGATCGGCAAGGGTGGTGAGGGCACGGTTCACCTCCTGGCGGACGACCCTGCGAAGGCTGTGAAGATCTACACCTCGCCGGATGCCGAGCGCGAGGCCAAGGTGCGTGCGATGGTCGACCGGGGACTGGCCGGCGGATCGGATCTCGTCGCCTTTCCGCAAGCGATCGCCACGACCACGGACGGCCGCTTCGCGGGTTTCGTCATGCGCCTCGTGAAGGGGCACACCTCGCTCCACGAACTCTACGCCCCGGGTTCCCGCAAGATCCATTTCCCCAAGGCGGACTATCGTTTCACGGTCCGGGCAGCGGCCAACATCGCCCGGGGAGTCGCCCGCGTCCATGATCTCGGTGCCGTCATAGGCGACATCAACCATTCGGGCATCCTGATCTCCGACCAAGCCGTGGCGGCCTTGATCGATGCCGACAGCTTCCAGTTCGGGGCCGATCACCTGTGTCGCGTCGGCGTTCCCGAGTACACGCCGCCGGAACTGCAGGGTCGTAGCCTTTCCGGGGTCGTGCGCACAACCGACCACGACGCCTTCGGACTGGCGGTTGTCCTGTTTCAACTCCTCTTCATGGGGCGGCATCCTTTCGTCGGGCGCTATTCGGGCGGCGACATGCCGATCGAGAAGGCGATAGCCGAAGGCCGGTTTGCCTATTCGACTATTCGCGACGTCGGTATGACGCCGCCGCCGGGCACCGCCCGGCTCGCTGATTTCCCTGTTCCGGTGCGAGCCGCGTTCGAGGCGGCGTTCGAAAAGGACGGATCGCCGCGGCCGATGGCCACGCAGTGGGTCGCGGTGCTCAAGGAACTGGAAACCGGTCTGCATCGCTGCGGCGCCAACGGCATGCACTTCCATCCGCCCGCTTCCGGTTCGTGCGTGTGGTGCCGGATGGAGCGGCAGATCGGCATTCTTTTGTTCCTTCCGGACTTCACCATCGGTCGGAGCGGGAAGGTCGACGATCCGGGCGCGGCGGGCTTCAATCTGACGCAGGTCTGGGCGGCGATCGAGGCGGTTCGCCTGCCCGATGCCGCCGCGTTGTCGCCCGTGCTGCCGCCGGTGGAGGCGGTGGCCGGCAGCGAGGTCGACGCGTTCCGGACCGAACGGCGGAAGCGTCGCGCGGCGGGGGTGCTGGCGCTCGCGGCGGTGATCGCCATCCTCGTCGGCCTGCCCGCCCTGTGGTTCGTCTGTCTGCCGTTGGGATGGTTCGCCGTCGCGCGAACGTTCGGGGAGGGGCCGTCCACCGGCCGGTTCACCGATGCGTATGTGAGGGCCGAGACAGCGTTCCTCACCGGGACTGAGGATTGGCGTCGCCGCATCGGGCTCGAGGAGGTGCAAAGGCTCCGCTCCTCGTTAGAGGATGCAAAGGCTGAATTTGTTTCCCTCCCGCAGGAAGAGGCTCGGCGGGTGGCCGAGTTCGAGGGCAACCGGCGCGACGCGCAGCTTCACGACTTCCTGGAAACGTATCCGGTCAGAAGGGCGGCGCTGCGTGGTATCGGACCGGCCAAGATCGCCGCCTTGGCATCCTACGGGATCGACACGGCGGCCGACGTGGTCGAGGCTCGCATCGTGGCGGTGCCCGGCTTTGGCGAGGTCAGCGCCCGCCCGCTGCTCATGTGGCGGAGGAACCTGACGGCAAGGTTCGTCTTTCGCTCGCAGCATTCCCCGCGCGAGATCGACGAACTTAAACGCCTGAGGCAAAGTTTGGCGGATCGGGGTGCGAAACTCCGCACGGACCTACTACGCGGTGCTCCCGATCTGCGCGCGGCCGCCGGGGCGGTGACCGCGCGAGTCGCCATTCCGGACCCCGTGCTCACTCGCCTCCATGCCGAGCGCGAGCGTGCGTCGGCCGATCTGGTTGCCTTGGGACTACCCATCCCGAAGGTTGCGGTGCCTGCGCCGACGAGGTCGGCGGCGGTTAGGGTGCTGCCGACACCCCCACCTTCGCCGCGTGGCGGGGCGGCGGCTGGTTTTTCCTCGACGCCCCTCTGTCCGGCCTGTGGCGCCCGAATGGTGCAGCGGACCGCTCGGAAGGGACGCAATCCTGGCCGGCGCTTTTGGGGCTGCTCCGCCTATCCGCGCTGCAGGGGCAGCCGGCCCGTCTGATCCCCGCTCGCGGGACTTGGCCCTCGGGTGACTAGGCCGATACGACCACGCGGAGCTCGGCCTCCGTGGTCTTCTTGAGGTAGAGTTCGGTGGTGCCGAGTAGAAGGAGCGCGTCCTCGTTGATCGTCGCGATCGAAGCGCCGGGCTGGACCAGGATCATCTCGAAGCGGATCTTGGATCGACGGGCCTTCTCCTTGAAGTAGGCCAGTTCCTTCATCGAGCCCTTCAGGAAGCGCGTGAAGCCCTCCTGCCTCCACAGATGGTGTCGCCGCTTGAGATCGTGGTAGAGGGTCGGCAGGCCCTGATGCTTGGCGACGATGCTCTTCTGGGCCTGCCCGCAGACGGTATAGAAGTTGCGGATGTCCCGCGAGACCACGCCGCCGTGTGCGTTCTTGCAGTGGACGAGGCACAATCTGATGGTCTCGTCGTCGATGTCCCTGAGGCAGACAAGGTCGGCAGCCTCACCCGAACCATCGTCGTTGAAGATCATGTCGTAGTCGTCGCGCAGCTGCTCGAACGTCCGATACTGGATCGTTGATCGATCGACCGCCTTGCCCGTGGACTCGCGATTGAGCGGTATGCCCGTCCAGTCCCACGCCTCGAGCCGATCCCTGTCGAATTGCCCGGCGTCGAGCCTCACCGGAACGTGATAGCAGTTGTAGGAGTGGGTTCCGTCGACGTAGCGGATGACGAAGGGATCGCGTTCCAGATACTCCTCCAGCGGCACCGGACCGTCCGATCCCTTTCGGAAGCGGAGCACCGGCCCGGACACGTGTACGTTGTCGTAGCCCTTAGGCAGCGCGTCGTCGATCTTGAGCCTGTATGTCGAGGAGAGCGTGCCGCTCTCGATGCGGATGCATATCCCCTCTTCGCCGTCATCATCCTCTATCGTCAGGTCGATGAGGTAGACCGGCACGTCGACGCCGTCGAACTGGACGAACTGCCGGTCATTGAAGCGATTCTGGGCGAGCTCGCCCCATTGCGCCGAGATCGCAGGCGATCCCCATGGACGGGCTATCTTCTCAGGTCGCAGGAAGCCTTCGACGATGTTCGCTTCGTCACCGCCCTCGTCTGTCACCTTGGCCCAGGTGCTCTTCGTCCAGGCCAGCCATTCCGCGACATCCGCGGACCGCTGCTGCCAGACCTTGCCCCTGCGCTGGGCAGCGCCCCAAACGACGCGTTCGCCGTTCTCGTAGCCGAGGCAGGCGATGTTGTTGAGCTCCGATTCGCGCTTCTCGATCATCGCGAGGCCTTCGGTCACGTTGGGTCCGAAGTAGGAGGTGAAGCTGATTGCGCCGATCCGCGACGAGCCAAGGCTCTTCGCGAGCGGCAACTCGACGTTGTTCAGGATGCGGAAGATGTGGCGTCCGGACACGGGAACCGTGTTCTCGTCGGTCACCAGCGTCGCCATTCGTTCTGAGCGCATCGCGGAGTAGTTGCTGGCGTAGAGGCAGAGGACGCCGGCCGCCTTGTCCCACCGCAGGATCACCAGATCGTGGAGGACGTCGACGTCGTCCTGGTAGTTGCCCCAGCCGATCGTGGAAAGCCGTCGGATCACGGCGACGAGCACGTTCGCCTTCTCGTCAAGTGCGTGCCAGGTCTCGACGTTTCCGCCGAGCGCCTTGGCGTAGGCCGTCGGATTCCACTCCTGGCAGGTCGTCCTGAAGAACTGGGTGGAAAGTGAGGGACGAAGGTTCCACAGCGCGAAGCGCGTGTGCAGTTCGCCTGATCCGCGCAGGTCCTCCACCACGCCCTGCAGGTCCAGCTCCTTGTCGATCCGGTCTTCGCTCAGGCGTCGGATGATGCGGTCCCAGTCAGCGCCTTCCGCATATAGCGCCGCCAGCTTACGTTCCGTCTCCGGATCCGCGATGTTTGCGACCACGGTGGCCTCCCCGATCGACCCCGCGGCACCCTTGCGGGTGAAGCGTCCGACGAACTGGAGCGTGATCGCCAGGGACTTGTGCGCGTCGTGCACCGCCGCGACCTTCAGGTTGGGCAGATCGTAGCCCTCCCCTAGCATGTTCACGGCCACGACGATGCGTGACCCTTCCGCTCCGCGGTCCTCGAGCCTGGCGAGCGCGTCGCGGTTCGCCCCCGTCGTTCCCTGTCCAGAGTAGACCACGATCGGATTGTAGTCCGGCGCCATCTCCTCATAGATCCGGATGACCTCGTCGGCTCTCTCTCGGGTCTTCACTCGGGCCATCAGCAGGTGATCGAGCCCCAGTTCCTCGCGGTCCCGCCTGAGCGCCTCGACGGCCTTGCCGGCGATGGCGCGATCCTTGGCGTCCTGATCCCCGTAGTCCTCGATCGTTACGAGATTGAGGGGCTTGTAGTAGCCGGCCTGCTGGGCGTCGCCGAGCTTGAAGTTGAAGACGATCCTGCCGTGGATCCGGGCATCGTCGCGTCGGAATGGCGTCGCCGTGAACTGGACGACGCGTTTGTCCTCGAAGCCCGCCCTGACGGAGGCCCACATGGCGGCGGTCACGTGATGAGCCTCGTCGACCATCAGGTCGGAACAGCCGGTGATCAGCGCGGCGCGCGCATCCGGATCGGACGCCTCGAGCGAGTGGGGGAGCGCGACGATCACGTTTGCTTCGGCGAGGATGCGTCGCGCGTCTTCCACCGACCGGATACCGGTCGAAATCAGGGCCACCCGCGGCTTCGCGATCTCGGCTGGCACGATGCCGAGGACGGGAAGGACGCCCAGCGTCTCGAACTTCCTCGCGATCTGGGATCGGAGCGCGACGCTAGGAACGAGGATCATCGTTCGCCGCAGGCGCCTGAAGATCTGCGTGGCGAGCATCGTCTCGGTCTTCCCCGTCCCCGTCGGCAGCACGACGGTCGCCGGATCGAAGGTCGTGCCCACGGCGAAGTGCGCCGAGATTGCGTGAAGGGCACCCGTCTGAGGTGGCCTCAGACCCTCTACTCCGAATGCCGGGTCTTCGGTCCGGAAGTCGAATCTCCCGACCCAGGCCGCGAGGACCTGTTCGGGTGTAGCGGCGTATCCGGCGAGAGGATCGTCGCCGTCCCACGTCAGTCGCAGGACTCCCGTCTCCTCGTCGGTGACCGACGTCACGACGGTCATGTCGGTCGCGCGTCTCCTCGCCCCCGGACGCCTGACCAGCAACTCGTCGAACGGGGCCGTGAGATCGGTTCTGAGGAGATCGTGACCCGCGATCTCGCAGATTATGCGGCGTCCGGTCGTGGTCGCTCCGGAGAACGGCGATTGCACGACCACGTTGCCGCCGATCTGGACGCGACGACGGGGAAGCGGTGGAATCTGGACGATGCCGGTCCAGATCGGAACGAGGGTCATCGGGACGTCAGCTCCGACCGCGTTTGGAAGGGATGACACAACACAAGCCCACGCCGGGTATGACGGAGGCACCGCCTTCCGTCTTCCTGCTCCAAGCGCGACGCCCGTCGATGAGGGCGCGTAGGCCGGACGACATGCTCGTGATGGGCCCGTTCAGATCGATGCTTCAGCAAGTATAACCTTTCGAACCGCTCTTGTTTATCGTTTGTTCTGCTGGCTACATTCCGTTCGTGAATTATTGGAAGGCGGGACCAGATTGATCGGTCCACAAGGCGGGGTGGGGGAAGAAGGTGGCCGACATTCAAGCCGACGAAGAGGAAGGTCGCAACCCGTCGTTTCGTGGAGTCGCGTCGTATTCGGATCGATCGACGATGGGCGAACCGAGGACGTCGCTGCGATGACCCCCTCGGAAGACCTGCACGACCTCAAGCGTCATCTTCAGGGTTGCCTCGGCGACGGCCTGACGCTCGTCGTGGGCTCGGGTCTTTCCTGCGCCGAGGGACTTCCCGGCATGGGCGAGCTCGCGGATCATCTTCGACGCGACGTTCCGCTGCACCATCGGCCCGAGGACGAAACGGGCTGGCGGGAGATCGCCGGACTAATCGGAAGCATCGGGCTGGAACCGGCGCTGCTGCGTGCGCCCCCCGGAGCCGAGCTCGAAGCCGTCATCGTCGATTCGACCGCACGTCTCATCGCTGCGGCCGAGACGAGGACGATAGCCGAGGTGTTCGCCGGCACGCGGCGGCTCCGGCTGACCAGGCTCGTGCCGCACCTCATGAAGCCGGATGCGGGCATCCCGATCGTGACGACGAACTACGACCGACTTGTCGAGATCGCGGCCGAGGAGGCCGGTCTGGGCGTGGACTGCATGTTCATGGGCGCGTTCGCCGGCAGGGTTGACGAGGATGCCGCGCGGCTGTCGCACTGCCGCGAGATCCGCCAGACGCGAGGCCGGGTGCGAATGGTGTTCGCCAATCGAGTGGTCGTGTCGAAGCCGCATGGCAGCCTCGACTGGTATGCACGTGCAGGTGAACCCGTCCGCTACGCGGGCGAGCTTCCGGGAGTGCCGCGCCTTATCGTGCCGCCGGGCAGGAACAAGTTCCGCACCGGCTACGACCGACCGTTCGACCGACAGCGGGAGCGCGCCAACAGGGCGATCGACGAAGCGGCGAGGCTTCTGATCCTGGGCTACGGCTTCGCCGACGAGCACCTGGAGACGCATCTGCGGCCTGCCCTCTCGGGCGGGAAGCCGGCGCTGATCCTGACTTGGGCGATGACCGACGCGGTCCGTGGGTTCGTCCTGGCGTGCCCGGCCGTCACTGCGATCGAACGGGTCGATGACGCTACGATCCGCGTCTTCCAAGCCGGCGCGGCGCGGGAGATCGCGGCTCCCCCGATCTGGGATCTGAACGCATTCATCGATGAGGTGCTCGAACCATGACCGAAGCAGCCCTGCAGTTTGACGACGCCGACGAGATCGGTCGCGTCGCCGCCGTGGACACCAGTCGCGTCGTGGTGGACGTGACCAATTCGACGCTGCTGACGCGCGTCGGCATCGGCAGCCTCGTGGCCATTCGGGGCGCGACGGAGCGCGAGTACCTGATCTCCATCGTGGAGCGGGTCACCCGATCCCTGAAGGACGATCTCGTCGACGCCGGGGACGAGACCGAAGACATGCTGATCGGAGTATCGCCGACCGATCTCCTCCGCGCGGCGATGATCGGCACATATCGGACCGTGGACGGTGCGCGGTCGAACGTATTCAAGCGGGGCGCCGACAGCTTTCCGCAGATCGACCGCTCCTGCTTCGTTCTGGCCGGCGCCAACCTCCAGCGCTTTATGGGCATCCTCGGTAATGACCTGAAGGAGGAGGAGCGGCTGAGGCTGGGCGTCTTCGTCGCCGACCGCACCGCCGAGGCGATCGCGAGCGGGGACCGTCTGTTCCAGCGTCACGCCGCGGTGCTCGGCAGCACGGGGTCCGGCAAGAGCTGGACGGTGGCGCTGATCCTCGAGAGGGCCGCGCGTCTGAAGCATCCGAACATCGTCGTGTTCGACATGCACGGTGAATACGCGCCGCTGGCGGATCGGTCCCGCGGCGGGATGGCGACGCGCCTGCGCATCGCGGGACCGGGTGATCTGGCGAAACCGGCGGACGATGCGCTGTTTCTGCCCTACTGGCTGCTGAACAGAGACGAGATGCTCTCGATGATCCTGGATCGGTCCGACGCGAACGCGCCGAACCAGGCGTCGAGGTTCACGACGCACATCCGAACCCTCAAGCGGCAAACCCTACTGCGCGAGGGCGAGACGAAGACCGCCGAGACATTCACCGTAGACTCGCCGATCCCCTACGAGATGAGCGAGCTGCTTTCGCTTCTGAGGACCGACAACTCGCAGAAAGGGGTCGGAGCGAAGGGCGCTCCCGTGAAGGGCGAGTGGGAGGACAAGCTGACCCGCTTCATATCGCGCCTGGAGGCCAAGCTCGAGGATCGACGCTACGGTTTCATGTTCCAGCCCTCCACCGCCGCCTCGGCCTACGACTGGCTGGCGAGGCAGGTGCAGATTCTTCTCGGCGCGGACGGCCCAGGGGGAATCAAGATCGTGGACTTCTCGGAGGTCCCCGCCGACGTACTGCCGGTCGTGACGGGCACGCTGGCGCGCCTGCTATACGACGTGCAGTTCTGGACCGACCCCGACAGCCGGACGCCGGTGACGCTGCTCTGTGACGAGGCGCACCTGTATCTTCCGGTCCGTGACGACGCGGACGCGGTTCAGAGACAGGCGCTGGGTGCGTTCGAGCGCATCGCCAAGGAGGGTCGCACATACGGCTTCTCGCTGATGGTGGTGAGCCAGCGGCCGTCCGACGTGAGTCGCACCATCCTTAGCCAGTGCAATAACTTCCTCGCTCTGCGACTGACCAACGACACCGACCAGGGAGTGATAAAGCGTCTGATGCCGGATTCACTGGCGGGGCTGACGGCCGAACTGCCGCTGCTGGATACTGGAGAGGCGCTGCTCCTCGGTGACGCGGTGCTTCTGCCTACGCGTATCAAGCTCGATGCCCCCTCCATTCCGCCGGACAGCGCTACGCGCGACTTCTGGCGCGAGTGGGGAACGAAGGGGCCGGATCCGGACGCGCTTCGTCGCGCGGTCGGCTGCCTACGCAGCCAGACAAGATCCTAGCGGGAACGCCCACCAGAGCGAGGCGGGGGCAATTAAGGATGCTTGTCAGGAGGCGAAATGCCGCGGGTGACGATCGGGGAAGTGAGAGAGGCATTCGCTCTACTCTACGAAAATATGCATGATCGCGACTTCCGCAAGTCGTTGCGCCTTAACGAGTGGAACGAGAAGCGCCTGCTCCCGCTGGTGAGGATGTTCCTGCTCGGATATTTCCGCCACTGCAGCCCCGAGGTGCAGGTCAGGCTCGCCTCCTCGAGCAGCGGATGGGGCCGTATCGACTTCCGCGTAGGGGACGTCGCCGTGGAGTTTGCCGTTAGACGACCGATGGACCGCAAAGGTCCGATCTCATCAAAGGTCAATACCACGGAGATGATCAAGCTGATGACGTATGACGGCCCTGCGCTTCTCGTCCTCTTCGACTTCTCAAAGCATCATTTCGCAACGGAGGATATCGAACGTTTTAGGGACTATCCCTCGCTCGGCAGAGGCCGTTTCCACCGTAGCGCGTTCAATGTCGCATACTATTATCGTGAAAAGAAACGCCCCCGTCGCTTCCTATCCATGTGCCGTAACATTCGCGTCGTCAGACGGAGCTGATCCGGCGAGTGAGCTAGGGCGTCCGCTTGGATCTTTCATGGCAGCGAGTATCGTTCCGTCTCCCCACTCTCTCATGAGACGGCTGCATTGACTTCTGGACGTGACGATCGAAGACACTGTCCGTCCGCTCGTCAATCTTGCGACATTAGCCGCGAGATTTCGTGCGGAAATTGGCACTTCGCGGACCTGCGATGCCGTATCACCGAAATTACATGCCGGACAGCAGGCGTGCGTCGGGCGGCAGCGCGTTCAGCGCACGCATTGTCGTCATCGGGTCCTGCGTCGGTGACAGGAGGTAGTCCGGCGTCGCCGCCATGCGCAGGTGGTAGCGTTTCCAGCGTTCCAGTTCGACGACGTGGGCATGGGCTCGACCGCCGACGATGCGGTCGATCTCGGCCACGAGTTCCCTAGTCATGCCTCCGCCACGGGGATTCGGCTGGCTGGTGAACCGGCGTCCGAGCTGGCTACCGTCCGGTTCGCGACTGTAGACCCGCACGATGTGGCCTTCGTCACGGGAGGACTGCAGTGCCGCCATTTCCCAGTCCGGCCGGTGCATGTGCACGACGGCCCTCAGCAGCGTCTTCGACGCCTGCTCCATCTTCTCGACCTCGGCCGTCGTCGCCGCCGTAACCGGGGACGACAGCGCTGACCTCCATTCGGCGAGCGTCACGAGCATGACGGCGACGTCGCCATCGGCGAGGACGTCCACCGCGGAGCATGCCCGCCCCGTGATTTCGGCGGCGAACCTGCCCCTTCGCAGCGACAGCGGAGTGCGCAGGAACACCTTGCCGCGCGAAAGCAAGACGCTGGCACCCGCGCGGCGGTCGCCTAGGCTCCGCACCGTCAGCCGCGTCCAGTTCGGGCATCGCACCGGTGGCATGTCGAACGGGGTGCCGAGCCGGTCGAGCGCGGCGTCGATCAGGCCAACGGCGTACGTCCGCTGCGACTCGGTCATGTGGAGCAGCCAATCACGCATTCCCGCGTCTCCTGTCATCAATGATGGCGGTCCTTCGGATCTCACCGATGCGATAAGGCTCACGCGCAGGCGCCGCGGCGCGGCCGACCCCTGGGCCGATACCGGGGACCCACGCTGCGGAGACGGCGGCGCACGACGCCGGGCCGCATGCCGACCCGCGTCGCGAGGGCGACCATGGCGTCCTCGTTCCCAAGCGCATCGGCAATCAGCGGCAGGGCACGGGCACGATCGAACCCGCCGGTGATCCCGGTGACGTCCGCGCGCCGCAGGACGGCATTGACGCCGGACGTCGCCAGACCGAACCGCTCGGCGATCTCCTGCGCGTGGACGACGGAGGCTGCGATGGTGCTCAGGTCCGCAGCGGGCACAACGGCGCGACCCGATGCCGCCGCCGGCCACTTCGACAGCATCGACTTGGCCTCACTCGCCTTCTGCAGGTTGATGACCTCGCCGGCCTCCGCCCTGGTGATGAAGTCTCGCGTCGGGAAGTCTCCGAAGCCGGCGAAGACCAGATCGCGGACGTGCGCGACGTGATCGGCGGAGACGAGCAAGCGCTTGAAGATCGGCACGGTCGCGTCGCGAGGATCGAGGGCGAAGGACACGCCGCCGAAGAGCATCCCGCGGACCAGCGGCTCCCACGGTTTCGGTCCGCCGCCGATCCCGAGCATGACCCGGTCGACCGGCACCCCATCCCCGGGGTTTAGGTGGATCGCTCGCGCGATGATCGCCGCCGCGAGGTCCTCAATCGAACCGCTGCCCACGCGGACCTGATCCTGGACGGCGCAGGGCAGCGGATCGACGATCCACTCGAGAAGGCCGGCGGAGCAGATCTGTTCGACGCCGTAGACAGCAATGCCCAGCATGGTGGCCGCTTCGGCGATCGGGATGCTTCCGCGCCGGCCTTCGGCGATCCTGCTAGCGAACTCACAGGAGACGCGCGCGACGGCGCGCGTTCCGTCGAGCGCGAACACGGTATCCACGATACCCTCGCGACGGCGACGTGCGATGTCCCGCGGCCGGGTGCCGCTGTCCCTCATCACGTCGGCGACGGTCGGGCATTCGACCGCGTTCCGCTCGAAGGTCGATCTGAGGGATGAGATCAACGGCTCGAGTTCGGGCGCTTGGGGATGCCACGGATCGAGGAGGAAGCGCAGCGTGCGTCCACCGTTGCCGTCGTCGTGGATGCTCCTGCGGGTCGCCAGCCTGTCCGCCGCGAGGCGCTCGACGGAGAGCGGAAACTCCACGATGAGGGACCACGCCTCCGCGACGGCTCGGGCCAGCATCTCGGACGGGACGCCCGCCTCGATAGTGCGACGTCTGCTCCCAAGTCCGGGTTCGCACAGGCGGGCGAGTCCCAGCAGGAGGGAGAACGCGTTGCCGGGCCCGAGCCGCCTCACTTCCTCCGGCAGCCGCGACAAGGACTCCGAGGTGCGCTCCGGATCATGATGCAGCAGTCCGACCGCCGAACTGAGACGGTCCCTCAGTCCATCGTCCACGAGGACTGCTTCCGCATGCGTCAGTCGCTCGCCGCAACGGTCGCAGAGATCGATGCCCGAGGGATAATACCACCGCTGGACGACCCCGCAATGCGGGTCGGGGCAGCGGTTCAGAAGGTATTCCCAGCTCTCCTCGCAGAACGGGAAGGGGCGGACGCTCCACAACGCCCGGTGATGAGCGCTCGTCGAAAGAGACGCCGGACTGAAGCGGCGGGTCGAAAGCTCCAGCACGCGGCGTTCCAGCGGCATGCCGCGCCAGGTGCGGACGCCGTCCGGGAGGACGGCGTGAGCCCGCTGCTGGAGTTCCCGCACGTCTATCCCCAGCGTCTCGGCAAGCGCCGGCATCCCGTCCAGACAGCACGGCGCCATCTCGGTGCGCTGCGGCCACTCGAGCCCCGCGATGCGGTGCAACTCGAAGGTGTGTGGATGCCCTTCCGCGGCGGCGACCCGGGCGACGTAGCCGTTGTAGGATTCCCCCGGCAGCGGGGGATGGGGCCGATCGAGACGCCAGGGACCGGTCGCGGAGCGCATGGCCATCACGCGTCCCCGAAGGGGTTGATGTCGATGTATTTGGCTCGGATCGCGTATGCCTGGACACCCGCGGCTAGATGCTCGTGACGCAGGGACGGCGCGCCGGCGTGGAGCGCGGTGCCGAGTGCGAAGCGGACGATCTTCATCAGCCGGCGCACCCTTCCGGCCGACGCCTCCCATAGGCGATAGGCGGTATCGTCCCCGCGCAGCGACGACAGGTTCCGCAGCAGCTTCTCCGCGACAAGCCGTGCATCGAGATCGCCGAGGAAGTCCTTGAACATCACCTGATCGCTCTTGTCCTCCCAGTCGAGCGGATCGAGGTCGATCTGCTCGTCGAGCACCTCCAGCAGGGCCGGTGCGTTCTCGAGCACCTTCCCCGCGCTCTCCGAGCCGACGATGACCACCGGGCAGACGCCGGGATCGAGCAGGTGTTCGCGGATCGAAAGCGCGATCGGTGCGCTCATGGTTGGGCGACGGCTGGCGCGGTTAAACTCGTCGAAGAGGATCAGTTCGACTCCTCGAGCGCGCAGTCGGTCGATGACCTTGCGCCAGCGGACGAACTCCTTGCCGAGATCGGGTCGCGGGTCGCGCAGGGCCTGAAGAATGGCCGTGGGAACCGCCCCCGTGGATCCGTCGACGGCCAGCGACACGTGGAGCACCGGGATGCGGTCCTCGCCCTCGGCGACCTCGTCGTTGGCGCGGCGCACGAGCGCCTTGCAGGCTTCGCTCTTCCCGACCCCGGTCGGAGCGATGAGCAACGCTCCGGAGCAGGAGGCGGAGGGCGCGCGCCCCTTCGCCGCCCAGCGGACCTCGTCCATCTGGGAGACGGCGTCCGCCTGGAGCGGATAGGGAAGTCGGATGGCGTCGAAGAGCGTCTTCGCCCTGCCGACGCGCTGCGCCGGCGTGGAGAGCATGGAGATCTCCTTGCCGGTCGCCACCGCGTCCGCGCTCGACGCGGCGCTCACGCCGCGTCTCCGCCGTCGCTGCCGTAGCGCAGGCGGCGACCCTTGGGCGCCTTGCCGGCGGCGGGACCGTTCGGTCCGCCCGCATCGCGACGGTCGCGGGGAGCCTCCTCGCCGCGGCCGCGGTTGCGACCGGCCGGAAGAACGGCCTGGTCGAAGGCGGTGAGGCCGGCGCGGTCGCTGGCGATGAAGTCGCCGACCTTCGCCGCGGTCTCCGGTCGATGGAGGTGCACGATGTTGCCGACGATGCGACGGACCCGCGGCACGTCGAGGAGCTCGGCCTTCCGCGCGCGCGCGGCCTCCTTGGCGGCGGGGTCGATGTTGCGGATGGCCTGGATGCGGTGATCGCGGGCGGCGAGCCGCTCCTGCTCGGTGTTGAAGGCCGCGCCCTCGGCCTTCGCGGCGGCACGAAGCTCCTTGTGCATGGCCAGGGGCAGCCCATCGGCGTAGGTGGCGTCGGCGCAGACCAGGGTGACGTAGCGCTTCGTGCGGCGGTTCCACACGTGGATGCTGCCGATGTTCAGGGGATCGTAGCGGAACTCCACGGTCGCCGTCGCATCGTCGCGCCGGGTGCGGCGGGGCTCCAGCGGAACGAGGTCGTCCAGCAGTTCGGGAACCGCCCTGATGCAGTGGTAGCGGAGTCCCTGCCACCTGATGCCGGCCGGCGAGAGCTGCGCTCCGGAAACCGCCGGCATGACGTCGCGCATGAAGCTGTCGAGATCGCCGACGTTCATGACGCCCTTGTTCACGAGCTCCTTCTCGAAGACGAGCGCGGGCTGCCGCCCACCGAGCCCGTCGTGCGGGCTGGTGTTGTACTCGGCGATCACCTGGTTGAGCAGGGCCTCGAGCTCGTCCATCAGGATGCACGCCCCCTTCTCGGCGTTGTAGTCCAGGCGCCTGGCGTCCCTGATGGGCAGGACCCGGCCGGGGAGCACCTCGCACAGGGCGCGGTTGATGGTGCCGATCAGACGCTCCACGATCGCCCGGTATCGCGGCCGCCTCACGGGGCAGAAGCGGAGGTGGAAGCCGAGCGTGCGGGCGGCCACCGCCAGCCCGTCGCCATGGAATTCGCTCGCGTTGTCCACGATCAGTTCGGTGACCCGGCCGCGCAGCCAGGTGAGCACGGGGTAGCGCTTCGCCATGGCGGGAGGGGGCCGCTTGGGGAGCGCGATCCGCTTCAGGATCTCCGCCACCGTCCACGTGGAGGGATTGATGAACGACAGGCAGTGCCCGACGACGGCGCGGGATCTGACGTCGACGGCGATCGTCAGCCAGGCCCGGCCGAGGACGAGTTCACGCTCGTCGTCTACGACGTGAACGTCGATCTCGGTGTGATCGACGATGACCCTCTGCATGCAGAAGTCCGCCGTGAGCGGCTTGCCGGCACCGCGCCAGTCCTGCTCGACCTTCTGCTTGCCGTGCTTCGCGGCCACCGTCGCCGACCCTTCGAGCAGGTTGCACCAGCGACGGAAGGTGTCCCGGGAAGCGATCTTCAGGGGTTCGACCGACGGGGCGTAGTCGGGGTGGCTTCCCAGGTTCACCTGCGTCGCCTCGGCCACGTAGCCCGCATAGGCGTCCGCGAACCTGCACGGATGGGTCGCGTATTCGAGAACGTGCTTGCCGAGGATCTCGCTCGGCACCTCCTGCGCGAACGTGCCGCGCGGGACCCTGCCCCAGCGACGGACCAGCTGCCGGGGGTGTCGACGCCCGGGCTCTCCCCGCTCCGCGCGCCAGCGCCGGATGGTGCGGAACGAGGGGAGCGGGCCGTGCTCCGCCTCGAGTTCGGCCGTCCACGCCTTGCGGAAGAAGATGTCCAGGGCCTTGTCGCCGTTCTCGATCCCGGCGTCGTCGGCCATGTTGACGATGAGGCTGATCTTCCCGACCCCGGGATCGATCTCCATCGCCTGGGCGATCGTCTCCTGGGAGACCTGCGCGCGCAGGCTGGCGGGGTCGCACGCGGGCATCGAGTGCACCTCGGCCACCCTGGACGCCAGCAGGCCGTCGAGCATCGCGTCGGTGGGCAGCCCCACGACGCCGTTCTCGTCGGCGCAGACGTAGGGCTGTCCGGTGACGCAGTGGATGAGCAGATGGCGGTCCGCCGCGTAGCCGGCGGGCTTGTAGTCGACGTTGTCGATGCGGAGGTAGTGGTTCTTCTCGAAGCGCTGGTAGGCCATTGTCTTACTCCGTCGATAGGCCGCGCGCCGGCTTTCGCCGACCGCCCCGTGCGGCTGCGTTGTCCGGCGGCGGGCCGGTGGTCGGCGGCCGGACGAGCCGGCAGCCGGGAATTTCGGATCGTGCGCGGATCGCGCGGAGGGTCAGCGGACCGGGCGTCCTTCGGTGACGCGGAAGCCGAGGATCATGCGGGAGTGGTCGTCGAAGACCACCTCCACCCTGGGTCGGCTGATCGACGGGTCTCCCAGACGCTGGAGAACCGCGACGGGGAGCTCGGCGCTGCTGAGGGTGGTCTGGCGGGACTTGTCCATGATCGTGCCTTTCAGTGGAGGGAAACGGGGGCGGAGGGGAGCATGCGTCCGGTGAGGTCCATCCTCACGCGACGACGCACGACGAGCGCGTGGACGATCGCCTCTCCGAGCACGGGTGACCCGGGCGCGAGGGCCTCCGCGAGATCGCCCAGACTGGTGGTCGAGCCGACCTCGCGTCGATGGGCCTCGAACCGGCGCAGGTGATGCGCTTCGATGGTGGTGAAGCCGCGTGACGCGACGAAGGCGGCGTTGCGGCGGTGACGGTCGCTCCGGAAGATGTCCGCCCGCAGAAGGACCTGGAAGTCGATGTCGCAGCGGCGACAGATCTCGGCGACGTGCGCGAGCTTGAGCCGGTATTCCGGGTCTTCGAGATCCCGGTCGTCTCGCTTGATCTCGACGAGGCGCTCTCGACCGGAAGCGGAACGGAGGGCGAGGTCGACCGTGTAGCTGACCGGCTTGCCGTCCATGGTGAACTCGAACGAAACGGACTCCGTCTCGATCTTCTCGACGTCGAAATCGGTGTCCGCCTCGATGATGGCCTCCTGCTGGGCTTCCCCCTCCCACACGAGCGGGACGGCGGACTTCGGCGAGGCGTAGGTGCCGTGCTCGTGGGCCAGCACGGCTCTGCCCAGGCGGAGCGGCGCCCCGCCGGGGGCCCGGATCATCACGGCCATCGCCACGAGCTCGTCCGACTGTTTCCGGGTGCCGTCGAAGGGTCGGACGCGGCTCGCGCGGGGAGCGACCGAGCGATCCTCCAGGAGGTCGAGCGCGGGGCCACGCGCCGCGATCTGCGAGATCGCAAACCGCCTCGCGGACGACGATCCTCCCGGGCTCACGACGCGTGGCCGTTTCGGCGGGCGTGCGGCGGAACACCGACGTCGCGCGGATCCCGCCGATCGACGGCCGAACGACGGGGAGGAAACGTGGCCCGCGGCGGGGCCGCCGGGGGCGGGATCGCGATCGAACGAGTGGCGAACCTGACGATGCCCCGCACGGCACGCGCCGGCAGGGACAGGAGGCGGATGGGCAGTTCGGCGTGTTCCCGGACCATGACGTGTCCCTTCGTGTTGTGTGTCTTCGGTGCCGGGGGCTGGCCGCGAAGTCGTTGCGGATTCGATCAGCGGACGGCCCTGATCTCGTGCATGAGCCTGCCGTCCCCGAGGTCGATCGGGCGGATCGTGACCGAGCCCACGACGAGCGGCTCCTCGCCGGGCGCGGGGAGGCGGAGGCGCAGACCCTCGACCTCGATCTCCATCGCTCGATCGATGGACGGCGCCATGGAGCCGGGTCCCGGCAGCACGTGCTCACCCGGCGGACCCTGGTCCGGACCCGAGACGATGCTGGCATGATGGAACATGATGAACTCCCTGATCATTGAAGGACTAACCTGAACGCAGTCCCACGTTGTTAGTAGACTTGAACCCACAATGTCAAGGATTGTTCCGGAATGCGTGGGACCGCTTGACGATCCTGTCGACGGCGGTGATGGGGACGCATGGAAGAAGCGGATCAATCCCCTGCTCCGGATCAGCTGACGGGCGACGACGCGCTGCGATCGCTGTGGCCAAGCATCCCCGACGAGGAGATCGCCCGCTGGCACGCGTTGCCGAAGAGTCGGCGCGAGAAGGTCCTCCGCCGGCTGCAGGCTCTGCGGCTGTGGAGCGGCGCCGATCACGGGAAGGTCGATGTCGAAAAGGTTCTGCGCATCGCCCGCGTGAACCTCAGCACCCTCTACGCCATGCGTCAGCGATGGGACGCGAAGCCGTCGCTCGACAGCCTGGGGGTCTACGTTCGAAAGAACGTCGGGGAGTACGATCCCAAGCCCAGAGGTGATTCTGAAGTGCGTGCGCGCTTGGCGGACCTGCTCGCACGAACCCCGGATCTGGCACCGTCGAAGATCGCGAAGCAGCTTGACGCGGACGGACTGCCCCTGCCGAAGACGACCCTGCTCCGCCTCATTCGCGCCGTCCGGAACGACCTGCCAATCACGGCTCCGTTCGGACGGATGATCACGTTCGACAACGCCGGAGCCGATCTCATCGACATTCGGGATCGTCGGCAACGTCTGTGCGCGGCTCTGGACGAGGACACCGGCCTGGTGCTCGGCTGGGCGTTCAGCGCCGAGAACGACGTGGCACATGGATACGCGGCAGCCGCCGGGCATGCTCTACGGGATAGTGACGGGGGGGATGCTCGCGACGAGGTGCTGGGGGGCCTTGCCGACATCGATTTCCGCGGTGTCGAGATCTATGGGCACGTCCATTCGGTCCGCTTCGTGGGGCCGCCCGTCGGCGATGCCGCGCACGACGTCCGCTGGCGCCGCCTGCTCGACGACGGGGTCCACGATCCACGCTTCGTCCGATCGAGCTGCGACGAACCGCTCCTTCTCCCCGGTGCAGTTTCGGGATCGCGCATCGTGCGCGGCCTTGGAGACCGTATCGGCCCGATCTGGATCGGCACCGGACTGCGTGAGCCCGGCATGGGTTACAGAACCGGAAGGAGGACGGATTACACCCTCGCCACGGCCGAGCTGCACATGCAGATCGGCCGCGCCCTGCAGGAGCGTAATCTCGAGATCCTCGGCCGCATGAAGCGGCGCGACGACGAGTGGGTCGACGACGGCGAATTGAACGCCATCAGGGGTCTCCTGTCGATCGTCGCCGGTCCGCAATCGATCTAGGATGAGATCTGATCGAGCGCCTTCGTGAAGTCGTTAAGGCGGCCGGATGGAACGAAGCCGACGGTGGGTTCTGCCCTTCCGCTGTTGTGGAGACGGACGGCGGCGTCGACGGCGCCGACCGCCTCGGACGGCGTGAGGGGAGTGTCGGCTCCCATGACACGCGTCAGCCTCGCCGTCGCCGGCGACCGGGTGTGACCCGGGCGCAACCGCAGCGTGCCGACGAGATCGCCGAAACGACGGGCCGCCAGCTTGCCCGCTGCGAGCCGCTTGGACGAGTCGATCCTGATCGAGACGCCGGAGGCGTTCAGCGTGTCGTCGAGGCTACGCCAGTCCGGATGCGCCGGTATGTCCAACGTCAGCTCTTCGGTCCCCGGCGGCAGGATCGAAGCCGCCATCGACAACAGCGCGGCGGTTCGGCCCGGGGAGGGAGGGTCGAGCGACAGCGAGTGAGCCACGATCCTGCCCGAGGTCGAACAGAACAGCATGCTGAGCACCGCCATCGTCGGATCGGCTCCGTCCTCGCGGCGCACGGCGAGGTTGACGGCACTGTGGTCAAGCGCGAAGCCCGGGGGGCCCTCGTTCATGGAGGCGTCCGATCGGGCGCGCATCAGCCGGGCGTAGGTGGTCGGCTGCCCGGGCGGCGCCACGCCGTCGATCTCGCAGAGACGCACGACTTCGCGGTGCAATGCCATCGAACTGACCTGCGTGCCGAGGTTCGCCAGCGCCCGGACCATCTGAGGTTCGCGGGAGGCGATCTCCTTGCGCTCGTACCGGGCCTTCCTCATCGGGGTGGACCCGCCCGCGAGCAGAGCCGGGTTGCGGTGGCGGATCCATTCGCGGAGCAGACGTCGGAAGCTGGGAACAGTGAGTTCTAGCGTCTTCGCTGCCGCCGTCACATCGGCGGGCGTCGGCCGCACGATTTCGAGGTGATCGGCGATGACCTGCAGCCTCGCCTCCATCAGGGGATGGCGCGACGGCGAAACCTCGGACAGGTCCGGATCGCGGGCGGCCTCGAGCGCCCGAGCGCGCAGGGTCGTCTGGTCCTCCACGCCGACCTCTCCGGCAGCGCCGAGCCGCCAGGCCCGCGCGAGGCGCCATAGACTATCGACGCTCAGCCCAAGCTCCGAGGCGAACGCCTCGTCGTCCGCCCTCGTCGGTGATGCGATCGCGGCGTAGCGACGCGCGATGGATGCCCGGCGGCGTCGCTCGTGATCCGTCAGCCTGGCTCCGGCTTCCTGCCCACTCAAGCTCTTTCTCCTCAAGTCAAAGACCGAGGAAATCCCTTTTCTCAGTGGTCGCGTGGAGATGGCTCGCTAACGACGCCCCTCGCCCTAGGTGTTCGACACGAGGATGCTGCAGGCGCTTCCGGGCGAGGCGGCTCGGCCGCCGCGCCCGGTTGGGAGGATCAGCACTCCCAACATTACGTTCCTGCAAGGTTTGTTGATTAGGCGTTTACCACGAATCAATTCCGGCGCGCGGCCACGATGATGTGGCCGGTGACGGGAGAAGAACATGTCCGAAGTTGCTGACGCGCACGGGTTCGCCGCCGCTCCGGGGCGGTCGCCCAGTTCGTGGACGACGTCCGAATTCGTTGATCCGGTCTCGCGGGATCGGGTTGACGACTTCCCGCTCGTCACCACGGAGCGCCGGGTCGTCCGCCTCGTGACTCTGGCGGCGGACGTTGGCGCCCGCTTCGCGCACGAGGGCGTCCGGGAGGACGCGGCCCGTTGGATGCTCGAACCGAAGAGGCTCTTCGGCGGCGGCCGCGCCATCGATGCGTGCCAGAAACGCGAGGAATACGTGGTCGCCACGCTGTTCCATCTGCTGCGCGTGCGGGAGGGAGCCGAGATCGATGCCGATCCGCTCGATGTGGCGTCGTGGTTGTGGGACGACGAGCACGATGAGGACGGCGAGGATCATGCCGCGGAGGTGCCGCTCGGAGCCGGTGATCGCTTCCGCGTTCCCGGACCCCGTCTCTTCACGTCGCTGGTGGAAGGGCGAGCGGGCTCGGGCGGGCGGTCGATCGTGGCGTTCTGCGCCACGATCGCCTGTGACGAGGCCACCGTCCGACGGCGCCTGGCGGTGCGATACGGCGACGATCTCGCGACGTCCGCGTCCGTCGAGGCGGGTTTCGAGCGCCACCGCCCCGTGGTCCGCGGACTGCTCACGGAGACGATGGCCGCCGAGATCCAGGCGGCTGCGTCCGACCCGGGCGGACCGATCGCCCTTGGCCTCGACGTGCGTGTCGAGCGGAGGATGGTCGCGTGAGCGCGCCTGCGAGCAACCGCATCCCGGTGCTGGTCGATCCGGAAAGCGCGGCGGCCGCGCTCGAGGATCATTCGGACTATCGGGTGGCCCGCCGGATCGGTCCGATGGACCGGCGGAGGGGCACGGTGGGTGGCCCCGGCGAGCTGACCATCGCGGTGGTCGACGTCGAGACGACGGGGCTCGATGCGCGGCGCGACGCCATCATCGAGCTGGCGATCCAGCGCGTCCGCGTCGATGAGGCCGGTCACATCGTCGAGACGTCGAGGCCGAGGAGCTGGCTCGAGGATCCCGGCGTGCCCATCCCCCCGAAGGTCAGCGTCATAACGGGTCTGGCTGATGCCGACGTGAAGGGCCGGTGCATCTCCGACGGGGAGGCGTTCGGCATGCTCACGGATACGGACGTCGTGCTCGCGCACAACGCGCGTTTCGACAGGGGCTTCATCGATCGCCGCCTCCGACTGCCGCCGATGCCGTGGATCTGCAGCCTGGAGGGTCTGGATTGGAGTTCGCACGGCTTCGACGCGAGAACGCTGTCGAGCCTGCTGCTGCGCTGCGGACTCTTCTTCGATGCGCACCGCGCCGCCGGGGACGTGAACGCGCTGCTGCATCTGCTCGACCACCGTCTCGCGTGCGGCACGACGGTCATGAAGGAGCTCCTCGTGGCGGGCGCCCGGCCGACCTGGCGTGTGGAGGTGCCCAATGCGCCGATGTCAGCCCGCGCGGCCCTGAAGGATCGCCGCTACCGCTGGGACGGTGATCGTCGCTGCTGGTGGCGGGAGGTGTCCGGGGAGGAGATGGAGCTCGAAAGGGCCTGGGTCGCGTCCGACATCTACGCCGGCGCGCGGGAGGCGCGCATCTTCAGGATCACCTGGTACGAGCGCTACTCGTCAGAGCCGATGGACTAACGCCGAGCGCCGAGCCGGAGACTCCGCACCTTTCCGGTCGTCGGGCATCGAGGCGAAGGAAAGGACGACGCGCAGACCGGGGCCGTCGTTGAAGACGCGGAGGTCGGCACCGTGTGCCGCTGCGACGGCGGCGGCCAGGCTCAGGCCGAGGCCATGCCCGGGCGGCGATCGGCCTGGGGTGGCCCTGTAGAACCTTTCGGTCAGACGGTTCAGGACGGTGTCGGGCACTCCCGGTCCATCGTCGGACACGCCGATGCGGAGCACAGCCTCCTCCGCCACGATCGACAGGACGATGTTCGTTCCGATGGGGGTGTGGAGCTGGGCGTTGTCCAGCAGGTTCGACACCGCCTGGGCCAGAAGCGCTCGGTTGGCGCGCGTCACCGCCGGACCTTCGCAGCAGAGGCTGATCGTCCTGCCACCATCCACGATCGCCGGTTCGAACGCCTCGTGGAGGAAGGTGCAGAGCTCGACGAGATCGACGTCCGCCTTCGGCAGCGGGATGCCTCCCCGTTTCAGCTCCGTGATGCGCAGGAGCGAGCCGAGCAGTTCCGCCATGTCGTCGCACCCTGCCATCGCCCGTTCGATGAAGTCCCGCTGCGAGACACGATCGTTCTCCCTCAGCGCCGCGTCGAGGATCGTGCGGATGCGCGTGAGCGGCGTCCGCAGGTCATGGGCCAACGCCGCTGATGCGTAGCCGACTTCCTCCCCCATCCAGGAATGGCGCCGCCGATCGGGATCGACGATCCCGCGAGGCGGGCGACGCGCCGCCAGCCTCATGAGACCGCGAACCGGTATCCCAGGCCCCTGAGCGTCTCGATCGGCTCCATGCCGAGTTCGGCGAGTTTCGTTCGCAGCCTGCACATGTGGCTTTCCACGATGTTCGTCCCGGGATCGAAGGCATAGCCCCATACCGCCTCGATCAGCATCTTCCGGGTCACGATGGTTCCGGAGTTGCGGATCAGCAGGGCAAGCATGCCGCACTCCCTAGGCTGCAGCCTCACGCTCCGGTCTGAGTCGACGGCGGCCGCGCTTCGCTGAAGGAGGTCCAGCTCAAGGCTTCCGGCGCAAAGCCGCGGCGTTGCGGTTTCTATCGCGCGCCGGCGAGTGATGGCGACCAAACGCGCTTCCAGCTCACCCAGATCGAACGGCTTGGAGAGATAGTCGTCGGCGCCGGCCGAGAGGCCTTCGATCCTCTCTTCGACTCTGGTCATCCCGGTGAGCAGCAGCACCGGAACCGTCAAGCCGGCGGCCCGCCACGACTGGAGGACCGTCAGGCCGTCCCTAGAGGGGAGAGCCCTGTCCAGGATCGCCACGTCGAACCTGCGCGCCGCGCCCGCGACCGCGGCGGCGTGACCGTCCGCGATCAGCCGGACGTCGTGACCGGCGCGAACGAGATGCCGCTTGATCGCTCCTCCCGTCTCGGGATCGTCTTCGACAAGTAGGATCTGCACCCGCACCTCGAACGATTTCTTCTTTTGAACACCACCTTCGCTGTGCTCCTCCCCGTTCCAACTTCGTCATGGCGTCTGCGTTCAAGGGAACGAGGGCCAGTCAGTCGCGCGGGGCGTTGTGCCGCGACAGCCAGAAGCCGGATACGAGCGCCGCGAAGCGACGCTTCTGCTCGGGCCCAGCACCCAGCGTGAAGATCATCAGCGAGAAAGGAGTGGGTTGCTTCTTCCCCTTCGTGTCGAGAAAGGAGACCCGCCCCTTCAGCAGGAAGATGTCCGCGTCCGAGCTGAAGACCTCATGGAACCAGCTGGAATCCGTCCTGACCGGCACCAGGCCGACGACCGTTTCGACGTTGCCCGCCCGCCATTGCTCATGCGCCCGCCTGAGCCAGAGCAACAACTGCGAGTACGGCGGATTGAGGTAGACGAGCCGTCCTGTCCAAGTGTCCGTGAGCCCGTCGGCTCCTTGCTCGGGAATGAGCCGCCGCCGGGCGACCACCGGGCTGAGCTCGTGCCCGCACGGATCGAGATCGATGGGGCCGAACGCATCGTAGATGGGTGCGAGAAATGAGGAAGGTGTGAAGCGACTATCCCGATCCGCCTTCTCCGCCTGCCCCCAGTAGGCGCGCTCGGGGGCGCGCCTCCGGGCGCGGGGCGCCAGCGCATCCAGCAGACGCAGAAGGCTCGCGACTGAGCCCCCTCCACGCTCGAGGTCGGCCACCGTGGTGCGCGACAGCTTTGCGCGCATCGCGACCTCGGCCATGGACAGCCCCTGCCGCCGCCGACGCGCCTGCAGCTGCTTGGTGAGCGTCGCGCCGGCCCCGACGCCCGTCAGCGTGAATTCGAGCGCCTGCATCGAGGCGAGAAGGTTAGACGTCGACCCGATGCCCTTCTCCAGCCGCTTCACCGTCTGACTGCTGACCCCGATCCGCTCCGCAAGACGAGCCTGGGTCCACCCTTTCGCGCGCCGGGCCTCTCGCAGTTCGGCGATCAGCATCTGATACCAAAGGAGATCATATTCTGATCCTCTGACGCGAGCCGTTGGATCCGCGCAAGGCTATCCGTGGTGCGTGTTCGAGAAGGTCTACGGCTCGGAGCGCCGTCAGATCAGTGAGGGAAGCCGCATTCTGACGCCGAAGCCGCCTTCCGAACGGGACAGGGCGGCGTCGCCGCCATGTCCCACTGCCACCGCCCGGACGAGAGCAAGACCGAGACCATGGCCCGGCGTTGTTCGTGAGGTCTCCGCACGTGCGAAGCGCTGGAATAGGCGAGCGGCGTCCTCGACCGAGACCCCAGGCCCGTCGTCCTCCAACTCGACGACGATCGACTGACCGAGCGCGACGCTCGACAGCTTCGCCGTCGATCCGACGGGGGTATGGCGCAGTGCATTCTCCAGGAGATTGGACAACGCCTGAGCCAGAAGACGTCGATCCCCACGCACCTGCAACGCCGGGGCGATGTCCGACACGAGACGTCGCTTGCTCGCTTCGAAGTCCGGCCCGTAGGTGTCCACCATCTCTTCGAGAAGGGCGGACAGGTCGATCGGCTTCAGCGCCCGACGCTCGGCCAGCCCTTCGACCTCTGCGATGCGGAGAAGGGACGCGAAGATCTCCAGCAGCTCGTCGGCCTGCTCGCGCGCAGCCTGGATCGCGAGCATTCTGCCGGCATCCTCGTCCTCGGAGGCAGCTCGTTCGAGTTGATTGCACAGACGGGTGAGCGGCGTGCGTAGGTCATGCGCGACGTCGCTCGACACCTGACGGAGATTGTCCATCAGCGCGGCGATACGGTCCAGCATCCGGTTCAGCGTCGCGGAAAGACGATCGAACTCGCTGTCGGAACCGTCGCGCGCCACCCGCTGGCCGAGATCGCCCGCGATGATCGCCTGGGCCGTGGTGTCGATCCGCGCAAGGCGCCGCCGCGTCAGCCAGCCGACCAGGGCGGCTGCGCCGACCCCGAGCGCAAGCATGGCTGCCAGCGCTCCTGCCACCAGCAACTCGAGTGTCCGATCGATCTCGTCGAGATCGCGACGGTCCGCGATCACGACCAGCGTGCCACCGGGGACGGTCGTCGTGAGTGACTGACCGACCCCGATGTAGTCGCCGCGCCGGAACCGGAAGAGCTCCTCGTAGCCGTGTCCGATCGACGTGAGGGGCGTCGCCGTACCGGCGATCGGCTGCCCGTCGGAGCCGATCAGGAGATAGTCCAGGCTGGACGAGGAGCGGGCTTCCCCGCGAAGGCGGATCGTGCGGGCGACGCTCGCCAGGCCGCCCTCCCGCGCTTCGGCGGTCAGAGCACCGGATTCGATCGAGACGCGGTGGTCGAGCTGCTCTTCGAGCGCCTCGTGCGTGACGACGTAGGCGATCACGCCGATGCCGACGGTGGCGAGCGTGAAGGCGATCGCCACGATCGCCACCAACCCGAAGGTGGATCGCCAGAGGCGGAGCAGCATCAATCGCCCCGGATCATGTAGCCGGCGCCGCGGATGGTCTCGATCGCGTCTTCGTCGAAGCCGGCGTTCAGCTTGGAGCGCAATCTGCTGAGATGCGTCTCGACGATGTTCGTCTTCGGGTCGAAGTCGAAGTCCCAGACCCGCTCCAGCAGCATCGTCCGCGTCATCACGCGGCGGGGAGTGCGCAGCAGCTCGGCGAGCAGAGAGAACTCCCGCGGTTGAAGGTGAACACGCTGTCCGGCGCGTTCGACCGTCCGACGGTGAAGGTCGAGCACGATGTCGGCCACCTTTAGCAGGTGCGAATGGTCATTGGCGCGGACGGCCGGTCGTCGAACGATCGCGTTGAGCCGCGCCGCGAGTTCGGAAAACGCGAACGGCTTCACCAGATCGTCGTCGGCGCCGTTCTCCAGACCTTCCACCCGGTCGGCGATGCCTCCGACTGCGGTCAGCATCAGGATGGGCGTCACGTCACCGGCGGCACGCAGCGCCCGCACCAGCGCCAGACCGTCGAGCCCTGGCAGCATCCGGTCCACCACGAGCGCCTCGAACTCGCCGCCGGTGGCCTGGAAGAGGCCATCCCGACCGTCCGGGCTGACCGTCACCTGGTGTCCGGCCTGGGTCAGTCCCTGAGCGACGAAGTCACGTGTCTCGGCATCATCCTCGACGATCAATATCCGCATCCCACACCTTCACTTCGTGCCCGTGTCGGTTCGCCAGCCGCCGCCGAGCGCGCGGAACAAGGCGACCTCGTTCTGCGAAACCAGCAGGTCGGACTGGACCTGCTGGAGGGTTGCGGCCGCGATCGCACGTTGCGCGTCGACCTGAAGCAGACCGGGCGCATCGCCGAGCCTGACGCGGGCACCCGCACGACGGGCGTAGGCTTGCGCCTCGCGCGTGGCGATCCCCAGGTCGCGATTGCGCCGCGTCTCAGCGTCGTAGGCCGCCAGCGCTGTCTCCACTTCGCGCAAGGATCGTAGCACGGCCACATCCCACCCGGCGAGGGCGGCGCGCTCGGTGGCGCGCGCCTGCTCGAGGCGCGACCTGGCGGGTGCCTGGTTCGGGAACGCCCACGACACGAGCGGCGACGCGACAGCCTTGAAACCGCCGGAGAGAAGTCCGAGCGCACCGCCGAGGTTCACGCGCGGATACAGGTCGGCGCGCGCGACGCCGACCCGCGCCGCGGCAGCCGCAAGGCGTCGCTCGGCCTCGCGGATGTCGGGGCGGCGCAGCAGGAGCGCGGTGCCGGTCCCCACTGGTGCCGCGGTGCGCAGGCGTGGCGCGGTGGTGCATGTGAGGGCGTAGGCACGCGCCTCGGCGGGGGGACGTCCCTGAAGCGTTGCGAGGCGAAAGAGGGCGTTGGCGCGCTGCGCCTCGAACGGCGCGATCGCTGCGCGGGTCGTGGCGGCGATCGTGGCGACCTGCGACACCTCCAGCGGGGAGACCTCGCCGGCGCGAAACTGCTCGCGCACCAGGCCGACGGTGCGATCCTGCACTGCTGCGACCTCACGCGCCACGGCGACCGCGCGGGTTGCTCCGCACAGGTCGACGTAGGCGAGGACGGTATCGGCGACCACGGCGACGCGCAGACCGTCGACGACCGCGGCCTGGGCCTCGATGTCCGCCCGCGCAGCGGTAGCGGCCGAGCGCAGACGGCCGAACAGGTCGATATCCCAGCTCGCGGTTGCAGCGATATCATAGTCGGTGGTCGGGACATTCCCCGACGCGCTCGGCTGGCTTGAGGGATTGTCGATCCCCAGCGAACTCTCGATCGTCGTCTGCGGCAACCGCGCCGCCTGTGCCTGGCGCAGCGCGGCGCGCGCGCCGTCGAGATTGGCATAGGCCACGCGCAGGTCCGCATTGGCGGCAAGCGCGGCGCGGACCAGCCCGTCGAGCGCGGGGTCGTCGTAAAGCCGCCACCAGTCGTCGGGAACAGGGGCGATCGATGCGACGCGCAGCTGCGCGAACCCGCCCATCGCGCTGGCAGGCGCGGAGGTGGGAGGCGGCTTGGGGACGCTCATGCACGCGGAAGCGAGCAACGCGAGCGCGGGTGTGAGGCGTTGCCGGATAGGGTTGGTCATGCCACCACCTCCTTGCGCTCGACCGCCGGTGGCACGCGCCGCTCCTCGCCGTAGCGGGCGTAGAGCGCGGGCAGCAGCAGCAGGTTGAGCGCGGTCGACGAGATGAGGCCGCCCAGGATCACGATGGCCATCGGATGTTCGATCTCGTGGCCCGGTGCATCGCCGGCGACGATCAGCGGCACCAGTGCCAAGCCGGCGCAGGCGGCGGTCATCAGGATCGGGACCAGGCGTTCCTCGGCCCCGCGCACGACCAGGTCGCGGCCGAACGCCATTCCCTCATGGCGTTCGAGATGCTGGTAGTGCGACAGCAGCATGATCCCGTTTCGCGCGGCGATGCCGATCACGGTGACGAAGCCGACCAGCGACCCCAGCGACAGCACCCCGCCGGTCAGCGCGACCGCCACCACCCCGCCGACGAGCGCGAACGGGAGGCTGACGCCGACCAGCGCCGTGATGCGCCGCGAGCGGAACTCCATCCAGACGAGCAGCAGGATGCCGACGAGGCAGAAGGCGCCGGTCGACCACAGTCGCTGGCGTGAGTCGCGCAGTGCCGCGTATTCGCCGAGCACTTGCGGGTGGTAGCCCGCCGCGAAGGGCACCGTCGCGACCGCGGCCTCGACGCCCTGCGCCACAGTTCCCAGGTCTGCGCCGCCGACGTTCATGATGACGTCGAGCCGCCGCTGGCCGTTCTCGCGCTTCACCTCGTTGGGGGCGGGGACCACGTCGATGTCGGCGATGTCGCCGAGCCGCACCGGTGCGCCGGCGCCTGATCCCGATCCGCCGGCGCCCGCCGATCCTCCGCCGCTGGTCTGCAGCGCGGCACCCGCCCCAGGGGCGAGGCCGCCCGGCGCGGGCGCCTGGATCATGAGGTCGCGGAGCGCATGGAGGTTGTTGCGCACGTTCGGCTCGCCCCAGATCGCGACGTCGAACGCCCGCTGATCGCGATAGATCTCGCCGACCTTGGCCTGAGCGACCAGCACCTGTGCCTGGCGTCGGACCTCGCCCGCGGACAGGCCCAAACGCGCCAGCTCGGCGGCGCGAGGGCGCACGCGGATCTGCGGCACCAGCACCTGGCTCTCGAGCTTGAGATCGGTGACGCCGTCGACCTTGGCGACCGCGTCGCGGACGCGGGCGCCGGCGGCGCGCAGCTCGGCTTGGTCGGGGCCGTAGATGCGCACGACGATGGTCGCGCCGGCGCCGGTCAGCACCTCCTTGATCCGCTCGCGCAGGTAGGTCAGCACGTCGCGGTAGAGGCCAGGATAGCCCTCCACCACCTCCTTGATGCGAGCGAGCGATGCGTCATAGTCGACGTTCGTGTCCAGGCTGACCCACAACTCAGTGAAGTTGGGGCCGACCACCTCGTCCGCCGCTTCGGCGCGACCGATGTGCGCGCCGAAGTTGCGCACGCCGGGGATCGAGCGCAACTCCTTGGAGGCGCGGATGGTGATCCGGTCCATCGCCGCGATCGAGGTGCCGGGCTTCTCGACGAAGTGCATCAGGAAGTCGGTCTCGCGGAAATTAGGTAGGAACTGGTCTTTGAAGGTCGAGTAGCCTACCCCGGCGAGCAGCAGCCCGCCCGCGACGATCCCCACCGCCGCCGCCGGCCGCGCGATCAGGCGCGGCAGAAAGCCGACGTAGCGGCGCTTCATGCCCGCGACGAACTTCGTGTCCTTGTCCTCCTTAAGCGGCGCGCCCGGCAGCAGCATCAGGCACATCGCCGGAGTGACGGTCAGCGCGACCAGTAGCGAGGTGGCGATGGCCAAGACGTAGGCGACTGCGAGCGGCTGGAAGAAGGTGCCCGCGACCCCGCCTAGGAAGAAGATCGGTAGGAACACCAGCATCACGATCAGCGATGCGAACACCACCGCGGATCGTACCTCCAGACTGGCGGCGAGCACCACCTCGAAAGCCGGCCTGGGTTCAGCCAGCTCGCGGTTGAGGCGCAGGCGACGGGCGATATTCTCCACGTCGATGATCGCATCGTCGACCACCTCCCCCAGCGCGATGACGAGGCCGGCGATGACCATGACGTTGATCGTGGCCCCCGACCACAGCAGCACCAGCCCCGCGCCGAGCAGAGACAGCGGGATCGCCACCAGACTGATAGTCGCCTGACGCCAGTCGCGGGTGAACAGGAAGAGGACGACCGCGACGAGAGCGCAGCCGATCATCAGCGCGCGCGTCAGGTTGTCGATCGACCGCTCGATGAAGGTCGCCGGGCGGAAGATGGTGGTGTCGACCTTGACTCCGGCGAGCCCGGGCTTGAGCTCCTCCATCGCCGCCTCGACCGCACGGGTAAGCTCCAGCGTGTTGGCGGTTGGTTGCTTCTCTACGATCAGCATGATGCCGGGGCCGTCGTCGATGATTGCGTTGCCGATCGGCGCAGCATGGCCGTCAACCACGCGCGCGACGTCGCCGATGCGAACCGGCGCTTCGCCCGCCTGCTTGACGATCGCGCGAGCGAGCTGGCCCGCGTCCTGCACCATCCCCTGCTGCTGCACGGCGAGCCGCTGGTTGGGGGTGTCGACGAAGCCGCCGCCGCCGACCAGCACCGCGTCGCCGGCGGCCGCGCGCACCTCGGCCAGGGTCACGCCCGACGCGCGCAGCTTGTCGGGATCGACCAACACCTGGAGCTGGCGGTCACGCTGGCCCCACACGGCGACGTTGGCGACGCCAGGCACCGCCATCAGCCGCGGCCGGATGGTCCAGCGGACCATCTCCGAAAGCTGCATCTGGTCGAACTTCGCCGACGACAGTCCGATCTTCATCGCCCGGCTGGTCGAGGACAGCGGCGGCATCATCACCGGCTGGCGCGCGGCGAGCGGGAGGCGCGGCTGCACCTGAGTAATCCGCTCGGCGACCATCTGGCGGGCGGCAGCGACGTCGGCGCCGCGATCAAGCAGGATCTGGACCGACGACAGACCCAGCACCGACTTCGACCGGAGCGTCGCGAGACCCGGGACGCCATTGACTGCGGTTTCGATCGGAACCGTCACTAGGCTCTCGACCTCCTCGGTCGACAGGCCCGGCGCCTCGGTCTGGATTTCGACCATCGGCGGCGCGAACTCGGGAAAGACGTCGAGGGGTACGTCTCGCCCGGCGCGAACGCCGAGCACGACCAGCAATGCGGCGAGCGCGAGAACGAGGACGCGTTGCGCCAGCGCGAAGTGGACGAGGCGGCCGAGCATCAGTGCGCAGCCCCGAACTCGGTACCGAACAGTTCGGCCGCGCCATCGGTGACGACCTGGGCGCCAGCCGCTAGCCCGCGCGCGAGCAATGCGCGCCCGCCGCTCTCCGATGCGACTTCGACCCGCTGACGGACGAAGGTATTCGGGGCGGTCTTCTGATAGACCCACTCGCCACCATAGATATCGCGCAGGATGGCGGCGGACGGGACCGACAGCCCCGCCGTCTGACCGGCGAGCGGCAGGTCCACCGACACGCGCTGGCCGACCCGGAAGGCCCGGTCGCGGTTATCTACGGCGAAATACAGGTCGACGGTGCCGGCATTGGTGTTGGCCGATGGCGGCGCCTGCACGGGGCGACCCGAGCGTGGTGCACCGCCATCGCCGAGCATGCGGATCGTGGCCGCACCGTCGCGCCGGACGTTGCCGACGTCGCTGCCGAACACCGACGCCCGCACCCATAGAACGGGCTGCGAGCCGAGCGAGGCGACCGCCGGCCCGAGCAACTGCCGCTGCTGCCGCGCCGCGCCGAGCGCCGCCTGGGCGGCGGCCAGTGCGGCGGCGGCCTCGTCGCG
>SXGT01462784.1_pt1 | contig 45543 bp, 42 predicted proteins | sample 3176221 | NCBI WGS metagenome assembly SXGT01 (sample SAMN11356862, study PRJNA531348) | freshwater metagenome | isolation source: freshwater sample F1-120 | place: China: Fuxian Lake, Yuxi | collected 2017-12-25 | reverse complement strand
CGAACGACACGTTGTCCACGGCGCGCGCCTTGGGGCGGCCCCAGAAATCCTTGAACACCTTCACCAAGCCGCGCACGGAAATGACCACTTCCGAGCTGGGCTGGCGGCCCGTCTCCCGACTGAGTGTCTCGATCGCCGTCATAATTCAATATCAGTCCCGACTACGGTAACGCCGCGCTGAGTGGAAATAAAAGGCCGAGCCGAGCAGGAAGAGGAGCCCCAACCCGAGCGCAATAAAACCGTCGTTCGTGAAGGTAAAGGCACCCAAGCCAGTGAACAACAGGCCTGACAACGCCATGAACACCGCCGTCTTTGTGTACGCGCCGGCAGCCTTCTCGAAGGAGCTTTTCGCGCGGTGAGTTAAGTCGTTCATCACCGTCACTTCCGTTTCACAGCGCCCTTTGCACGCCAGCGACAACATCACCTCGGCCACGCAATCGCGACAGAGGCCGCGCCCGCAATGTTTGCAGATGCCAATGGCCGCGGCCGGTGAGTGGACGAAACAATTCATGACGTATCAGGCAGGCGTCACCGCCAACTCGCCGGCGGAGGCATTCTCGGCCTTGGCCGGAGCCGATGGCGCGTGAGCGTGGAAGGGATCGAGTTCCTCACCCTGGCGCACGAGGCGGGCGCTGTTGAAGATCACGAGCATCGCACCCACGACGTGCAACACGGCCGCCGCGATGGGAGTGGTGACCTTGAGCGCCGCCAGGATGAAACCGCCCAAGACGAACAGGACGCCGAAGAAAAAGTTCTGGTTGATCACCATGCGCGTCATCCGCGAAAGCCGCACGAGGAACGGCAGGCGCCTGAGGTCGTTGTTCATCAGCGCGATGGTCGCGCTGTGGATGGCCACCTCGCTGCCGGCCGCGCCCATCGCGATGCCGATATTGCCTGCGGCGAGGGCCGGCGCGTCGTTCACGCCGTCGCCGACAACGGCGACCTTGTAGCCTTTGGCGTGAATTTGATGGACGAACTCAACTTTGTTCTGCGGCAGGCAATCGCCCACGATGTCGTCACAACCAATCTCGCGGCCGACACGTTGCGCCACCGGCGTGCGGTCGCCGGAAACCAACGAGATGCGCCGCACCCCTTCCTGCTTGAGATCGGCGAGCGCCGCGCGCGCTTCACTGCGGACTTGGTCCTGCATGCCGACCCAGCCGATGCACTTGGCATCACGCGCGACGAACACGAGGCTGTAGCCTTCGGTCTCAGTCACGTCCACCGAGGAGGTGAAGTCATCCACCACACCATTGTCCCGCAGCCATTGAGCGCGGCCGACCAGCACGCGCGCGCCGTCCACGCGCGCCTGCACGCCGAGGCCGGCGGTCTCGGAAAAATCCTGCGGCTCGGGCAACGGCACGCCGGCTTCCTGCGCAAGTTGCGCGAGCGCCTTGGCGGTCGGGTGATTGCTGTACTTCTCGGCGGCGGCGGCGGAACGCAGCAGGTCGGCCGGCGCGGCTCCGTTGAGCGGCGCGAGGCGGCTGACGGCGAGCTTGCCGGTGGTGATGGTGCCGGTCTTGTCGAAGACGAAGGCGTTGATCTTCGCGGCGGCTTCGATGTCGCTGACATTCTTGATGAGGATGCCGAGACGGGAAGCGGCGGAAAGAGCGGCGACCATCGCCGTGGGCGTGGCGAGGATGAACGCGCACGGACAGGCGGCGATGAAGATGGTGATGACGATCTGCAAATCCTGCGTGAAGGCCCAGACCAGCGCGCCGATGACGAGGACCAGCGGCGTGTAGAAACTCATGTATTGATCCACGATCTTCATGAGCGGCAGCTTGGTCTTCTCCGCAGCGAGGATCAGCTCGCGCACGCGGCCGAGCGCGGAATCGGCGCTGACCTTGGTCACACGCACTTCAATCAAACCCGTGAGATTCTGCGTGCCAGCGAAAACATCGTCACCCGGCTTCTTGTCCACCGGGAGCGATTCGCCGGTGATGTTGGCCTGGTTGATGGAGCCGGAACCGCTGACGATGACGCCATCGGCCGAGACGTTGTCGCCGGGCCGGATGCGGATGACGTCGCCGATGCTCAAATCCTTCACGGCGATTTCCTCCTCGCCGGCAGACGTGATGCGGCGGGCTTTCGTGGGGGTGAGTTTGATGAGCGACTCGATAGAGGCGCGCGCGCCGGCCGCGGTACGGGTCTCGATGATCTCGCCCAGCAGCATGAAGAAAGCGACGACGCCGGCCTCTTGATAATGACCGGAAGCGAACGAGGCGAGCACGGCTATGGCCACGAGTTCGTTGGTGGTGAGCGCGCCGCGGCGGAGATCCTCGACGGCGGTGCGGATGATCGGGAACCCAAGGATGATCGCGCCGATCATCGCGCTGAAATCATCCACGTAATGCCCCTTCCCGAGAATGAGGCCGACGATAAAACTATTGATGACAAACAGCAGGCCGGTGATCAGCCACGGCAACGGCGTGTTGCTGTGGGAATGGTCGTGGGCGCACCCGTCGTCGCCGTGACCATGATCGTGATCCCCGTGGCCATGGCCGTGATCGTGACCGCCGTGACTGTGGTCGTGGGCGTGCTCGTGACGGGAAGAAAGCGAGGTGACTTGCATGGCGCGTCAGGGTTAGGGCTGGAAATCTTTGGCCTCGAGCGGCTCGGGTCCGAGCAACAGACGGAGCTGGCGCGGTTGGCCACCGGCGCGCTCGGGCAGGAACCACTTCTCGTTTTTGTTGGTGAGCACGCGCGCAACCGTCTCGGTGAGGCGGCGCTGCTTGAACAGTTCAGGATCCTTCTCGAAGGCGGGAAGCTGGGCGAGGAACGCCTTGGCGTCGGCCTGCGCGGTGAGCACGAGACGCCGCGCCTCGGATTCGCCGGCGTTGATGATCGCCTCGTAATCGCCCTGCCGCCGACTCTCGACGGCGAGCTTAAAATTCCGCGCGTCGTTGATGGCGGTGTTCTTCTGCTGCTCGGCGCTGCGGGCCTGCTGGAAAACATCGGCCACCTGCCGCGGTTCCTTGAGCTTGTTCAACGTGACGGCGTTCCGCGCGATAATGATGGGCAGCCCGTGGGCCTGCACCAGTTGGCGGACGCGATCCTCGATCATCGCGCGCACTGCGGCCTGTTTGCTCACCGCTTCGGCGGCAGTGAAACGGGCGGAGGCGTAAAAGATGGCGTTGTTCAACGCGCTCAACGCGACGGCTTTTGCGTTCTCGAATGAGGAATCATACGTCCACAGATCGGACACCTCGTACTCGAGCTTGGCGCGAATGTGGATGATGTTCTCGTCGGCGGTGATCGTGTAGCCGTCGCGGGCGGGGCTCAGCGTAGGGCCGGCCGGCGGCTCTTGGCCGGTGGCTTCTTGCGCCGCCGTCACAGCGTACCAACCCGTGGTGGAGTCCACGCTCTGGAGCCGGCCCGCCGCGATGCGCTTCACTTCATCAATGGGGGAAGGCCATGCGAGGTAGAGACCCGGCTGCTGGAGCACGCCCTCGGCCCCGATGGGTTTGCCGAAGGTGATCGGGCGCGAGAGCTTTCCGAAGCGCAGCACCACGGCTTGCTCCTGCGGCTTCAAGGTGAAGAAGCCGGAGAAGATGAAGACCAGCATCAGGACGACCATGACCGCCTTGATGAAGACAAAGCTGCCGCGAAGCGCCTCGGCCATCGCGTGCGCGCCCGCTTCGCCCTGCGACGAAGGGAGATCGGCGGCCGGTGGGGTGGATTTCAGTTCGCTCATAGGCGGGTCACTTCTTGTTCTTGGGAGCGGGGCTGAGGAGGTCGAAGGGCGGCGTCCGCTCATCCAGAATGAGCGTGGACCGCTCTTTGAGCGAGGATTCCAGCGTCGTCAATTTCTGGAGGAAGATGGCCAACTCCGGGTTGCGCTCGAGGGTGTGGTAGGACTTGGCGGCCTCGGCTTCGGCGGCGCCGCGCAATTCGATGACCTTCGCCTCGGCGGCGGCGAGGGCCTTGGCACTCTCGGTTTCGGCGGCGGTCTTGATGCGCTTGGACTCGGATTCGCCCTCGGCCTGCAGCTTGTCCACCACGCCCTTCCGCTCGGCTTTCATCCGGTCGAAGATGACCTGCGTGCTGCTCTCGGGCAGGCCGAGACGGTGGATGCCGAGGAACGCGATCTCGACGCCGTAATTCTCGCGGGCCTTGCGATCGGCGCGTTCGCGCATCTGTGCCTCGATCTGCTCGAACTTGACCTTCGAAGCGTCGGTGGAGACGAAGTCGGCGAAAAGATTTTCACCCACCACCGCGTTGCGCTCGGAGGAGACCATCTCGCCGAGACTCCGTTCGGCGGCCTGCACGTCGTCGAACTTGCGGCTGAACACGGCCGGATCGGCGATGCGCCAACCGGCGTACACCATCATCATCAGCGGCTTGCCTTCCTTGTCGGCAATCTGGTCGTGCGTGGTCTGATAGACGCGGATGCGCTTGTCGAAGCGCTGGACGGTCTGGATCGGCCACGGCCATTTGAGGTGCAGGCCGGGGCTGTAGGCGCGGGCGGAAGGCTGGCCGAGCGTGGAGACCATCACGGCCTCCGTCTCCCGCACCTGGAAGGCGAACAAGAGCACGCCGAAGAGGAGCAACAGCAGGACGCCGACGACGAGGTTGATGAGTTTCTGTGCTTTCATAAAAATGGGTTCAGATCACGGGGTCTTGGCCGGAGGCAGTTTGATGTCGAGGATGTCCTTGCGGACCTTCTCCTCGAGGTTCAGTTGGATGACATCCTGCGTGTTGGTCGCGCCGATGATGTACTTGCGAACGCCGACCAACGCGCGCTCGATCGAAGCGAGATGCGCGCGCTGAGGATAGACCTGCGGCGCGGCTTCGAACGCCTGAAGTTGGTTGGTGAACCGGGCGGATTGAGCCAATAACTGCGTGGTGCGGCGCGTGAACTCAGCCTCGGCTTCGGCTTGCCGGCGGAAGGCTTCGGCCCCGGCGAGCGTGTTCGTGCGATAGGCACCGGCTTGAGCCTCGAAAATCTTCACCTGCTTGCGCTGGCGTTCGCCCACAGCGGCCTCGAAATCGCCCGCGATCTTCACCGGCGGATGGATGTCCTGCAGACCGATATAAAGAATCTGCACGCCGAGCCGCTGGTTGGTGGCCGCCTGCTGGATCCGCGAGCGCAACGTGGTCACAGCGTTACTGCGGCCGGTGGTCATGATCTCGTCCAGATCCGCGCCCAAGAGATAGCGCACCACTTCGCGGGTGGCGACATTCTCGAGCACCTCGGCGGCCTCGGCATTTTGATAAGCCCAGTCCACCACGTTGGTGATCTGGAACTGCACCGGGATGCTCACGCTGAGCAGGCTCACCGGCGCGTCCGAAACCGTCCCGCTCGTGGACCGGCTCGAGACCAGCATGTCATACTCCTCCTTCGCGTGGGAGGCGGTCCAGACCGAGGTCGTTTCCTTCTCCTTCGTCGGATCGGGAATGAAACCAATGTTGAAATTCTGCACACGCCCCGGCTGGAACCGGTAAATCTTGTCCGCCGGCCACGGCCACTTGAAATGCACCCCCGGCTGGAGCACTTCACGGCCTACCACACGCTGCCCCCAACGCTCGAGCAACGCCTGCTCCGCCGGCTTGATGATGATCATGCAGGTGGAAAGCACCGGCAACCCGATCAGGCAGGCGGCCAGCACGAAGAACCGCTCCTGCAGAAACTGGTACCCCCACGTCTCCGACACTTTGAAACCGAACTGGTAATCGAGCGTGTGCGCCACGGTCGCCCCCATGCTCCGGCTTTGCCCCACGAAACCGACGAGACGGCTGTCGTAGAGCAGATGCGCTTCCTGCCCCTTCAGCCGCGGCCGGTACGCCTCGAACACCACGCGGAAGAGGTTTTCCAACACCAACAAAATCAACCCCGCCGCCAGCACCCAGCCACCGATGATGTCTCCGATCGCGTAATTGAACTGCGCCGCCACCAGCACCGCCGCCACCAGCGCGTACACGTAGGAGCCGAGCAACAGGTAACAGCCGCCGGGCCGCAATAGATTCTGCCCGCCCAATCGCGCCATCGCGCACACGTACTTGCCGCGGAGGAAGAGCACCACCACCAACCCCGCCGCCATGCAGAGCGGCAGGAGCGGATCGGAGAGACCGGCCACCGAATGCCCGCGTTTCATCGCCGCGGCGTACCCCGTGTAGGCCGGCCCGAGCTTCTTCCAGACCAGCCAGTACAGAACGGCGATCTGCGACAGAAGGAGGATGATCGTCAACGTCGGCACGCCCCACCGTTCGAATTGCTCGCGCGATTGCTTCGCGGGAAAACTCCCCGCTTCCGCCTCAAACAACGTGCCGCCGCGCGCCTTCGCCTCGATCTCGGCGTATTCCAATCGCTCCACCCGCTCGCGTTGTTCGAGGAAAATGTGGAAGAGGCTGATGAGCGCAACCCCCGCGCCCGAGCCGAGGAAAATCAACGCCGCGTAGCCCGCGAGCGAATCGCTCCGCACCGCCAGCCACACGCCGGCCGCCGCGGCCAGAAACGCGACGGCCACGTTGATCAACCCGCCTGTCTTGTTGTTCTGCTCCATACGAAATTCAATTCACGTTCAGCTCAACTCGCGGTCCTCGAACAGGTAGAGCGCGAGCGAAAGCGCCACGCCCAAGTAAGCCGCCACGTACGCGAGCGCCACTCCCACGTACCGCCACGGCAACGATTTCTCCGGCTCCAACGCGTCGGCCATCCACAGTTGCTGCCAGTTCGGGATGACAGTGTAAAGCGTCTGCGCCCACCATTTCCCCTCCCGCGCCGCCGCGCCGAAGAAGTAATCCGACATCAATCCCAAAAGGAAAATCGCCGTGCAGATCGAGAGCGTCGGCATGAGTTCCAACCGCGTCGAACAGGCCATCGCGATGGCCGCAAGAATCCACAGCGCGAACAGCACCAGCACCGACACGGGAATAAGCCGCCAATCCACCCCCGTACCGAAGGCTTGTCCGCCGCCTTTCTTGTCCAAGAAATTGATGACCACGAACGCCAGTATGAGCAGCGCCACCGAGGAGAACACCGCGCCGGCCACAAACGGCCGGCCGAGGAAATAATTCGCCAGCGCACCGATGAGATAACCGCCCGCCAACGCGGCGAAGAAGATGCCCGAACCGAGCATATCCGCGTCTCCATAAGCGTCGAACGCCATCCGACTGGCCAGCAGTGCCGCCAGCAGATTCACGAAGGTCAGCACCGCCAACGCCCCCGCCACGCCGGCGAATTTCGCCAGCAGGAATTGGGCGCGGCCCACCGGCTTGGCCAGTACCGCCAGCGCCGTGCCGGTGCGGATTTCGTGGGCCACCGAGGAAGAGGCGCTGATCACCGCGCCGAACAGCCCCGACACCAGCATCACCGCCAGCGCGCCGTCCTTCACCAGCTTCGGATCGTCGCCGAAACCGAAGTAGGGCACCGCCGCGAGGAAGATCATGAAGCTCGAAGACGCCGAGAACAGGAGCAGGAACACCGGTTGGCGCACCAGCTCCATGAATGCGTTAACCGCGATGGTTGGGAACACGCGCATCAGCTTGCTAGGGCGGTGAATATACGGAGCGCACCTTTCAATGCAACTGGTTTTTGTCACTGATGGAGGGCTGCGCGCCAACGGCCACTGGTCCGATTGCCGCTCGACATCTGCCCCGCCCTTTCTATCCTTCGCGCGGGGAAAAATGCCGACTTACACCGTCCAACTCGTCGCGCGCAAAGGTGACCGTGTCCTCGCCTGTTACGCCCTCGAGCCGGGCGAATACCTCATCGGCCGCGATCCCACCTGCCCCATCGTCGTCCCCGCAGAGGAGATTTCCCGACGCCACGCGCGGCTCATCATCACGCCCGACGCGCTGGAGATTGAGGACTCCGGCAGCCGTTACGGCACTTTCATCGACGGCCAGCAGATTGTCGGCCGCCGCCGTTTCACCGGTGAACAGAAGCTCGAGGTCGGCCGGACGCTGATTGAATTAATCCTCCCCGCCACGCCGCCAGTCGCGCCCGCCGAGCACGCCGAGCACGCCATTGCGCCCGACACGAGCGACCGCTACGAGCAGGGGCAGTCCATCAAGAAGGGCGGCATGGGGGAGGTGCTCTTCGCCCACGACCGCCACATCCAGCGCGACGTCGCCCTCAAGGTACTGCTGCCTGAAGTAGCCGACGCGCCCGACAATTCCCGGCGTTTCGTGCAGGAGGCGCTCGTCCTCGGCCAACTCGAGCATCCGAACATCGTTCCCATCTACGATCTCGGCACCGATCCGCACGGCCGCACGTTCTACGCGATGAAGTATGTCCGCGGCACCACGCTCAAGGAGGTGCTCGACGGAGTGAAGAAGGGCGACACGCGGCTCGTCGCCCGTTATCCGCTCGCGCAACTTCTCATCATCTTTCAGAAGATCTGCGACGCCGTCGCCTACGCCCATTCCCGCCGCACCATCCACCGCGACCTCAAGCCTGCCAACATCATGATTGGCGAATACGGCGAAGTGCTCGTGATGGATTGGGGCCTCGCCAAAATCCTCTCCGCGCCCGACACCGAAGCCACACGTCCGCCTCACGCCGAGGAGACCGCGACCGGTGCCGACCCCGACGCCACGCGCCACGGCACCGTGATGGGCACGCCCAATTTCATGGCTCCGGAGCAGGCCGAGGGCCGCACACGCGAGATGGACGAGCGCACCGACCTCTACGCGCTCGGCGCCATTCTCTACACCCTCCTCACTCTCCGCCCGCCGATCGTCGGCACGTCGGAAGAGGATCTGATGACGCGGCTGAAGGCCGGTCGCATCCCTTCACCCACGGTTTACAACGACTCGAAGCAAGCCGCCGCACTCGCCGGCGCGCGCGAACCGGTCGTGCTGCTCCATTGTCCCGGCCGCAAAGTGCCCGAGGCATTGGCGGCCGTTGCGATGCGTGCCCTCGCCCGCCGCCCCATCGATCGTTATCAAACCGTCGCCGAATTGCAGCGCGACCTTGCCGCGTGGCAAACCGGCCGCGCCACCACCGCCGAGCAGGCGGGTCCGATCAAGCTCCTCCAGCTCGCCTTCCGCCGGCACGCCGTCACCGCCACGGCCACGGCGCTCGTGTTGTTGCTCGCCATCGCCTTCGTCACTCACATCGTCCTCCGCGAAAAGAAACTCAGCACCACGCTCGCGACTCTTCGCCGCACCGCGCCGGTCTATTTCGAGAACGCCCGCGACCTCGTCGCCGCCAAGCGCCTCGACGACGCGCTCGAGAAGATCAACTTCGCCACCGCGCTCCAGCCCGACAACGCCGAGTTCCTCCAGCTCAAGGGGGACATCCATCAATCCCTCCTCAACCTTTCCGCCGCACGCGCCGCCTACGACCGCGCCGCGCGCCTCGGGCGCACGCACCCGCTCCTCGCCGAGAACCTCGCCCTCTGCGACCGCTTGCTCGGCGAAATCCCCGCCGGCCAAGCCCACTTGCCGCTGCACTCGATGGAGACGTTGCGAATCGCGATCTTCAAACAAGGCCGCGCCGCGGAAGCCGAAGTCCTGGCAACCCGTATTGCCACGGGACAATCACAGGGGCTGCTCGCCGTGCAAAACGCCCTCACGCGTGCCGGCGTGAAGGGCACCGTGATCAAAGATCCGCGCGGGTTACTGCGGCTCGACGTGAGCCAGACGCCGCTGCAAAACGCCACGCCCTTCCGCAATCTGCCCATCACCGCCCTCAACCTCACGCAGACGAAAATCGCCGACCTCGCGCCGCTCGCCACGTTGCCGCTTCAAGAACTTCAGCTCACGCAAACACCCGCCACCGATCTGCGCCCGCTCCGTCATCTGCCGCTCAACGCGCTCTCGCTCGCGAACACCCCCGTGCGCGACCTCCGTCCCCTGGCGGAGATGCCGCTCGTCCATCTTCACCTCGGCGGCACGCCCGTGACCGATCTCACTCCGCTTCGCGGCCTGCCGCTACGCACGCTGCACCTCAACCGCACGACCATCCGCAGCCTCGCCCCGCTCGTCGGCCTGCCGCTCCGCGAACTGCGCCTCGACGGCTGCGATCAACTCACCGACCTCTCGCATCTCGCCGGTTGCGCCCAACTCGAGGTCCTCATCCTCCCGCTCAAGGCCCGCAACCTCGATTTCCTCCGCCGACTTCCGCACCTCAAGCGCATCGGTTATCAGTACGAAGTGGACCCTGAAAAGATTCCCGCTGCTGAGGCGTTCTGGAAAAATCCTTCGGGTACGAAAAAATAAGACCGCGACGCACCTCTCGGCGTGCCGCGGTTGAAAGCGAATGGAGAATCGGCTGTCTGGCCGATGGAATCAGCGGCCTGCAGAATCGAACCGCTGAACGAAGAACTGCTTCTTCATCTGGCTGATCTTGCGGTCGTGATGCTCCTGCAACTGCTGGCCGGCGAGGATGCGCTCGATCTCCGGCGTCGCATCGGCGAACGACACTTGGTGGTTCGCCCGGCGTTCGTTCACGAAAATAAGGAAGTGCGCCTCCGCGCCGGAAACCAGCTTGGCCTCGCCCGGCTTCGCCTCGAACGCCGCCGCGAGTATCTCCTTCGCCAGCGAGGTGTCCTTGCGGGCGATCCAGCCACGCGCGCCATCGCGTTCCGTGCGCAGCTCCTTCGCCTTGGCCTTGAAGTCCGCCAGCGTCTTGATCTCGCGCGCCATCGCCGCCGCGCGGTCATCCGGCGTGCCGGCCTTGAGCAGCGTGATGAGGTGGAGGTCCACCGCCTCTCCCAGCTTGTACACTTCCGGATGCGCGTCGTAATACTCCTTCACTTTGCGCGGCGAGATGGTGACGGATTTGTACAGCGCCACGTCCACGAGCCATTTGTCGAACAGTTCCTGGCGCAACTGCGCGATGCTCGAACCTTCCTGATGAAGCTTCTGAGCCAACTGCGCCTGCGTCAGTTTCCGCTCCCGTAGATGGTCCACAAAGAGCTTGTCCATCAGGCCCGGCGGCTCGGCGAAACGCTCGTTGCTCTTCGTACTCTGGAGCACCAGTTGTCGATCGATCAAGCTGTTCACCGCAAGGCTAAACCGGAAATTCAACGCTCGGTTCGCGTCCGACTCCAGCCGCGTCATCTCTCGCCGCACAGTCGCGGCCTGCTCCTTGTTGCCCGCCTGCGTCGCCTTCTCGTACTGGCTCTGCAGATGCCGCATGTACTGCCCGAGATCCTCAAACCGCTCGGTCGCGGCCATCCAACGTTCGTCCCCTTTCACATCCTGCTCGGTGATCACCTGCCCGCCGACGATTGCCACGATCTGATTCACCAACGCCTCGCGCGGCGCGGTCGCCACCGGCTGCGCGGACAGGAGTGGAGCAACAACGAAAACCGCCAGTAGAAAGAAAACTTTTCTCATAGCGCGGACAGACTAGGCCGAGCCTGCGACAGGGTCAAGCGCGCCCCGGCCGTGAAGGAATCGTTTGCCAGCATCAGGGGATAAATATGCCGGGACATTTCACGCCAGCGGCACGACCGTCTTCTTCGTGTGCGACTCTAGTGCCGCGACGAACAGTTCATGGCTCGCCACCGCTTCGTCCGGCGTCACACAGCCGAAGCGGTCGCCGAGCGCGCCGGCCCGTTCCGCCGCGTAGGCCGCCCACATCTGGAGAAAACAATCGGGGAACCCCGCCTCGAAGATGCCCCCCGTGATTGTCGGGAAGGCCATCTGATATCCCAAGTCGGCCCGCTGCCAGAGCTGCTCGCGGCCGCGCTCGAAGGTCCAGAGCGTCTTCGGTTCCTTGGTACTGAACTTCACGCCACCATCCGTCCCGAGCACCTCGATGTACCACGTGTTCATCTCGCCGGGGGCCAGCCGCTTTTGTTCCAGCCGCATCGGCACCTCCGCGCCGTCCACGCGCACCTCCGTATGGAGCATCGCGTTATCCCACGTGTCGCACGCCGCCATGCCGCCGCGCCCGTCCGGCCGCTGCGTGTAAATCTTCTGCAACTGCGCGTACACTCGCAGCGGCTTCCAACCCAGCCGAAAGGGCACATGCACCGTGTGCATCCCGAGGTCGCCCATCACCCCGACCTCGCCGCAATGCTTCGTCCGCCGTTTCCAGTTGATCGGCTTCGTCGGGTCCATGTCGCTGGAATGGTGAAATCCCGACCGGATTTCTAGCAGCTTGCCCAGCTTGCCGGACTGCACGGCCTGCAGCACGCGCTGTACGCCGGGCAAAAAGGGAAACTCCGAGCTGCAACGGACGAACCGTCCGCTCTTCGCCGCAGCGGCGCGGATGTTCCGTGCGGCCCGCAGGTCGATCCCGAACGGCTTCTCCGCCAGCAAATCCTTCCCCGCATTGAGCACGTCGAGATAGACCGCCTCGTGCAGGTCATGCGGCACGGCCACGTACACCACGTCCACGTCGGGCGAGGCGAGCAGCGCCTTGTAGTCTTGGGTCAGCAGTTTCACCGTCGGCACCTGCCGAAACCAGTCGAGCAGCTTCTCCTGCAGATCGCACACGGCCACCAACTCGGCCTGCACCGGCATGTTCTCCAGCACGAACCACCGCCCGAATGCGCTCGCCGCCTCGCGGCCCATCAGCCCGCCCCCGATGATTCCCAACCGCATCTTTGGTTTCATGAATTGAATCGAGACCCCGGCGATCTGCGCCGAGAAAACGGTGTGAACTTGGCGGTCGCCTGCGACCAAGTCAAAACGTTTCAGCATCCACCCGCGTGAAACGCGCCGTTGACAGCCGTTCGCGTCCGGCCAAGTCTTTGCCCATGAAACTCGCTGCGAAGTTCGTCGTGCTGCTCCTCCTCGCCAGTACTCTTGCCTGCAAGACCAGCGGCACCTCTACCCCCGCCGCCGGTCTTCCCCGCTACGACGGCGGCACCGGCGCCAACACCACCGCGGTCATCGGCGACCTCGTCGTCTGCCGACCGATCGGCGTCTTCGCCTCCGCCGGTGGCACCATGCTTTTCCTACTCAGCCTCCCTTTCACCTGGCCCGCAGGTAGCATCGAAGCCTCCGCCCAAACCCTCGTCCACCAACCGCTCTACTACACTTTCCAGCGGCCCTTGGGCGACTTCAACGACTAGCCGCGCGCCCATGAATCTCCGTCGCCTTTTCCTCTTGCTCCTGTTCGCTGCGCCGTTTCTCGCGTCCGCCGAGATCCCCGCCCCGGCACCCGCCGCTAATCCCCCGACTGCGCGTTACCAGACGGGCCAGCGCACCCGCGATGGCCTCGGCAAATATTACTTCGGCCGCGAGATCGCCCACTTCATGACGCACCACGGCGCCCCGTGGCTCGAACGCCCCGAGCGCGAACAGGAAGAGCGCCCCGATCTCGTGCTCAAAGCCCTCAAGCTCCGGTCCGGCGACGTCGTGGCCGACCTCGGCTGCGGTACCGGCTATTTCAGTTGGCGCATGGCCCAAGCCGTCGGCGACAAGGGACTCGTGTACGGCATCGAGATCCAAAAAGAGATGCTCGCCCTCCTCGACCAGCAGATGAAACGCCGCGGCATCCACAACGTAAAAGGGGTCCACGGCACCACCAACGATCCCAAGCTCCCCGCCCCCGTGGATCTCGTCCTGATGGTGGACGTGTACCACGAGTTCGATCAGCCTTTCGAGATGATGGAAGCGGTCTGCAAGCAACTGAAACCCGGCGGCCGCGTTGTCTTCATCGAGTATCGCGGCGAGGATCCGAGCGTGCCCATCAAGCCGCTCCACAAGATGACCGAGGCGCAGGTGAAAAAGGAGATGGCTCCGCTGCCACTCGAGCACGTTGAGACCTTGAAGACCCTGCCCCGCCAGCACCTCATCATCTTCCGCAAGAAAGAGGGCAAGTAACCCCTCGCCGACGCGTCTCCGCACCTCTGCGGTTCAAATTCCGCTCAGCCCATCACTTCCACTAGTTCCACGAGCCGGCTCTTTTCCTGCAGCGACTTCACGCCGGCGTGGAGGATGCCGGTCACCTCGAGGATCTCCTGATGCGGCACCGGTTCCACGCCGCTCTCCACCATCTTCAGGAACACCTGCGCCATGCGGAAGATCTGGTAATGGTGACCGAACCAGTAGTTGCCGGCGATGGCAGGCGTCCACTCGTAGGTCTTCTTGGTGAAGTGCGCCGAGGTGTGGCAATAGAACTGCGCGATGTCCGGCCGGCCGTACCAGACCTCAGCCGGCATCCGGTCGTCGTAGGTCAGTAACGCGTGGCAAGCGTTCTGCCGGGCGTACATGCTCACCGACTTCACACCGGCGCCGCAAAGCGTCATGCACATCCACGTGGGATGCTGGCCGTACACGAGCCAGCCCTCGGGCGTCCAGCCGCCGCCTTGACTGGCCACGACGTATTGCAGCGGTCCATGTTCGCCCGTCGCCTTCATCCGCAGCGCCTCCTCCGTGCCCCATTGATGCCGGAAAAGGCTTGAGGACATGATCGGCGCCTTGTGCTTGCGCGCGAATTCGAGAATGCGCCGCGTCTCGGCCACCGTGCCGCCGATCGGTTTGTCGCAGAAGGTCGGCAACCCCTTCGCCAATCCCGGCGCACACAGCTCGAAGTGGTCCTCCCCGCGCCCGCTCGCGTCGCCCATCCAGATGGCGTCGGAATTCTTCACCAACTCATCCAACGTGCGGGCCACCTCCACGCCGGGAAACGCCTCGACGAACATCTGCGCGCTGACAGGGTCCGCGTCGTAGTAACTGGAGATGATTGTGTTCTCGAAAGGCAGCCGCGCAAAATCCTCGTTCGCATTTCGAAAGTGCGACTTGAACAAGTCCACCGGACCTTTGCTCAAGTGCTTCTCGATGGCCGGCAAATTCACCTTCGGATGAAACCCGTGGGCGAAATGCCACGTGTGGCCATTGGTCTTCTGCGGCTTGCCCCCGATGCTGGCGGAGATCACACCGATCCGCAACGGCTTGCGCGGACCGAAAGTGGTGATCGACGAGACGGCAGCGCCGAACGCACCGGCACCGGCCGCCAACGTGGCCGCTCCCGTGGTGGCCAGAAATTCGCGACGGGAAGAGATACGGGGCTGAATCATGGCCGCAGCATTCCGTCCCGCCCACAAGCTGGCAAGCCAAGAACAGCCCTTCGAATGAAGAGAGACGCCGGCGTTCCTCTTGCGCGATCCCATCACGATGGCCTCATCTTCCACGCCCTGCCGCCGCAACAGGCTTGGCGTTCCAGTCATCTTGACGCTAATCTGAGCCTGTGATTTACGACGCGTCACTGGACACGTTGCTGCAGAAGGTCTGGAACGGTGGGCGTATCGACGCCGCTGAAGCCCGCCGGCTTTACGCATTGCCACTGGAAGAATTGGGCGCGCTGGCCGACCGCCGACGCCAACTCGCGCGCACGGCGGCTCACAACAATCGAGGCAACGACATCGTCACTTACATCGTTGATCGCAACGTCAACTACACGAACGTCTGCAACGTGTACTGCAAGTTCTGCGCCTTCTGGCGCTCCGAGAAGGACGCCGATTCCTACGTCATCACCCACGCGGAGATGGACCGGAAGATCGAGGAGACGCTCGCGCTCGGCGGCACGCAGATCCTGATGCAGGGCGGGCATCATCCGAAGCTGACGAAGCAGTGGTATCTCGACCTGCTCACGCACATCCGCACGAAGTTCCCGCAAGTGAACGTGCACGGTTTTTCGCCCAGCGAGTTCGTCGCCTTCAGCGAATTTTTCAACGAGCCGGTGGAACAAATCCTGAAGGACTTCGTCACGGCCGGCTTGGGGTCGTTGCCCGGCGGCGGTGGAGAGATCCTCGTGGACCGCGTGCGCAAACGCATCGCCCCGCTCAAGGCGAACACCTCGCAGTGGATGGGCGTGATGGACACCGCGCATGCGCTCGGCCTCGCCAGCACGGCCACGATGATGTTCGGGCACGTGGAGACGGTGGAGGAGCGCATCGAACACCTCGAGGTGCTGCGGGCGCAGCAGGATAAATCGCTCGCGCGACTGGCGCTGGGCGGCCGCTCGACTCCTTTGGAAAAAGCGGTGGCCTACGCGCAGGCCCTGGAAACCGGCGCGCTCAAAGGCGGTGCGTTCACGGCCTTCATCTGCTGGACCTTCCAGCCCGAGAATGCGGTGTTGAAAGTGCCCACCGTCGGCGCGCATGAGTATTTGCGGACACAGGCGCTCGCGCGCATCTACCTCGACAACATCCCGAGCGTGCAGAGTTCATGGGTCACGCAGGGACAGGAGATCGGCCAGATCGCGCTGAAGCACGGCGCGAACGACCTCGGCAGCATCATGATCGAGGAGAATGTGGTGAGCGCGGCCGGCACCACCTTCCGCATGGGCGTGGCCGATATGCAACGACTCATCCGCGACCTCGGCCTCGAACCGCATCAACGCGACAACTGGTATCGGCTGGTGAATTGACATGAGCAACACCGGCGCCGACCAACATTATCAGGGCGAAGCGGGCCGCGCTTATCACGCCGTGAAACGCGGCGTCCCTCCCGAAGCGCATCCTTGGATCGCACGGCATCGAGCGCAAAAACTCTCACCGCACATCCGCGAGACAGATGTTGTCTTCGAATACGGCGTCGGATCGGGCTGGAATCTTACGGCGCTGAAATGTGCGCGACGCATCGGCTGCGACGTGTCGGATTTCCTCGCGCCGACAATCCGCGAGCAAGGCATTGAGTTCATCACGGATTCTCGCGAGGTGAAGGATAACTCGGTGGATGTGGCCCTCTGCCATCATACGCTCGAACACGTCGAGGCTCCGCTGGCGGTGCTGCGCGAGTTGCGGCGTGTGCTGCGGCCGGGCGGCACGCTGCTGGTCTTCGTCCCGTTCGAAAACGAGCGGCGTTATCAACGCCACAATCCCGCCGAACCGAACCATCACCTCTACTCGTGGAACGTGCAGACGCTGGGCAACCTCGTCACGGCGGCGGATTTCCAATTGCGCCACAGCGAGGTGGCCGTGTTTCGATTTGATCGCTTCGCTTCGCGCTGGGCGGCACGATTGCGACTGGGAGAATGCGGCTACCGCATCATCCGGCGGCTCGCCAATCTGCTCGATCCTGAACACGAGATCCGACTCGTGGCGATGAAGCCGGAATAATCCCTAATTCACCGGCGGCTCCGATGGCGGGGGCGGGGGCGCGCTGAAGACGCTGTTCAACACGGTTTCCTTCGTCTTCCACAGCAGGCTCATCGTGATGGCAACGGGCAGGAGCACGAGAAGCAGAAGAATCCCACGGCGCGATTCGTAGAAGAACTGCGTGACGGCGAGAAAGGCGTTCGGTGGGGGACGATTCTCGGCGAGTTCCGCACAGATGTAATAGGCGCCCAGCGTCACCAGCACGAGCACTGTCAGTCCGAGGTTGAGGAAGGTGAGGAACCGTGTGTCGGAGCGGAGGATTTCATCCGGCAACATCGCGGCCAGCCGGCGGAGGACGAGGTTCACATTGCAGAGGAAGACGAGGCCGGAGAGCGAGAGGAGCGCGACGGACCAGTAGAAAGTGGGCTCCTCCGGCACGCGGCGCCACCAGTAAAGAAACGGCGCGAGGCCGATGTTCACCACGGCGAGGAGCTTCGCGCGGTCCAGTGCGTTTTGCCAGATGCGCTCCTGCGGCTGGAATCGGCCCATCTGGTGAAGCGCGACCAGAAGGAGCCCGGTGGCGAGGACCGGCGGGAACGGCCCGAGCGGCCGCAGCCAATCGGTCACCGCGCCCTGCACGCAAGCGAGCAGCGCCAGCGGTAGGCCCCAGAACAGCAGCGCGAGACCGCGCACGAGATTGCGCAGGGAAGGCATCAGGCCGGGTTGGAGAGGAACGGCCATCCGCGGGTCAGAAGGAGAGATAGGTGTAGTCCCTCAGCCCGCGCTCGTAGTCGTCGAGCAGGCGCATCCCCTCGGAGGGCTTCATTTTGTCGGCCTTGATGGCGACATCGATCTGCGCCTTCATCTGGCGCTTCAACTCGTTCTCGTCGTATTGCACGGCGGTGAGCGAATGGACGATGGTGTTGCCCTCGATGACCTCTTCGATGTAGTAGCCTGCCGCCTCGTCGGGATCGAGGAAGACGTGGACCTCGTTCACACGGCCGAAGAGGTTGTGCAGATCGCCCATGATATCCTGATAGGCACCGACGAGGAAGAAGCCGAGATGATACGGCTCACAGCCATTGGCGTTCTGGCGCAGGGGATGGAGCGGCAACGTGTCGCGCACGTCGCGGAGATCCACGAACTTGTTGATCTCACCGTCGGAATCGCAGGTGATGTCCACCAGCGTGCCTTCGCGGGTGGGCTTCTCGAGATGCCGGCTCAACGGCATGATTGGGAAAAGCTGGCCGAGAGCCCAGTGATCCAGCAACGACTGGAACACGGAGAAGTTGCACACGTACTGGTCGCTAAGGCTGTCCTCGAGCTTCTTGACCTCCTCGGGGATCACCGCGCGACCGCGATAATGCTGCACCACCTCGCGGCTGATCTCCCAGTAGAGCGTCTCGATCTTGGCCTTCTCTTCGAGACTCAGCAGGCCGAGCGTGAACATGGTGTGCGCCTCTTCCTTGCGCTCGAAGGCGTCGTGGTAGGCGGTGCGTTTGTTGACCTTGGGCAGATTCTTGCGGATGCGGAGCAACTCCTTCACCAGCGGATGCTCCTGCTCGCCGAACTTCAAACTGTCCAACGACGTGTCCTTCGTGATCGCACCGAACACCTCCACCACCAGCACACTGTGGTGCGCCACGGTCGCGCGGCCGCTCTCGCTGACGATGTGCGGATGGGCCACGCCTTCCGCGGCGCAGACCTCGCCGATGTAATGAACAACGTCGTTGGCGTACTCCTGCAAAGTGTAATTCGTCGAGCTGTCGAAGGCCGACCGGCTGCCGTCGTAATCCACGCCGAGACCGCCGCCCACGTCGAGGTACTCGAGCGGGAAACCCATCTTGCACAGCTTCGCGTAGAAGCGGCTCGCCTCCTGCACCGCCTTGGTCACCGTGATGATGTCCGGAACCTGCGAACCGATGTGAAAATGGAGCAGCTTGAAGCAGTGTTCGAGTTTCTCCGTGCGCAGCAGCTCGCTGGCGGCGAGCAGTTCCACGGTGTTCAGTCCGAACTTCGCATTCTCACCACCGCTCTCGGCCCACTTGCCCGCACTCTTGCTCATCAACCGCGCGCGCACGCCGATGAGCGGCTCCACGCCGACCTGTCGCGAGACGGCGATGATCTGCCGCAACTCCTCGAGCTTCTCCACCACCATGATGATGCGTTTGCCGAGCTTGATCCCCATCAACGCCATGCGGATGAAACTCGCGTCCTTGTAACCATTGCAGATGATGAGGCTCTCCGGCTCCGCGTGCAGCGCTAACGCGGCGAACAGCTCCGGCTTGCTGCCCACCTCGAGGCCGTAGTTGAACGGCTTGCCCGCATCGAGAATCTCCTCCACCACTTCACGCAGCTGGTTCACCTTGATCGGGAACACACCACGGTACTGGCCCTGATAATTGAACTCCGCGATCGCCGCGCGAAAGGCATTGTTGATCGCCTCCACCCGGTGCCGCAGGATGTCCTGGAACCGGATCAGCAGCGGAAACTTGAGCCCGCGCCCCCGCGCCTCCTCGATGATGTCGCTGATCTCGACGCTCGCGCCGGCCCCGTGCAGCGGACGCGCCACCACCTCGCCCAGTTCATTGATGTCGAAATAACCGACACCCCAACGATCCACATTGTACAGGCTGCGGGCCTGCGCGACGCTCCACGCGCCATTCTCGTTCGTGTTACTCATTTTTCGTCCAAAGCAGTCGCACTATAGGATTGCGCGCACGGATTTCAACAAGCTGTTTGGAAAAATTGTCCCCACTATCATCGCTCCCCTCCTTCGCACCGCCGCCTTGCCACGCACGCACAAAACGCTTTCAATCTCCGCATGGCAACCGCCCCTCTCGCCACCATTGTCCGCCACTGCGACACGCTGCTCCGCACCGCCGCCGTGCATGACTACGATCACGCGGCCAACGGCCTGCAAGTCGAGAACAACGGCCGCATTACGCGCATCGCCGCCGCCGTGGACGCCAGCCTCGCCACCGTGCGTCTCGCCATTGCCGCGCGCGCTGATCTACTCGTCGTCCACCACGGTCTTTTCTGGAGCCCATCGCATCCGTGGACCGGCAAACGTCGCGAGTTGCTCGAATTGCTCATCCGGCACGACCTCGCCGTGTACAGCTCGCACCTGCCGCTCGACATGCATCCGAAACTCGGCAACAACGCGCAACTCTGCAGCGCGCTCGGCTTCAAACGGCTCACTCCATTCTTCCACGACAAGAACCAGCACCTCGGCTTCCAAACACAGACAGCCATCCCGCGCGATCAACTCACCGCGCGACTCACCGCCGCACTCGGCACGGAACCGAAACTGTTGCCGGGCGGCCCAAAAACCTGTCGCCGCATCGGCGTGGTGACCGGCGGTGCGGGCAGTCAAATCAAGCTCGCTGCGGACGAAGGCGTGGACACATTCATCACCGGCGAAGGACCGCACTGGACCTTCGCGCTCGCCGAGGAACTGGGTGTGAACGTCTTTTACGGCGGCCATTACGCGACGGAAACCTTCGGCGTGAAAGCGCTCGCGGCGCACTTGGCGAAAAAGTTCCGCGTGCCGTGGACCTTCCTCGATCACCCCAGCGGCCTTTGAAACCGGCCGACGCAAGCGCCGCTCAGACTTCCTTTCGCCGCGTCACAAGACGATAAAGCATCACACCGAGGCCGAGCGCGAGGCCGGCAAAGCTGACGTAGAAACTCGGCGTGCGCGGCTGGAAAAGGAACTCGACCCGGTGCTCGCCCGCCGGCAGATGCACGCCGCGCATCAGATAATTCGCGCGCAACAGAGGCGCGGGTTGGCCATTCACCAACACTTTCCACTCCGGATGATGCTTGTCGTTCAGCAACAGTAAGGACGGCGCTTCCGCCTTCGCCCGCAGCACGACGTGTTTCGGATCATAGCTCTCAAACGTCACCGTACCCGCCACCGCGTTCGTCGCGCTCATCGCGCTCGCAATCGGCGCGGGCACGTCGCCGTTCACCAACACCGTCCGGTGCGGATTGAACGCAGGTGAGACTAGCTTCTGGAGCGTGGCCTCGTCGTCGTCGCTCGTTTCCCAATGAGCGAACAACTTCGCGCGCGGCAACGCCCCAGTGAATTCAATCAAGCCGCACAGCCCGTTTGTGCGTGGCACAGCTGTGACATCCTCTAATCCCACGCGACTCGCGCTCGGCCGGCCCGGCTTCGGCTCGAGTTCGAACGCCGTGTGCAAACGGAACCGGCGCTGGGCGGGATCGAGCAACTGGTTCAGATCGTCGATGAGATTTCCACTCACACCCAGCAGCCAGCGCGTGTTGGTGAGTTCCCACATCCGCGCGAGGTTGGTGCGCAGCGCGGCGCGGTAGGCCTGGTTGTCGGCCATCGCGCGCGGTTCCTGCACGAGATCGAGCGACTGAATGCGGTAATATTGGAAATGATGTTGCGCCCATTCGATGCGATAGACATTGTGCAGCGCGGAGAATTGCTCGCCCAGTTTGTTGAGCCACTCCGCGCCGCGGTCGCGCTGGAGCTGCGCCGCCCGCAGTTGGACCAGATGCTGTTCAAGCGGCATCGGCAGGCCGATGACCCGCTGCTCGTGCGGATTCTGCCGCAGGAGATCGAGGACGGGGTTCGTCGCGTACTTGTACGGGTAATTGTAATAGACGATGTACGGCGCGTTGCCGCGGGCGAGGTCCGCCACGAGCACAAGCCCGAGCAGCGCGGCGATCCACTTCGCGCGCCGGCCCGCGAACCAACCGCTCATCAGCGCCAGCAGTGCCGCCACCGTCAACGCGAGGAAGAGCACCGCCCAACCCACTTCGTTCACGCTGAATTGCGCGACAGACTGCGCATGCGGCGGATCGAAACCCAACTGTTCAGCAAGATGGTTCTGCAGGCTCTTGAACGAGCTGCTGTAAAGCATCCAAAGAAACAGCGCACCCAGTACCGACGCGATCCCTGCGACGGCGCAACGACGGTCGAACTCCGCCGCACTCGCCCACCAACGACGGAAGGATTCAAGCAACGTCGCCCCATTTTCCTTCGCTTCCTCCACGTGCCGCCGCCACAGCCCCTGTAATCCATAGGCTGCGAGAATCACCGCCGCCACGCTGAAGAGATGCAGAAACTTGACCGGGTTGCGGATGCTGCTGAAGAACGGCAGCGGGAAGAGGATCTGATAAAAGGGCGTGTGCCGTCCGAACGCCAGCAGGAGCGACACGAACGCCACCACCGTCCAAAACCAAACCATACGGCGCTCGATGTCGCTGAACGGTCCGCCCTTCACACGCAGCGATTGCACCGACGCCCACAACGCCGCCAGCGCCACGAGCAACCCCGCGTACGGGCCGTAACCGGAGTGACGCGCGAGACCCTGGTGATGCTGCTCCCATCCCGGCTGCTGGCCGACCGCGCCCCAGTAATCACCGCCATCCGGCGAATCCATCCGATAACCGAACAAGCCCGGCACCAGCACGCGCAGCGCTTCGGCTTTCGGCAGACTCCATTGCGTCGCCCAATCCCAGCGCTCCTGCTTGTTCTCCGGCGTCGCCTGCAAAATCGCCACGCCTTTCACCTGTGTGCTGATCAACCCGTTCAGCGCGTGCGCCGCCATCACCGCGGCGACCAGCGCCACCACCAAAACGATGCCCACACCGCGCGCGAACCTCCGTTCCGCTTTCTCCGCTGGAGCGCCCTGCGCGAGATGCGCATAAACTGCGAACCCCGCGACGAGCAGACTGAACAGCGCTCCGACATCATAGGCTTCCAACACACCGAGGCCGACAATCACGCCCGAAAGCACAACCTTCGCCCACATCCGTCCTGCGAAACCGCTTTGCAACACGGCCATCGCAGCAAACGCGGCGGCGGCGGTGAGCGTAACGGAAGGCAACCCCCAACACGCGTAGGAAAACAAATCTCCGTTCAACGCCGCTGCCAACGCACCGAGCAGACAAACAGCGGGGCTGAATTTGAGTTGCCGTAAAAATAACCACGCAGCAAGGCCCAGCAGCACCAACGCGGCGGGCGTGTACCAGTTCGCGAACGTGACGGGAGCCTGTTGCCCCGCTAACGCCAACGCACTGCGGAAGAGACCGGTGGTGACGTTCGGCGCGGCTGAGGGCTGTTCGCCGCCGAGCCAGTTCAGATCCTGCCAAAAGGCCCAACCGAGCAGCTTGTCAAACGCGTGCGACTGGATCACACCCAACGGCGCGTCGTTAGCAAAAAGTACGCGGCCGGAATCGAGTCCGGTTCGGAACAGGAAAAGAACGACCGCAAACAACACCAAAAGCGCCAAAATCCCTTGGCGCATTCCCGCTCCATCCTTATTTGAGGGCTTCATTACTTACGGTTTCCGAGCCGAACTGTACGGATGCGATCCCGCATCGCAACCGCCAAATGCCCCAGCCACCAGTGCAGTGGCCCAACACAACCGAGCGTGGCCTGACGAATCTCTCCGACCAAAACCGCATCTCCAGACAATCGCGCCTTCACCACCGATCGCGCCGCGAGAAGGCATTGTTGCCGTTGCCGCCAAAACCAGCGCGCCAACGCGCCTTGGGGAATCAAGCGCCCGATGGCCAACATAGCCTTCCATTCGTCACCGACCACGTTCGCCGGCAGACGCTGGTTGGAGCTAGTGTAGGCCGCGGCGTGGCGCCGGTACTGGCACAGCGACTCGCCTAGTTCGATCACCCGATGGCCGCGCGCCACCAACTCGGCGTAGAAGACCGCATCGGCGGCCTGGATGTAGTCGAACGAAAAATCGACCGGCAACGGTCTCTTCCCCGTTTTCATCAGCACGGCAGGCAGGCAGATCGTTTTCAAATCCGCCTGCCACTTCAGGAAGCGGGTCGCCGGCACCTCGCGCGCTAGCGCCGACGCTGGGAACGGGCATTCCAAATCGCCGGCTGCAATCAATTGGCCGTCGTCACCCACCACCTCGTACGCCGAATAAGCGATGGCTGGGGCCGGCACCGGCTCCAACGCCGCAAGCATCCGCTCATAAAAGCGCGGTTTGATCAGGTCATCAGCCGGTAGGAGATGCAGATGCTCCGCCGCGGCGGCGAACTGGAGGGCGCGGTTGAAGTTGGCCGTGCTGCCGATGTTTCGCTCGTTCTGGCGCCATTCGAATCCGAGCTTGGCAAACGGTTCGAAGACCTTCCACGTGTCGTCTGTCGAGCAGTTGTCCTGCACAATCACGCGGTCGGGGCGCACGGTCTGCGCCGCCACGGCCTCGAGCGTGGCGCCGAGATAACGCGCGCCGTTGTAAACCGGGATGACCGTGATCAGCCGGCTCATATCAGGCGGTTGCTCGCAGCAGCGACTTGAATTCAGCGCACGCGCGGCAAACCTGTTCGCGCGTAAGGCTGAGGGCCGAAGGCAGGTTCAGCGCACGCGGACTCACCGAATAGCTCGCCGTGTTACGGGCCCTAGCCGCCTCAGCTTGTGGCGATTTCGCATAGGCCGGCAGGCTGCTCAACGGGTAGAAGAACGGCCGCGAATCAACCCCGGCGGCGCCCAGTCGCTCCATCGCCTGTTCCTTCGATAGGGCGAAGCGCTCACTCCACACCACCGTGATCATCCAGTAACTGTTCAACGTCCCCGCCGGTTCGGCGTTCAAGGCCACACCCGACACGCCGTCCAGTTCCTCGCAGTACCAAGCGAACAATTCCCGTTTGCGTGCGACCAATTCCTCCACGCGCCCGAGTTGAGCCAGACCCAGCGCCGCCTGCAGACTGCTCATCTTGTACTTGTAGGCCACCTCCGTGTTGAAGAAGAGTTTGTCCCCCGATGGCCGGCCGTGATCGCGCAGCGTGAGCACACGCGTCAGCAATTCGTCGCGGTCGGTCACAAGCATCCCGCCCTCGCCGGTGGTTAGCGTCTTCGAACCGTGAAAGCTGAACACGCCGACATCCCCAAAACTTCCAGCCTTGCATCCGCGGAACTCGGAACCGATCGCCTCGGCGGCATCCTCAATGACGGCGATGCCGCGTTCGCCAGCGATACGCCGAAGGGCCGGCCAATCGGGGACGCTGCCGTACAAGCCCACTGGGATCACCGCCTTCGTGCGCGAAGTGATGCATCGCTCAAACGAGTCAACCGCGAGACACCACGTGCGCGGATCGATGTCGGCGAAGACCGTTGTCGCGCCAACGTAGGTGACGGGCGCGGCGCTCGCGATCCACGTCACATCCGGCACGATCACCTCATCACCGGGACCGACACCGAGCGCACGGAGGGCGAGATGAATGGCCGAGGTGCACGAGGGAAGCGACACAGCATGACGCACTCCGAGGTAATCGGCGAAAGCCTGCTCGAACCGCTGATGGTAAACGCCGGCCTTGTCGTACCACGCATTGCGCGCGGCATCGGCGACGTAGCGAACCTCCTTGTCGGTGATCCACGGACCAGCAACAGGAATGCGTTCCATGGTCAGTCCTCCACGCACTTCAACCAGCCATCAGGCGCGACGGTGATGAGCAGTTTGGCCTCGATGTCTTTGTCCACGACGAAGCGCTTGTTCGTCTTGAGAAATTCCCACACGGCGGTCTTCGGATTGTTGCCGGGACCCCACGGACGATCTCCCGTCAGATCCGCCGGCATATCCTCGATCAGCGTATCGAACACCGCGAGGTAGTTGCCCTTGGTGACGAGCGGCGAGTAAAGCTGCAACTCGCGCAGCACGTGGGCGTGGGTGTGGTTTGAATCGAGCACGACCAAGATGGACTTGCGCCCCGCGGCCAGCGCGCGAACCTGCGCGGCAGTCGCGTCATCCACCGACGAGCCTTGGATCATCCGGATACGCTTGGCCAGCGGGTGCTTCTCGATCTCGGCACGGTTGTGCGGGCGGATGTCCACGTCCACTCCCACCACGAGGCCGTCCCCGCCGAGCAACTCCAGCATCGAGGCGTGGAAGATGAGCGAACCGCCGTGCGCGATTCCGGTCTCGATGATCAAGTCGGGCCGCACGCGCCAGATGATCTCTTGCAGCGCCATCAGGTCCTGTGGGAACTGGATGGCCGGGCGGCCGAGCCAAGTGAAGTTGTAGGCGTACCTGTGCCGCGCGATCTCGCGCACCCAGACGCGAGAGAGCGCCTGTACGTCGCGATCGGCCTTCAGCCCATCGATGTTGGCCGCAACTTCCGCAGCAAATTTCGCCACTTCGCTCATTTCACGAAATCCTTCCAGTAAACCGCACCCGAGGCAATCACTTCCCGGCCGGCGCGACCGCAGTTGGCAACCAAATCCAACGCCGAGACAAACGACGTGAACTCGCCGTGCAGCTGTGGATACGGCGTCTTACGGTAGTCGAGATATTCCACGCGCACACCCACCGCATCGAACGCCTCGTGGTCGAGGTAATTGCTCGCGCCGTGGCCGGTGATATAGCGTGCGCCACCGAACTTCTTCACGATTTCCAACACGCGCGGCGAACCGTGTCCATCCACGCCCATCTGCGAGGAGAAGAACCACTCCGCCGGCCGTTCAAAACCGAAGTAGCCGTGCAACACCCTCATGCTGGCAATGGCCAACTCACCGACACTGGCGGCCGGTTGGCGGTACACGCCCTCCACCAGCGCCAACATCTCGTCGCGGTGCGGCGCCTTGGCGTACGCCTGCGCCAGCGTGGCCAGATGCTTCTTGCGCCAGTCGTGTCGATCATCCACCGCGACATCCTTGATGAGCTGGCCCAGCCGCAAGTCGCGCAGGGGCACCGTGAGCCACTGCGAGCCTTGCGCCGTCTTCACCTGCACGCGGTTGGTAAAGCTTCCTTTCGAGAATTGCACGTCGTCGTAGTGCACCCACACGTCGGCCATGCGGAGCTGCTCGAGAAGGCCGATCCACGGAAAAAACATCGGCTGCGAAATCACCACCGTCTTCATCCGCCACCCCCTTTGGAGACCCTGATGAACTTCTCCATCAGCAGCACGTCGCGGAACTTGCCGTCCTGCAGGAAATGCCGCCGCCATGCGCCGACCTCGCAAAAGCCAGCCTTGCGGTAAAAGGCGATGGCCCGACGGTTCGTCGTTAACACCCGCAGCGTGAGTTTGCGCAGCTTGAACTCGCGCCGCGCGCGCGCTTCCAACAGCTTCAATGCGGCGACGGCAACGCCCCTGCCCTGTGATTCCACTCCGAGGCAGATTCCAAAGTCCGCCGTGCCGTTGACGGAATCCATCTGCGTCAACTGCACGAAGCCCAACGGCCGATCGTCCGGTGCCGCGATCACAAAAAACGCCCCGTGCGGGTCGCGCATCCGACGGCGCAACCACGCGCGAACCTCGTTGGGCGAATAGGCGGCGATCCGAAGCAGCAGTTGGCGCTGCAGACTCGGATCGTTGCGCAACGCAGTGAGAAAGGCAAAGTCCCCGCGGACAGGCGCGCGGAGCTGAACAGCAGCATGGATAGCTTTCACGGATAAAAAAAGGCGAGCCGCTCGCCTGACAGGGCCGGGACAGCTTGGATGGTCGCCTGCGCGTGAGCCGGATTCAAACCCACGTACACGACGCGCGCCATCGCCGGCACGCTTTCTGGCGGCACGATCGGCTTACCCTGTAGCGCCTGTTTTTGGCGGTGTGGGTTCTGGTCGAGAAAGCAGCTCACGGCCTCCGGCCGCTCCAACTGCGTGGCGATGAACGTGCCGTAAAAGCCCGCGCCATAAATCGCAGCCGCATCACCACGATGCGACACCTCGAAGCCGCGCACCCGCTCGCCAAAACCGCTCCAGTAGCCGGCAATCTCCCGCACCTGTGGCCCCAAATCTTCCACCGCCGCGCCGGACGCCGGCGACGCACCCTTCCGGGCGGTAAAAACCCACGCGCCCGTGTGCGCCGCCTCCTCGATCTTCTCCGCCACCAGGTCGCTAGCGGCGCAGAGGCGGCGGAGCGAGGGCGCCGTGAAATGGTTCACGTGATCGGCCACCACGAAGTCGGCGGCGTTCGTGAAAAGGTTCGGTACAATGCCGTAAAATACGCCGCCATCCCGCAGCAGCGAGGCGGCCTGCGCCAACACCGCGCGCGGATCCTCCACATGCTCCAGCGCGAAAAACGAGACCACCACATCGAAGCGGCCGCCCCATTCCGGCTTCGGCCGGTAGGTTGCCTGATTTTCGGCGGGCACGAACTTCTCCCAGAACCCGCGATACATCTCGCTGACGTCGAAGACATGCGGCTGCACATCGGGCCGCCGCTCGCAGAGGGCTTTCAGCGTCGAGGCCTTCGCGCAGCCGAAGTCGAGCACGCGCGCGGCGCGCGGCAGATCCACCAAGCGCAACAGCGTTTCGACCTGATGCTCCGTACGGAAGACGCGCCGGCCGTTCACGACCGCGTAAAGCTGGTCTTCCTCCTCGCTGCTCACGAGGATCTGATAGGTCTTGTCGTAATATGCGGCGAGGTCGGGCAACGGCGAGGTCTGTACGTGCTGGCAGCACGGGCAATGAAACACCTCCGTGTGGCCGCCCAGCACTTCACAGAGCGAGGTGACCGAGAACGGCCGGGACGAACGATACACCGGCGGACCGAGCGGACCCTCGCAGATGTTACACGCGGCCATGAACTAATCCACCACCAGTTCCGGATGCACCTCCCGGATGTTCTTGCCGGCGGCGAAGGAACCGACCCAGCCCAATCGAATGCCCGTCGGGTCGCGGAAGTTGAAGTAACGGATCTGCATCGACCAGCGGGAGCGTTTCCCGCGGTTGTGGCCGGAGGCGTGCAGGTTCAAGAAATCGATTATGACCAAATCACCCGAGACCGTGGTCGGCGCGGCGACCTTGTAACGGGCCAATCGCTCGGCCTCGTTCTGCAGCACCAGCGCGTAGGCACCGCTCTTCTCCGGATTGCGCGGGTCCTTCGTGTGGACCGGTGCGAGCCCGTCTTTGTGCGAGCCGATGCAGAACTGCACCGGACCCAGTTCCTCGGTTACCTCCACCAGCGGGCTCCAGAATACGAGGCCATCGAGGCTGCGGAACTGCGCGGGATAATCCTGATGCCAGTTCGCGCGGAACTTTTCTTCGAACGGGTTGTCGATGCGAATGCCGTAACCACCACCGGCCACCGCTGGCAGGTCTGTTCCGCGGATCTGCCGCATCAGTCTGTCATGTTTCTCATTCGCCGTAAAACGCAGGAACGCCGGAATCTGCTTCACCGCGTCGTACACCTCCGCGCCGATCCGGCGGTCGTGCCCGATGAGTTCCTGATAACCCGAATCAAAAGTCTCCGGCGCGAACGGCGCCTGCACGATGGCCAGTCCGTATTTGCGGATGAGGACGCCGATGATGCCGTAGATGTCGCGCTGGATCGGCTCGATCTCCGTCGAGCGATCGTAGAAGCCACCCACCACGAGGAAGCCGTCCCGGTGAAACTGCGCAACCTGTTCGGCAGAGAGCAACGGTTGAGCTTCAGTGGACGGCACGGCTGTTAACTAGGTTTGCGGTGGCGCGAAATCAACATAATTCCGGTCACGCGCCGCGAGAATCGGCTCCGGCAGCGGCCACTCGATGCCGAAGGCCGGGTCATCCCATCGCGCGCCGCGAGCACATTCCGGATAGTGATATCCGTTCATCTGGTAGAACACCTCGCTGTCGTCGGCCAGCGTCTGAAAGCCGTGCGCGCAGCCTTCCGGCACGTAGAGCGCGCGGCCGTTCTCCGGCGTCAACTCCACACCGACCCACTGCTTGAAGGTCCGGGAGCTGAGCCGCATATCCAGTGCCAAATCGAATATCGCGCCGCGCGTACAGCGAACGAGCTTCGCTTCCTCATGAGGCGCGGACTGCCAGTGCATCCCCCGCAGCGTACCGCGGCGGCGGTTGAAGGACACGCTGCACTGCGCGAGGCGCGGGTTCAGGCCGTGCTTCCGGAATTCCTCCGCGCACCAGGTGCGCGCAAACCAGCCGCGCTCGTCCTCATGGCGCTCCATGTCCACGATCCACACTCCGGCGATTTTGGTGGGGGTGAATTTCATCGGGCTCAAACCACGGTGACCTTCGGGATCGGGATGATGAACTTCCCTCCAGCTTCACGGTAAGCCTTCTGCTGTGCCAGAATTTCGCCAGCGAAGTTCCAGGTCAGAAGCAGTGTGTAATCGGATCGGCACCTTTCCATCTCCTCCGCAGGCACGATCGGCAGGTACGTTCCCGGCGTGAAGAGGCCTTGTTTGTAAGTGCTACGGTCGGCCACGAAGTCGAGCGTATCGCGGCCGATGCCGCAGAAATTCAGCAGCGTGCTCCCCTTGGCCGAAGCGCCGTAGGCGGCGATGGATTTCCCTCCAGCCTTGAGCTGGGCCAGCAATTCGCACAAGTCAGCCTTGGTCTGCTGCGCCTGACGAAAGAGCGCTTCGTAGTAGGCGAGGCTGGCGATCTCCTTCCGTTTTTCCTCGGCGAGAAGCGCGTCCACGGAAGATTCGCTCCGGTGCGTCCCGACGTGTCCGGCGAAGAGCCGCAGCGAGCCGCCATGCATCGGCGTCTTCTCGACGTGGAAGATTTCCAGCCCGTGCCGGCGGAACAACGGCAACAACGGGGCGAGTGTGAAATAGAAGACGTGCTCGTGATAGATGGTGTCGAACTCGCCCTTCTCGATGAAATCCGCGCCGTAGGGGAACTCCAGCACGATGCGGCCCTGCGGCTTGAGCGCCGCGTGCAGGCCTGCGACGAAGTCGTTGATGTCCGGCGCGTGGGCGAAGACGTTGTTGCCGAGCACCAGATCGGCCTGGCCTTTTTGCTGGACCAGCCGGCGGGCCGTTTCTGCGCCAAAAAACTCAACCACGGTCTCGATCCCTTTTTCGCGGGCGACCTTGGCGATGTTGGCGGCCGGCTCGATGCCGAGGCACGGCACGCCGGCAGCCGCAAAATTCTTGAGCAAGTAGCCGTCGTTGCTGGCGATCTCCATCACGAAGCTCTCGCGGCCAAGCGCAAACTCCGCGAGATAGCGCTCGACCGCCTGCCGGGCGTGACGAAGCCAGGCGTCGGAGAAGGATGAGAAATAGAGATACTCGCTAAAGAGTTGCACCGGCGGCACGAGGTCGGCGATCTGCATCAGCCAGCAGCCGTGACAAACCGCCAGACGCAACGGGAATCGGGGTTCGGGGCGGGCGAGGTCTTCGGCGCGCAGATAGTTGTTCGCCAACGGCTGCATGCCCAAATCCAGCACCAGCGCGCCAGCGCGCCCGCCGCAAGATCGGCATTGGAAGTCGAGGCTCATGTTAGCCCGCCCACGCGAGTTGTTTTTGGCGCGCGGCGGCGACATAATCCGAGATCTGCGCGCGGGTGAAGTCGGCCATCGCCTCGTGCCCCGCTTCGTGGCGTTGCCGATACCACTCGACCGTCCGCACCACCGCATCCACAAAACTCCATGTCGGCCGCCAACCCAGCGTCCGCTGCGCTTTCTCAGCCGAAAGCCAGAGCAACTTCGCCTCGTGCAAAGCGGCAATCGGTGGCGGGGCATGGCATTCGCCCGGCCAATGGCGAAAGATCTCCGTGATCACCTCGCGCACTGTGCGGCGGGCATCCTCGTCAGGACCGAAATTAAACGCACCGGACAGCGGCGAGCTGTTGCCCTCACTCGCGAGTCGTGCCGCCAAACAAAGATAGCCGCTGCAACATTCGAGCACGTGTTGCCACGGCCGGAGCGCCTCGGGACTGCGAATGGTGATGGGGTGCCCTGCGATGAGTGCGCGGATGCAATCGGGAACCAGTCGGTCCGCGGCGTAATCCCCACCACCAATCACGTTGCCCGCGCGCGCGGTGGCCACGGATCCAAGTCTTGCATCCGTCTGAAAGAACGATTTGCGCCACGATTGCACGACGAGTTCCGCGCAAGCTTTGCTCGCCGAATAAACATCATGCCCGCCGAGCGGATCGGTCTCAATCTGCGGCCGACCGGTCTCGGGGTTCTCGTAACATTTGTCAGTCGTCACCACGAGCACCGCGCACGGCAGGCCGAGGCGACGCACGGCCTCGAGCACGTTCGCGGTGCCGAGCACGTTCGTCTGCAGCGTCTCAATCGGCTCGGCATAGGACCGGCGCACGAGCGGTTGCGCGGCGAGGTGAAAGATCACATCCGGCCGCACGGTTTCAATCACCTTCGTGACGGCCGACAAATCGCGCACGTCACAGAGGGCGTCGTGCTCGAAAACTTCTTCGGCGATGAATTCGTAAAGGTTCGGCTGGGTGGGCGGCAGCAGGCTCGCGCCGAAGACGGCGGCGCCGAGTTCCTTGAGCCAAAGCGAAAGCCACGCGCCCTTGAAACCGGTGTGGCCGGTGACGAGCACGCGCTTGCCGGCGTAGAAGTTGTTGAACAGGGCGCTCACCAGACCTTCCACGGCGCCTTGCCTGAAGCCCACATCCCTTCGAGTAACTGCTGCACGCGATAGGTATCCATGCACTGCCAGAAGCCGGTGTGCGGATAGGCCTTCAGTTTACCGGCTTTCGCGAGATGCTCGAGCGGGGCGCGCTCCAGCACGCACTCATCACTATCCAAGCACTGGCCGATCTTGCGGTTCATCACGTAGAAGCCGCCGTTCACGAAAGTGGCTTCCTGCTCCGGCTTCTCACGGAAGGCAGTAATTGTCGCCCCATCAATAGCCAGCTCACCGAAACGCCCCGAAGGTCGGACAGACGTGAGCGTGGCCACCGCGCCATGTTTCTTGTGGAACTTGATCGAGTCGTTGATGTCGCTGTCGGTGAGACCGTCGCCGTAGGTGAAAAGAAAGTCGTCGTCCTCAATGAACTTCATCGCACGCTTCAATCGCCCGCCGGTCTGCGTCTGCGCGCCGGTGTCGAGCAGCGTCACCGTCCAGTCCTCCTCCTCGTGATGGTTGTGATAGGTGATCTTCGGCGCGCGACCGAGCTTGAGCGTCACGTCGCTCGTGTTCCAGTGGTAGTTGCGGAAGTATTCCTTGATGATCTCACCCTTGTAGCCGAGGCAGAGCACGAACTCCCGATGCCCGTGGTGGGCGTAGTGCTTCATGATGTGCCAGAGGATCGGTCGGCCGCCAATCGGCACCATCGGCTTGGGTCGGAACTCCGTCTCCTCGCGCAAGCGTGTCCCCATTCCACCGCAAAGAATGACCACTTTCATCGGTGCGGCATTTCTGCCAATTCACAGGCCAACAAGCAAACCAAAACCCTCGGTCAACGCAGGGAGTGCTTTCCTTGCGCCACCGCTTCCAACAAAACCAATTCCTGCCGCGCCACGGTGCGGTGATCGTAGCGCTGGACATACGCACGCCCGAGCCCGCCCCGCTCGCCCCGGCGTTTTGCGTCCCCCAGCAACGCCACCAACCGCGCCGCCGCTTCCACGCGGTCGCCCAACGGCGCGGTGTCCAGCAACTCCGGAAACACATGCCGGAACACGGGCAGATCATACGCCACCACCGGCAGGCCAGAGGCGAGACACTCGTTCACCGCCAGCCCCCAGCCTTCCTCCGAGGACAGACTCAGCCCCACCCGCGCACGCGCCAGCAACTCGTTCTTGCGTTCCTCGCTGATGCCGCCCGTGCAGGTGACCGAATCTTCCAGACCCAACTCGCGGAACATCGCCTCCATCCGCGCGCGATGCGGCCCCTCGCCAATCACGACCAGTCGCGCCCCCGGCCGTTGACGCACGACCTCCCGCCAAACGTGCGGCAAATCGAACACTCCCTTCAGCGCGTGCATCCGGCCGAGGAAGACGACGTCGAACTCCTTCTGCTCCTCCGGCATCGTGCGGAAGTGCTCCAAGTCGATCCCGCAGCCGACCACTGCGGTCTGCAGCGGGCGCAGGCCGAAGCGCTCCTCCATGCGCCGGTAATCCTCCGCAACCGGCGCACTCAGACAGAAGAGCGCGTCGGCCCAGCGGTTCACCCAGCCGGCACTGAGCCGCTCGCCCCAAAGATTCAAGTGATTCAATAGACCGACCCGTTGCTTCTGCGCTCCGAGCACATGCTGCACTTTCACGACCAACTTCGCGCGCATCCGGCGCGCAATCACTCGCGCCGGATAAACCTCCGCGGGGAACGGCCCCGTGGCGTAGATCAAATCGTAGCGCTCCGGCAGCCGCGTGAAGTGCGCCGTGACGCAGCGCCACGCGTAGGCCGGCAGATAACGCCACGCCTGATCGAGATGGCCGGTGGCGTTGAAGAAGCCGTCGCTGCAGACGAGCCGGACGCCCGGCGCGAGTCGTTGCAGTTGCGGAAACGCGGCGCGCGCCACGAGAAAATCCACCGTATGTCCCAGTTCGCGCCACTCGCGCGCCATGTTCACGTACTCGCGCAGAACACCGGAGACCGACGTCGAGTCGTTGAGGATGTTATGGACGAGTAACAGACGCATCAGAGCGATTCGAACTCGGCGACCCACACGACATTGGCGAACGGAAACGGACGCCCGAACCGCGCCCCCTTCGCCTCCGCGCGGGGCGCTTCGCGCCATTCCCGCGAGGCGACACGCTTCACAAACCACGCGCGGGCCGGGGCGAGCCGATCGCCCTCGATCAGCGTGTCTAGTTCAGGGTTGTAGCCCAGCGGCACCGTCACCACGAGCTTGCCCCCCGGCGCGAGCAGGCGTCGGCACGAGGCGACCGCCGCTAGGATTTTCACGCTGGATGAGCCTTCGCCTTCATCGTCGAACCCGATGTGTTCGAAGGTCGAAATAGAGAGGATGAGGCTGAACTTTTTCCCCGGCTCGTAACCGACGATGTCCGCGTTCACGACGCCGGGCGCGTGCTCGAACTTGTCCAACACCGTGTGGCGTGAGGGAAAATAGTGGCCGAGCACGTTGCCGACCTCGAGCACCTCCCCCGTCGCCTGCTCGAGGTAACTCCGCGCGATCGGCACCTCCACGCAACGTTCATTCGCCCATGTGACGTTGTAGCGATGGTAAAAGTACGACAACGCCGCGCCACGAAAAGCGAAGCGGCCCGGCCGCAGCAGACGCAGCACCAGCGGCGCGGCCAGAATGCGCAGCGGCAGGCGCACCAGTTCCGCGGCCCCGAACCGCCGGACGAACCAGCGCACGCGACTGAGTGTGCCTTCGTAGAGATGCGCCATTGTCAGGATTGTTGTACAAGCACCGCGCGCTTGCCAGTCATTTGCGGCCGGCCTGCGACTCGAGCCAGTCACACGCGCGCGACAGCACGTTGTCCCAGTGGAATGTCTCCGCACGCAGCCACGCCGCACGCCGCCAGCTTTGATAAGCCTCGGAGCGTTTCAACGAGGCGACCAGACTCGTGGCGAGCGCCTCGGGCGTCTCGGCTTCCGCCACCAATCCCGTTTGCTCGTGCAATGTGGATTCCACGAGCCCGGCCACCGGATACACCACCGCCGGCGTCCCCATCGCGTTCGCTTCGATCACGTTCAGCCCCCACCCTTCGCGCAACGACGTGTGCAGGAGAAAATGCGCGCGGCGCAGCAGGTCGTTTTTCTCGTGCTCCGGCAACGCCCCGGCAAAGTGGATGCAGCTTTCCACGCGCAACTCGACTGCCAGACGTTTCAATTCCACCTCGCACTCGCCCGCGCCCACGATGGTCAATTCCACCTTCACGCCGTCGTCCATCAACCGCCGCACGGCGCGGAGCGCGTGGTCAATTCGCTTGTTCGGCGCGAGACGCGAAACGACCGCCAACCGCAGCGGTTCGACAAGCGGTTTCTCGTCAAGTTCCGGCAAGGCCACCGTGGCCACGCCATAGGGGATGATGGTGACATCGCGCACGCCGCGCCGGAGCAGCTCTTCTTTGGTGAATTGTGATGCGGTGAAGAAGGGCACGCGCCGGTAGCCCCAATGAGTCCAGCGTTCCTGCGACTGGCCAAGGGCGCTGATGGGCCACGGATAAAAAGATTTCCAGATCGGCCCGAGCACTTCGTGGATGTACGCGGCGCAGTGGGTCCCGCACCACCACGGGGCGAACCACGGGATGCCGTGGTGCTGATCCACCACCAAATCAAAGCGCGGTTGCTGACGGCACCAACGGCGCGCCGCGAGCCATGAGGTGAACCGGTTCCCTCCGCGAACGATGCGAACGCCATCAACGACCTCTTCGCGAGCCGCACCTGGAAAATCGTTCGCGAACCACCATGACTCATGCCCGCGCCGCACGAGGGCGGCGAGGTAGGCGAGCGTCACGCGCTCGGCCCCGCCGGCGAGCGGGTTGCGCGGGTCGCGCCAGTTCAGCATCAGGAAGCGCACGGCACTACATCGCGGAAAGCCGTGCCCAAGCTCAAGTGAATTGTGGCAGCAAAGCCCGCGAACGCCATCGCCTCGAGATCGATGCGGCAAGGGAACAGGTCTTCACGTTGCGATCGAGTGTGGAAAAGAAAAAGCCCCGGCATCGGCCGGGGCTTGCGAGTGAATCTGGTGGCTTACTTCAGGCGATCAAAGTTCTTCTGGAGAATCTGCCAGTCCTGCAGGCCTTTCACCTTCTCCTGATGGTTGGCGATGATCTTGGCTTCGTTCGCGTTCTTCGTCGCGCGGTTGGCCTTGTAGAAAATACCGAAGCGGCCGGGGAACGCCTCGCCGGCGAGCTTGTAGGCAGCGGCCTCGTCGGTCACGTCGTGGTCGGCAGGAACGGTGTTGAAGGCGCCGCCCTTGCGCGGGTTACTAGCGTCGAAAGCGCCTTCGTAGAACTCGACGCACTCGCTGAGGCACTCGATGAAACTGAAGCCGTCGTGGTCCATCGCGGCCTCCATCATCTGGAGGACGTGGTTGGGATTCGTGTGCGTGGTGCGAGCGACAAAAGTGGCTCCGGCGCTGATGGCCTGCTTCATCGGGTTGATGGGATGATCCATCGCGCCCCAGCCGTCGGTCTTGCTCTTGAAGCCGAGCGGCGAGGTGGGCGAGGTCTGCTTCTTCGTGAGGCCGTAGACCCAGTTATCCATCACGCAATAGGTCATCTTCACGTTCTTGCGCGCGGTGTGGTTGAAGTGGTTGCCACCGATGCTGAACGCGTCGCCATCGCCGCCGAAGACGAAGACGTGGAGGTCCGGACGAGAGAGCGAGATGCCGCTGGCGAAGGGGAGCGCGCGGCCGTGGATGAAATGCGCGCCGTGCGCCTGCACGAAATAAGGGAAGCGCGAGGAGCAACCAATGCCGGCCACGGTGGTGATCTTCTCGTGATGCATCTTGCGCTTCTCGATCAGCTTGAAATAGAGCGCGAGCACGGAGAAATCACCGCAGCCGGGACACCACGTCGGGTGGTCGGCGGCGACTTCCTTTTTCGTGAGGCCCTTGCGGTCGCTGTCGAGCAGCGGCGGCACGGGGCCGGTGTTCAGATTGCCGGTGCGGGGGAGGACTTCAAAGGGGAGGGCGAGGCTCATGGTCGGATATGTGATTGGAGATTGAAATGGGTTACATCTTCCGCAGCCCGGTGGCCACGGCGTCCTGCGCGCGGGCGAGGATGTCCTTCACCTTCCAGTTCAGGCCGTCCACTTTGTTGATGCCGCGGATCTTCGGATCGCAATAGCGCGCGCGCAGCAGGCTCGCGAGCTGGCCGTAGCCGTAAATACCCTCGTCGTTCATCTCGACGACGAAGACGTGATTGAACCCGGCGAAGATGTTTTCCAAGCCGTTGGGCAGCGGGTTTATATGCTTGATGTGAATGGAGGAGACGCTGTCCCCGGCGGCGCGGGCGCGGTCCGCGGCTTCCTTGATCGGACCTTGCGTGGATCCCCAGCCGACGAGCAACACGTTGCCCTCCGGCGGACCATGAATCTCCGGCACCGGCAGCGCGGCGCCGAGCGCCTTGAGCTTGTTCCGCCGCTTGGCGCTCATCTGCATGTGCAGCTTGGGTGAGCCGGTCGGATGGCCGAGCTCATCGTGCTCCAAGCCGGTGACGACCGGATATTTGCCGCTGGCGATACGCGTGCCGGGCGCGACGTGGCGGGTGATGCCGTCCGCCGGAGCGAGATCGTAAGGCTTGTGATCGGCCACCGGCGTGAAGTCCGGCGAGATGTCCTGGCACACCTTCTCCAAGTTCGGCTCCTCGAAGGCCTCGATGCGGCTGGCGATGCCCTGATCGGTGAGAATGATGACCGGCACGCTGTATTTGCGCGCGATGTTCACGGCCTCGATGGCCATGTAGAAGCAATCCTCAACGTTCGCCGGCGCGATGACAACGCGCGGGCTGTCGCCGTGGCCGCCGAAGCAGGCGATGTTCAAGTCCGACTGCTCAACGTTCGTCGGCATGCCGGTACTCGGCCCGCCGCGCTGCACGTCCACGATGACGAGCGGCATTTCCGCCATCACCGCCCAGCCGAGTGCCTCGGTCTTGAGCGAAATACCGGGGCCGCTGGAGCCCGTCACCGCTACGCGCCCGGCGTAGCTCGCACCGATGGCCATGGAGATGGCGGCGATCTCGTCCTCGGTCTGCACGAAGGTGCCGCCGTATTTCGGCAGCTCTCGCCGCAACAGCTCCATGATGTCCGACCACGGCGTGATGGGATAGCCCGCGCCGAAACGCACGCCGGCCGCGAGCAACCCGAAGCCGAGCGCCTCGTTGCCGTTCATCACGATCTGCGGGCGGTCCTTCTTCTGACTGTCCGCGAACTTGAAGACCTCGACTACGCTGCCAAGCGAATGACCGTAGCCCGCATGGAACGCGGCCAGCGCGTTGTTCAAGATGCTCGGATCCTTGCCGGTGAAACGTTCGCCGATGAGCTTCTCCAGCTTCGGCAGGTTCAAGTCGAACATCTTCGCGATGAGACCGAGCGAGAAGATGTTCTTGCCCTTGTCCTTCGCCGTGCCGCCGATGGCCTCGACTGTGAGCCCGGAGATCGGCACGCCAAGATGGTGGTAATCCTTCTGCCATTCGGGGTTCACCTCCACGTGGTCGGAATCGTAGAGCACGATGCCGCCCTTCTTGAGCGAGCTGATGTGGCCCTCGTAGGAATGCTGGTAGAAGCAGAGCAGCACGTCCGCCTCGTCACCGGAACTGAGCACCTCGCCCGAGCCGATGCGGACTTGGAAGATCGAAGGTCCGCCCGAGATGGTCGAGGGAATCGTCATGAACGTCATGACCTCCTGCTCGCTGCGGCCCGCAAGCCGCGCGAGGAAACCGCCGATGGCTTGGATGCCGTCCTGTGAATTGCCGGCGATGCGGATGATCGCCTCGGAAACTTTTGAAATCTTCGGCGCGCCTCCGCCCACCGCCGTCGTTGCTGTCTCGCTCATCTTAAAATCCTACAAAAACAATTTCTAATCGTGCCGGGTGTTAAACGTTTTTCCACCACGCCCCCTTCAAGAAAGGCCCTCCAAAGTATCATCGAACGCCTCAGTGTCAAACCGGATTATCGAACTCTATCAAACTTAAAATCAATGCGTTACGAAAACAGACCCAAACCTCACGCGACGCGGTGAACCGAGGTGATTAGACGATTTTATTTTACGGGTTTGTCACTTAAGGCGTACCACGCGCCGCCGCCAGCGCCACGCGAAGCCCTTCTTCCACCGCGTGACCGCAATGCCGCTCGCTCACCCAACCGCCTTCGAGCCGCACCTGTTCCTTCACCCGCGGCATCGCGTTGGAGGGCGCGATCAGCCAGCGGGCGTGGGCACCTCGGAGCATCGGCAGATCGTTGTAATGATCGCCCGCGGCGAAGATGCGCTCGCGCCCGGTGCCGAGACGCTGGGCGATTTCGCTCAGGGCCGTGCCCTTGTTGTAATCGGCGTGGGCGAACCGCGCGTACACGTCGTTGCGCACCCACGTCAGCCCCGGCACTTCGCGGCAGTAATCGTCCACGAACATCTGGATCGCGTCCGCGTCGGGGTTGCTCGCCGCCGTGATGCAGAAGGGCGACCAAGCGTCCTCGTAGATCTCGCAATCGTGCCGCCCCTCGATCCATTCCACCAGCCGCGGCAGATCGCGCCGCACGCGGGCGAAGAGCACCTCGTGCGTCCGCGCACAGGCATCGTTCCACTCCGCCACGGGCGAGTAGCTGTGGTCGTGATGCCGATAAATCTCCCGTTCCACCACCACGTAGTCGGGTTTCACACGCAGACGCGCACGGGCCTTCGCCTCCATCAGGCTCGAAAGATCACGGCCGGTGTTGATCACCCACTTCGTCCCCTGCCCTTGTAATTCAGCGAGCAGATCCTGCAACCGATCCGGTACCGGCGGGTTTTCGAACTCGGCGAAGATCGTTCCGTCAAAGTCGGTGGAGATGAGTTCGATGGGCGGCTTCATGGTGCGGCGCGGCGTCCGCGCTTGCGGGGCCCAGCAAACGTGCGATACCGTTTGCTGTCAAAGGCATTTATGGCCGCTCTGCAGGAACGCTACGATGACGCGATGTTCGCCTTCAGCCAGGGCGAGTATCCCGCCGCCATCGCCGCGCTGCGCGCGATCCTCGCCGAGGAGCCGCAGCACTTCGACGCCCGGCTCTCGCTCGGCATGGCCCTCTGCCGGCAGGGCGAGTTCGCCGCCGCCATCATCGAGGGGCATCAAGCCGAGAAGCTCCGGCCGCACGAGCAGCTCGTCCACACCAACCTTTCCCTCTTCTACATGAAGGCCGGCGACAAACAGACCGCCGAGCATCACGGCCTGCAGGCCCGCATCGCCTCGTGGCGCGGCAACATGGACAAGCCCGCCGCCGCACCTGCGCACGCCGAGGACGAATTGAAGATGGCCGGCGCAGCCGCACCGCAGGCTTTCAAGCTGCCCGAGAAGTTCCCCGACATGCCGTGGAAAAAGAAGAAGCTGGCGAACGACGCCGGCTCGCATCCGCCCGCCCCGCAGCACTGATCCATTATCCCATTATGAAATCCGCCTACGACCGCGCGATGGAGAGGTTTGGCACCGCCCCCGTCGCCAAGCTCACCGACGAACAGAAGAAGCAGCTCGCCAACCTCGACGCCCGTTGCAAGGCCAAGATCGCCGAGCGCGAGATCTTCCTGAACGGCCAGCTCGAGAAGGCCATCTCCGGCAACGACGACGAGGCCGCCGCCATGATCCGCCGCCAGCTCGCCAGCGAGCGCAAAACCCTCGCCGCCGAGTTGGAGGAAAAGAAAGAGGCGGTACGCCAAGGCAAAGGCTGAAGACAGCCGCGCCCCGCGCACACGCCCTGTTTTTTGATCCCGCCGGTCGGCTTACGCCGCCAGAGGTGCTTGGCCCGAGGGTGGCGGCGCGATGGATTCCTCGGACTCCCCGCCAAATTCCCACGGCATCTTGTAGCCGAGGAAGCGGAGGATTTCGTCCCGTCTCGGATGCTTGCTCGAGCGGATGCCGTGGAGGATCCCATTGCGCTGCTCGCGCAGGCTCTGCACGATCTCGTACTTCACGACCACACAGGCGCTGACCTGCCCGCGGAGGTTGTCCGAGCGCACCTCTTCCGCTTCGCCCTTGGCGATGGTCGACTCCACCTCGGCGAGCGTGTAGTCCCCTGTCTTGAGGTCGGGAGCCAGTTGTTTGAGGGCTTCCACGACGCGTTTGGTTTCTTCTATTTCTTGTCTATAGGTCATAGTATTATGGTTTCTGGGTTTAGTTTTTGAATCCCCTCGGCCCTGCCTGCTCCACCACGCCGGAAAAACGTTGGTTCATCATTTATATCCTGTGGAGAAGGGGTGGATTTCTCTAAAGTTTCTCAAACTTTTTTTAGGCCCGCCCAAAACACGCTAAAAATCCCAATGAAACGGGCATTTTCAGCCCTAAAAATATTTTCGTTTTTTTGAGATTCGATTGGAAAACATCCCAAAACCCCTCTGGATTTTGGCCCTTTCGAGGAGGAAAAACGGCTGGATGGGCCCCAATACGTCCAAACGGAGCCCCTTTCCGACGAAATGGACGCCCCTCGAGTCGTTACTTTTTAACGCGCGGCGGACGCGGTGGCGGCGGTGGAGGAATAAACTCGGGCAAATGCGAACGTTCAGCAAGGCCGACGATCAAGTATCCATAGCGATGCAGTTCATGCACCACAATATGGTACTCTTTGCCGGTGTGTATCTTGATTTTCTTGGGATCGTAGTAGTAACGCGTTGGCGGCAGATACTCATCCCCCGCCTTATAGTAGGGCACCGGACTATTTGCGTCATAGCGGTAGGCTTTGAGGTTAATTGGCTTGTAGATGGTGCCTATCTCTTGGGTCCGGAGCGAGAAGATGTCTTGGAGCTTGCGGATGTCAGGGTCGAATACCGCCAACTCTTCCAACGTATCGGGCAATTTTCCCTTAGCAGCCTCATATTTCACCAAGGCCGCAGATAGTGCGTTCACATTCTCGTTACAGCGACGACTCTGGCGTAGAGACAGACTCGCAGGCCGATGCTCGTAAAAGCCGGAAGACAACACCAGCAATCCCAGCAAGAAGACAGTGATGCCTCGCCTCAGGTTCATCGCAGCGCGTCCTCCACCAAGCCATCCCAGCTTAAATAACCGAGAGGGGAGAAAGACAGTGATACCGCGCTGAAGAGGGCTCGGCTTTTCATGTGTGCAGCGAATTAAGCCAAGTCCTCGCAACCCGTCAAGCGTGGTCTCGGTTCTTTCTGGTGTCTCGGTCTGCGGCGACCTTAACGAATCCACCATCGCCACACTTTGCCCTTTCGAGGAGGAGAAACGGCTCGAGGAACGCCCGATTCGTCCGAGCGAACCCACTTTCCCTCGAAATGATGGCCCTTTTTGTCTAAACGAGGCCCCGTTTCGACGAAACGAATGCCCTTTCCGACAAAATGGACGCCTAATTCGTCAGAATGGACGCCCGGTTTGTCGAAATGACCGCCCGTTCCGTCGAAATGGACGTCTGTTCCGACGAAAACAGCGCTCGTTTCGTCGGGATGGAGGCCTTTTAAGACATCTCGGCCGCCCGTGAAGTCGCAAAGGTGGCCTTACGGCTGAACCCCCTGCCGCAGCAGCACGAAGCGCGAGAGGGCCACGTGCACGAGGGGATGCCGGATGCGTCCGGTGACGAGCAGACCGGCGATCTCCCCCACCGGCACGAGGCGCGTGATCATGTCCTCGCCATGGTCCCACTCGGTCTCATGCGCCGGCGTGCATTGCTCGACGATCACGGTGTGGGTGCGGTTCGTCTGCAGTGCCGGATTGGACCAGACCTCCGCCAGGAGCCGCGCGTTCTGGCCGGCGTAGCCGGTCTCCTCGCGCAACTCGCGCAGGCCGGCGGCGATCGGGTCGCGCTCGCCGGGATCCATCATGCCGCCGGGGATCTCCAGCTCCACCGTGTCCGAGCCGTGCCGGAATTGCTCGACCATCACGATCTGGTCGTCCGGCGTGACGGCGATGACGTTCACCCAGTCGGGACAGTCGAGGATGATGAACTCATGCTCGCGGCCGGTGCGGGGCGAGAGGCGCCGGTCCTTGCGCAGCTTGAAGATCCTGAAGTCGCCCGCCGGTTCCGAGCCGAGCCGTTTCCACGGTTGAATCATGCTCCGAGCCTTGGCGCAGAGGCGCGCGAAGTCAACACACGCCGGAGGCCGCCTCCATCCTCACTGGAGCAGCAGCGAGATGTCGTAGAAATAGACCCAGCCGCCGGTGGTCACGCCGGCGACGCCGATTTTCGCGAAATCATGCCAGAGCACGCTGCCGTCCTCGAAGACGAAGTTGGCGCCATCCGGGCCGCCATTTCTGCCCCGGTGCGCAGCGGAGGGGATCTGGGTTGCGGGGTCGGCCCAAAGGGTGACGTTCGCCGGCGGACCGACGGTTCCCTTGCCTTGGAGCATGTCCAGCATCAGCGGCGCACGCGACATCTGCTCGCCCATCCGCTGCTTGCTGAGCCAGCCGGCCACGGTGGGATTTTCCCACGAGACCACACTGCCTATACCCACGTTGCTGTTGTGCGGCAGATAAAAGTAGCCGAGCAATTCCAGCGCGCCGTACCGCGTCGGCTGGTTCGCCATCACCCACCGGTGCCAATCGACCGTCGGGCAATGGACCACGTGCTTGATGTCGGCGGCACCGGTGCCTTTGGCCGGTTGAGCCAGCACATACTGATCCACGAAATTACGCGCGACCGGGACGCTGATCCAGCTCAGAGGCTGGCCGAGGGTGTTGTCGGGGAAATAATTTCCATTGTCGCCCGCGTAGAGCACGAACGCCTGCCCCCATTGCTTGAGATTGCTCACGCATTGGGTCTTGCGGGCCTTGGCCTTGGCCGAGCCCAAAGCGGGCAGCAACATGCTGGCCAAGATGCCGATGATGGCGATGACGACGAGCAATTCCACCAAGGTAAAGCCACGTTGACGACGCATAGGTACGGGCACAAACAACTTCGATAACGTACCGGAGCTACCAAAAGAAAGCGGCCTGTCACCCCCCCCACCGGTGCCGTCCCTTCCTGGCTCGCGAGGAAAACACTTGGAAACGGTTCAGCGCCGGAAGCAGTATGCGCTCATGCGCTCTTTCCGTCGCCTGCCCCTTCTCTGCCTCGCGGCAGCCATTACCCAAACCATCCACACCGCCCGCGCCGCTGACACGTTCAATGCCGACCTCGTCATCTACGGCGGCACGTCTGCGGGGGTCATCGCCGCCGTGCAGGCCAAGAAACTCGGCAAGTCCGTCATCGTCGTCGGGCCGGACAAGCACCTCGGCGGGCTCTCCAGCGGCGGGCTGGGCTTCACAGACACGGGGAACAAGGCGGTCATCGGCGGGCTGGCGGGGGACTTCTATCACCGCGTCTGGAAGGAATACCAGAAGCCCGAGACCTGGCGTTGGCAGAAGCAGACGGCCTACGGCAACAAAGGCCAGGGCACGCCCGCGATGGATGGCGTAAACCGCACGATGTGGATCTTCGAGCCGAGCGTGGCCAAGCGGGTCTTCGAGGATTACGTGAAGGAGTTCGGCATTCCCGTCCACCGCGACGAGTGGCTCGGCGGCGGCGGCTGCAACGCCGGCCACACCATCGGTGCCACCGACGAACTCGGCATGATGGCCGTTGACGGCAAGGCCCACGTCCGCGACTTCCACGTCACCCTCCTGCGCCTCCTCGGCCTCGACAACAAGCTCACCTTCTACCACGCCGGCCGCTTCAAGCAGCTCAGCCAGTTCGGCGGCACGGTGATCAAGAACCTGATCGCGTGAAACCCGCCCTCACCCTCCTCACCGCCCTGCTGCTCGCGCCGCTGGCCGCGCTTTCCGCCGCCGATGAAAAGTCTGAGCAGCTTTTCGTGCGCCGCATCGTGCCGCTCTTCCATGAGAAGTGTCTCGCGTGCCACGGCAATGACGCGGCGAAGATCAAGGGCGGGCTGGATATGCGAACGCGCGCTTCCACGTTGAAAGGGGGCGACAGCAAACAGCCTTCGCTAGTGCCCGGCAAGCCGGACCAAAGCCCGCTTTATCTCGCCGTCACCCGCACGCACGCGGAGTGGGAGGCGATGCCGCCGAAAGAAGCGGACAAACTTTACGCGGAGCAGCTCGCCTGGATCAAAGACTGGATCGCCGGCGGTGCGCCGTGGCCGGATGATGCGCGCGTGAAGGCCATCGCGAAGGCGAACGAGGCCAAGTGGTCGGCGGAGGATGGAGTGATCGTGAAGACCGTCGGCGCGCTTTCGCCGGAGTGGGCGAACCGCCGATACACGCCGGAGGGGCTGTGGGGGTATCAGCCGGTGCGCAAAGTTGGAGTGATGGAGTATTGGAGTCATGCGGCTGCCAGCACTCCAGCACTGCAAAACTCCACTCCTCCTCCCCATCCCATCGATGCCTTCATCGCGGCGAGGAT
>SXGT01424062.1_pt1 | contig 45583 bp, 38 predicted proteins | sample 3176221 | NCBI WGS metagenome assembly SXGT01 (sample SAMN11356862, study PRJNA531348) | freshwater metagenome | isolation source: freshwater sample F1-120 | place: China: Fuxian Lake, Yuxi | collected 2017-12-25 | reverse complement strand
ATTCCCATCCGCGCGTACCTCGGCATCGACGCCATGAACCCCGCCCAAGAGACGCTCACCACCGTCATCGCCGGCGGCACCCTGGCCGACCTGGAAGACTTGGTGGTGCGTCCGCGCATCAGCGTGACCCCGAATGCCGGTTGCACGCGCGTGGTCGGGTCCATCTCCGGTACGATCGCCATGTACGACATCACCCTTAACTAGCGCTCGACCGCCAGGGTCCCCCAAAACCGATTCAAAGGCGCCGACGAGCCCCCCTCGTTGGCGCCTTTTTCGTGGATCACGGCGAGTTAGTCAGGCGGGTTGACTAGTTCACGATCCCGGCAGGAACAACGATCGGTACTCAGTGGTAGTCCGGGTTCAGGTATTCGTCGCAGTTGGCGCCGTAGGTGCTGCTCAGAGGCGACCGGCAATCAATCCGATGGTCGCAGGCATTTCGGTCGACGTAAACCGGCACTGAGATCTGATTGTTGGAGTAGTCCGACTCTACGATCAGATTATCGAGGTTCACCGTCTGCTGCAGGTAGTACGTCCCCGGCGTCACATGGGTGATTTCGATGAATTGTCCGGGAATTCGAGCCGCGTAAAGGTCCGAGAACCCCGGCGTCAGTCCCATTCGGCCGTCGTCGCAACCCACGTACCCATTCCACTGGATCCAGGGGTACAGCGCCGCGAAAACGCTGTTCGCCGCGCCGTCAAAGAATGAATAATCGTAGGCGCAGTAGCTCACTTTGTGGCTTTCAGCGACGATCGTACCCAGCCGCATCTGTTTCAACTGCATGGAGGCCAACCGCTGATAGTGGTAGTGATCGTGAAAATCGTCCCACAGAATCGCTTCATCGATGGGGTATTCGTAGGCTCCGAGGCCATCCTTCACATAGAGCGTCTGCACCGAGGTAGTGTCATCCACCGGCTGCATCTCCAGGGGACCATTACCGACATTGGCGATGTTCATCGCCACACGCAAATACGAGCGGGCACCGTCTGGAAACCGCGCGCACTCCACCGATCGATCGGCGACCGCCCAATCGTCCAACACGAGATCGGGAGCCAACAAATACAAATCAGAGTTCTGGCGCAACGGAAAATTCTGCAAATCGCACGAAACCCAAGCGCCATTGGCCAGACTGCTCTTGCAGGTGTCGTTCGGCGTCACATACCGGTAGGCATAATATGGGTCGTACCCAGGTTTTGACAGCAGGAATCCTGTCCACCCCGGGTCCATGCTCGCAAACGAATAGTTGTAGCCCCCGTTGTACGGCCAGGCACTCGATTCCGTCGTTTGTTTCTCGCCGATCCGATCCGACGCCTCGATGTTGACCCCGCCGACGAGGTTGCCAGCGGAGGTCACCTTTCCGGCCACGCTCCCCGAAACGACCGGAAAACCCATCGCAACACACGATACCAAGCACCCACCCAACACCGCCACAGGTTTGAACATCGAGCCTCCCGATGCGGGCCCGTCTATTCTTCAATGACATGTTCGTCAATAATGACACAAACAACATTTTTCAATGGAGGGTCGCCTCCCGTCGGTCGATCCAAAAGCGGAAGCCCTCCAACGCGCGAGGCGCTGGAGGGGCCGCAAAGCGGGTCGCGAAGCGACCGAGGCCGCAGGGCCGAGCCCCGCAAGTGCCGACGGCGGAGCCGTCGCGCCCAGAAGGCTAGTTCAACGGACAGTATTTGTTGGATGCGGTGTTCCAGCCGCCGCTGCCGTCTTCGTCCGCGTGCGCAAGGCCAATTCCCTTGGTGGTAGCCGTATAATCCTTAGAGTACCACATCAGGTAGTCGCCGTCCGCCTGCAGAATGTCCCAGTGGTTCAGGCTGCCGGCCGGTGAGGACACCAAATCTAAGCCAACAAACCACGTATTGGCATCGGGGGAGCCGCCAAAACCGAGGGAGCGAGTGCCGGTCGTGGTGTCACCGCCAAACAGCATGGCGTACTGTACGCCGTGGTTATCGGGCCAACCATGATTATCGAGCAGACCGTCGCAGACCAGAGCTGGCGAAAACGCCCACAGGCTGGTCCAGGTGAGCTTGGTCTTGTCGACCGCCGCGTTGCCGTACGTCCATACACCCGTCGACAGGGGCATTTCTGCCTGCTTGAGGTTGGGGTAGTCGACATACACCACCACCAGCGTATCGTCGAAAATCACCGCCGAAGCCATACTGGGGGCCTTGGTGCCCGTCTTGGGAATGGCGGGAAAGTTCACTTCGGTAAAGGTGACCCCATCGGTGCTGGTGGCGTACGCGATCCCGTAGTCGGTATTCGTGGTCGCCGCGGCGGAAGCCTTCTTTCCTGCGATGCCGTACAGCATGTGCCAGACGCCGGTGTCTTCGTCGTACACCACCGCCGGCTGTGAAACCACGCAATGGTCTTTCGCGAGGGAGTTCGCCGGATCCGGCGTGATCACCGGGCTGGCGTCCTTCACCCAGGTGAGTCCATCGACCGAAGTCGCCCGACCAATGCCGTAAGCCGTCGCGCAGGTCGAAGGAAGCGCATTGATCTTGTACTCGAAGTACATCACATATTCGCCGTTGACGGTGTCGTAAGCGACGGTTGGAGCGCCAACCCCGCCCTCGGTATAGGTGCCCGCTGTCGGGACGACCACAAAACCGCTGTCGGCAAACGTGGGGTAAGCAGAAGCGGTATTCAAAGCCATCAACATTGAAATCAACATAGAGCCTCCAGAGTGGGTACACAGGTTGTACCGAATTCTGGAGGCTCGGGACCTTACATGAAGCGCCGCTCGCCTTACATGCCGCTGGACACCCAGATGATAAAGTGGTTTACCATCTACTCTTCAACGTTGATCACTTCAAACGCTGACAAGGTCGAATTCCACTCCTCGTCCGCCATCCCGCGATCGTAGTCCACCGAGATGTCCGTCGGGTAGCCAAATTCGCCATCGTAGGCGATCGAGGTATCATCCGGGTTAGCCGCCAAGGCCTCCTCGATTTCGGAAAACCAGTCCTCGATCGTCTTGCCCGCGGCATCGATGGCCTCTTGGGAATCGTATTCCGAAGGTTCGTAGTCGACCTGATCGACCTCACCGTTGATGACCGTCACGGTAAACTCATAGGGACCGTCGCATTCGCACTGGTTGGCGAAGGTGTACACATAGTTGTCGAGGCCCGCGGAGTCCCACCGTTCACGAGCTTCATCCAAGCTCGATCGGTTCTCCGCCTGCTCCACACAACCTGCCAACACCGCCACCAACCACAGACGTTTCATCGTCGCCTCCCGCACTCGCAGTTTGCACGGGCCGTGCCAAGCCCAAACGTGGCGTTGATCGGTGGGCGGAAGCACGGCGGACGCCGAAGCGCGACATTTCGATCGCGGTAGGTCATGTCGCGATGGTAAAGCAATTTACTTTTTCTGGGTGGCGGCCAACACCGCGTTCGTCACGGAAAGAGCAACGAGATCCATCGTTTCTGGAGGCGAAGCGCCGGTCTTCAGTGCTTCGAACAGCTGCGAAAGGGCGACAAGCGAGGCGTCAGCAGGCGGACGGCTCGGAGGAACGGCCCGCTCCTTCCAGAAGAGTGCGCCGATCGCGTTCAACCAACCGCAGGCACGGCCCCAGCCGGAGGACACCGCACCCGCACTCGGCAACTGCACCCATGCCGGTCCTTTTTGGCCGGTGGCGAACTCGCTCACGCCTTCGATAAACAGCAGCGGAACACCATTTTCCCGGCCAGAAAGGGAGTCCCTCGTGGCCGCCAACAGCTCCCGAAGCGCCATCCATCGGCCACGGGCCGCCAACATCAAGGCTTCATCCATGTTCATCAACTCCATTGCGGCCGGCAACTCAATACGACGCCGATTTTCGCGAAGGAGCGCTTCCGCTTCCGGCCACCGGCCCAAACCCGCCGCGGCCATCATCCAGCGCAAGGCCGCTACATACCGAAGGTATGGCGATGCCTCAAGCTCGCACTCCTGATGGGCGAGGCGCGCCTGCACATACGCCGCCTCAGCGTCGCCGGCCGATGCGAGTGCCGAGGAGACCAGAGTTCGGGTATAACCCACCGATTGCCTCGTATTCTCCGCCGCGGCCAACGCCGCCCACGCCCACGGGAGCGCATCCTGCGACCGGCCCGAATGCACGAGAATCCAGGCATACATATACAAGACTTCCCGCCCCGCGTCGGCCCCTCGCGCCCAGGGCTCCACGAGCCGCTCCGCTTCCTCGCAACGATTCAATGAGATCAACACCTTTGCCGCATTCAACGCTAGCTCACGCCGCTGGTGTGCGGTGCCCAAGCGCTTCGCGAGCACTTCCGCACGAGAAACCAACCCCAACGCCTGCTCGGGCTCAGAGCGGGCGCTCGCAATCGCGACCAGCAACGCCCGCAGCGCATAGGCGCCCGTGGTCCGGTCTGCCACCGAGATCAGCAGCGGTAAAAGATCGGTTCGACCTTTATGAAACCCCACGCCTCGGAGTGCTTCGACCGCTAAGACGGCCGCCGCGGGGGCCCCTCTCTCCGCCAAAGCACGCAAATCAGGCTCAATCTCAATCCGTCGGTCTCGAACCGCAGCCACGTCCGACACCTCCAAATCCCGAAGCATCTGGCCTTCCCGCAGCTGCTCCCAGGCTTTCCATGCCCGTTTCTTAGTGGAAGAGGGCATGGCTTTCAACAGCGCCGCCCTTTCGGCCTCCGGGAGCGCCGGAAACATCGGCCCCCTGTTGGAGGGCGCCGGTGCACCAAACAAGCTTTGCAGCTCCGCTTCCAACGCCTCCCGATCGGGAAGAATCGCGGAGGCCTCCGCCAAAGTAAACGGACACGCAAACACCGCGAGGGGTGCGAGACGGGAGCCCTGAGCCTCCGATACCAAGTCCGAAAGCGGAGAACTGAACAGCCGATACCCATCACCATATTCCGAGATCAGGTAGCGGGGGTTCGCTGGATCCGGCTCAATCTTGGTTCGGAGGCGACGAATGGTCGAAAACACCCTCCGGTTGTCGGCGCCGCCGTCAAAGCCCCATACCCCTTCCATCAACTCATCCCGGGAGACCACGTGGTCGGCCCGTTCGGCCAAAAACCTCAAACAATCGCGTTCCTTTGGCGTCAAGCGTTCGCCGAGGCCGCCCCCATGCAACCAAATTTCTCCGGTCGCGGGGTCGACGCTCCGGTCCGCGAATGACAGACGACCCGAAAAAGTCTTCAACGAAGCATCCCTATGCCGGCCTGTCGCTCTGACAACATGTGCGCATTTTGGAACATCGTTCCCCGGGTATCTCGCCGGAGACGATGTTTCCCGGCCTCGTCAGTATGCACGTGTTTTCGGGAGGAAGGTAGACACATCATGCGAAACATACCATTTGTATTCCTCTTTTTTGCGGCCTGCGCGGGCGGCGACTCCGACGGCGGCGACTCCACCGCTGAAACGGATACCGAGCGCATCGACACAGCGCTGGCGTCTCTCGACGACCTCGCCGGGGATTGGACTTTTAACCCCGATGGCGACGTGTGCACACCGCACTCCACCTGCGTTCAGTGGTTTGATCTCACCGTTTCAACGAATGGGGGAGTGGAAGGCGCCGCCGGCATGCAGATCGAAGGCGGCTACTTCCATTCCATCGTGATGGAAGGCGAGGTGGAAGCGGTCGGCGACGCCTATGCAGTGACGTTCACCGGGTCGAACGAACCGGACGGCGAACCTCCCATCCCGGCGATGGCTTGCCAGCTCGTAGACGACCAATGGCTGTGCCTGGCCGACACCTACGAGTCGAGCTTCGCTTTCGAACGGGGTTAACCCTCGGCCGCATATAGTAAAGTGTGTTTACTATATGTCACCACCGATCCACCGCACGCACAGATTCTACCCATCCCAGCCTTGGAGTCCCCCATGCTACTGTTTTCCCTGTTCGCCTGCGCCACCAATGCCACGCTCAGCCAGCAAGAATCGTCCGAACTTCAAGCGATGGAGGACGGTCAAAAGGAGATCAACCATTGGGTGGCGCTCAAGAGTTCCGACGAATCGGGCGGCGCTCCACTGGAACTCGCATTCTGCCAAACCGGCGAAACCTACGCGATGTTCCGACGCTTGGGCGACGGCGTGCACCTGGAATGGGCGGCCGGCGATCCCTCCGCTTTCGTCGCCTCGGTCCCCTTCACCAACGGCCAAGGCCACGGGGACTTTTCCGGCACCTTGGACGACGGGCGAACGTTATTGGGCACGTGGGATCTCTACGATCCAGCACCGACCGAACTGACCTTCACGGCGGCCGGCGTCACGACTACCATGACCTGTCTCCCCATGGTGCGGCACGTCAAACAACCCCACCCAGGCCACGCCACCCTGATCTGCTCGTTGCCCCACCGCCAGGCGGTTCTCCAGGTGGAACAGGCCGAAAACACCGCGACCTACGACATTCTATCCTGGTCGGACCAAGCCTCCTCGGACGCTCGCGGGGTGTGTTTCCCCTCCGGGGACCAGTTGATCTGTCCGGGCAATGAGGACGCCGCCCCCGACGGAGAATCCACGCCTCAGCTTACGTTTTCGTTGCCCATGGCCTGGTCGCAATCCCCCACGCGTGCCTACCCCCTAGAAGTAAACCTCGATGGTACATCCACAAATCTCGCCTGCTTTCACGCGTGGCTATGACCCAACTGGTCAAGTAAGCTTACCATCTGACCGTGCTCACGAAACGCTCTAGGGCATCTCGTCCACACCGTCGCAGTCCTGGTCGATCCCGTCGCCGGGCTCGTCGAAAGCACCCGGATAAACTTCTGGATCATTGTCGTTACAATCATCGGGAAGCATAGCGCCATCGCCGTCGTTGTCGTCGCCGGTGTTCGAAACATCGCCGTCGCAATTTTCATCGACCGAGTTGTCGAGGATCTCCAGAGCGCCAGGATGGATCGCACCATCCTGGTCGTTGCAATCCTGGCTTGCAGGCCATCCATCCGCGTCGGAGTCCGCGTTCGCGCTTCCGTCAACGCCGTCGCAGTCTTGATCGATCCCGTCGCCCTTCGTGTCCGGCGCCCCCCAATGGGTGTCGGGGTCCTCATCATTGCAGTCCTCCCAACCGTAGAAGCCATCCCCGTCCGCATCGGTCGCGTCGACGCCGTCGCAATCCTGGTCGATGCCATCGTCGGGAATCTCCGGCGCACCCTGATAAATGGAAGGGTCGGTGTCGTCGCAGTCTTCACCACCGTAAAAGCCGTCGCCGTCGGCATCGGCGAGATCGGCCCCGTCGCAATCCTGGTCGATGCCGTCATTCAACACCTCAGGAGCGCCCCGGTAGATGGTGGGGTCGCTTTCATCGCAATCCCAATGGCCGCTTCCGTAGCTGTCTCCATCCAAGTCTTCGGAATCCACGCCGTCGCAATCCTGGTCGATTCCATCGGCGGCAGTTTCCCAAGCGTATTGGAAGATTTCGATGTCCGATTCGTCGCAGTCCGCGCCGCCCCACCACCCGTCGCCGTCGAGGTCGTCACTGGGTGAACCATCCAGGCCGTCGCAGTCCTGATCGACGCCGTCCCCCAGGGTGTCCGAGGCACCGGGATGCACCTGCGCATCGGCGTCATCGCAATCCTCGGCACCCATGTGGCCGTCACCGTCGAGATCTTCGTCGGCGCCGCCGCCGTCGTCCGCAATTCCATTGCAGTTTTGATCGATTCCGTCCCCTTCGATCTCCTGTGCACCAGGGTAAATGCTCGGATTTTTGTCGTTGCAATCTGCGAAGATGAAGAAGCCGTCGCCATCATTGTCGACGTCGCCGCCTTCGTCCGCATTTCCGTTGCAGGTTTGATCGATGCCGTCGCCTTCGATCTCCTGTGCACCCGGAAAGATGCTCGGATTTTTGTCGTTGCAATCTTCAAAGTACAAGAAGCCGTCGCCATCATTGTCCGCGTCGGCGGCGCCGTCGTCCGCAATGCCGTTGCAGTTTTGATCGATGCCGTCGCCTTCGATCTCCTGTGCACCGGGGAAGATGCTCGGATTTTTGTCGTTGCAATCCTCGAAGCTAAAGAAACCGTCACCATCGAAGTCCTGATCGGCGGCGCCGCCCTCGTCCCCATTTCCATTGCAGTTTTGATCAATGCCGTCGCCCTCGATTTCGTCGGCCCCGGGGAAGATGCTCGGGTCTTGGTCGTCGCAGTCCTCGCCCGCGAACCAACCGTCATTATCCAGGTCTTCTCCACCTACATCGTCCCAAATGCCATTGCAGTTCTGGTCGATCCCGTCGCCAGGAATGTCCGGGGCACCCGGGTGAACCTCGGGGTTGCCGTCGTCACAATCCTCCGTCCCCCACCATCCGTCGCCGTCTCCATCGGCGTTTCCATCGATGCCATCGCAGTTTTGGTCGATGCCATCGCCGCCGGTATCGACGGCCCCCCAGTAGGTGTCGGGGTCCGCATCGTCGCAATCTTCCCAACCGTAGAAGCCGTCCCCGTCGGCGTCGGTCGCGTCGACACCGTCGCAATTCTGATCGATCCCGTCGTCGAGAACCTCCTGCGCGCCGGGATAAACGGTGGCATCGTTGTCGTTGCAATCCTCGAGCGCATACACGCCGTCGCCGTCCGCGTCCGCCAGGTCTTCGCCGTTGCAGTCTTGATCGATCCCGTCGCCCATCACTTCTGGAGCCCAACGGTAGATTTCGGGATCGTTGTCGTCGCAATCCCAAAACCAACTGCCGTAGCCGTCGCCGTCGAGATCTTCGGCGTCAACCCCATCGCAATCCTGATCGATGCCGTCGTCGGCGATTTCCCAGCCGCCTTCATACACCTCGGAATCCGACTCATCGCAATCCTTGTCGCCCCAACGGCCGTCCCCGTCGAGATCGTCCTGCGCGGAACCATCGGTCCCATCGCAATCTTGGTCGATCCCGTCTCCGAGCGAATCCGGCGCCCCATAGTAAACCGTGTTGTCGTATTCGTCGCAGTCCTCAGCGTGGCCATCACCGTCGGCGTCGTAGTCGCAATCCTGGTCGATCCCGTCATTTGGAATTTCGGGCGCGCCCCAGTACACGCTCGGATCGGTATCGTCGCAATCGTCCCCGCCGATGTGCCCATCGCCATCCGCATCGAGGACGCCGTCACCTTCCGCATCGATAAAGTTCGGCCAGCTGTCACCATCGTCGTCGGCCACACCTTCGTCCTCGTCCGAATGCCCGTCGCCATCGGAATCCAGGTCTAGATAATTGGGCCAACCATCCCAATCGGCGTCGATCCCCCAAGCGAGCTCATCCGCGGTTGGAATGCCGTCGCCGTCGTCATCGCTGTCCAAGAAATTCGGTGCGCCATCTTCGTCGCTGTCGAGCAAACCGGGCATCGTCGGGTCATTTTTCTCCCATTGATCTTCCACACCATCCCCGTCGGTGTCGAGGTTGTCCTCAGCGTCGGCATAGTCCGGAAGGCCATCGGAATCGGCATCGTCGGTCATCGACTCGTCTTCGTCAGGCACTTGATCGCCGTCGGAGTCCAGATCGTTGTGGTTGGGGATGCCATCCTGGTCCAGATCCCAGCCCCAAGCCACCTCATCCCAGGTCAGGTGCCCGTCGTCGTCGTCGTCCTCGTCGTCCACATTCGGAATGCCGTCGCCGTCGATATCGGTGAACGCCGGATCGAGATCCTCCCAATCGTTGGGAACGCCGTCCTGATCGTCGTCCACATCCTCGTGATCGTCGACATAGTCAGGGAGGCCATCACCGTCGCTATCCGCTTCGATCCCCTCGTCTTCGTCGCTAACCCCATCGTCATCGGAGTCGAGATCGAGGTGGTTGGGGACATTGTCGTGATCGGCATCCCAGCCGTAGAACGACAACGTTTCCACCACGGTGGGAATTCCGTCGCCGTCATCGTCTTCGTCTTCCCAATTCAGGAATCCGTCGCCGTCCGAATCGGTGTCCAACTCACCATCGTGATCGAGATCGCCTTTTTCGACGCTGTCCAACAGGTTGTCGCCGTCGGAATCCGCGCTGTCCGCCGAATCCGCGTAATCTGGGCGGCCATCGCCATCGGCGTCGTCCCAAATGCTCTCGTCTTCGTCGAGAACGCCATCGTTGTCGGAGTCAATGTCCAGATGGTTGGGGATGCCATCGCCATCGAGATCGTACCCAAACAACCCTTCGTAGAAGCTCGGAATCCCGTCGCCGTCGTCGTCGGTGTCCGCCGAATTCGGAATGCCGTCCTCGTCGGCATCGGCATCCGGAATACCGTCACCGTTGACGTCGATTTCGTCTTCTAGAGTATCGAGAAGTCCATCGCCATCCGAGTCTTTGGTGCTCAGCGGATCATAGGCATCCGGGGTCCCATCGCCATCCGAATCGTCCAGGCCCTCGCCCTTGTCGCTGCGGCCGTCGCCGTCGGAATCGAGATCGTGGTGGTTGGGAACACCATCGCCGTCCACATCCCACCCGTGCAACCACTCCTGCGCAGTGCCGATTCCATCGCCATCATCGTCGGTGTCGTACACATTGTCGACGCCGTCGCCATCGATGTCGGAATTCAGCTCGCCATCGCTGTCGAGGTCTTCTTCGACGTCGCGGATCCCATCGCCATCCGTGTCCAAGTCGCTGTAGTTGTCGACAAAGTCCGGCACACCATCGCTGTCGCTATCGACCAATCCCCACTGAACGCTGGAGGAAGCGTCCGTTTCAAACTTGTCGGGAACCCCGTCATCGTCGGAATCGAGATCTTGGTGGTTGGGAACACCATCCCCGTCGGCATCCCAATACCAGCCCACTTCGGCAACGGTGGGAATGCCGTCGTTGTCGTCGTCCTTGTCTTGGTAGTTGGGAACTCCATCCCCGTCGGTGTCGTCGTCCGCACCGTCGCCGTTTGCATCGGTTTCATAGGAGTCCGGCAAACCATCGCCGTCGGTGTCGTCCCCGCAGCCTTCGTCGACCACATAGTCGCAATCATTGTCGGTGAAGTCGCCGCAAACTTCCTGGTTGAAGGGATAGTTTGCTGAATTGGTGTCATCGCAATCGTCGGAATTCTCGACCCAACCCGGCTGCGAGTCGCACATCGACTTCAGCACATCGCCACCAAAGAAATCGCCGTCCTGGTCTGCATACAAATGCAATGCATCCACAGATTCGGATTCGTAAATCCAGCCATCGCAGTCATGATCCTGGCCATCGCACAATTCGTCTGCATAGGGGAAACGATTCGGATCATTGTCATCGCAGTCGGTGAACGAATCCCAACCGTCGCCGTCGCTGTCCGATCCACACCCATCGTCCGCAAACCCGTTGCAGTCGTCATCGACCTCGTTGCCACAAACCTCGTCCGCATCCGGGTTTACGTCGGCATCCGCATCCACGCAATCGTGCACATTGGTGAAGCCGTCCCCGTCAGCGTCGACCGGACAGTCATTGTCGATGACTTTGTCGCAGTCGTCATCGATTCCATTGCATACATCCGTCGCTGCGGGCGACACATCGGCATCGTCGTCATCGCAGTCCGCATTCGCCGGAACCCCATCCGAATCGCCATCTTCGCAGCCTTCGTCGATGTCCTGATCGCAATCGTTGTCCTTGGTGTCGCAGCTCTCGGCCGCACCTGGAAAGACACCCGCATTCGAATCATCGCAATCGACCTCGGTACCATACCCATCGCCATCGGCGTCCGCGCCAACGACCGTGCAGCCCTCGTCCTTGAATCCGTCGCAGTCGTTGTCGACGTTGTCCCCGCAATATTCCTGGGCGCTCGGTGAAGTCAGGAAGTCCGTGTCGTCGCAATCCTTGACCGCGTCCCAGCCGTCGCCATCGGCATCGGTCGGACAGCTCGGAAGGTCGGTGTATCCGTCGCAATCGTTGTCGCGGCCATCGCACGCCTCCGATGCGCCCGGATGAATGTCCGCATCCCAGTCGTCGCAATCGTGCGCTTGACCGGGGATCACGGGCCCGCCCAATACGCCGTCGCCGTCGTCATCGGTGCCGCAATTGTCGTCGATCACGCCATCGCAATTGTTGTCGATGCCGTCGCCGCACCATTCCTGCGAGGCGGGGTAGATGTCCTGGTTTTGGTCGTTGCAATCGCCCTCGGAAGGCGCAAAGCCATCGCCATCGGAGTCCCCGCTCGCCGACGCGCCGATTTCAATGGTGCCCACATTCATGCAATCGGCATCGTCGTCTGGATCGCAGGTTCCCGCCGAATCCAGGCTTTCCACCAACTCCTCACCCGAGAACGTCTGGCCATCACGCTCTGCAAAAACCTTGATGGTCATGCCGCTGTCAGGGAGCGCTTCCAGGCAGAATTCGCCGTTGGCGTCGGCGGTGGCTGTGGCCAAGAAACTGCCGTCCGCGCTCAACGAACTGACCGACGCCCCCGACAACGGCGCACCTACCAAGTCTTCCACCGATCCGGAAATGCACGCCAGAGCATTCGGATCGACTTTCTCTGCGATCGAATACCAGGAGAAATGCGGAAACCGGCCGCTGACTTTGTTGCCGTTGACCACCACCGGGCCTTCCTCGACCCAGTTTCCACTGTTCGCATCGTAACTGAACAACGCCAAGTTTTGAGAGTTTTCGGGAACGTCGAGCACGATGCTGAAGTCGATCCCCGCATTCGTCTGCAACGGTTCGCCGCCTTGGAACAGCGAAACGTCGAACACGCCCACCGAGGTCAGCACAAATTCCTCGCCATCATCCGAGCCTGAAAGCGGCGGAGCAGCGCTCAGATCTGCCGGATCGTCCAACACTGCGACGCTCACTTCGATGTCGCCCTGCACCGGATTTCCGTCAGCATCGACGATCGCATTGGGTGGAAAGCTGAATCCCACTCCACCGACTTCCGTCGCACCACCGCCCTCAATCGAGGGCATCGACTCCAGGACCGGCAGCAGGACCGTCAAATGCAACGATGCGGTTTCATTGGCTTCGACGCGGACTTCACCGAAAGCCGGCGGCGCCTCCGTCACCACGGCCGAAGCCACCAGATCGACGCCAGCCATCACTTGGGCAAATTCGACCTGACCGGCGATGTCCGTGGTGAGCGAAAGTTCCCCAATTTGAACGTCCACTCCCGCTTGGGGAACGCCAAAGGGATCGGTCACCGACACATTCACCACGCCGAATTCCAAGTCCGTGTCCGGAACATCGGTGTCGACAACGTCGGTATCGATCACGTCGGTGTCGATGACGTCGGTATCGATCACATCCGTATCAATCGTATCGTTGGAATCACCCGTTTCGGAAGTATCGCCCGAGTCGGTGGGTCCGCATCCAACAAACCACAATCCAGCGGACAGGGCGATCAGCACGTTTTGACGACGCATTCGTACTCCAGGATGGCAAACGGCAAAGCGCGTCAAAAAATAGGTTCAATGAGCGTACGGAAAGTGTCGTGAATCGTCAAACGCGCCCCGTGCGGTCGCAGGCCGACGGCCAATTCAAAGGCTTAGGTCGTCGACAGATCCGCCCCCCAAAAGTCCGTGGGTTGATTTAGTAAACGACCTTTACCAGTCGCGATCATCCGGCTTTGCGATATTGACCCGATCCCATGCTTCCGGTACAGTCGCCGTGCGGACCATCGATGAAAAAAGCCCTAAAAATCGCTGGAATTGGAGTACTTAGCTTGGTGTTCGGGGCGCTCGCCTTTGCGGGCTGGGCGATGTACGCGACCCACATCAAGCTGTCCAAGGTGTACGAGACCCACCGGGTCGAAATTCCGATGCCCTTTCCGCTCTCGGAAGCGGAAATCACCGCGCTTCGCGAGGAGCGCAAAGCAGCGGAACCTCCTCCCTCCCCCGAGGCTCCACCGATCGATTATTTAGAAGGCGTCGATCTCAACGCCATCGCCATGGAACGCGCCGTTGCGCGCGGGCAACACCTGGTGGAATCACGCTTCGTATGTGTCGAATGCCACGGCGCCAATTTCGGTGGCGGCACGATGGTGGACGATCCCCTGGTGGGCCAGCTGCTCGGTCCCAACCTCACTCTCGGAAAAGGTAGCCGTACCCTGGAATACACCATGGCCGACTGGGATCGCATGGTGCGCCATGGGGTGCGGCCGGACGGCACCCCGGGGCTGATGCCCTCGGACGATTTTGTCGGCATGGCGGACCGGGAACTTTCCGACATTGTGGCATACATTCGTTCGCTGCCGCCCGTGGACGCCGAGGTTCCTCCCGTGTCCCTGGGGCCCCTGTTGGTGGTCCTGTGCGCCACCGGCGAAATGGAGATCGAAGCGGACAAAGTGCTCTCCCACCCCGTGGAGCATCCCGTCGATCCTCCGGAGGTCGCCGCGACCGCCGAATTTGGCGCCCACGCCGCACAGGTATGCACCGGCTGCCACCGCTCCAACTTTGAGGGTGGACCGATCGTCGGGGCGCCGCCGGACTGGGCCCCCGCCCGCAACATCACCCCGCACGCGGAAGGCATCCAGGGTTGGACGTATGAGCAGTTTGTCGCTGCCCTGCGCGAAAGCAAGCGCCCCGACGGGACGGCGCTACGGGAGCCGATGACGAAAATGGCCCCGTACGCGGCCAAAATGTCGGACACCGAGCTCCAAGGGTTGTGGGCATACCTGCAGACGGTGCCCGCGGTGCCGCAGGGGAAGTGATCCGCGACGTGCTCAAGAGGTTCGGACCCACGTTGGATTGGTAAAGCCCCTTTACCAGTTGTGATCCGCACCAGATTTTCACCGGCGCTGGTGTTAGCCCTGGTTTACGTACGTTCGCGAACGATCTCTTCGCGATCGTCCCAGGTTGAACATGACCGAACGCCAACGCCCCCCCGCCGAAGAACTGTACACCGAAGAACTCGCCAATTTGGCCCGCCAGGATCGCGGGCCCAAACCTCCAGGGTGGCGGTTGTCGCCGCAGGCGATTCGGTCGTTCATCATGGGCGACGAGAAGCTGGGGATCCGCGCGAAGATCGTCGGTCAAAGCTCGCTTCGGTGTTTGGTCACGCTCGCCACCAACCGCGGCCTGATGTTGGTGGGCGAACCCGGCACCGCGAAATCGTTGCTGTCCGAGCTGCTGGCCGCAGCGATTTGTGGAACTTCCACGCTGACGATCCAGGGGAGCGCTGCCACCACCGAAGATCAGATCCGCTACTCGTGGAATTATGCGCTGCTGCTGGCGGAGGGGCCGACCCCAAAAGCGTTGGTTCCAGCCCCATTGTATCATGCAATGAAGCGCGGGCAGCTGTGCCGATTTGAGGAGATCACCCGTTGTCCCTTGGAAGTCCAGGATACGCTATTGTCAGTGCTCTCGGATCGGGTGTTGGCGGTGCCGGAGCTTCCGGGCGAGGACGGCCTGGTGTTCGCGACCCAAGGGTTCAATTTGATTGCGACCGCGAACACCCGGGATCGCGGTGTCAACGAAATGAGCGCCGCCCTCAAACGCCGGTTCAACTTCGAAACCGTGTTTCCGATCGACGATCTCAAGACCGAGCTCGCCCTGGTCAAACGGGAAAGCGAGCGTTGGCTCAAGAATTCCGGCGTCCCGGAGCCGCTCGCCGATGATGTGCTCGAAGTATTGGTCACCACCTTCCGCGAACTGCGGGCCGGACTCACCGAAAGCGGCGACGCGACCGATCGACTGAGCACGCCGATGTCCACGGCGGAAGCGGTTTCGGTGGCGATCTCAGTCGGGGTGCGCGCGCACTTTTTGCGGCAGGATGTGGCGAATCCCGCCGATGTGGTCGAGTGCCTGGTGGGCGCTGCGGTGAAAGACAATTCCGAGGATCGGGTAAAATTGAAGCGCTATTTCGAGCAGCGCGTCTCAAAACGCAAGGGCGCGCACTGGAAAGCGTTCTTCGACGCGCGGAAGGTACTGGAGAAATAGCCGTTGCCTCCCTCCCTTCATGTGATCGGCGTTCGCCACCACAGCCCCGCCTGCGCGCGGCTGGTCGAACACGTGTTGCGAACGGAGCGGCCGGAGATCGTGCTCATCGAGGGCCCCGCCGACATGAACGAACGGTTGGGGGAGTTTCACCTCGATCATCGGCTGCCGTTGGCGGTGTTTTCGTTTTTGAGCGGGGAGCAGCGCCGCGCCTCCTGGTTTCCGCTATGCGAATTTTCGCCAGAATGGGTTGGCCTCAAAGTCGCGCGTGAGCTCGGTTCCGATGTGCGGTTTTTCGATCTCCCGAGCTGGGTGCGGTGGACGAAAGCGCTGGACGCCGCCCGTCTCGACGCGGGGTTGGACGGGGGAGCGCCGGGTCTCGATGGGGATGGGGACGAGGGAGGCGCTTCGGGGGACGAAAACCCCGGTGTGGAGCGCGATCCAGAGATCGTTCCTCTCGAGACCGATCGGGACACCGACACCGAAGATCTCGACGCGGCCCCCCCACCCAAAGGGCGCGATCGCTGGAATCTGGCAATCAAAGCTCTGCTCACGCGACTCGGCCTCGAAGACATGGACTCGCTGTGGGATCAGCTGTTTGAGATCCCGCAAGCTCCGACCAAGCTCGAACGCACCTTGCAAGAGTTCTTTCGGGAGACCCGAGGGGATACCCCGGCCGACGGGGAGGATGTCGACCGCGAAGCATTCATGACCGAAGCGGTGAAATGGGCGCTCGGACAAGGTAAAAGCGTTGTCGTGATCTGCGGCGGATTTCACGCGCCGGTGTTGGAAGGGATCGTTCCCGAAGGGACTCCGCCGTTTCCGACTCTTCCTTCCCCCGATCTGCACCGCGGATCCTACCTGATCCCGTACCGCTTTCACCGTCTCGACAGCCTCACCGGCTACGCCTCCGGCATGCCCTCCCCGGCGTACCAGCAGGCGGTATTCGATCTCGGGGCCGAAGCGGCCGGAGATCAGCTGTTGATGAGCGCTATCGTCGCACTGCGATCGAAAAAACAGCAGGTGTCCCCGGCGGATGCGATCGCCGCGGCCGCATCGGCCGAAGCGCTGCGAAGAATGCGCGGTCACCCGGTGCGGCTGCGCCGGGATCTGTTGGACGGGCTCGCGGCCGCCCTGGTCAAAGATGCGCTCGATGCTCCCCTCCCCTGGACCTACCGCGGCCCGCTGCGCCCGCGAACCGATCCCACCTTGGTCGCGATCTTGGGCGCCTTTTGCGGTGACACCGAAGGGCGCCTCGATCCCCGCACCCCGCAGCCGCCGATCGTGGAAGCGACCGAAGAGGCGCTGCGGCAGGCGAAGATTGCGCTCGGCCCTTCAGAACTCAAGCTCACGCTCCCCCAAGATCGGCCGCGCTCGCAGCTCCTGCATGCGTTGAGGGTGTTGGAGATCCCTGGATTTCAGCGCTCCAAAGGCCCGAGTTGGGCGACCGAGGGTGCTCGCACCGAAGTGTGGACGGTCGCCGACCATCCGGAGCGGCTGACGCGGTTGATCGAGGCGTCGATCTATGGGCCCGATCCCTACTCAGCGGCTGCAGGGCGACTGCAAGGATTGGTCGGCGAAGGAACAGGATTTTCGCAGCTGGTGAAGGTGCTGGGCGAAGCCATGTGGGTCGGCCTTTCCGGCCTCGCCGATGAACTGTTGCCGCAGCTGATCCCGTTGGTGCAAGCGGAATCTTCGTTGGCGGACTTGGGGGCGGGGCTCAAAGCGCTGCTCGAAGTTTACCGGTACGACGATCTGCTCGGAAATCGGGGCAGCACCGCGGTCGCCGAAGCGCTGTCGTTGGGCTTCGATCGCGGATTGTGGCTATCGGAAGGGACCGCCGCCGGGGGCATTTGCGGCGGCCCCGAGATCAATGCGCTGATCGCCATGCGCGACGTATTCCGATATGCCCCCTCCGCCCTCGAAAACCGCGATGCAGCGGTCCCCACCTTTGAGCGAATTGCTGGAAATCCCGCCGCCCCTGCCGCGCAAAAAGGGGGAAGCCTCGGGTTTTTGTGGTCGACCGGCGCCTGGGGTCCCGTCCAAGAACCAGAAACGCTCGCGGCGATCCGCGCCGCCTCCCTCCCCGGCGAATTTGGCGACTTTCTGAGCGGGTTGTTTGCGTTAGCGCGGGAGGAGCTTTCCCGGGTGGAAACCCTCCCTACGCTGCTGGACCAGGTGATCGCAGGCTATCCCGACGACGATTTCTTGATCGCACTGCCCGGGCTCCGTTACGCATTTTCCTGGTTTCCCCCGAAGGAAAAGGATCGCTTCGCGCGGATCATCGCCGGCGTTTTGGGGCTGTCGCCCGCGCAGGGGGACGCGTTGCGGGCGACCCTCCCCGCCGATCCCGCCGCATTGGCGAAAACCCAGGCCACCGAAAACGCCGCCCTCGAACGCGGCCGTCGCTTCGGATTGTGGGGTGAACCATGACTTCCCAGCGTTGGCGGTTGGTGCTCGGCGAGGCCGCTCAGCCGAGCCTTGGCAGTCTCGATGCCACCCACCAGGGGATGGACGACGCACTGTCCTGGTTGTACGACCGGGATCCGGGGTTCGCCGAGCGAGAGACCGCCAACCGGCAGGGTTCGCTGGGTCCCTCCAATCTAACGATCCCCGACTGGATCGATAAGGTTCACCGGCTGTTTCCGAAGGAGACCATCGAGCGTCTGGAAAAGGATGCGGTTGAAAAATACCAAATCCAGGAGGTGGTCACCCATCCCGAGGTTCTCAAAAGGGCGGAACCGAATCCGACTTTGCTGCAAGCCGTTTTGAGGACCAAACACCTGATGAACGAGGAGGTGTTGGCGTTGGCGCGGGAGTTGGTTGCCAAGGTCGTTCAACAGCTAATGGAGAAATTCGCGAAGGAAATCCGGGTTTCGTTTTCTGGGACCCGGGATCGACGCCGACGCTCGCTGTTTAAGAGCGCCAACAACCTCGATGCCAAGGCCACTCTGCGCCGAAACCTCGCGCATTATGACCCGATCAAGCGCCAGTTGTTCATCGAACGGCCGATTTTTATGGCGCGAACCAAGCGCCATACCGACAAATGGCAGGTGATCCTGCTGGTGGACGAAAGCGGGAGCATGATCCCGTCGGTGATCCATGCGGCGGTGACCGCGGCGTGTTTATGGGGTTTACCCTCGATTCGCACGCACTTGGTGATCTTCGACACCGAGGTGGTCGACCTCACCGAGGATTGCACCGATCCGGTGGAAGTGCTGATGAAAGTTCAACTCGGCGGCGGCACCGACATCGGCAAAGCCGTGCGGTATGGCGCCGAACTGGTCGAAAACCCCCGCAAGTCGATCGTGGTGTTGATCACCGACTTTTGCGAGGGTGCTTCCGGTGACGTCCTCGTTCAACAAGTAAAGCAACTTGTCGATTCCGGGGTGGTCGTGCTCGGGCTAGCGGCGCTCGACCCCGAAGGAGTTCCGGCGTACGACCGCGACATGGCGCAACGGCTGGTGAATGTGGGCGCGCACGTGGGTGCCATGACCCCCGGCGAGCTCGCCAATTTCATCGCCAGCAAGGTGGCTTCGTGAGGGCCGATCTCGCCGCGTTGAGCCCGGAGGCCGTCGCTTCGCTCTCGAACATGGGGCTCGTCAAGCGCGCGTTGCGCGAGATCGAAGCGGGAAGCGGCCCCACCCTGTCCGAGAAAGACGGCGTGGTCACTGGCGTGTTCCCGGATGGTATTGAGGCAAAACTCCCTCCAGAGGTCGCTCTCGGGGATGCCCCTTGCACCTGTGGATCGCCGACGGTGTGCCGGCATCGGGTGGCGGTAGCCCTCGCGTACGGGGCTTGGGTGCGCGGGGCGGCGGAAACCGCGCAGGAAGCGGAAGAAGTCTCTGTAAACTGGGATCCAGGAACCGTCACCGACGCCACCCTGTTGGATGCGCTCGGCAAACGGACGTTCGAACGCGCGCGATTGGACCGCCGCCGAGGGATGATCGCCGAAGTGCGCCGTTCGGATGGAAAGTCCCCTCCCCAAGTTCGGCTGGCGACGTGCACGATCACGTTTTTGGTGCCGGACGCGTTGAATTACGCTCGCTGTGACTGCGAACGCAAGACCGGCTGCGAACATGTCGCCCTCGGCGTATGGGCGTTCATCGAGGCGAACCGGAAGTTCCCCGATCGGGAGGTGATCACCGTTTCGCTGGAGGAGGCAGGCGGCGACTCGGATCCATTGGCGGCGACCCGCGCGGTGATCGCATTGATCCTGCACGAAGGGGTGGCCCACCTCGGGCCGGCCGTGAGTGCGCGCATCCAGCAGATCGCCGAAGATCTGGAACCGCAGGGATACACCTGGGTTTCGCTGTTGTTGACCGATCTGATCGAACAGCTGCAGGCGTACCGCGACCGAAGCGCCCGGTACTCCGCCGACAAAGTGCATCAGCTGTTGATCGAGCTCGAAGCTCGGCGAAGGGCGGCCACCGGAAAAGGAGAGCTCCCCGCTTCTTTCGTGCTTGGGCAGGGGGAGTCCCGGGAAACCAAGCTCGCCCAGTTGCGGTTGATCTCGCTCGGAGCGCGGATCGCGGCGGAAGGGACCGATCGGCTCGCCGAGACCTGTTTTGCGGATCCCGATTCGGGGACGATCCTGGTTCATCAAAAACGTTGGACGTTTGAGGAGAATCCTCCGACCTCCGATGAATTGGGAACTCGCCTAGTGACGTCCGGGGTGAAGCTCAACACCCTTGCGACCGGCCAAATCATCACACGCAACGCCAAACGGTTGGCAAACCGCGAAGTCTTGTTCGGCGCCGGCCGCGCCGGAACCACCTCGGTCACCGGCCAAAACGGCGATTGGTCCATCCTTCCTGCGGCGATCCGTGTGGAAGACGTGAAAGCGCTGTTGGCCGCACGCGCCCGCCGGCCGCCATGGATGCTTCGCCCGAGGCAATTGGCCGAGGATCTCCACGTGGTTCAGGTCGCGGCCCAAGGCGAACCGGCGTGGTCGCCGGTCGAGCAAGAGATGGTGCTCCCAATTCAAGATCCGGCTGGAAATTGGATTCCGGTGGTGGCCACCTGGCGATCGGCGACCCCGCACCGCACCACCGCATTGGCCCGCGCGGCAGAGGTACCTCTAAGTTGGGTTTGCGGGCGGGTGATCGTGCACCGTGACGGGCCGCGGATCGAGCCGATTTCGGTGGTGGCCGGGAGGTTGCGGGTGTTGGATCTGGAGGCTCCAGGAGCAGCATCGTTCGAAACACTGCCTTCGATGGGCGCTCACGCGCTCACGGCGGCGCAGAAGGTGAGCGAACTGCTCGACGAGCTGGCGCACGAAGGGTTGGCGCGCGGGAAGGTGGATCCTTCGTTGATCGCCGAGCTTCGCGAAGGAGGCTGGGTTCAGGTGGCAGGTTCGGTCGAGAAGCTGGGAGCCCGGATCCGCGAGCTCCGTGAGGATGAAGGGGTCGAGGCCGCGGTAGAAGCATGGTTGGAGGCGGCGATGTGGGTGGCGTTGGTGGGGGAAGGAGAGTGAGATAGTAAAGGCATCTACCAGACCAAACTCGTTTATGGGACAGCCCCCCACAAAAAGGTCCGTCAAAGAAGGAAGGTCGCCAAATTCGGCGGTCGGCCGCGCCAGACCCCAAGAAATGGCGCGGAGGCAACAGCAGACCCCCTTCGGTGATCCGATCGCCTCGCGCTCGGGGGCCGCCCCCACTCAAAAGAGGCTTCGCATCGTTGGCCATCTTTCGCCCAACCGTCCCGTCCTCGCGAACCCGATCATCGACGGGAGGCTGCTGTCGGAAGGGCGCCGATTCAGGTAGGCTGCCGCGGCACACCCTGCGAATTGGCCCTTCGGGCGGCTCACAACCAATAGACAAGCGATTTACTATATGGATCCGCCCAGCGTCAATGGCCGAAAGCGGGGTCTTCCGAATCCACATAGTAGGGTTTGTTCACCTTCAACGACGCTTCACCGTCCACCTAGCTGAACAACTGCCCGTCGTACTTGTTCAAATCCACCGATCCGGAGAGCTCCTCCATTTCGACGTCGATGAACTCGACCTCGAACTCGGGGGACGACGGACAGCCGTAGAACACCACCCGGCCTGAAGTGCCCGCGGAGTCCATCGATCGTAATTTCCCGCGATGGGGTAGGCATCGGCATAGTACTCATCGCAACGGAACGTTTCGGGCGAAGCCCGAGGCGTGCAACTGTTCGCGGAGGGATCCAGCTGCCGCGTCGACTGATTCACCAGGCGAGCAGCACCGCCGCACGCCCCGAGTAGTAGTCCATGCATTCAGTCTCTTGAACCTCCGACCGAAGCCCCGCATTGGTGACCAACACGGCACCCACCTCGGCTTGACCTGCATAAGCCACCGAAGCCGATTCTCCGTCGACGGTGGCCTCCAAGTCGAAGCCCTCCCATTCGCCACAACCGTCCTCGCCGATGCCCGCGGACTCCCCTAGCGTCAGCACAATGCCGGAGGGAGGCGAGAGTTCCGAAAGTGCGCCATCGGCCCCCCACCAAAACAGCCGCTCGCCAGCCCCATCGCGCACCTCACCCCGCGAGGACGAAGGACCAAACTCCCCAAACACGCTAGAGAATTCCGCGTCGACCACCTCTCCGACTTCCACGGTGGGCGCACGACCCGGACTGCGGATTTGAACCGTCCACCCTTCCGAAGTCTCCTCGTCCACCAGGTGCAAGTTCCACGCGTCGTCGCTCCCGACCTGCGCCACAGCGTCCACCGTCCCTCGAACCGCGGCCTCCCGAGCCATCTCTCCGTCGTCCTCCTGTTCCGGCCAGCCCGCATCCGGAATCAAGCTGATCCCCGCCTCGGGAAGCGCCCGATCGGTAAGGTCCACCGGCACTTCCTCGCCGCCACCGCCCGCACACGCCACAAAAAACGGCATCAAAACCAACTTGCGCATCTTTCCTCCAGCGCCCTCAAACGAGAGGCTCCTCGGAGTTTGCAAACCGCGTGCCAACCGTTGTTCGCACCTTTTTTAGCATGCGCCGCATCCACCGCGACACCGGCGTCGCGGTCAGATCGTCAAGTCGGTTTACTATCGGGCGCCTCGGCCTACGGCCGACCGGCCCCTCCGGGGGTTTCGTCGCTTCGAGCTACACTCTCCGCGACCGCTACGCGCCCCTCCGGCTCCTGGCGCAGCCCTAGTTTCCGGTATGGTTCGCCGGACGCGCCAAATTGCCGCTCTTGCTTTCCGTGTAGGTGTGGTATTCCCAGCTGCCCCAGATCGCGAACGCCGGATCCCCGGTGTACCGCGGATCGGTGTTGTGAACGATGGTGTAGTTGTAAGTACCATTGTCATCAAAACCGGTGCAGTTCACGTGGTTTTGAATCCAGCCGCTGTCCATGTACGGCGTGTTTTGGAACGTACCCCGGTAATTGTTGACGTACGTGCATTCGGTGAGGGTGCCCTGGTCCAACTCGTCGACCGAAGCCACGGTTCCCAAAATCCGTCCATCCCCCACATCGTAATAGTAATCACCAAAATCATCGTAGGCGTACAGAGAGTCGAAGTGGCCGTTCACCACCACGCCCACGTCAGGAATGCCATTTCCATCGCGATCGACGCGCGACCCGCTGTGCCCAGGGACGGTCGTCCCCGCGTGAGAGGAAGCAGGAATGCCCGACAGAACCAAAACAGACAATAGAATTGCATTTACCTGGACAGTGGTCGACTTCATCGGACCTCCGCGGGAAGGATAACCTTCCGCTCAAGTTACGTGTGTTCCGCCTTTGTCGATGCCGGTTTGTGTGCGTGAATACGCTCCTCAGGCCGGGCACATTGTTGCAATCGGATGCGGGCGCCAGGCCAACGTCGCGCTACCTTGCCCCCTGGAGGTTCGATGGTGTCTCGATGCGCGGTCATGGTCCTTTTTGCCGGATGTTCCACCGAACCCCCTCCATTGGACGTCAAGGTCGCCAGCATGGACGCCACCGGCGTCATCTTGGAAGTCACTACCGCCCCCGGAGCGACGCTGACCGCAGGCCGCGCTTCCGCGGTGGCGGACGCCCAAGGGCACGCGACGATCACCCTTCCTTATGAGTCGATCCCCGACCCGACATACACCAGCATCAATGTATACGCTGAAAGTGGGCGGGCACACGCCTATGCCGATGTGACTCTTCCAATGAGCCCCAAGGAGGCCATGTCTCGTCCGGCGGATGGCACACCATGGTTTCGCCTCAAATCGGTTCCCGGCCTGGGAACGGCCTTTTCGCTGCTGTACGAGGATCGCGAAACCTGGGCAGGCGAATTCGGAAAACCGCTGCCGATCACCATCGATTCCGGCAAAGGCAACGTCGTGACCATCGACGGGAAAGCGGTGGTGTTCGACGAGAGTGGGTACGGCCGAACCGAAGTGGACGTCAACATTTGGGCCTTTCCGGCGGTCACCAGTCGCGAACATGTCTTTTCGGTGCCAGTGCACGTCGAAAGTCCCGCCGGCGGAAGCAAGGATGCCGTCATCGACCTCTCGACCAATGGCCTAAAAGCGTCCGTTATAGCGCTTTTTTCTCCCGTCGCCACCGGGCAAGTGGTCAATCCTACCCCCGACGCTGGAGGCGCCAAGGGCGTGGGGGTGATCCTCAAGATCGACGATTCCCCCGATTTGAAGTTCTACGATGCGGACACCCTCGGCGACGTGGATGTCGTGGCGATCGCCACGAGGAGAAACACCCGCGAAGGCAAGGTGTGCGGGGGATATACCTCCACAGACGGAGGCTCCGGCGATTTCAAAGTCACGATCTGGTTGGATGACGCCGACGTCGAAGCCTTCGATGCGCGCACCGGGAAAAGCCTGGGGAAAAAAGAATTCCAGGCGACCCTGACCCGCGATTGCCCCATGTTTGCGACGACCGGGGAATCGTTTACCGAGAAACCCTCCCCCGATGCGATTGGAGCATGGGCAGGCACTCTTTGAGTTTCTTTGTCCTCGGACGGTTGGCTTGTCGGCCACCGTTCGTGGAGCGACGGGACCACCATCGGAGCCGACGTAGTTGACCAGCCGGCTTGGGTGGAAGCGATCACCGATCTCGCAGAATGGGCAGAAAGCAATGGGTGATCCGCCCCACCCGCCGTCCGATCAGTTCGGCAGCGAGATCCGCGTTTGACCGTCGGAAACCAACAGTAATGGTCGGTTCAACGTACCGATATCGAGATCCTCGAGCGGTTGTACAACCGCTCCAAGCGACGTCATCCGATAGGCGTAGCCCGCGCGTTGTTCGGTGGTAGAGGCAAACTCAAAGCGAAGATCACCGTCCACCATGCCATCGGAGTCGGTGACACCTTGGTATTCGAAGCCAATCGAAATCGGTTCCCACTGCGCAAACCAGTCCTCCCATATATTGGCGTCTGAAATGTCACAATCGCTATCGATAAGTTCGAGCGCCTGCACCGTTGGACCGACATAGGACTCATGATCGCCGGCGTTCCAGGTCTCGATCACCGCGTCGTACTCGGCATCGGCGTTGTGGACGGTCGCCGTCGTCGTGCACACATAGCCGGCGTCGGTCCAGAACCGAAACACCAGTCGGGACGCCCGCGAAGTCTCACCGCCATCTTCGGAATACTCCACCATCTGCGCCGAGGTGACGCCCGCGGAATCCACATCAGGAAGGTACGCCAGGTAAGCGTCGATCTCGACATATACGGCGTCCTCGGTGGCGATCAGACCGGAGGGAGCGGCGGGTGGGCCGTCGACTTCCGCAATCTGGAGGCTGTCGAGGGCGTTCACCTCCCCTTGCTCGGGTTGGTTCGTACATGCGACCGCAAGCAACGCAGAAAAACAGAACATCGAGCGCATAAACCCTCCATCACATAGGTGATTTGGTAGGCGGACAATAGCGCAGGGTGCAGAGCACCGTCGTTGCAGGGTGTTGCGATCCACAATTGGTAAACTGGTTGACTACCTGTAATGCCTGCAGGGACGGGTTAGGCGGACAACTGCTTCAGGATCCACATGACCACTCCCGGCCCGCGAACGCTCACCATGACCGCGCTAATGACCCCGGAGATGGTAAACTTTTCCGGAAAGATCCACGGCGGTTCACTGCTCAAACTGCTGGACGAGGTCGCCTACAGCTGCGCTGCCCGGTATTCGGGGTGCTATGTCGTGACCCTGTTGTTGGAGCAGGCGAAATTTCGCGCGCCGGTGCATGTCGGCGAACTCGTTACCTTTCTCGCGACGGTGAATTGGGTGGGGCGCACCTCGATGGAAGTGGGGATCCGCGTTTCCGCCGAAAACCACCGCACCCGCGTTTCCCGGCATGTGCTCTCCTGTTTCTTTGTGATGGTCGCCATGGACGACGACGGAAACACCCTGCCGGTGCCGAAATTCACACCCGAGGGCGAAGCCGAATTGCGCCGATGGCATGCCGCCGTTGAACGTAGGAAAAACGCATGAACCGCTACCTTTCGCCGAAAACCGAAACCGTCGCTCCCCTCGCCCTCGGGTGCATGAATTTCGGAAAACGAACGCCGAAACCGGAAGCCCTGCGGATCATCGATGCGGCGTTGGACGCGGGGATCGGACTGCTCGACACCGCGAATGCGTACGTGGACGGGGAGTCCGAACGGATCGTCGGTGAAGCGCTGCGCGGCCGTGACGTGCTTGTCGCCACCAAGGTGGGCTTTGGAAGGGTGAATGGCGCCCCTGAAGGGCTTCGGCCCGAGCGTATCCGCGCCGCCTGCGACGAGAGCCTGAAGCGCCTCGCCGTAAAGGTAATCGACCTTTACTATCTGCACGTGCCCGACCACAGCACTCCCCTGGAAGCTAGCTTGGAGGGGATCAAGTCCCTGTTGGACGCCGGAAAAATCCGTCATTGGGGGGTATCGAATTTCGCCAGCTGGCAGATCTTGGAAATGCGGCAGATCGCCGCCGCCAATGGCATGCCGATGCCGGCCGTTTCACAGCAGCTGTACAATGCGGTCGTGCGCCAGCTGGACATCGAATACTTCAAATACACCCGACGGTTTCCTATCCACACCACCGCCTACAACCCGTTGGCCGGGGGCGTGCTCGCCGGGATGCACAAGCCAGAGGCGCCCGCCCCTAAGGGTTCACGCTTCGATAAAAATACCCTGTACCAACGCCGTTATTGGCGTTCGGCGCTGTTTGCTGCGGTGGAGGCACTGCGCGAGGTCGCCGACGCTGAGAATACCGATTTGGTCGGATTGTCCTATGCCTTCGTGATGGGGAATCCCGGAATCGATTCGGTGTTGGTGGGGCCCGGATCCGAGGCGCACCTGAACGCTGCGCTAAAAGCAAGAGAAGTGGCGCTTTCCGAGGACGCCCAGCGCGCCATGCTTCAAATCTACCAGGACCTGGTCGGAACGGACGCGAGCTACGCTCGATGATTCGTGAGGTGTCGGAAGCGGAGGTGGAAAAGGCACTTTCCGATTGGAGACGGGAGGGATTCGCCAAGATCGAGGGGGTCGCCACCCCCGAGACGCTGGGGACCTTGCGCTCACGGATCGAAGCGTTGATCGCCGGAACTCACCCCGATCCGGGGTTGTTTTTTCAACCGGATGCGACCACCGGACGCTACGAGGACGTGGTGAACGAGGACGGCTGGCGCGGACCGGATGTTGCCTACCGCAAGATCGATCGGTTGCAACGGGATGAGTTGTTCCTGGGTTGGGTACGGAACCCCTTGTTCGCGCGCCTGTGCTCGGAAGTTTACCCCAACGGAACTTCTCTTTACCGAACCGTGCTGTTTTCGAAAGCGCCGAACTTGGGCACCCCCATTCCCTGGCATCAGGACGCCGGAAAGCTGTGGGGCCTCGACCGAAATCCCGAGCTTCAAGCTTGGACGGCGCTCGACGATGCGAGCGTCGAGGCCGGATGCCTGTGGGTGATTCCCCGGAGCCATCGGTGGGGGTTGGCGACGGAAATGGGCGGATTGGTTCCCGTCGCTGAAGTCGAAAAGCGTCAGGTAAACGAAGGGATCGCCGTTCCGGTTTCCGCGGGAGATGTGGTATTGGTGCACAGTCTGGTGTGGCACCGGTCGGGTTCGAACACGACGGACCGACCGCGAAGGGGGTTGACTGCCAGTTTTTTGGATGCGGACACCCAGTGCGTTCGGAAGAAGCGGGCGCCCAGGAATTTTCTGAGGGTGTTTCCTTAGTAGGAACCCGGTTTTTTGAGTGCGATCACACCTCGATCCACATTTCCCAGCGGCTGGGACACGCTGGGACACGGATCGGCGATCCTTTTTTCCGCCCCCCTCACTGTCCTAGTACACAATGTGAGGTGAGCATGTGTCGACAAAAGTGGATGACGTTCCTTGTGATTTCCTGTGCCCTGTCCGCAGGGTGCAGCCCAAAACCTCAAACTCCAGCGGAGGAAAACAGCGAGCGGGGCGAACGCGCGTCGGACGTGCATGAGCTGCAAGCGAACTGTACGAAGAAGGAGTTCAGCGGTGATGCCATCGCCGAAGAAACCACCTTCGACGCGCAAGGCGACGCGGTGAAGGTCCGTGCTTTCCTTGAGGGCTCCGAGGTGTACACCATCGACACCCAGTTCGACGCCAACCACATTCCGGTGACGCGTACCCTGGTCCGCGACGATGGGATCGAGAAAGCCTGGGAGTTCGATGCCAAAGGGCGGGAGACGCGCTTCGCGATGGGCGATTCCGACATCGAGATCACCCATGTCGACGACGGCGACAACTACCTGGAGACGTGGGTGGAGCAGGGAGGGGACAGCCCCATCCATGTCCTCACCAAAAAGGTGGTGTGGACGTCAGAAAATGTCCGTACAACCTACGATGACCGTTACGACGGGGATGAGCTAGTGCTAAGCTCGGAGCAGGTCATGGACGAACAAGGTCGTATGATTGAGGACATCAGCTATTGGTACGGCTCTATGTCGGATGAGCTGGATTCCAGCCGCATCGTCTACACGTTGGATAACCTTGGCCAGCCGCTCACGATGACCAGCGTTAACTCAGCCACTGAATACGTCTACGACGCAGATCAGAGGTTGAACGCAGTTAAGGTATCGGACGAGAACGGAGTTCTCGTGGCCCAAAACCGGGTGGTGTGGGACTGCGAATAGCCCAACCTGCGCGCCGAGAGTTTCGGCCCTCGGCGCGCATCGTCAAGTCGCTTTACTATTGGCGCGGGCGGCATCGCACGAATGGTAAAGCGCTTACCTTTCTGCTGCAGCGGTACGGATCCGGTTAATCCCGCAACGCGACCCGCCGGAGCCGGACGATGGAATGGCCCTACCTCTACATCGCCCCGCCGCTTTTTGTACTCTGGATCTACGAAATCGCCACCTACCGCGGCGGTGTGCGGGCCTACCCTTGGACCGATGTAGGCGTCACGATCGTGCTCGCCACCCTGCGCAACACCGTCTCTCGACTCGCCGGCGGTACCGCGCTTTATGTCCTTGGAAACCTGGTCTATCCGTACCGATGGTTCGATTGGGATTCGAACTCGTGGGCCACCTGGTTCGCGGTGTGGTTTGGGGTTGAGTTCGCCTACTACTGGTTCCATCGGATGAGCCACCAGATCCGTTGGTTGTGGGCGGAACATTCCGTGCACCACACCGCCACCCAACTGGTGCTGTGGCACTCCCTGCGGCTGGGCATCCTCGGGAATTACCACGGCGGAGTGCTGTTTTTCATGCCGTTGGTGTTGTTGGGGGTCGCCCCTGAACTCCTGGTGGAGGTGTTTATGGTAAACTTGGTTTACCAAACGTGGATCCACACCGACGCCCTGCCGCGATTGGGCCCGTTCGAATGGGTGTTCAACACGCCGGCCCACCATCGAGTACACCACGCCTCCAACCGGCGGTATTGGGGGTCGAACTTCGGCGGCACTCTGATCGTGTTCGACCGGTGTTTTGGAACTTTCCAAGCGGAATCCGATGAGGAGCCGGTGGTCTACGGCCCCCCAGATCCGCTTCCCGACCGAAACCCTTGGACGGTGCTCACCTTTGAATGGCGGCGGTTGTTTTCCGATCTGCTGGCGAATCCCCGGCACGCCCTCGGAACCCTTTTTCGAGCGCCGGGATGGCGGCCGGAGCCCTAGCTACTCGTCCGCGACCGCGTCGTAGCCGCCAAACAGCTTTGGTGAATTACCAGCCTTGGAGCGGATTTCCTGGTACGAAGCCTCAGCGATCTGAAAGCTCTGGGCAGCGATGTCGTACATCTCTTTGGCGCGTTGAATCGGCGCAAACACTCGAGTCGGGATTTCGTGGAGCGCGTCTGGCCGGCTGGCCATCGCCACCCGAATTTCCGTCCACGCCTGCCGCGCATCCTGTTCGGCCTTTTGGGCTTCCACCCATGCGCGTTGTCCACCGGCAAAGCTCTTTTCAGCTTGTTGGTATTCGTGCGCAAACCCGTCCAACGCCTCCGCCGCCGGCCGTCGGGAATAGGCGCCCCCCACCTGCACGCGGTGCGAGATCTGAGCCCGCGCGGCTTGCTCCTGTGCACGCGAACGGTTTGGACCCAGGCCTGCAAACGAGTTGGCCACCCCCTGGGCCACCGATCCGATCAGCCCCGAACGCGAATCCACGTCCGAAACCCCGGCGGCTCCCGCCACCGGGCTGATCGCCGCCGCGGGATCCGAAAAGCTCTGGTCCGCCCCCGGATCGGTGGGACGGCCCGCTTCCGCTTCCGCGGCGCGCGCTGGCTCCAACGCCTCCGTCGCCGCTTCCATGTCCCGGATCGCCGCTTCGGTACGGGCGATCTCCTGCGCACGCAACGCCGGTGGAAGCTCTGGGTAGTTGGAGGCGTCTTCGAGCTGCACCCGTTTGCGACGCAGGAATCCGAGGGTGGTGACCGCTTCGTTCACCGCTTTGTCCATCGTTGGCGCATCGGCTCCTTGGGCCGCTTGAACCTTCTGGCGGGCGGCATCGATCGCCGCCCAACCGGCCGCACCGTTCATGTACGGATCGCCTTGGAGCGCAACTTCCGTACGCTGGGTGCCACCCGCGGCGTCCCGAAGGTTTTGCAGGCCACCGGTCCCCGTTTCCGCGACAAAAGCCGCCAACGCCTGCCGAATCACCTCCGGATCCCTCACCCCGCGAAGCGCCGCTTTCAACTTCCGCACTTCACCAAAGTCATCGACCCCACCATGGGCATTGTGGAGATCGCCCTTCTGGACCGCCGCCACCAAAGCCTGCATTTGGGCTTCCGAAAAAGCGCTGGTCACATTCCATTTGCCGCTCGCTTTCACGTCTTGGCCGGGGTCGAACGTGGTGTTCGAAAGCCTGGCCAAAGTCCGCCCGATGTCGGTGCCGTCGCTGCCTTCCACCTCCGCGGTGATCGGGTAGGCTTTCGACTTCTGTCCTTGCGAATCGGTGTTTTGGAGTTGGGTAAGCGCGACCTTCTCGCTGTAGTTCCCCAACAACGGAGCCGCCGCGCCCAGAGTGTTTTCCCCCATCACCGACCGTTGGCGCGAGCCATCCGCATGAACGGCTTCGCCGTTGACCACCCGCGAACCCTGGTTGACCGCCAGCCCGGCGAGGCTCCCCTTCATACCGTTGCCCCGTTCGTCGCTCTGCGCCCGAGCGACCACGGTCACCCCCACCTCGGAGACCACTCCGGTGGCTTGGTAGAGGTCGTAGGCCGCCTTTCCGGCGGGCGTTCGCAAATCGAATTTCAATTTCTGCTGTTCGGTCTTCTTTTCGGCGCGAGAGAGACCCAAGGATCCACCGTGGCTTCCGAGGGTAGCCTCATCGCCCGTGCCCCGGCTGCGGTCGACCGTCACCATCAAGGCGCCATCGGTCCCCATTTCAAACGCGCGTTGCTCGGACACTTCGGTGGCGCCCTTCGCTCCGGCCTGGACCACGCTTCCGAGCGAGAGACCCGCTGCCTCGGTATCTCTGACGCTTTCCACAAATTTATCACCGGGTTTCATCGCGGCGGCCTCGCGTCCGGTCGGGCCGCCTTCGGCGATCGTTCGCCCCCCTTTCCGCCACGCTTCGGCCTCGGCCAAAGTAGTAAAGTGCTTTACTTCTACGGAGCCGCGGGTGTGGTCGCTCTCGGCGGTGAGCCCCAGCCCCACTCCCGCCCCCTTTCCCGCCTGACGCTCCAGCGTCACCTGAAAACCGGCGGGGGTTCGCACCGGCGGCGACACCAAATACTTGGCGTTGCCCCTCACCGTAAGGCTCGCCTTCCCCCGCGTCAGCGTTCCTTGCGCATTGGCATTCTGGATCCCGTTGGCCCCGACGTCCAACCCTGCGCGCACTTGAGCGCCTTTGACCGTATTTCCCTCGGCATCCTTGATCGTCCGCCCAACGCCGCCGTTGATCTGCCCTTCCAACAGGTTGGCGTTCACCTGAGCACTTTTCACCTTGGTTCCATCACCTTCGGCGACCGTTCGGGTGCCATCCCCGCCCACCACAAAGCCCTCGCCCGCGCCGGCCAGGGTGACCCGGCTGCGCTCCTCGGAGACCAACGTGCCTTCGCCTTCGCCTTTCTCGTCCCACGTCCCGCGGTCCACCCGCTGCGAATCACCAAAAGCGAGCGAAAACTCCCCTCCTTGATAGCTCACCTCTTGGCTCGCCTTCCGAACCTCCTTGAGGTCCCCTTGGAGTGACATCTGGGCTTGCTCCTGGCTCAGCGACCCGCCCCCCGCGGTCAACCGCAGGTCGGAACCGTCCACATTGCCCACCGCCGCCGCCTCGCCAGTGACCGGGTTCACGTCGGGGCGCAGCAGGAATCCAGGGTCTTCCTCGACCTGAGGTACCTCAGCTTTCACCGCTTCGTTGCTGACTTCCGGCGGACGCGCCGGCGCCTGCTCACCACCCGCCGCAACCGCGTTGACCGCTGCCGTGGCTGCTGGAACCTGCCGTACCTGCCCCATCCTGACTCCCTCTACACCGTACCTTCAAGCGTTCCATAGGGGAACATCACAGGGTGCGGTGTCTATCGAACCGCTTGCGGTGCGGTCTGATGGAGTGTGCCGGAAGAATCGGCCCCCCTCTACGGGGGGCGCCCCCTTGGGACGCGCTGGGACGCCCGTGGCGCCCCATGCGTCGGAAATCCCTTCCAGAAAATCACTTCCCAAGAATCGGAAGATCCGCTCCGAACGCACCCAAGTCCACCGCTAGGTCGGTCCGCTCCTCCACCTCGCCCGTTACAAACGGCACCAGTTGCCAGTCGAGATCGTAGTATCCGAGCGTCGGAAACAGCTCTTCCCCGCGGCCCAATGCAGGCGAAGTGGGCGAAAGCGAAAAGTCCCACTGAGCCTTATCGGTGAATCCCGGATCCGTACCCAGGATCAGGTTCTCCTCCCCTTGCACCGTCCCGCCGATCGGGGCGTTGCTGTACACATACCCCTGCTGCATCCAATTCGTACGGAACACGATGTTTCCCAGTGGAACTTTCCCTTGATTGGTCGTCATCAATTGAAGGGTCGTGGGCGTCGCACCAGGGGTGGAACTGGTACGGTGGATGATGTTGTTGGTCAGCACCACCGTTTCGAAATTGCTGGACAGGTGGAACAAATTGATCCGATAAGACTGCAATTGGTCCATTCGAATGTAGACCGTATTGTTATAGAAATGCAACGTGCCATTTCGGTAGCTCCAGCACGCCGCCAAGTCTGTGCAATCGTCGAAAGAATCGCCCCCATAGTGGATCATGCTGCCGGATACGTTCGGCGGGGTGTTCACGAATACATTGCCGTACACATGCGTTTCATGCATGTCGGGCTCGTTGATCATCACCCCGTAGGATTCCTGCGGATCCACCAGATCGAGGGTGCGGGCCGCGGATTCGATCCAGTTATTGCGAATGACCAGTCCCGCGGAGCGATCTTTGAGGTTGGCGCCTTTGGCCCCGGGGCGGGTCTGGCCCAGATAGTTGTTTTCGAACACAATCCCCGAAGCTTCGGTATAGATGTTGTGAACGAGATAACTCGTCACCGAGCCATTTCCGTAGATCTGATTTCCTTGCACGAGAATGTCCCGGGAGATCTCGTGCTCATTGCCTTTGGACGTCACAAACAGCCCATTGCCGTTGTCGGTGAGCACATTGCCGCGGACGACCACATTCTCCGCGCCGTAGATGTACAGCCCGGTCGCCGAAGTGGACCAGGTGTCCAAGGCCCCAGTATTGTCGTAGAACGGCTGGCTCGGTAGCGCTTTCGTCAAGGTCAACCCTTGAATAACGATGTTGCCGATCTTGGTTGCCGGGGTGTTGCCCCACCGGTTTTTGTCGACCACGGTGATCAACCCAAACCCTTGAAACGGTTTCCAGCTTGGATAGGGGGCGCCCAGTCGATTTCTGGCGTTTACACCCGTCAGAACGGGGCGTTCTCCGTTCTGCCCAGCGACCCCGCACACCACAATCGGCTGCTCGGCGGATCCACGCGTCGAAATCAGTATTTTCTCTGCATAGGGGGTCGGCCGCCCGTGGATGCGCACCGTGTCCCCTGCACCCAAGGTTTCCCAAGGAACATCGTTCACATTCGGATAGGTGAGATTGTCCCCCACCTCCAGCAGGCGCCCGATGCGGTTCGAGCCGTGTTCGCACGGGGGAAACGGAGGCGCCGAAAACAACGCCGTCGCTAAGGGTTGGGTTCCACCGCCCGTTCCCGTGGTTCCGTTCAACGCCACCGTCGCCGGAACGCTGATGAATCCGGTCGCCGTCGGCGTCAGCGTAGTGCTTTTCGTGGTTTTGAAGTAGACTTTCACTTTACCTGTGTTGGCTGGAATCGACGCAGAGGTCGTCGTTTCTGTGCAATTTGCATCCTTGAAATAGGAGGCGCCGCTCAACGTCACCGTGAGCGGTACCGGCAGGTATTTCCAATATCCGTACACGGTTTCCGGCGACAAGCTCGCCTGCGTGCAGGTCGCCGAGTTCACCGACGCCGAGGACTTTAGAACCACATGGGTGGCCCACGTCGAATACACATCGGTGTTTGCAGAGATCAAGTTGGGGTTCGATGCGGTCATTCGAAAAACGCCTGCCGTCGTTGTTCTTACGTAGACGGTCGATTGCCATTGATTGGCGAGGATCTTGACCGAGGCCGTTGCAGTCTTACAACTACTGTCTGCATACATTTTCAAATCTGCAGGCGCAGTCAGACTCACGGTCACATCGACGGGAACCTGTTTCCCGTAACCATAGACCGTCTCCGTTTGCACTGTTATAGGCATGCAAACACTGGCCGGAATCGGCCCGGACTTGATCGCCAGATGGGTTGCATACCCCACCGCAGCATCCGCTTCCGTAGGGAGGAAGCCACAAAGTCCAAGCCCCAGAACTGACCAGGCAACACGCATTTTACCTCCGATTCTGTACGAAACTAAAGCGAACGACGGCATCCGCCGGTTGCAGATCGATTCACCGAGGCAGGAAACCCCGCACCGCCACCGCTGAACGATGCAGCCGGACGGTGCATCCGCTAGCCCGAGCATTCCCGGTTTCATACGCTAACGAATGGCCGGAACCGCACGCTGCATCTCCTGTTTTCGGGTTGAACGCCGCCAAGACGGAGACGTGATCGACGTTCCCATGCCCGGCGGCGCCCGCCTGCCGTCGATCCCGAAGGAGCTCGCCGCGTGGCGCACGCTTCGGAGGGTCAAAGCCGGCGAGCTCGGCCCCCCCGTCGCCGCCTGTTCGGCGTGCGGACAGCCGATGTTCTGCACCGAAGGGGAGCTTCCTCCGATCGAACGCTGGGAATTCCCGTTGCCTGAGGGGTCCGTATTTGTTGGCGCCGACGGCTGCTCCATCGAGGCGGACGACGATGAAGTCGATCGCAAGGTGGAAGAGCACTATCGCCCGGTGCAAGCGGAGACCGAAGCGGCAGGCGCCGTCGGGTTTGCGCTCGTCCTGTTAGCGATGAGTGCGATGTTGGCCACGTGTTTGGGGGCCTTCGAATGCCCAAGCATGGCGACCGCGGCGGTGATCTCCGGCGTCGCTGTCGGCGGCCGAAAGTACCGCAACACTACCAAGTCGGAATAGCCGCTGCTTCCCCGTTTCGCGCCGATCGCGCACGAATTGGCGCACTCTGCAGGATCGTTGACGCGCTCCGTCTTGGGAGGGGCGGCGAGAGAAGGTACCGTCCTCTCGTTATCGGGCGTTGCGCTTTCGCATTCGCCCAAACGATGGGGATCTTATGCAGAACGCGATGCGCAGGTTCACCGACCTTAGAACCCTATTTACGGTTGTCGCTGGTTTGGAAATCGCCTATGCCGCCATCGCGATGGTTCCCCCGTCGTGGATCACCCCCCTGACCGGCTGGGTTCTCAACGCCGACGGCCAATGGGTCACCAAACTCCTCGGGATGGCGCTCGCCTCGCAAGCCTGGGTGGCCTGGATGTTTCGCGATCGTCCCCATTTGGGCATCGCCAAAATGCTCGCGGTCTACCAGATCGGCAGCGCCACCGTGGATTGGGTGCTGTGGATATCCCTCGCGGACGAAGGCATTTTTTCCACAACGCAAGCGCAGGTGGGAACGGCCCTCGCCGTGCTGAGCCACTACGTCATCGGCCTGCTGCTCCTCGCTGGGGTTCGAGCATCAACAAAGGCGGTGGGCGCATGAACCCCAAAACCGTGCTCATGATCAACGTCGCCGTCCTTCTCTCCTTTGGCCTACCCCTTCTGCTCGTCCCGGAATGGATGCTGCCGATTTTCGGCGTCAACGCTGAGCCGTCCGGTATACTGTTCGCTCGGGATTTGGGAGTGACCTTCTTGGCGTTCTCCGTGCTCAGCTGGTTTGGACGCCACGCCGAAGGGGTGGGTCTTCGAGCGATCTTCTATGCAAACCTGTTTCTGCAGAGCGTCGAGGCGGCCATGAATTTTGCCTTCGTCGCGATCGGCTCGGCACCCACCGGCATCGTTCCAGGCGAATTGGTTCGCGTGGTCCTGGTTGTTCTCCTTCTTCTAGGGTTGCGAGGGGTAAAATGAGCAGAGCGGTTCGACCCTGCAAAGTGCCGATCGGACTGAACATCGCGCTCCGTAAGCTCGGAATCGAACCCTCCGCCGTTTCCGAGCGGGTCGGCGTGCCCCTGGAATTGTCGGGCGAACGCCTTCCGATGGAGCAATACTTCGCGGCCTGGCGGGCGATCCGCGATCTCAGCGGCGACCCACAGGTCGGAATCCGGCTTGCACAGGTGGCCGATTTGGCTCCCACCGAGCCGCTGATCCTGGCGTTGATCAGCTGCCGCTGCGTGCGCGAAGCATTCTCCGTTCTTTCGACCTACAAACGCATGCTGGGCCCCGAATCCGTGTACGCGGAAAGCGACCAGGACCAGCTCGTTTTGTATTGGGGGTGGCCCGACGGAGCTCCGCGTCCTCCACAAGTTTTGGTGGACGTGGAATTCGCGTTTGTCACCGAAATGTGCCGCCGCGCCACCGGGCATGCGGACCTTTCTCCCCTCGAAGTGCACCTCCAAACGACAGAACTTGAGTCACCCGCCGGACATTCAGCCTTCTTTCGCGGCCAACTGCACCTCGGCGCCACCATCAATCGGCTCGTGTACCGCCGGAGCGACGGTGAAAAGCTGTTCGCAACACACAATGTGGCGATGTTAGAGGCATTGATCCCGTACCTGAAAGCGAACACCCCCGAAGACGAAGATCCACTGATCGGCCAAGTAAGAAAGTTGCTTGTCCACCGGATTCGCGGACAGCGCCCCACCATCGAATCGATCGGCAAAGAACTAGCGATGAGCGCTCGTTCGCTGCAACGCGCCCTTCAAGATCGGCGCACCGCATTTCGCGATCTGCTGGCCGAAGTGCGAAATCAGCAAGCGCGGGAACACCTGAAAACGAAATCGCTGTCCGTGGATGAGATCGCGTTTCTCATCGGATTCGACGATTCCAATTCTTTCTCTCGCGCTTTCCGCGCCTGGAATGGCCTGACACCGGGCGAGTTTCGCAACCAGGCCGCCTAAGCCGCACAAAAAGCCTGCGACTTTTTCCGGAGGCCTCCATCTGGAGGTTGCGGGGATTTTCCCACTCGCGATTTAGGAGAAATCATGGGTTGGTTTGACAAGGTAAAAACGGCATTTGGCGGCCATGGCGTAAAAGTCGAGGCGGTCTCTGTGGAGAGGCAGCCCGTGGATGGCGACATCGTGTTCCCGCTCACCGACTCGGTGATCAAAGGCCAATTCAAAATAACCTTTTCCTCGTCGCAGGAGGTGCTTTCGCACGTCACCGAATTCGTGCTGCAGCGCCGCCATCCCGATGGCCGGGACGAACCCATCGTTCTCGGCGTCGATCGCCACGATGCAGCCCATCCAGTGTACGGCGCCCAGGTGGCCCCGCCGTACACGGCGAGGCCCGGACAAGTCGTCGAAAGCGGTTTCTGCATCACCGACGTCGATATCCCAAACACACTGATGAAGCTCGGCTATCTCACGCCCGGCCTTGCGCTCGCGGACGACGATCTGTCGTTCTACGTGCGGGTCACCGCCGATGTCAAAGGTACGATCCTGGATGCAGACGTCAAAGTGCCGATCGAAATCGCCGCCTGAAGGACGCGGTCATGTAAGGGGTACTCCCCCTCGTGTAAGGAGTGCCTCGACTCCTTTTCGGGTATCTCCAACGCGTGGCGTTCATCGTACTTTTTCCGATGCACGTCCACTCTGCTTTGGAGGTCGTCATGTCGTTTACTAAATGTGCATTTGCTGCAACCTTGTCCGCTGTCTCCCTCTGCAATCCCAACACCGGCGGGGACAGCCCCAATTCGGATCCCGAGTGCGCTGGCCTCTCACAGGTCACCAATCCCAACACCCTGGCGGACGTGAGCGACGCTTTGTATGACTCTTTGGAAGGCCAAGGCATGTCGTACATCGAAGTCGGAGCGGTGTACTCGGACGGCGACCACTACTTTTTCGTAGGAGGTTCCTGCTATCTGGACGACTACTGCGAGTCTGGCACGAGCGGGTGGTGGAGTGCCGACTACTACTACTACACGGAAGCCTTGTTGGACGCCGCTCCTCTTCGGGTGGTGGACCTAGAACGCAGCCCCTCCAGCGAATGGAGCGCCTCCTGGGAGGCGACCGAGTACGAGAGAATCGCGAACGCCCAAGAGTGTTTCTAGCCGTTTGGGCCTCCGGGCGTACGACCGTGGTACCCTGGTGCGGAGGTGTGTATGCAACGGCTGCTCTGGATCGGACTTCCCCTCGCCCTCGCCTGCGGTGGCCTCACCACCTCGCAGGCGACACCCCCGGTCCCTTCCGACGCTCCGGAGGCTGCTCCGCAAGCGGACCTCCAAGCGCCACAAGCCCCCGAAACACCGACCACTTGGGTCGACCAAGCCGTAGAAGAAGCGCTCGCAAACGAGATCATGCCCGGCACCAGCGGCGACGAGGACGACGGAACCCGCGCCGCAGCGCTGCGCAAGTTCTTTGAGGCCCACCCCGAATACCAGGATCCCGCCCGTCGGGAGCCGCTTTGGGCGCACGCCTGCGGCCTCGGGACCGAGGGGGCTCACGACTACCTCACAAATCCTCCGCCCAAGAAGGAAGAGGTGGTGGAAGTGACCGACGAAGATTGGAAGGTGTTTGTCGCCCACTCCGGCGCAGCTTGCACCAGCGACGACTGGTCTTGGTATACCCACGAAGTTTCCGAAGCCGCCGCCGCTCGGGGTGCCGTATTGGGCCACGGAGACATGGATACCAACATGGTGATCGTCAAACGCAACGGTGTGGAAGTCGCGCGGGCGCCGCTGACCGGGTTTGGCTGGTTGGCCCTCCGCGCCGGAAAGCCCCCCCTCGACATCGACTATGATCCCAGCAATGTGGAAAAGATGGACGAGGTTTTCGGGCCGGTGCTCGATCCTGCCGCAGGCAAAGCTCCTCCCTCCCCCTAGGCGGGTGAGGGAGTACGACGCAAAGCACCTATGGCGAAGGCCCGAGCCCGGAGTTCTCAAATACGAAACCTATCTTTCAGACGGTGCTCGCTGGCGATTAGTCTTCAGAGCCACATAATATACAACTCTGCAGAAAAAACACTTGCCCCGCTTTTCGCCATGCGGTAAGGTGCCTCCATGACGTACCGCTTCGCCATCCCCCGGCCCCCCACTCCAAGCCCATGCGGCTTGTCGGGGGTTTTCCCTGCCCAAAGGTGGGGAGTCTAGCGGTTCGGTTCGCCGATACGTAGACGCAAGACCCCTCTGGCACCGCCGAGGGGTTTTCTTTTTGGCCGACCGCCATTTCTTCGGAACCCACTTCTTCGCTCATTGTCGACGCTCCCCGCACCAGGAATACCGATGCTCCTCCCACAACAGCCCCCCACCCCGCCAGGCGGTCCACCGGAATAGCGTTTCTACAACGTGGATTCTCGGACCCCTGGCGCTCGACAAACGCCGGGGGTTTTTGTTTGTCTGAGGGGCAATCGCCCACAGTCGAAACGACTTGCATATGTAAACTAACGCTGGAGAACCTTTCCTAGAACTTCCTACGGATGTAGCTCAGTTAGCAGAGCGCCGCGTTCGGAACGCGGAGGTCGCCGGGGCAGGACCGGCCATCCGTACCTTTTTACGGGCGTAGCGCAGCGGTAGCGTACCGGTTTTGGAAACCGGTGGTCGCCGGTTCAAATCCGGCCGCCCGTACCATTTGTGCATCGAGGGTGAGTCGTCCGGGGATCGCACCCGGCACCCTCTACGCATATTGCCATGCAATCGAATGCATTTGGCATAATATACGCATACTATTCCCGACAGTCTCCCATTCCGCCCTAGCCCTCGTAACCAAGCCGCATACGCCGATATCCGACAGAGGGCGCGCCAGTAGACGAACCCCGTGCCGCACAACTACGGACAGCTTGGGTACGCGGTCAGCAACGTGGCGGTATTCGAGTAGTCAAGCGGCTGACGGAGCCTCGCATTGCGAGGCGCCTTTGGTAAAGTTACTTTACTACTGAGGCCCGATCGGGTCCCAACTCAGAAAACACGGCGTACATATCCGCCACTCCCGAACGATCTCCTCACCCACACCCCCCGGGTCATCGCGGTGCTCCGGGCGGTCTTTGTTGAGGCGCGGAATTTCGGTATTCACGCTCTTTCGATAGGGATAACGGCGCCGACGAGTTTCAACGACCACTTGATGAGAAGACTGGCGAGGGCCGACGGAGCAGCCACAGCTCTGACATTTGTACACACAACGGCCGGATGGAAGAACCGCACCCCGGCGGCCGAACCGAAGGCGGAAGTGCCCGTGGAATCGGGCCAACGCGAGTTCGGTGCGATCGGACCCAGCGCGCAAGCGGGGAGAGGAGTCCGATGGGATCCCTTTAACTAAGCACTCCCCACCGCCGCAACTCATGGTAGGATTTTCGGCAGGGGGATTCATGCGAGCACGCGCGCTCTTAATCGTTTTGCCGGTGATTCTCATGGGGGCCAACGACCCAGACGGCTGCGCAAGCGGCAACGGCATGCGCTATGAATGCGAATGTTGGACCGGGAACAGCGCGGGATTTGTCGTCGGCGAACCCTCCCCCTGCGCGGATGACGATGAGGACGCGCTGTCTCAGGCGGTCGAGGAATGCAGCAACGAAGTCGGCGAAAGCTGCGATTGCGACTGCAGCACCGGCGGAAAGTCCTGCGACGATGAATAGCGGCCTCTAAGGGAGACCTCTTGCGGATTGTCTGCATCAGCGACACCCACTCCAAACACAGCCAACTGAAGATCCCCGATGGCGATCTGCTGTTGCACGCTGGCGATGCCACCGGGCGCGGCGGACGCGAAGAGATCGGCGCGTTCAACGCCTGGTTGGGCTCCCTCCCGCATCGTCACAAGGTGATCATTTCGGGCAACCACGATTTTGGGTTTGAGCGAAACCCCGAAGCACGGTCGTGGATCACCCACGCCGTGTACCTCCAGGACGAGGAGGTCACGATCGAAGGCCTCCGCATTTACGGCAGCCCGTGGCAGCCGTGGTTCTTTAACTGGGCGTTCAACCTAAAACGTGGGCCGGAGCTGGCAGCGGTCTGGGCGAAAGTTCCCGCCGGGATCGACGTATTGCTCACGCACTCCCCTCCATTGGGGGTGCTCGATCGGTTGGATACGGGCGAACCCGTCGGGTGCGAAGAGTTGACCAAGGCATTGACGCGGATCCGCCCAAAACTCCACGTGTTTGGTCATATTCACGAGGCGTACGGCATGGTCGAACGGGACGGCATTGTGTACGTAAACGCCAGCAGCTGCAATCTCAAGTACCGACCAGTGAATCCGCCGGTGGTGGTGGATCTCTAAGCAAATCGTCAACCACTTGACCAATGCTCAATCCGACGGAACTTCAAACGGATAGCGGGTTTCCGTCAAGGGCCATGCAAACCAAGCGGAAGCGGTTTCCTCCCACGCCGCAAACATCAGCGCTTGCTCCCAAGTGGCTCCTGCCGCCAATTGGGCGTTCACCGCTTGTTGCGAGGCGGCGGTAAGCAGCCTCCCCTTCGGCTGACGTGCGATGACCTCGCCGGAAAGCCACGTGCAAAACTGAAACAACTCCCGTCGACCCCGCCCCTGCACGCTCCAGTCAAACCACGGTGCCGCGCGCACTTTTGGACGAAGCGACTCCACCAAATGCTCGTGGCCCGACCACGAATCGTAGATTTCGAACTGCAAATCCGGCCACCGCGGAGCGATCACCTGCGGCCAACACGTGGTGCTCTTGTCGTCGGCGAGCTCGGGAGGGCCAAAAATATCCACCAAACTAGAATAGCTTGCACGGAGGTAGGCATAGTTGTCGTGAACCAACATCGGGTTTCCTCACAGCGCGCTTTTTGCCCTCAGGACGTCCGCGACGAATCCCCGCCATTCTTCGCGCCTCTCGGCACTCACCGCAAGCCCAAACCCTCCCTTGGCGGTCTTCACCACCAGCATCGGCTCCCCACCGGCATCCGCCAGGGTCAACGCCTCCAACGCGGTGATCAACACGCGTTTCGACTCGGCGCTTCCGCTCACGCCGAACACCTCCAGCACCATTCCGTCGAAAGATGCTGCTTTTTTGCCGTCGATGACGCGGATCATGGCGCGCCCACCGCGGCTTCGATGGCCGCTTTAACGGCATCGCGATCCGGTGAACACGAGCGTTGGGGCAGCAGATCGGCGAGGGTCGCCGCGCTTTTCTCGGACGGGAGCTCGCATGTTACCGGCGTCCGTGCGACCACCGCCTGTTCCGGGACGGCCACCAGCGTCAGTTCGCTGGTGCCCCGGATGCCCAGCACGCCGCACTCATAGGTTACCGAGGGCGTTTCCTCTAGCGTGGTCTTGAGCAGGGCGATCACCCCCACCTCGCCCGGACCCGCCGCCAGCCCGGACGTCGAAACCCATCCGCCATCCTGCTGAAGCTGGACCTCGTCGCTTTCTAAAGTCACAAGGAGCACTTTGCGGCCCTGAACCTTCACCGGCGTGGGGGCCACCTCGTTTCCGACCAGGGCCAAAGTGCCGTCCACAAGAGCCAAGTAGGCCTGGGTGTCCTTGGCGCCGACATTGGAGCCCACCGGTGGCACGGCGTCGACCACGCGCGCGCCAAATTTGAGCAACCCCTCGCGGTCCGCGTCACAATGCTCTTCCTTCGGACCGATTCGTGCACCGGTATTTATGTCGACCGTCTGATAGCTTTGATAAGGGGCATTGCAATGGTAGCTTTTCGTGGCGACCACTTTCCCTTCCGGGTGGGCATAGGCCACCATGGTGACCGTCCCTCCGAACCCCTTCACGCCGCCTTCGTAGGTCGCCGACGGCGTCGGATCGGAAACCGCCTTGCTCGCGACAAAGACGCCCACTTCTGCGCCGGTTTTTGCCTCGTAGGGCTGAAACTCCACGCCGTAGGGACGCCACCGATCGACCAGCAACTTCCGACCATAGACCGCCGCGGGTTCGATTTCAGGAGCACCCGCCTCCTGGCGCTTGTATTGGCGAACGATCTCGCCGAATTGCTCGTCCCACTCCCGATCGAGGCGTTCCGTCTCGGTTTCGCACGCGAACAGCATCCAAATCCACATCGGAACTCCCGTCGGTCCTCTTGAATGACACGATCACCCCCAGTTCGTCAACCGGTTGACGATTCACTGCAGATTTTGCGGGAGTCCGTCCGCGATCTCGTAGTAATCTCCCTTGTCCGCCACAAAGATGTGAATCCGAAGCTGGGTATCGGTCGGTTTGTCGAAGGCACCCATGGCGATCCCGATCCAATCGTGCCGCAGCGGATCCCAAAACAGCTGCGACCCACACGTGGAACAAAAGCCGCGACGTGCCTTTTCAGAGGATTGGTACCAGGTCACGTGTTCCGCGCCATGAATGGTCACCGCCGATCGAGGCACATCCGTGGAAACGAAGAAATGGCTCGACTGCTTGCGGCACCGGGTGCAATGGCACGCATCCGGTGGCGGAAGTTCCCCCTCGACTTCAAACCGAACCGCGCCGCAAAGACAGGATCCTCGTTTCATCGCTCCCCCGAGCGCCGGATAACCCACTAGGCGCGTTCGATCGGACACTCGAGGTAGGCGTTGTCGTTGCAGATCACCCCGTACCACACCTCCCCGCTGGGCATCAGGGCCACAACGCCGATTTGACCTGACGTTCCCACCCTGGTGACTTCGATGTCGATCGCATTGACAGCGTGGTAGTTGTAGCCGGAGCTCGCCTGGAGCCAACCGACGTTCATGTTGAGGTTGCCCAGGGGCAAGTTGACCCAAAAGGTGTCGTCATCGTTGATCGCCACCGCAAACTCTGAACTCCCGCCGCCGCCCGCCGCAACCTCGCTCGCACCCCACATGTCGCCCAAGTAGCTGAATGCGAGCGTACCGCCGCCGGTCGGAACGCCGCGGTAGTCGCGTCGATCGGTGTTGTGCGCCAAAACCTCACTTCGACCCAATCCTTTCACGTCGTCCGCCGCTGGAGCCGTTGCGACATCCACCCACGGGAGGTTCCGGAAGGTCACAGCACTCGAACTGGTCTGCTGCTGCACCAGGATGTGACGTCGGGAATCCAGAGCCACCAACCGCCGCATGCCGCTCGCATTGGTGCCACAGGAGATGTGCACCACCCCGTTCGCCGCCTCGTCCGTCACGATGGACACGGAGCTCGTGGTCGCCAGGCTAGCGGTCGTCCTCACCAGATTGGTTTTTGCCCCGGCGGGTACGGTCGCGTACACGATCCCATCGTTGCAAACTGCCACATCGGTTGCCCCGGGGATCTGCACCGACTGTGTCCAGGCGATCCGCCATTGGGGGCCCGCTTCGGCGGTGGAGGTGAAGAATCCAGCTACGGCAAAGGCGGTGGCGAGAAACATGAGAACTCCAAAAATAAAGATTGCGAAAGGGGTTTCGAATCGACAGCGCCGCGTTCGGCGTAAGGATCTTTACCTGTGAACGGTGCCGACTCTGTTCACAGGGGTTCACAAAACCAACCACGTAAGTAACGACGGTAAACGGCTGGCCGTCGGGCCATTAAAGAGACGCGATGACCACAACACCGCTGCTGCTACTGCCCGGCCTCGACGCGACCGGTGCCCTGTACGCGTCCCTTTCGCGGGAACTCCCTTCCGGGCCTAAACCCCACACGCGCCAGCGGGCGGCAGGGGCCGAAGGCGCCCGCTGGAGGCGGGCCGAAGCGAAAGCGAAGCCCGAAAGCACGCGGTCGCGCGAAGCGCGAGGCGCCCAGATGGTAAAGTGATTGACGAATCACCGGGCCACGACGTCCGCAAGTGGACGGCCGAACCGGCAGTTACCCAGCCCATCGCACGGCCACCATCCAGCACAGGGTGGCGATCGCCATGGCCACTGCGAGCCCCAGCTCCATGCGGGATGCCGGAGCGGGGGGGGGGCGCTGTGATCCGTTTGCGAAGCTGTTCGGAGCGCTCGTGGGTGAGATCCAGGGGCCCCAGCGGCGTTTGGTCAGGCATCGAGCCTCCTGAGGTACTGTCGCACGATCTCACGGGCGCGGTGCTGTTGCT
>SXGT01250009.1_pt1 | contig 45601 bp, 36 predicted proteins | sample 3176221 | NCBI WGS metagenome assembly SXGT01 (sample SAMN11356862, study PRJNA531348) | freshwater metagenome | isolation source: freshwater sample F1-120 | place: China: Fuxian Lake, Yuxi | collected 2017-12-25 | reverse complement strand
GGTTGTCGCGGACGGTCTCGACGCCGTTGACGAACACGTGGCGCACGCCTTGCGCGTCGGCCGTGAGCCGGGCCGAGCCTCCGGGGAGATCCTCGACGAGGGTTGCGTGATCGGCGCCGACGGTGTCGGGATCGAGCACGCACACATCGGCGTGCCAGCCGACTTCGATTCGTCCGCGTTCGCGTAGCCCGAAGAGTCGAGCGGGTTCGTCGGTCAACATCTGCACGGCGCGCTCGACCGGCACGAGCTTTCGCCCGTTGATGCAGTCACCGATAAACCGAGTCGTGTACGGCGCACCGCACATGCGGTCGAGGTGTGCACCCGCGTCGGACCCGCCGATCATCGAACGATCGTCGGCCCACAGTTCGGCGCGCAGCGTCCAACTCTCCGTGTTGCCGTCGGATGGGATCGGCCACAGGATCGTGCGGAGGTCGTCGGCGATGACGATGTCGAGGAGCGTGTCGAACGCGTCCCGGCCACGTTCCTTCGCAATGTCGCCGACACGGCGCCCCTTGAGGCCGTCGTTCTCGGGCGCGTAGACGTCGCCCAGGACGTAGTTGTGCCAGTCGCCGAGCCGACGGAACACGCCCGCCTCGGGTGATTTGGCGCGAGCGTCGAGTTCGGCACGCACCCCAGGGTCGCCGAGCCGCGCTTGGCGTTCGTCGCGCGGCAGGCTCATCACGTCGGACCATCCCGGGATCATGAACAGCGCGCAGTACGTCCCGAAGCTCATGTTCATCGGCACCTGTACCGGCATCGTCAACGCCACGACCCGGCCGCCGATCTCGCGTGCACGTGACGACGCCGCGAGTTGACGCGGGATGCGGTCGGGCGCGGACGAGTCGACCGTGAGCACGTTCCAGTTCAGCGGACGCTGGCCCGCGGCAGACATGCGCGCGAGGAGATCGATCTCGTCGTCGCTGAACATGTCGAGGCACCCGTCGACGATCGCTTCGAGCGTGGTGCCTTCGTGGTCGCGGACCGCGCCGCACAGCGCCAAGACCTCGTCGTGTGTTGCCCAGCGCGAGGGGACAGGTTGGCCGTCGCCGTCGTTGTGCGTCTTGCTCAACGTGGTCGAGAAACCGAGGCCACCGGCCTCGATCGACTCCCGCAACAGCGCGACCATCGCGTCGATCTGCTCGGGTGTTGCCTCGCTGCCGACGGAGTCGGGGCCCATGACGTATCGGCGGATCGCGCAGTGGCCGACCAAGAACCCGACGTTGACGCCGACCTTGCCGTCGAGGCGATCGAGGTACTCGCCGAACGTCTCCCAATTCCACGGCACGCCGTTTTCGAGCGCGGGGAGAGGCATGCCCTCGACCTTCGCCATCATCTGTTGGAAGTACGCGGCGTCGACCGCCTTGACCGGTGCGAGCGTGAAACCGCAGTTGCCCCCGATCACCGACGTCACACCGTGCACGTTCGACGGCGAAGCGCCCGGATCCCAGAACAGTTGCGCGTCGGAGTGCGTGTGCGGGTCGACGAAGCCCGGAGTGATGAGTAGACCGGTGGCGTCGACCACGGTCTGCGCCGGTTCATCGATCTCGCCAACGGCGGCGATGCGACCGTCGCGGATAGCAATATCGGCTATGCGGCCGGGACGTCCGGTCCCGTCGATCACGGTGCCACCTCGCAACAAGACATCGAGCATCGAAACGACCTTTCGGGGCGAGATTTGCGCAAATCTGACGGGGCGTCAGATTGTAGATCCCCTGTTCAGGCGGGCGCCTGCCGTGCCGACGCTTCCTGTATGGCTGAGGAGGAACTCGACCAGACTGCGCCCGAACCCGAACCCATCGGTGAACCGGTCGCGCCCGATGCATCGGTCGCGGCCGACGAGTCGGATGCGCCCGAGGATACGGCCGCGCCGTCGCCACTCACGCAGGTAATCGCGAAGGTGGGCCCGGTCGTCAACAGCGTCCAGGGCTCGCTGGCCAACCCCGACACCCGCCGCTTTCTGGCCGGCGCGCTCGTTGGCGCGTTGGTCTTGTTTGCGGGCGGCACCGTGTTCGACTCTGGCGATCAATCGGGCAACGCCGAGGTGCAGGTCGAGGCGCTGCGCGCAGATCTGGCCGAACTGCGAGCCGATCTCGCCGAACTCGGCGCGGCAGGTGGAGGCGCGAACACCGATGGTGGCGACCACGACGCGCCGACCGACGATCATGCGACCGACGAGACGCAGCCCCACGATGACGACACCGAGTCGCACGATGACGACACCGAGTCGCACGATGACGACACCGAGTCGCACGATGACGACACCGAGTCGCACGATGACGACGCGGGGTCGCATGGCGATGACCCGGAGTCGCAGGCGGACGGGCCGCCGCATTGGACCTACGCCGAGGCCGACGACTGGGCGAGGCTCGCCGACGAGTACATCGAGTGCGCCGAAGGAACCGAGCAGAGCCCGATCGACCTCTCGAGCGAATGGGACAAGGTCGACAGCACGACCGAACTCGATTACGACGCAGTGCCGGTGACCGTTGTCGACAACGGCCACACGATTCAGGTGAACGCCAAGGGCGCGGGTTCGGTCAGCCAACAGCGACACGAGTACGACCTCGAGCAGTTCCACTTTCACGCGCCGAGCGAGCACACGATCGACGGTAAGCACCACGCGGCTGAAGTGCATCTCGTGCATGTCGACGCCGACGGCAAGCTCGCGGTTGTCGGCATCATGATCGACGAAGGTGCCGCGCTCGAAGGTTTCGATCCGATCCTCGATGCGATCGGCGCGCCGACGGTCGAGGCCGATGCCGGGAACTTCGATCCGTCGATGCTGCTGCCCAAGACGCCGGACTTCTTCCACTACCGCGGTTCGCTGACCACGCCGCCGTGCACCGAAGGGGTCGCGTGGCGGGTGATGGCCGAACCGATCACGATGAGCGCGGCGCAACTCGACGAGTTGCAGTCGCACTTTGTCGAGGAGAACAACCGGCCCGTGCAGCCACGCAACGGGCGCGACGCGCACATCGACGTCGTGTAGTCGTCGCTCGTCGAGTGCTTAGCCGCTCGACGTCAACACGCTCAACGCGGCGCGTTGGATGCGTGTCACGGCATCAGTGGCGGTGCACCGTCGTCGTAATGCCTCGTTGATCGACACCCAACCTGCGTCTTCGAGTTGCGGAAAGCGCGGGTGCGCCGGGTAGGTGATCATCGATTCGGCGATGGTCTGTTTCGTGATCTCCAAGCGCTGTCGGTCGGTGTCACTGGAGGGTTCGATGGCCGCGAACGCCTCCACGTGCGCACACACGGTTCCGCCGGTGGCGTCGAGTGCGTGCGCCGAGCGTGCGTTCAGCGCCGCGACGAGTTCGGCGGCCGCATCGACATCGCCGCATGTGGTCGGAATGGCCCAAGCATGACATCCGGCGTAGCTCACTCGGCGTTGCGCACCGGCCGGGTAGGGGTGCGGTTCGAGGACGTCGGCGATGTCGCTGGCGCGGATCGGCCCCCAACCGCCTGGCCACACTCCGGCCGCGTCGATCCGCCCGTCGAGGAGTGCGGTGTCGACCTGGTCGTAGTGCCAGTCGGGGAGGTCGCCGGGTGCGCCGTCGGCGAGTCGAACGAGTTGCTCGATTGCGGCGACGGCCTCGTCGGATTCGAAGCACGGACTGCCGTCGTCGTCGAAGATTCGGCCTCCAGCACCGACGACGAGCTCGTAAAACGTGCCGAACAGGCCCGATTCGCGGCCGGGAAACCCGAACCGTACGCCCAGTTCGACGACGTCGGTCCAGGTATCGGGTGCGTGCGGGTGGCGGTCGGCGCGCAGCCAAAGAATGCGGACGTCGATGAGGCGCGGCGCGCAGAGCAACGTCGAGTCGAATCTGCAGAGGTCGACCGCGAGCGGCGCGAGGGCACCGACGTCGACAAGGTCGTCGAGCGGGCGTAACCACTGCGCCTGCGACGGTGCGTACTTCGAGTGGGTTGCCAAGACGTCGATGCGGTCGCCCGCAGCCAGGCGTGCCGCGACCTCGCGGTTGAGCGTCGGGTGATCGGCATGCACCACGATCTCGATGTCACGATCGTCGAACAGTCGATAGAGGTGGTCGTACATCGGCCCACCCACCAGTGCAACTCGCAAGGTCACGTTCGCGTTCCTCTCGCCGCCGATCCAGTCAGTGTCGCGCCCCGGCTCGGATCGATGCGACCCTGGCGGGTCGACCGAACAGCATGTGACCGACCGTTCGCTCCTCGACCTCGATCTCGACCTCGATCCGCTGCTGCTGCTGGCCGCGGTCGACACCTGCGGACTGCAACCGAGGCACTCGCCGCGTAACGTCCGAACCCGTGGCTGCGATCGAACGCTTGGTGAGTCGGCTCGGCCTCGGATGCGCGCCGCTCGGCAACCTGTTCGAGTCGGTCTCCGACGTCGACGCGATCGCAACGGTCGACGCGGCCTGGGAGCGTGGCGTCCGGTGCTTCGACACGGCGCCGCTCTACGGGCATGGTGAATCCGAGCGCCGGCTCGGCGCGGCGCTGCGCGGTCGGCCGCGGGACGAATACGAGCTGTGTACGAAAGTCGGTCGGGTGCTCGTCCCAGTGGACGACCACGCACCGACGATCTTCCACGATCTGCCGCCCGTCGACCCGGCCTTCGACTTCTCGCGCGACGGCGTGCTGCGGGCGTTCGAGTCGAGTCTCGAACGACTCGGTGTGGATCGCATCGACATCGTGCACGTTCACGATCCCGACGAACACGAAGCCGAGGCTCTCGCCGCTGCGTTCCCCACGCTCATCGAATTGCGCGAGCAACACGTCGTCGGGCGGGTCGGCGCGGGCATGAACCAATGTGCGATGTTGACGCGGTTCGTCGACCGGGTCGACCTCGATTGCGTCCTCGTGGCGGGCCGCTATTCGTTGCTGGATCGGACTGCCGCCGACGAGCTGTTCCCGGCCTGCGCCGCGAACGGCGTCGAGGTCTACCTGGGTGGCGTGTTCAACAGTGGCCTGCTGGCGCGACCGGAGTCGGGCGCCACCTACGACTACGAAGTCGCTCCGGAAGACCTCGTCGCCCGGGCGCGCGCGCTGGCCGCGACGTGCGCGTCCTACAACGTCGAGCTTCCACACGCGGCGATCCAGTTCGCGCTCGCCCATCCCGCAGTGACCCGAGTGCTCGTCGGCGCGCGCGAACCGCACGAAATCGCGTCAGCGGTGGAGTGGTCCGAGCAGTCACTCCCGGCCGAGCTCGTGGCGCAGCTCGTGTGACGCGTGGATCACGACTCCGTGACCAGCCGCGCGAGCTCGATCGGACGCTCGATGCCGCGCAGTTCGTGCAGGCCGACCGACTCGAATGTCGCGTCCCCGCCCATGGCAACTTGGACCACCGCGTCGGACGCAAGAATGTCGCCCGCGCCGGCCCGGTGCATGATGCGCGCGGCGACGTGCACGCCGAGCCCCGCGATGTCGTCGCCGCGGATCTCGACTTCGGCGACGTGCACGCCGATGCGCACGTCGAGACCGATCGAACCGATTGCCGCACGGAGCTCGGCCGCACCTCGCAGGGCGCGTGAGGCGTTCTCGAACACGGCGAGCACGCCGTCACCGGTGGACTTGAGGAGGTGCCCACCGTTGCGTTCGAGGGCCTTGCGCACGAGGCCGTCGTGCAGGTCGAGAATCTGACGCCAACGGACATCACCGACCTCCGACAGCGTCTCGGTCGAGCCCACGAGATCGGTGAAGACCAATGCTCGCAACGGGCGATCGGTGGCGAGTGCGACCGCCCGCCCCGTGAGGTACTCGGCAATCACTGCGATCAGCCCGTCGACGTCACCACAGTTCGGGCTCAGATCCGGCCCCGGAACCTCACGGAACTCGCCGGTCGGAATCGCGGCTGCGAGGGCGCGGGATGCATCGAGCGGGAGCAACATCTGCTGGGAGCGATGGAGTACAAGCGTCGGTGCGCGGATTGCGCCGAGCAACGACTCGATGTCTTCGGTCTCGCCCAACACCGCGCGCCAGAAGCTTGCGGCGGCATGCGGCCCCGCTCCGAGGCGGCCACCCCGTTCGAACCATTCCTGATAGCTGCGATCATCGGCGCGGCTGGGGTCGGTTGCCGAACGCATCGCGCTCGCGACCTGCGCATCCCGGTCGACCGCGGCCGCCAGCGCCACGCGCAGCATGTCGCGTTCGGCGCGGCCGATGTCGCCCAGCGCGACGCCAGCGTGCATTGCCACGACACCGTCGACTCGGTCTGGATGGCGCGCAGCCGCAGTGAGCGCGACCCGTCCGCCGCTCGCGTAACCGACGACGGCTGCCCGCTCGACACCAACCGCGTCGAGGACGCACATGACGTCGTCCGCCCAGGCGGCGAAGACGTCGCCGTCCCAGTCGATTGGGTCGGACGCTCCGATGCCGCGCCGCTCGACGATCACGACTCGACCGATCGCCGCGAGACCTTGCACGAAGCGCGCGTACGGAGGGTCGTCGTCGATGACTTCGATCGGGTACAGCAACCCGGGGACGTACACGACGGTGCGGCTCGCGGTCGTCGGCGCGTCGCCGACGACGCGAAACGCAACTTGCGCGCCGTCCGGGTTGCGGGCGTAGTCGAGCACGCCCTGTCAGCTCACCGTGCGCCGTCGTGGGGGCCGTCCATCCCGAACTTCGGGAACGGTCCGATGAACGCGTGTTCGTGCAGCCCATACCCGACGATGCCATTCGTCGCACCGTCGACCGATTGGGTGAAACGCGCCACCTGGTCGACGATCGTGAAGTGCCCGAACGGTTCGATGTCGGCCATCTTGAACTCGCGACCTTGCACCGCGAGCGGGCCTTGGTACATGCCGTGGCGCCAGTCGTCCTCGATCCCGTAACCGGTGCCGATCGCGATGTATGCGGGGAGCAACGGCTCGACGTCGACCTCGAGATTGCCTTCGGGCGCGTCGGGGAACGTGATCGTCGAGTGCGTGACCATCCGCGTTCCCGGCTTCAACGTGTGGTCGTACTCGGGCCGACCGAGGTGCTCGACCCCGCGGCCCGGGTCGCTCCAGATGCGGACCGCCTCTTCGAGGACGCGTTCGCCGTCGGCCTCTTCGTTGAGCATGTACAGAATGGAGTGGTCGTCGAACTGCATCGGGTCGTAGTTCCACATGCCCGTCATCTGACCTTCGCCTTGGCGGATGCCAGGGTGTTCGGGTTCGCCGTGCGGTCGTACGCCCCAGCTGCGGTCGCGGGTGCCGCCGAAGCGGTCAGGCGTCGCGGTGATCGTTTCGCCGGCGACTTCGATCGAGCCCGACCAGCTGCCGGTTTGTGCAAAGCGCATCGTGTCGAACATGACGCGCCCGTACTTGCGGACGAACTGGCGCGGTTCCTCATACGCGGGAATCGTCCCCTCCCAGACGAGGTCGGCCGCGATTTGGAGTTCGCTGCCGTCGGTTGCTGCACCCCCGGGTGCCGACGGGTCGCAGATGAACCGCACCTTGTGCAACGGCTCAATGACTTCGACTCGGATCGGGCCGATGGTCGTGTTCATCCGATCGTCGAGCACCTTCGAGCTTCGCACGACGCGCTGGAAGTCGCCGCGACGGACGCAACAGAACGCGTCCATCACACCGAGGTTCGGGTAGACGCCGAGCCCCATCACCATGAACAACTCGTCGCTGCTGCCGTGCAAGTTGAAGTAGTAGCGGTCGTAGAAGTTGCGGTCGCTCGGGCCGGCGTGGCGAATCGTCTCGGCGACCTGGTGCACGGGGAAGTCGTCCCATGACGACAATGTGGACTGGTAGCGCTCCATCGGCGCACCGTAGGGCGCGACGGGCCGCTCGTGCATGTTCGGGTCCGACCTTGTTAGGTTGCGCGCGTCATGGTGAGCGGGTTGATTCAGGTCGGCGAGGGGCGTGCGGGCGACGGGGACGACGTCGTTCGGGTGAACACCGTGCTCGGTCGCCGCGACGGACCGATTGCGGCCGCATGGGCCACCGCGCTGGCCACCCCCCGCGACGGGTTCGTGGCGATTCCTGCGATCGTGCAGCCTGGGCTCCCGGTGCAGCCACCGACGCTGCTGGTCAACCAACTCGCGATCGACAGTCCCGCGCAAGATCGACTCGTCTGGGGTCCGGCGCAGGCCGGGGTCGCCGGGGGAGTGGCCGACGCAGTGGCCGACGGCGTGATCCCCGCGCACGAGAGCAACGAACTCATGTTGATCGCCTCGGTTTGGATCGACCCCGCCGCGCTCGATGACGAAGCGGTGTACCTGAACGTTCGAGCCGCGACGCGCATGGCGTTGGAGTTCGGCGAGCAGGGACTCCCGCACATCGAACCGATCCTCGCGGCGCGCAGTACCCCCTGGAACCCCCACTTCGAAATGCTCCGGGGTTAGCGCCGCCAGTCTTGGCTTCGCGCCGATGTCAGAGCTTGGCGCGTTCGACCAGGGTGTGCAGGTGCGGGCTCGCGATGGGCTTCGGTTCGCTGATGACCTTGGCGGTTCCATCCGGGCCCGCGTGCACCGACGCCCCGATCGTGCCGCACCAACCGCACCGGCACCACGTGAGGTCGACGGTCGCGTGCGGTCCGGTGTTCTTCTGCGGAACGCCGGTGAGCGCGAACGCAATCGTCTGGGTGTTGCCGTCGTCGACGGCTTTGCGCAGTGCCTCGGTGTGTTCGGCGGCGACGACCACGCTGCCGACGTTGAGGTCGATCTGCTGCGAGCATCCGCTGCAGACGTCGAGCGCGAGGTGCATCGCGGCGACAGTGAGGCCGCCGACGATGCAGACGAAGGCCACCGCGATCACTCCCGGAGTGTCGGCGATACCGATTGCGAACAGCACTGCGCCGATCGCGGCAAACATGACTCCCGGGAGCACGCGAGACCATGCGGGGCTGCGCCGGATCGCCGGATCGGGATCGGCGGGTCGCGGTGTCGCGTTCCCCCAGGTGGTCTTGGTCAGCCCATGACTCATTCCCAAGTTTTCGGCTCGAGGTCGGCCTGGGTGAATGCCGAATTCTCGGTCCGGCGCATCCCGACGGGACCGGCTCACCCCACAAGGATTGTGTGGGTACAACGCCATGCGTGGCAGGATCGGACCATGGCAGGCAATAACCCCGTCGGGCCGCTCGTCCCCGCCGACGAGCTCTTCCACCACCAGGTTGCCGAGACCTTCGCAACGGTCGGTACCACCGACCGCGACTTCACCGAGAAGGTGTGCGCGATGGCTGTCGCGATCGATGGGAGCCTCCAGCTCGGATTCGGTCTCGGTAAGTATCCGAACCGCAACGTGATGGATGCCTACGCGGGCGTGTCGCGCGGCAAGGAACAGATCACGGTGCGAGCAAGCCGCGAGCTGTGGCCCGAGACCGATCGCACCGTGATTGGCCCGATCAGCTACGAGGTGATCGAACCGCTGCGAGCGGTCCGGTTCGGACTCGCTCCAAACGCCACCCAACCGATCGCGTTCGAGTGGACGTTCGAGAGCATCGTGCCGTGTCACATGGAGGACCGGACGCACATGCGCAACCCGTTGGGTTCGCACGTGAGTGCCGAGTTGATTCGCTACCACCAAACCGGCATTGCCTCGTCGGGTTGGGTCGAGATCGACGGCGAACGCACCGAGTTCGGCGGCAGCGACGTGTCGTGGGTGAGTACTCGCGATCACAGTTGGGGTGTTCGCTACGGGGTCGGCGCCGAACCGACCGACTTACAGCCGAACCCGTACCTCGACCACGTCGACTTCTCGATGATCTGGAGTCCGATCAGCTGCGTGCGGCCCGACGGGTCGCGTTACGGGCTGTTCTTGCATCCACAGTACGCGTATTTCGGCGGCAACATCGTGCGCAAGACGATCATCGGCGGCGTCGAACATCCCGACGGTCGCTTCGAACCGTTCGTCGACATCGAACTCGATTTCGACTACGACCCGCGCACGCGTCGCCTGCTCGGCGGCGTCGCGCACTGCACGATGACCGACGGAACCGACCGGCCGCTGACGTTCCACGTGCCGACCGACACCGGATTCCACTTGGGAGCCGGGCTGTACTTCGGATTTCGTGGGCACCACCACGGCCAGTGGCTCGGGTCACTGCACGAAGACGGCGAACGCATCGTCGACTGCACGGCCGACGGGATCTTCGAGGAGCTGCACCAACTCCGAGACACCTTTGTCGTGGTCGACGACCCGATCGGCGGCGGCACCGGCTACGGCAACTGTCAGCCGATGATCACGGGCGAGCATCCCCGCTACGGGCTCACCCGAGCAACGTCGTTCGTCTGAGGACCGGAAGGCTCAATCGCGGGCCGCATCGTGCCGATCAGATACCGATGGTGTACCTGACCGCGCTCGTGGCATTGGCGGTCGTGCTGTCGGCGCAGGTGTACGTCCGGCAGTAGCGCTGAGCGCTCAGGCGCACTCGCCGCCCTGGCTGATGCCGACGACGACGCTCCCGTCACTGGCCGCGACCTCGAGACGTCGCACCGACGCAGGGGAGATGAACGCCACCATCGCGGCATCGGTACACGCAGCCAACGCGTAGGTCGGAGTGTCGACCTCGGCCGGCGGCAACGTCGTTGCAATCGTTGCTGTTCCTGTCGCCGGGTCGATCAGGACCTCGACGATGCTGGGCGTGTAGGTCGCCCCCGAGTGCACACCGGCGAGATGGTCTTCGATTGTGGCGATCGCGGCTTGTGCGTCGCCCGTCCACGGTTCGGCCGGCGTCGTGGTGGAGGTTGCGACCGGCACGGTGGTTGGCGGCAACGTCGCGTTGGGATCGGGGAACTCGTTGTCGATCGCGTCGATCAAGCTTTCGTCCGGCGGTGTGTTCTGGTTCTCACCGCCGCATGCGGCGAGCCCGAGGCACAGCGCGACGATCGGTGCGATTCGAGTCCGGGTCACGAGCGAAACGGTAGTCGCGCAAGCGGATACCAGTCTCGTCGCGTTCGGCGCTCGGACGAGCCTCCGAGGCTCAGCGTGCCGATCTGCGGTGGACGACTCGGCGAGCGGTCGTGAAGTCGGCGAGTGCGTCTGGGAGCGGAGTGACGCCGATGCCAGGACCGAGTGGGACGGTGAGCGTGCCGTCGTCCAGCACGAACGGCTCGGTGAGATCGCGCTCGAAGTAACGGCGCGACGCCGACGTGTCGCCGGGCAGCGTGAAGCCTGGGAGCGCAGCCAGCGCGACGTTCGCGGCGCGGCCGAGTCCGGTCTCGAGCATTCCACCGCACCAGACGGGTACGCCACGCGCGACACAGACGTCGTGCACTCGGCGAGCCTCGAGGTAACCGCCCACTCGACCGGCCTTGATGTTGACGATCGAACATGCACCCAGTTCGATCGCGTCGGCGGCGCCGCGGGCCGAGGTGATCGACTCGTCGAGACAGATCGGCGTACGGATTTCGCGCGCAAGGCGGGCGTGCCCCACGATGTCATCCGGCGCGAGGGGTTGTTCGATGAGGAGCAGTCCGAACGGGTCGAGCGCCGCGAGCGTTGGGCCATCGGCACGCGTGTACGCGGCGTTCGCATCGACTTGGAGCGCGACGTCGGCACCGAAGTGTTCACGCACCGCTCGCACGGGCGCAACATCATGGTCGGGTTCGATCTTCAGCTTGATGCGTCGATACCCGGCATCGAGGTACTCGGCCACGAGTTCGAGCAACGCGCCGGTGTCGTCCTGGATCCCAATCGACACGCCACAGTCGACACGGGTGCGTTCGGCGCCGAAATACGCCGCCAATGACATCGACTGGGCCCGCAACTGGGCGTCGAGGAGCGCCATTTCGAGCGCACCCTTGGCCATCGGATGACCTTCGACGTCGGCCAGGCGCGAGCCAACGGCTTCGACGTCGGCAAGCGGTTCGTCGACGACTCTGGGGATGAGAAAGCGTTCGATGACTTCGGCCGCTCCGTCGACCCACTCGCTCGAATACAGCGGTGCGCGATCGGCAACGCACTCTCCCCAGCCTTCGGCCGCGCTCGTCACGACGTGGACCAACAGCGCATCACGCACGGTGTCGGTCCCGAAACTCGTGCGGAACGGGCGAACGAGCGGAATCTCGACGCGCACCAGCTCGATGAGCTCGATCACGCCAGCGGGCTCGTTGCTCATGAACGCTCCAAGGTGTAGTTGCCGTCTCGATCGATGCCGCGCACAACGAATCCGGCCGCGTACGCGTCGAGGAACGCGGCGCGGGTTGCTCGCCGCCATTCCAGCGCGGCTACAGGGTCGCTGCGTCGTAGACCGATGACATCGAGCGGCGTCGCAACGTTCAGCACGTCAGCGTCGATCGGTCGGTGCGAGCGCACACCCGTGGCGTCGACGACCATCGCGCCGTGCCGGGTCGAGTTGACCGAGTCGACCACGACGTCCCAGCGAACGAACACGCGATCGGTCTCGTCGCACGCATTGAGATCGTCGCCCGCGGTGCCGTAGAACTGCTCGCGATATCCCACGATGTTTGCGCCGAGTTTCGCGAGGTTGAACCACGCGTTGCGGCGAACGAGCGGGTCGAACGTCCAGGTCACTGCGGCGAGCTCACGTGATCGCGCCCACGTTCGTTGATGCCGTTTCATCACGGCGCCGATGCCGCGGTGCTCGAAGCCTCGGCGCACTCCGGTGACGTGCGAATGCAGCATCCACTCGTGCTCCGTCCGAGCGAGCAGCCCGAGCGAACCACCAAGGAGGGTGCCGTCGACGTCGTACGCGCCAACGACGTACCCGCCCCCGTGCGCCACGGCCGTGAAAAGGTGCGGTTCGATTGGGATCGTGCCGTCGTCGTGCCAGATCGATCCGAGCAGCGTGGCGACCGCGGCGTGATCGGCCGGATCGTCGAGGTTCCGGACTTCGACGGGTGACACGCGGCGAGGGTATGCGAACATGCGGTATGGACGAGATCTCGATCGAACGTGATGGCCCCGTCGTGCGGGTCACGTTGAACCGCCCCGACAAGCTCAACGCCCAGACCCCAGCGATGTGGTTGCACCTCGCGGAGGAGGGCGCACGGTTGTGCGACGACACCACCATCCGCGCCGTGGTCGTTGCCGGGACCGGTCGGAGCTTCTCGGCCGGAATCGACATCACGAACTTCACGGCGAACGCGGGCGGCGACGACAACCGCGACGGTGGGTCGATCGTCGGCGCCGACCCCGTCGCCGGCGTGCGGGCGCTGCAGGCCGGATTCGAGTGGCTGGAGCAGGCGCCGTTTCTGACCATCGCTCGTGTCCAAGGACACGCGTTCGGCGCGGGGATGCAGTTGGCGCTGGCGTGTGACGTGCGAGTGTGCGCCGACGACGTGCAGATGGGATTGCTCGAGCTGAACTGGGGCCTGATGCCCGACCTCGGCGGCACGGTGTGGCTCCCTCGTCTCATCGGACCGACGGCTGCGCTCGAACACATGCTGCGCGGCGACAAGTGGCGCGCCGACGACCTGTTGCGGCTCGGCATCGCGAATCAGGTTGTCGCACGCGACGACCTCGACTCGGCAATCGACGAGTATTTGCAGCTCGCGTGTTCGCGCCCGCCGTTGGCGATCCGAGGCGCGAAGCGCGCGATCCGCGAAGGCTGGGGCCGTTCGACCGAGGAAGGGATGGAGGCCGCGGCGCGGGCGCAACTCGATTGCCTGCGCAGTCGCGACTTCGGTGAGGCGGCGGCCGCGTTCATGGAGGGCAGGACGCCGAACTTCTCGGGGTCCTGAACGATGACGCCGAGCCGCGACGACTACGAGGCCGCGGGCCTGCTGGAGCGGATCGCAACGTCGGTCGAGGATCGCCTCGCGCTCCTCGACTGGCTGGGCGAACGGGGCTTTTCGCTCGAGGAATTGGCGACGGCACATGCGTCGGGACTGATGCAGACGTTGGTCAGCGACCGGATCATTTCGAGCGGTCGGGTGCTCACGATCGACGAGGCCGTCGCGGAGTCGGGTGTCGAACTCGAGGTGTTCCGCAGCGTGCTTCGTGCGTCAGGGTTTCGACCCGACGCCACCGTGCTGTCCAGTGACTCGCTCGACTTGATTCGCGAGTTCGTGAACGCGCGGGCGCTGTTCAGCGACGCCGCGGTCCTCCACTTCGTGCGGGTCATGGGGTCGTCGTTGTCGCGCATCGCCGAGGCCGCGAACTCGTTGTTCCTGCTCGACATCGAAACGCCGATCAAGACGGACCAACCGAGCGAACTCGAGTTGGCCCGACAGGGCGAGCTGGCAACGGCGTCGCTCGATGCAGTCAGTCGCGCCATTGGCGCCTTGTTCCGTCTACACACGCGCGAGGCCATCGAACGATCGCGAGTGGCGCGTCGGCACGCGACCGAGTTGGACCTCGTCCCGATGGCGGTTGGTTTCGTCGACCTCGTAGGTTTCACACCGCTGACGGCTGCGTCGAGCGCGCGTGAGCTCCTCGACCTCGTCGTGGGCTTCGAGAGCCAGGCGTACGACATCGTCAACGACCACGGTGGCCGGCTCGTGAAGTTGATCGGCGACGAGGTGATGTTCACGACCATCGATGCGATTGACGCGTGCGCGATCGCGGTCGAGATGTTCGCGGCGCTTGGCGAGAGCACCGCGGTGACGCCGCGTGCGGGGATCGCCTACGGCAACATGTTGGCCCACGGGGGCGACTACTACGGGCCGGTCGTGAACCTCGCGTCACGCGTCGCCGACATCGCGGTGCCGTGGGAGATCCTCGTCACCGACGAGGTCGCGACCCGCGTCGCCGGAACCCACCCGACCGACTCCGCCGGCCGCCGCCTCCTCAAAGGTTTCGCCCACCCGGTGCCCCTGTTCGAGGTGCGTCGATAGGGTCCGAAAGACGGGTCCTATCGACGCACCTGACGTTCGGCGGCGAGTGCGCTGCGGCGGACTTTGCCGGCGTCGTCGCGCAGCGGTTGGTCGACCCGCTCGAAGCTGCGGGGAATCTTGTATCGCACCAACCGCTCCGCCAAGAACACGCGCAATTCGTCATCATCGACCCGACGATCGACGTGGATCAACGCGTGCGGACGCTTCCCGAGATCGTCGTCGTCCAGACCGATGACAACGGCACTCTGCACGCTCGGATGCTCTTCGAGTGCCGCTTCGACCTCCGCCGGATACACATTCGATCCGCCGACGAGCAACATGTCGGCACTGCGGTCCGACAAGTAGAGATAGCCGTCGGTATCGAGTCGACCCATGTCACCAAGGCTTTCCCAGCCGTCCGGCAACGTCTTGGCCTCTGCGCCGACGTACTCGTAGGTCCGCTTGCCATCGGCGTTGCGCAGATAGATCTCGCCGACCTCGCCGGTCGCAACCTCGTCGCCGTCGGGTCCCACGATCTTCAGGGTCCCGGGCGCCGCGCGTCCGACCGACCCGCGATGCGCCAGCCACTCGCTGCCCGTGATGATCGTGGCGGTCTGCGCCTCGGTACCCGCGTACAACTCGAAGATCTTCTCCGCGCCGAGCCATTCGATCCACGCGTGTTTCAACCACGGCGGACAGGGCGCCGCGAGGTGCCAGACCACGAGGAGCGATGACACGTCGTAGGAGGACCGCGTCTCCTCGGGCAACCGCCAGATGCGATGCATCATCGTCGGCACGATGTACATGACATCGCAACGGTGCCGTTCGATGAGCGCAAGGGTCGTCGCCGCGTCGAAACGCCCGCCCAACACGAGGTGGCTCCCGGCGAGCAGCGCCGTCGTCGACCAGACGAACGGACCGTTGTGATAGAGCGGTCCCGGCATCATCATTGCCCCGTTCCGCCGCACCAACAACGACGGGTTGGCGTCGGGGTCGAGCTCGCCCGCGTCGCCTGCACGGATCAGTTTCGGCCGCCCGGTCGACCCGCCGGACGTCATGGCCTTCCACGGTCGGCTGATCGCGTCGGGGAGCGAACCGTCGGAACACTCCGGCCCGGGCTCCCAGCCCCGCGGAAGACACGGACGCTCGCCATGGCTGCCGGGCTCGGCGCCGACGACGATGCGACTCTCGGCGAGTTCGACGATCGCACGGACTTCGCGGGCCGGCGCCATGAACGACACCGGCTGCGGTACGGCGCCGATCTTCCAGCAGGCCACCGTTGCGGCGACGAACTCGATCGAGTTGGGCAGCGTGATCGTGACGTGGTCGCCCTCGGTGACGCCCAGTTCGGCGAAGGCACGCGCCGTTCGATTCGCGAGGCGATCGAGTTCGCGACGCGAGATCGATCGGAACTCGTCGGTGACCGCCGGACGGTCGGGATCGGCGTCGGCCAGTCGCGTGAGCTGCGCGGCGTAGGAGATGAGAGCCATGCTCGGCAGTCTCGCGCCTGCGATCGTGATCCGACGCCGCCCGCGTGCGGGCAGGGGTGCGATCAGGCGTTAGCGCGCGTGCGTTTGGGTCGGCCACCGTTGCCGTTGGTCTTGCCCTTGGCGTTGGTCTTGCCCTTGGCGTTGGTCTTGCCCTTGGCGTTGGTCTTGCCCTTGGCGTTGGCCGTGCCGCTGGCGTTCTTGTCGCCGACGTGGTTGCCGTCGCGTTTGGGTTCGCGGTCGTTCGGCGTGTTCGCGTTCCGGGCGGTCGGCTGGTGGGGTGACTGCGGCTTGTCGGATGCGCGTCCGTCGGGCCGGCAGTGATGCTGCGGCCGCACGCCGCGACCGAACGCGGCGTCCACGCCACTTGGTGCCGATGCCAAGTCGCTCGGGCAGGGCCTGCACTTGTGACGTTGCTTCCACGGCGCGATCGGCTCACCCGTCGTCGGATCGATCGTCTGGCACAGAGGCTTGCATTCGTCGCCGGTGCAATCGTTCGGGTCGTCGGGATCGTCGTCCTTCGACGGTGGTGTTGTCGGTTTCGGCTTGTCGTCCGTGTCGACGGGACGATCGTTCGACGTGCCCGGCGTGCCGGAGTCGGTCGGAGTGCGCGGCGTCGGTTCTGCGTCGGAGTCCGAATCGCTGCCGCCGGCCGCGGGAACCGTCTCGACCGCGACCGGTGTGGTGCGCCGGGGCGGAATGCTGAACGGCGGTTCCGGTGCCTCGCTGTCGGTCGTCGTGGCTTCGCCAATCGAGGGCCGCACGGGTTGGTCGATTTCGATGCCCACAACGTGTGCGGCGTTGGTGACGGCGCGCTGAACCGGAGACGGCAGCACGCCCGCGGCTGCGAGTCCTCCCGATACCGTGATCGCTGCAACCCCGATCGCGCCGCCGCGAACCACGGCTCGGCGAACGCGTCCGCGCTCACGCGCTGCGGCGAGGTCGACGACGTTGGAGTCGTCGTGTGATGTCGCGATCGTTTCCGCTGAGTCCTCGTTGCGTCGGATGCCGTGTTCCAACAACGCGGCCAGCGACGCATTGACTCGAATCGGACGGTCGACGGCCGCCCGCCACGACTCGAAGAACTCGGCGACCTCGAACCCGGCGGCATCGTCGTCGGGCGCTGCCTGCGGAAGCGTCGTCACCGCAGCCAGGCGGACGGTCTCAGGCGCTTCGGCCGGCTCGGCCACCACAGCGACTTCGGGAGTGGCGGCGAGGTCTCTCGCGTCGGTGCGCCGGCGGCCACGGCCGCGACGGTGCGAACGCGCGCCCGATCGGCGCTCGGGGAGCAGGGTCTCGGATTCGAATGGTTCAGGGCTCTGCGGCATCGGACTTCCGTGTACGTCGTCAGGAAGATGAACGTCATCCGTGTTCATCGCGGTACTCCCTCGCGCTCGAGCGCTCGGGCCAACGCGGAGATTCCCCTCCGATGGAGGGCTTTCACCGCCTCGTAACCACGCCCGGTGATCGCCGCGACCTGGTCGAAACTCAGGTCTGCGATCACGCGCAGCGCGATGACTTCTCGTTGTTCGGGCGACAACAACGCGAGCAACTCGCCAACCCGGTCGTCGCCCAGTCGCGCCAACGCGTCGTCTTCGGCGTCTCCGGTCGGTTCGGCGAGGCTGCGTCCCGAACCGTCGTCGAAGACCAGTTCGACTCGTCGGCTGGCACGGCGTCGTTCGTCGATCAGGAGGTTCCGGGTGATCGTGAAGACCCAGGTCCGGAACTGGTACGCGTCGCCCCGGAACGTGTGGACGGTGCGGAACACCCGCAGGAACACTTCGTTCGCGGAACCGTCGGGGTCGTGCGCACCACGGGAGCGGAGGAACCCGGCGACGGGCGCGCCGAGCCAGTCGAACATCGCACGCATCGCCCAGGCTTCACCCGTTTGGGCAGCCTCGAGGGTGCTCGGGAAATCTCCCCGGAACTCCGGCCCGCTTCCAGTCACCGTCATCTCGATCGGCGGATACGGCCGTTTGCTTCGGCGGTTCGCACGGTGCGCGCGCAGCGGCGACGGCGCAGGTCAGCGAACCCTTTCTCACGTACGGTGGTCGGTGACGGCGGAACCATCCGAGGTGCTCACGCGATGTGGTCGATGAAACCGCGCCGCGTGACGATCGGGCAGCGCATTGGGCAGGTTCGCCGGGCAGGTTGGCGGGGCAGGTTGGCGGGGCAGGTTGGTCGAGCAGGGTTGGTCAACCTCTTGCTAGAACCAGACCTACGAGGCGCACCGGGCGCATCCACGACCCGTCGACGGATCGCCGCACGCCGATGCGCCGCCGCGACCGAAGGAGCAACAGTGACCCAGGCATTCGGTGGGCAGAACCAGCGGAACCAGATTCGGATGACCGAGGCCGAGATCGACACGTTCCTCGCGGGCCGTCGCACCGCGTCGATGTGCACGGTGAACCCGGATGGCAGCATCCACGCGGTCGCGATGTGGTACGGCTTCCTCGAAGGCGCGTTGGCGTTCGAGACCAAGTCCAAGAGCCAAAAAGTCCGCAACCTCGAGCGGAATCCGAACCTCACCGTCATGATCGAAGACGGCGACTACTACGAGGAACTGCGCGGCATCACGCTGGTGGGCAAAGGCGAGATCGTCGACGACCCCGACCGAATGTGGGAACTCGGCGTGTCGGTGTTCGAGCGCTACAACGGCGCGTACACCGAGGAGATGCGCCCGTTCGTCGAGTTGATGCTGCGCAAGCGCTACGTCGTCAAACTCGCGGTCGAGCGCACCGTGACCTGGGATCACACCAAACTCGGGTTGCCCCCGACCCGCCCGTCCGCCTGAGCGAACGGCAAACGGCCCCTGACCGGAAAATCGCCATATTCGGGGAAAACTCGGGTGAACCGGCGACAAATCGAAAGGTTGTCGTTATCCTTCGCGTTTGGGCGTCGGCCGGAGGGCCGAGCTCGGTCCATGAGCGAATCTCGGGGGGTCGAGAATGCGCAAGGTTGTCGCAGTCGTCGCGGCGTCGTCACTGGCGATCGGTATGGGGGTCGTCGTGTCGGCGCCTACCGCCGAGGCCCACACCCAGACGACGTCGGTGTCGCACACGTGCACCGCGTATCCAGATACCTCCCTCGCACCGCCCCAGCCGACCAACGTCGAGCTGACGTTCAACACCACGGCCCAAGACACCGTGCTCGCCGGCGGCGCGGTGAATGCCGCCGTGCAACTTGCGCCGATCGAGGTGCCCGCGACGAATGGCGGCTATTCGGTCTCGTACATGCGCGACATCATCTTGAAGGTCCCGGTTCCGACGAACGCGTCCTATGTCTCGGGCAATCTCACCGGGAACACGGCCGGTTGGTCGTTGAGTCAATCCGGCGGCGTCATCACGATCTCGACCGGCAACCAATACCCCGGTGGTTCGATGATCACGCCGCCGCAGGTGAACCTCAACTTCGCCGCCACCGGCGTGGTGGGTACCGACATCCGATTGCGCCTCGGTGGCAATCCGCCGTTCAACGACAGCAACAACCCGTCGCTACAGACCCTCGTGCGTGTGGCGGGCACGCCCATCGGCGACCTGAACGTTGCGGTCAAGTGCTACGCACCCGGCGCGCCGGCACCGAACCTGCATTCGACGAGCATCGTGGCCCCCGACACCTCGGGGCCGGACATCACGATCTCGACTCCTGCCGACGGGGCGTCGTTCCCGCTCGGTTCGACCGTCCTCGCTGACTATGCCTGCACGGATCAGACCGCGGTTGCGAGCTGTGTCGGCACCGTGGCAGACGGCGCGACGATCGACACGGCCACGCCCGGGCCGCACAACTTCACCGTGAATGCGTCCGACACGCTCGGCAACCCCTCATCGCTCACGGTCAACTACAACGTGACCACCGATCCGCTCATCAGCGTTCGACGTGGCACCCGCCGCGAAGCGAACTCGCCGCTGCCGTTCGTCGTTTCGCTGTCGCGCTCGGCCGACACGCCGATCACGGTCGATTGGGCGCTCAACGACGCGACGGCCGACACCACCGACTACGTCGACAACTCGGGCTCGCTGCTCTGGAATCCGGGCGACCCGTTGAGCCAGACCGTCACGGTCGACCTGCTCGACGACGCTGCGAATGAACCGGCCGAACAGTTCGAGTTCGCGCTGTCGAACGCGGTGGGCGCGCAGCTCGCCAACCCGTCCTCGATGGGTCGCATCATCGACGACGACGCCGGACCGATCGACGCGACCTGTGACTCCGTCGTCGAAGGGTCGACCGTCACCTGCACGGTTTCGAGCCGCAGCCACAACACCGAACCTTTCGTCGTCAACTACGCGACCGGAAACGGCACCGCGCTTGCCGGCTCCGATTACACGTCGACCTCAGGAACGTTGAACTTCCCGGCCGGTGCGCCGTCGAGCCAGACCATCACGGTCGGGACGACCGGCGACGCCGTGCACGAAACGACCGAAGTCGAGACCTTCGGATTCGACGCGATCGTTCCGACCAACGGCGGTACCGCTTCGGCAACCGCGGCGATCTCCGACAACGACGCGGCCAACGCGCCGGTCGCCGTCACGATCGGCGACGTCACCGCGCTCGAAGGCAGCAGTGGCGGGAACAACAAGCGCAACCTGAAGGTCACGGTCGGGCTCGACAAGCCCGCGTCAGGCACCGTCGTTGTCGGCTACAGCACCGTGAACGGCACGGCGACTGCAACGGGCGATTACACCGCGAAGGTCGCGAAGTCGCTGACCTTCCAGCCGGGCCAGGTCTCCAAGCCGATCACGATCACCACGATCACCGACGACCTCGACGAAGGGGCGAGCGAGAACTTCCGCGTGTCGTTGACGTCGATCACCGGCGGTGTGATCGCCGACAACTCCGGAACGATCACCTTGCTCGACGACGACGCACCGAGTGCCGGCCCCGGCGCATTCGCCGTGGGCGACGTCGTCGTCGTCGAGGGGAACTCGGGAACCCAGACGAAGGCGTACGTGCCGGTCTTCTTGACCAAGACGTTCGCGACGACCGCGACCGTCAAGTGGAACACGACAACGGGTTCGGCGAGTTCCACCGACTTCATTGGCTCCACGACGTTGAAGACGATGACGTTCAAGGCCGGACAACGCGTCAAGTTCGCCGCGCTGCGAATCAACGCGGACACACTCATCGAATCCGACGAGACGTTCAACGTCGTGTTGTCGACGCCGACCGGGGCGACGACGCTCGACGGCACCGGCGTCGTCACGATCGCGAACAACGATGGGTCAGCATTGGCGCCTGCTGTGCCGGTCAACGTCGCAGCCGCGACGGGCGTGTCGCTCGGCACAGTGGATCTCGTATGGGATACGCCGTTGTCTGCGGGCGGTCGGCCCATCTCCGGCTACGAGTTCGCGCGTTCGTTCGATGGTGGTGACACCTTCGGGCCGTGGACATCGACCGGGAACGGTCTGAACCGTCGAGTCAGCGACCCCGGTTGTGGTCGCGGCCAACTCTGCACCTATGCGGTGCGCGCCGTCAGTGCCGCGGGTGCAGGCGCAGCCGCCGTCCCCGTGACCGCGAGCGGATTCGACGACGCCGCGGCGCCTGGACTCGTGCTGGTCACGCCGATCGACGCGTCGAACGTCGATGCCGCTTCCGGCGTGATCATCAGCGGCGATCTCGGCATTGCGCCGGGCGACTCGACTGCGATCGACGTCGACATCTACCTCGGGTCCGATACGGCCGGGACGCTCATCGAGCACGTCGACCTCGTCGCACCCGACGGTGAGTTCTCGCTCACCCGCACCCTCGCCGACGGCGTCTACACGGTGACCGCCGACCAGGCCGACTGGGGCGACAACGCGGCCATCACACCGGAATCGACCTTCGAGATTCGCAACGCGATCTTCGTCGCGCCGTGGGGCGACGACACCGATCCCGGCACTGCGCTCGCGCCGAAGTCGACAGTGCAAGGTGCGCTCACCGCGGCTGCGTCGTCGCCGGCCAACGATCACGTGGCGTTGTCGGTTGGCACCTACACCGAGGGCGACGGTGTCGAGCCGACTGCGAGTGTCGCGATCCTCGGTGGGTTCGATTCGGGGAACGGCTGGGCGCGGCCGGGCACGGCGGGCACCAGTGGCCAGGCCGATCGCGCCGCAACGACCATCGAGGGCGCGCCGCAAGCAGCCACGATCAACGGCGCAATCGCGGTGACGTTCGAGGCGGTGTCGGTCAAGGGTCGCAACACCGGCCTCGGTACCGGTGCGTCGGTGTACGGCATCCGAGCACTCGGCGGCGCCAACGTCTCACTGGTGAACAGCGCGGTGAGCGCGGCCAACGCGATCGACGGTGTCGACGGTGTCGACGGTGTCGACGGCGCGAACGGCACCGGCGGTGGCGACGGCAACAGCGGCGCGGAGCCCTGCGGCAGCACGAACGCGGGTGGGTCATTGGGATCCGGTGGTTCGGCGAGCGGCCGTAACGGCGGTGCTGGCGGGTCGTCGCCGTGCGGTGGCGACGGGAATGTGGGTGGAACCGGCGTGACGGCAGGTTCGGGCGGCGGCGCCGGCGGTGGCGGCGGATCCAAGTCCAGTTCGGTCGTGTGCGGCAACGGCGACCCCGGCGGCGGTGGTTCGGGCGGCCAGAGCGGAACCGCGGGCACGGCGGGCACGGGCGGTACTTCGGTGCTCGGAACGAGCGCTGCTTACTCGGCTGGCAATGGGACGTCGGGTACGAGTGGTCAGCACGGTCACGGTGGCGGTGGCGGTGGTGGCGGCGGCGGTTCCGACGCCAGCATCTTCGGTGGCGCCGTCTGCGCGGGTTACGACACCGGCGGTTCCGGCGGCGGCGGAGGCGGTGCCGGATCACGCGGACTCGCCGGTACCGCGGGCACCGGCGGCGGTGGGTCGTTCGCGATCTATGCCGTCAACGCGTCGGTGAACCTCGATGCGGACAGCCTTGCCACGGCAGGAGACGGCGGCAACGGCGGCCGCGGCGGGGTCGGAGGTGACGCCGGATCGGGTGGCGCAGGCGGTCGCGGTGGTTGTGTCGGCACGGGTGCAGAACCGTGCGAAGGCAACGCAGACACACCCCCGCTCGACTTCGACGAAGAACCCGATGGCGGTCCTGGCGGTGGCGGTGGCGGCGGCGGCGGTGCAGGCGGCGCGGGCGGTTCGGGCGGCGGCGCAGCTGGTCCGTCGATCGTCGTGTATCAGGCCGGTACCGGATCGGTGACCAACGCAGGCACGCTCATCGGAGGCAACGCGGGTGTCGCAGGCATCGGCGGCGCCGGTGGTTCGGGCGGTGTCGGCGGCGTCGGCGGCCCGATTGCCTTGGGTAACTGGACCACGGCGGCGAATGCAGGAGCGAACGGAGCGTCGGGAACCACCGCGGCGAACGCTTCCGGCGGGAGTGCAGCCGTCGCGTGCTACCTCTACATCGCCGGAGCGTGTCAGCCCTGACCGATGTTGACCTCGCATCTCAGTCGGCCCCGCCCATCGGGTGTGGGCCGACTGCGTCGTCCCCGTCCATCGGGTGTGGGCCGACTGAGTCGTCCGCGCGCTGATCGACGCACGCGCTGCGCGATCATCGCGGTGTGGAACGGTTCTGGACGCGCGGGTCGCTGCTCGTCGCCACCCCGCGGCTCGACGACCCCAACTTCGCTCGCACTGTCATCTTGATGCTCGAGCACAACGAGGAGGGCGCGCTCGGACTGGTGTTGAACCGACCGTCGGAGTTGGCGGTGGTCGACGTCGTCCCCGAGTGGGCCGACCAGGTCGCCGACCCCGAGGTCGTCTTCGGCGGTGGCCCGGTGCAGCCAGGATCGGCGTTCGTGCTCGGCGAGCGGCCGACGCCGGCGAGCACGAGTTCGTTCGCCGTCGTGTTCGAACACATCGGGGTCGTGGACCCGTTCGACGATCCGCCGCACGACCTGGGACGCGTCCGCGTCTTCACGGGCTACGCCGGCTGGTCGAGCGGCCAACTCGAAGGCGAACTCGCCGAAGATGCATGGTGGGTGCTGACCGCCGAGCCCGAAGACGTGTTCGTCACCCACCCCGACGAGTTGTGGCATGCGGTGCTCGGCCGCCAGGTCGGCACCCTCCGGTGGTTCGCGAACTACCCCGACGACCCAGCCGCGAACTGAGTCTCACGCACCATCGAAGCGCCGTTCGCGCGGGAGTCGTTGGCACGTTGCGCAGAACGTCGTGGTCCGCGCGTCGAGCGTGATCGTTCGCAGTGCCCGAGCGCAGCGAGCGCAGGGTGCGTCACCCTGCCCGTACGCGACGAGCGCGTGTTGATTGTCGCCGCGCTCGCCCGAGAAGGTGCGGTAATCGCGCAACGTCGTTCCGCGGCGTTCTACGGCGGCGGCCAACACCTCACGAATCGCCGTGTGGAGTCGAGTGGCTTGCGGTCGCGTGATCGAACGTGCCGCCGGGTGGACACGCGCGTGCCAGAGCGCCTCATCGGCGTAGATGTTGCCGACGCCGGCCACCGGTCGCTGCGACAACAATTGGGTCTTGATCGCGCGATGACTGGCGGACAACGACCGGTACAGCGAAGCGGCCGTGAAGTCATCCGACAGGGGCTCGGGCCCGAGCTCGTGCAGTGTGGGCAACGACGAGTGATCGTCGCGAGCGACCACGGCGACGCGGCCGAAACGGCGGACGTCTTGGAACTCGACGATCGTTCCGTTGTCGAGCGACCAGCTCGCGCGCAGGTACGGGTCGGGCTCGGCACCGGACCCGACCCGCAGCACACCCGTCATGCCGAGATGGATGACGAGCTGACGGTCGTCGTCGAGTTCGACCATGAGGTATTTCCCGCGTCGTCCAATCGATTCGACCCGCGCGCCGATCGCGTCGACGGCGGCGGCGAATTTCGGGGTTCCGTAGGTCCAGGCGTCGACGATGCGACGTCCCGACCAGACGGGCGAGAGCTGTCGACGGATCGTTTCGACTTCGGGAAGTTCGGGCACGGTGTCGGGTGGGTCGGGTCGGTCGGGTCGGGTCAGCGTCCGCGCCACGTCGGCGCTCGGCGTTCGCGCCGCGCAGCCAGGCCCTCGCGCGCGTCGTCGGTGTTCGCGACGAAGCGGCGGAGGGTTTCGCCGAAACGTACCGCGTCGGTCCACGGAAGTTCTTGGCCGCGATACGCCATCTCCTTCACAGCGCGCACGGCAAGCGGCCCGCCGCGGCACAATCGCCGGGCGAGGTCGGTCGCCGCGTCGAGCAGGTCGGCGCGGGGCACCACCCATCCCGCGAGACCCACGTCGAGCGCCCAGGCGGCGTCGAACCGATCGCCGGTCAGCAACAGCTCGAGGGCGTGTTGCAGGTTCGCGATGCGGCGGGGGAGTCGGATGGCGCCGACGATCGTCGGCACGCCGAGCAACACTTCGGGCATTCCGAACTCGGCGTCGTCGGCCGCGATCACGAAGTCGCAGGCAGCCACCGCAGTGAGTCCGTAGCCGAGGCAGTAGCCCCCGACGGCCGCGATCGTGGGTTTCCAGACTTCGAGACCGCTCTCGAAGCTGTTGACCGTTGGCATCTCGAAGAACGAACCGGGAAACACGCCCGCGCTGTTGCCGTCGGTGAGGTCGGCGCCGACACAGAACGCACGACCAGTACCGGTGACGATCGCGACCCACGCGTCGTCGTCAGCGAGAAAACGCTGCCAGGTCGCGTTCAACTCGTCGCGCATCGCGCCGTTGATCGCGTTCAACTTCTCGGGTCGCTGATACGTGATGGTCGCAACGTGGTCGACGACCTCGTATCCGACCAACCCGAGTTCAGGCACGTTCGTATCCGGCCATGATGTGCTCGATCCACCATTGCGGCGCGCTCGACAGCAACAGCTGAAGATCGGGATAGTCGTGCCATCTCACGACCTTGCCATCGTCATCGAACTCCATGACGGAAACGAACCTGACGAGGCAGGATTCGCCGGTGTGCCAATGCCATTCCTCCGCGTGTTCGAACATCACCGCGTTCCCTTCGGCGACCATGAGCCTCGGGTGATGGCGGATATCGCTCAGGGGTTCGAGTCCGAGTCGCAACCGCGCGGCGACTTGGGTCGCGCCGATGGCGACATCGTCGTCGGGAGTGAAGACGTCGGTGTACTCGCCGTGCTCGGCCATCATGGCACCGACGGCTTCGAAGTCGCGCGTGTACAACGTTGTCCAGAAGGTTTCGACGATCTGCTTGTTGCGAATGGTGTGATCGGTCATGGTCTCTCCTCGAAAGTCGTCGGCGAACGGGGTCCGTTACGCGGGTCGGTCAGCGGGCTGGTCGGCGGCAGGACGGGGCTGGGGCTACACGTCGGGCAAGTTGAGCGCGAGGTTGGCCTCCTCGAGACCGCCGTCGATCTCGATGATCTTGCCCGTGATCCAACCAGCTGCGTCACTGGCGAGATACAGCGCGCCCATGGCGATGTCGTCGGGTTCGCCCAGTCGTTTCAATGGCGTCTTGGCGACCATCTCGCTGACGATGGCATCGTCGGTGAGCACGGTCTCGAGCGCGCTGGTCGCGGTGGACCCGATCGCGATGGCATTGACGCGAATCTTCGGTGCGAGATCGGCGGCCAGCAAACGCGTCATGTGGGTCATTGCGGCTTTGGCGGTGCCGTACGCGACAAAACCGCGGTCGCGGAGTCGTCCGATCGCGGACGTCATGTTGACGACGGAACCACCACCGCGTTCGAGCATCGTCGGCACGGCGGCCTTGGTGCACACGAACGCCGTCGTGACGTTGAAGTGGAACGAACGCTCGAGGTAGCCGGCGCTCGTTGCCGTGAAGGGCCGAGGCGGGGTTCCGCCGGCGTTGTTGATCACGATGTCGACGCCGCCGAGCGCTTCGATCGCGGCGTGGACGAACGCTTCCATCTGCTCGTTCTCGTTGATGTCCGCGGGGAACACGAACGCCCGTCGGCCCATCGCCCGTACCTGCGTTGCGACGATCTCGAGTTGCTCGGCGGTTCGGCTCGTCAACGCGATGTCGGCGCCGGCTTCGGCGAGCGCCAATGCAGTCGCGGCGCCGATGCCCCGCCCCGCGCCGGTGACAATCGCAAGTTTCCCGTCGACCCGGAACTTCTCCAGCGCCATCGTCACTCCTATGTCACAACTGCCCTCGGTCGGCGGCGCAACCTAGCCCGACCACGCACGGTCGCACTACGGTCACGAGATGCGCTTACGTCGGACGGTTCGCTCGCTCGGATTCTGCCTGGTCAGCCTGCTCGGTGCGGTGACGGCTCCCCATGTCGGTGTGGCGGCGGAGGCTGATCCGTGGGCCGAACGGCGAGTGTTGAACGTCGCGCACGCCGGCGGTGATCTGGAAGCGCCGCACTCGACGTTGTTCGCCATGAAGACCGCAGTTCGTGCGGGCACGGATGTGCTCGAGATGGACGTCCGGCTGAGCGCCGATGGCGTTTTGATGGTGCACCACGACGACACGGTCGATCGCACGACCGAAGCCAACGGTCCGATGCGTGATCGAACCGCCGCCGAACTCCAGACGCTCGACAACGCCTATTGGTTCGTTCCCAACTGCTGGAGATGCCAGGACCAGCCGGCCGAGGCGTACACGATGCGCGGCATTCGCACCGGCGATCGGGCGGCACCCGAGGGATTCGGTCCCGACGATTTCACGATCCCGACGTTGGAGCAGGTCGCGACGTCGTTTCCGACCCGCTTGCTCGACGTCGAGATCAAGGACGGCCCCGATGGGTTGGACGCGGCGAAGGCGCTTGCCGACTTCATCGACACCCATGGCCGCCGCGATCGGTTCCTGGTCGCGTCGTTCGACGACGAGATTCTGGCGCACTTCAAGGCGATCGCTCCGGACATCGCGACCAGCCCGGGTCTCGACGAGACGGTGCAGTGGTTTGCGACCCGTGACGCAATGCCCCATCACCGCGTGTTGCAAGTACCACCCGTGTTCAGCGGCATCGAGGTCGTGACGCAACAGTTCGTCGACGACGCGCACGCGGATGGTCTTGCAGTGTGGGTGTGGTTCAACGGCACCGAAGACGATGCGCCCGACGAGTGGCGACGATTGCTGTCCCTTGGGGTCGATGCGTTGCTCACTGGGAAGCCGCGCGCCGCTCAAGCCACGATCCTTGCCGCCGGAACGCAGTTTCGGGCAACACCCGAAGTGCAGGCGGTACTCGCAACGCGACGACGGGCAACCGTCGACGTCGCCTGCCCGGTCGCGCACGTCAACCGCTGTCGAATCTCGCTGGTTGCCGTGGCCGTGGATCGTGGAGGGATTGCGTACCTCGTCGGATTGCGGACGTTGGGTGTGGATCGTGGCGAAACTCGGACGTTTCGGCTGCGTTGGCCCGAAGGTCCTCGGGCGTCCGAACTCGTCGTACTGGCGCTGGCAGCCAACGATGACACGGCATCGACCTTTGCGTGGGCAATGCCAGCGCCGCCGACCTGACTCGGTATCGTGCGAACCTCGTGTCCCGGACGTGGCAGTGACTGCGTCCCCGAGGGGAGGTGGAAACCGAACTGAACGACCAACCCGTCATCACGTCTCATCCGCCTGCGAATGTCGATTACACGGCGTCGCAGGGTACGCACTACCTCCTCGATCTGTTCGGGTGCACTTCCTCGATCCTCGACGATGAACTCGGTCTCGTGGGCCTCGCGGTCGAAGCCGCGGAGAAAGCCGGAGCCACGGTCTTGGCCACGCATCACCATCGCTTCGAGCCGCACGGCGTCTCGGCGATCTGCGTCTTGGCCGAGTCGCATCTGTCGGTGCATACCTGGCCCGAAATCGGAACCGCCACCATCGACGTGTACACGTGCGGCTCGGCGACCGATCCCCGCGCCGCGTGTGACCTCATCGAGTTGCGGTTGGGAGCCACCTATGCCGAGCGGGCCCGAGTCGATCGGGGTCGTCCCTCGGCGGCGCGATTCCCGGTCTCGAACGAGTGAGCCAGCGCGAACCGCTTCCGACATCCGCGACGACGTGGGTCCGAGAGACGATCACGCCCTGGGATCGCTACGAGCACGGCGCCACCGCAGTCGTGGTCGAGCGATCGACCGATTACCAACACGTCTGGATTGGCGACACGCCCGCGTTCGGACGAATGCTGATGCTCGACGGCATCGTGCAGTCGAGCGCGAACGACGAGTTCATCTACCACGAGGCCTTGGTCCAGCCGGCGATGTTCGCCGCGTCGACCCCGCGCAGTGTGCTCGTACTCGGAGGCGGCGAGGGCGCAACGCTGCGGGAAGTCCTGCGTTGGCCGAGCGTCGAACGCGCCCTCATGATCGACATCGACGGTGACCTCATCGCGATCGCTCGTGAGCATTTGCGCGCGTGGCACCAAGGGTCATTCGACGACGCGCGCGCCGAGGTGCGGGCCGCCGACGCGGTCGAGTTCCTCCGCACGACCGACGAGCGGTTCGACGTGATCGTGTCCGATATGACCGACCCGGTCGAGGACGGACCGTCGACGTTTTGTTTCACCCAGGAGTTCTTCGCTTCGATGCGTTCGGTGCTGCGACCCGGTGGGGTGGTGGCCGTGCAGGCCGGCCCGTGGTCGCCGATCGAACTCGATCTTCACGCTCGCGTCGTGCGGACGATGCGAGCGGTGTTCGCCGAGGCGTGGTCGTATCCGTGCAACGCGCCGGTCTATGGCCGGTCGCTCGGGTTCGCGGTCGCCAGCGACCGGCCGATTCGCGCACGCGTCGTTGCGGCCATCGGGGACGTTCCGGCCGAGGTGCTCGGCGCCTTGCGTGCTGTCGATCCCGATGTCGCGGCGGGCCTCTTGGCGCCGGTGCCGTTCGTCGAAGCGGCGATCGCGAGCGACACGAAGATCTACACCGATGCTCGCCCACCGCAGACCCACGGCGCCGCAGGTTGGACCCACCCGTAACCCCCATTTCCTGTTTCCCGGAGAGTTAGTTGCGGATTTCGCAGCGAACGCTCCGGGAAACGGGGAATCGTCGGGCGGGTGGTGCACCGGTAGAACGCGTTCTAGGGTTCGGGAGATGGAGTACACCGACCTCGGCTACGCGGCGTTCGACGCCGATCACCACTACTACGAACCCCGCGATGCCTTCACCCGGCACCTTCCCAACGGGATGGAGCGCCGCACCATGCAGTGGGCGACCATCGATGGCAAGGAACGCCTCTTGGTCGGCGGTCGGATCAATCGCTTCATTCCCAACCCGCTGTTCGATCCCGTCGCGCGCCCGGGCTGCCTCGACGACTACTTCCGGGGCAAAATTGCGGGCGACGACATTCGCGCGGCGTTCGGTGCTCTCGAACCGATTCACCCCGGATATCGCAACCCGACGGCGCGCGTCTCACAACTCGATGCGCAACACGTTGAACGCTGTTTCGTGTTTCCGACCCTCGGCGTCGGGATGGAAGAAGCGCTCATCGGTGACGTCGAGGCCTGTCACGTCGCGTTCCACTCGTTCAACCAGTGGTTGCTCGACGACTGGTCGTTCGATTTCGACGGCAGGTTGCTCAGCGCTCCGTACATCACGCTTATGGATCCAGCGGCTGCCGCTGCCGAACTCGACTGGGTGATCGACAACGGCGCTCGCGTGATCGTGATGCGTTCTGGGCCGATCCACACTGCCTCCGGACCGAAGTCGCCGGGTGATCCCATGTTCGATCCGTTCTGGGCGCGCGTCGCCGAGGCCGGCATCGTCGCCGCCTACCACTCGGGCAACGCGGGATACTCGGCGTTCCTCGAGCACTGGGGCGAACACGAAGAAATGCAGGCCTTCAAGTACGACCCATTCCATCAGTTGATCGGTGGTCACCGACCGATCCACGACACGATCGGTGCGCTGATCTGCCACGGTGTCTTCTCGCGCCATCCCGGCGCGCGCGTTGCCACGATCGAGAGCGGGAGCGATTGGATCGAACCGTTGGCGCGATTCCTCAAGAAGTCCTACGCCCAACGACCGTCGGCGTTCGCGCACGATCCCGTCGAACAACTCCGCAGCCACGTGTGGGTCTCGCCGTACTACGAGGATGATCTGGCCCAGGTGAAAGAAGTGCTCGGGATCGATCAGATGTTGTTCGGTAGCGACTATCCGCACGCCGAGGGGTTGGCGGATCCGTGCAGTTTCGTGCAGGATCTCGAAGGGTTCACCGACGCGGAGATTCGCGCGATCATGCGCGACAACGGACTTGCGTTGATCAACGCGACGTCTGCGTAACTACTTCGGCGGGAACCGCACTGCGCCGTCGATGCGAATCGTCTCGCCGTTGAGGTACGGGTTCTCGGCGATGTGCTGCACCAGTTGCGCGAACTCGTCGGGAATGCCCATGCGGTTCGGGAACGGCACGATCGAGCTCAAGCCGTCCTTCATCTCCTGCGGAACGAAACCGAAGATCGGCGTCTCGAAGCTGCCGGGCGCGATGGTCATGACGCGAATGCCGACGACGGCGAGGTCGCGTGCCATCGGTAGGGTCATGCCGACGATGCCGCCCTTGCTCGACGAGTAGGCGACTTGGCCGATCTGCCCGTCGAACGCGGCAATGGATGCCGTGTTGACGATGACACCACGTTCACCGTCGGCGTTGGGCGCTTGTTGGCTGATGACGGCCGCAGCACGCGACGCCACGTTGAACGTGCCGATGAGGTTGAGTTTGATGACCCACTCGTAGATGCTCAGGTCGTGGGGCGCGCCGTCCTTGCCGATCGTGCGCCCAGCCATGCCCGAGCCGGCGCAGTTGACCGCGATGCGCAACGGCCCGAGATCGGCGGCGGCGTCGAGGGCGGCCTGGACCGACTCGCCCGAGGTCACGTCGGTCTCGATGTATCGGACCCGTTCGCCGAGGTCGGCTTCGACCTGCTTGCCGCGTTCGGCGTTCTTGTCGATGATGGCGACGGCCGCACCGTGTGCGTGTAACCGGCGCGCGGTTGCTTCTCCGAGCCCGGAAGCTCCACCTGTGACGAACGCGACTGCCCCGTTGATCTGCATGCCCCGACGCTAATTCGGCGCGTGCCCGACGGGCGAACCCTTCTGGCCCGGATGCGGCTCGCCAGCCTCGCCGGCCGCGATCGCGACGGGATGTGGCCTCGAAGATCCCGCGTGCGAGACTGCGCCCATGACGACGTACGCGAACCTCGATGCACTGCGGGCCGCCGTTGGTGCGCAACTCGGACCGACCGAATGGCGGACGATCTCACAGGCGATGATCAACGGCTTCGCGGACGCGACCGGAGATCATCAGTGGATCCATGTCGATGTCGACGCCGCGAAGGCTGGGCCGTTCGGGGCACCGATCGCGCACGGCTACCTGACGATGAGTTTGTGCGCACCGTTCCTCGCCGAGCTCGCGACCGTCGACGGCGTGAGCATGGGGATCAACTACGGCGTGAACAAGGCGCGATTCATCACCCCGGTGAAAGCCGGTTCGCGCGTGCGAGCGACCGGATCGGTCCAAGAGGTCAGCGACGTTGCGGGTGGTGCCCAAGCCGTCGTCGCCATCACGATCGAGATCGAAGGTGAGGCAAAGCCGGCCGCCGTCGTCGAGACGGTCAGCCGTTATCTCGCCTGACGATCAGCGTCGTTGCTGTCGGCGAGAGCTCCGGGTGCGCGCGAGGCACGGCGCTGTACGACGAGCATTCCCAGTGCGCCCAGTACGAGCCCAATGACCAACGCCGCGCCGGCGGGCACTGCGTCGTCGCCATCGTCGCCAGGTTTGTCGAGGTTGTCGAGGTTGTCGGGGTTGTCGGGGCTGTCGGGGTCGGACTTCGTGACCGCGGGCCCCGCAGTCGACGTCGAGGTCGACGCGTTGGGGTCGGTCGGCTGCGTGGTGCGCGGAGGGATGGCAACCGTTGGTGGCGGCTCCGCCAACGCGCCACAGTCGGCGATCTCGACGACCTCGCGCCGCGCGCCGGGCCACACGTTGTCGGCGATCTCGACCGCACACACCGCGTTCAGCGTGACGACGTCGGTGCCGTTGGTGACTGTGCTCGTATTGCGTTCGATCGTGACCTCGGAGTAGTTCGTGATCTGCAGCGGGGTCGGGCCGATTGCTGCGGTCGACGGGACCTGCGAGCGGTTGTTGGTGATCGTGAGGCCGGACCGCGGTTGGCGAGGGACTCCCGCGAAGACGCTCAGGCCGCGGCCGCCGGTGATCGAGTTGTCGGTGAACACGATGTCGTCGACGTTCGGGCCACCGCCTGCTGCGGCGAGCGCGAAGTTCTCGTAGTCGCCGATCGTGTTGTCGCGGATGTCGACGTTGCGCACCTCTGCGTTGCGGGTCGGTTCGACATCGACGACCGATCGCGCCACCTTGTCGAAGGAATTGGCGGTGATTTGGATGTCGGTGCCCTGCACGATGGCGATGCCTTGGCGTCCGATCGACTCGAACTCGCTGTTCACGACGACGACCGCTTGGCTGGTGCCCGTGACGTAGACCCCATCCCCGTAGACCTCGCGTACGGCGATGCGGTCGAGCGTCACGAAGTTGGAACGAGCGACGAAGACTCCGGCTTGACCTTCGAGTTCGGGAACGAACGTCGCGCGAGGGTTGGGCCCGTCGATCGTGAGATCTCGGATCGTGACCTGGTCGGTGCCGACGATTGCGAGCATCCGGCGGTTGCGCGGCCAACGGCTGCGTTGGGCGCGGCGTGGCGGATCGGCGGTGGCGCCATCGTCGGGAGCGAGCAGCGTCGCATCGTTGCCGTCGATGGTGATCGAACCGACGCGTCGGATCTCGAGTCCGGCGTCGATGCGGTAGGTGGCAGCTTCGGCGAACTCGACGATCGCTCCTGCGGGCGCCAATGCGATGAACGTACCGAGTTCCGCCGACACGTCGGTCTCGCCGGTCGGGTCGATCGTGTCGGGAACGGCGATGCGCTCCGGGGCTTGCGGTGCCGCTGGCGTCGTTGCCGTCATCGTGGTCGTGAGGGTGACGGCGACGGCCATGCCGCAAACGGCCAAAATCCGCGTCGGCCGTCGTGGCTCCATCATCGCCCCATTGTGCCAGCCGCTCCAACGCCGAAACTCGCGGCCGACTCGTGCTGGCGTCGACGATCGAGGTGTCGAGGTAGCCCTGCGCGTGGTGGCACGTCGCCGTCGTCGGGGATGGGTTCGGCGATGTCCGAGCCCGTCGGTAGATTCGGCCCAATGGCCGCGGGGAAGAAGTCGGGATACGACGCCGAACAGATTCAAGGGCTCGAGGGGCTCGACCCCGTGCGCAAGCGACCGGGCATGTACATCGGTTCCACCGGGCCCCAGGGTTTGCACCACCTCGTCTGGGAGGTCGTCGACAACTCGGTCGACGAGGCGATGGCTGGCCACTGCACCCGCATCGACGTGGTCCTCCAGGCCGACGGGGCGTGTCGCGTGGCCGACAATGGACGCGGCATTCCGGTCGACAAGCACCCGAAGTACAAGAACAAATCCGCGGCCGAGGTCGTGCTGACGGTGTTGCACGCCGGAGGAAAGTTCGGCGACGGCGGATACAAGGTCAGCGGTGGTCTGCACGGTGTCGGCGTCAGCGTGGTGAACGCGCTCTCGTCGCGACTCGAGCTCGAGGTGCGACGCGAGGGCAACGTGTATCGCCAGAGTTACGCGTCGGTGCAGCAAGGCACGAAGGTTGCGCCCGGCGTTCCCCAGGGTCCGCTCAAACTGACCGGCAAGGCCGGACGCGCCGGGAACGGCACCACGATCACGTTCTGGCCCGATCCAGCGGTCTTCGAAGAAATCGAGTTCCGTGCGGCCACCATCATGGAGCGCCTGCAGGTCACCGCGTTCTTGAACAAGGGACTGCAGATCGGGTTTCGCGACGAGCGACCGGGACATCAGCACGAAACGACGTTCTGTTTCGACGGCGGCATTGTCGACTTCGTCCGACATCTGAACCAGTCGAAGGAGCCGATCTTCAAAGACGTCGGTTCGTTCTCGGCCGCCGACGACGACGGCGAGGTCGATGTCGCCTGGCAGTGGAACACGGGGTATCACGAGGGGCTGCACACCTTCGCCAACGGCATCAGCACGACCGAGGGCGGAATGCACGCCGAGGGGTTCAAGCGGGCGCTCACCAACGCGATCAACCGCTACGCCAAGGATCGTTCGCTGCTGAAAGGTAAGGACACCTCGCTCCAGGGCGACGATGTCCGCGAGGGCCTCACCGCCATCGTGTCGGTGCGACTGCGCGAACCCCAGTTCGAAGGCCAGACCAAGACCAAGTTGGGCAACACCGAGATCCGTTCGCTCGTCGAGCGCCTGACGAACGAACGATTCGGCCGCTGGCTGGAGGAACACCCGAACCAGGCCAAAGCGATCGTGACCAAGGCGTCGTCGGCGGCTCGGGCCCGTACCGCTGCGAAGGCGGCACGCGAGCTCACGCGCCGCAAGAGCGCGCTCGAAGGCGTCGGTATGCCCGACAAGTTGGCGGACTGTTCGTCACGCAACGCCGAGGGAACCGAGTTGTTCATCGTCGAAGGCAACTCGGCCGGAGGGTCGGCGCGCGACGCTCGGGATCCGCGCAATCAGGCGATTCTGCCGCTGCGCGGCAAGGTGTTGAACGTGGAGCGCGCGTCGCTCGAGAAGATCCTGGCGAACGCCGAGATCCAGTCGCTCGTCGCGGCGATCGGAGGCGGCATCGGCAAGGACTTCGATGTCGAGAAGGTGCGCTACGAGCGCATCGTGATTCTCTCCGACGCCGATGTCGACGGCGGTCACATCCGAACGTTGTTGATCACGTTCTTCTACCGCCAGATGTTGCCGCTCGTGGAGGCCGGTCGGTTGTACGTCGCGCAGCCGCCGCTGTTTTCGACGTTGATCGGCGGGACGAAGACCTACATCCACGACGAAACGGGCCGCCAACGTTTCATCGACGAGAACCCGAATCGGAACTTGGTGTTCGCTCGGTTCAAAGGTCTCGGCGAGATGGACTATCCCGAGTTGCGCGAGACCTGCATGGACCCGGTGACGCGTTCACTGCTACGGATCGACATCGACCAAGCCGCGATCTGTGACGACATCTTGAGTCGACTCATGGGCGACGATGTCGACGCCCGCAAGACCTGGATTCAAGAGAACGCCAAAGACGTGCGGTTCCTCGATATCTGAGCTGATCGGGTCCGCCGTCGTTGCGGCGGACCCGACCGCGACAACTCAGCGCCAGCCGTGGGTGGCGACGACGCCCAGGGGACCGGCGAGCAAGCCAGCCGCGGCGACCGCGACGGCGGCAACAGAAACTTTGACGGTGGAGATGCGGGACATGGCGTGACCTCACGTGTGCGTGAACTTGGCCCCGAACGTCGGTTTCGCCACTGACTCCTCGCCGACCTAGGCGACCAAATAACGGTCGGCGCATCCCTGCCTCGTCTGGGGGGAACCCTTTGTCCGGTTCCGCACGGTTCTTCGGCTGTCACGGAGTGTGGCTGAAGTGGTCACTGAGCGTTGTGACCGGGATCACGCAATTGCGTGATGGCCGCGGCACCTGCGACGCCCGCACGACGCCGTGGCCAGGCGGGGATCGGGCTCAGCGCAGGGGTTCGGCCGGCGGGTTCGCCGCGTCCAGACGCGGATCGAGCCAGTCCGCAACGACCGGATCCGGGTCGATTTGGCGCCGGAGGACAACCAACGCCGAATGCAGGTTGCCATCGGGATTGCGTCCGAGTTCGAGCAGCATGATGCCGGCCAGCAACCGCTGGATGGGCCAGATGCCGGGCCAGGTCGGGCGCGTGATCTCACTCGTCAGCCACGCTGTCGCGGGTTCGGTGTCGGCGGGCCCCAGCGCCGAGAACAGGGCACCCGCGAAGGTCGTCGTATACGACTGATGCGTGCTTCCCGTCGAGCGTAAGAACGCGTGGCGGGCACGCAGGAGCGCGTCGCCGCCGTCGCGATCGCCGCGCAGGTACGCCAGTGCGGCGAGTTCGTTCGCAAACGCAGTCGTCTCGGGTGGGGTCTTGGGCGCGTCGAACGGTGGTCCGCCCAAGAGCGCGACGTGCAGCGACGCCATGATCTCGGCAAGCCGCGAGAGCGGACGCTGCCGCTGAAGGCGGGCCAACTGGTCGACCAACGCGGTGCGTTGCCCCTGATACGCGAACGCACACAGCGCCAGGTGTTGATCGTTCAACCCGACCGTGCCGAGCGCATCGAGATTGTGGACGTGGGCCAGGAGCCGATGGCCGAGTCCCGCGTCGGGAGGTGACAAGGATGCCGCGGCGAGGTCGCGGAGCAGACTCGCGTACACGCGTTCTTGGGGTGGGAGGGCCGGATCGTCGAGGGCGGTCATGGCCTCGCGCACGCTGTCGGGTTCGCCAGCGTCCCACGCCACCTCGACGAGTCGTTGTTGGAGGCGTGCGCGGGTGGCCCGGTCGCCGAGATCCTCAGCGAAGTCGATCGCGGTACGTTGAATGGCGAGCGCCCGCTCAGGATCGACGATTGCGATCGAATCGGTCGCGAGGCTCGACGCGAATGCGATGTAGCCGCGACGATCGCCGACCGTCGAGAGCCGTTCGGCGAGCGCGCTCGCTCGTTCGACGTGATCGAGTGTCCCTGAGGTGCGTTGCGCCACCAACATCGCTGCGTTCATGGCCTCACTCGCCACTCGGATCGCGAGCAACGGAAGACCGAGCGCTTGGGCGTGACGGTCCGCGTCGTCGAGGACTGCGATCGAGTCGTCGAGCCGACCGACCTCGCGCAGCGCGATCCCGAGGCTGAGCGTGTGGCGCGCCCGATCGGCCGCGCTCGCCGTCATGCGTTCGTTGGCCATCGTTCCCCACTCGACGGCGCGTTGATAGTCGGCGGTACCGACAAGGCTCTCGGTGCCGACCGCGAGAGCACGTGTGCCGAGTTCGTCCGTCCGGTCGACGTACGGCAGCAGCAAGTGGAGCGCGCTCGTGAAGTCGCCCTCACGGTTCTTCACCTCGGCGGCGAGCACCGACGCCAACACGTCGTCGCGCTTGGTCTCCCGCAAGAGTTCGGCCCAGTCCTGGGCTCTGCTGATCGCATAGTGATCGAGGGCCTCGCGCACGGCGGATGCGGCATGGCGCGCGGCGAAGGCCGCCATCGCCGTTTCGCCGAGGCGAAACGAAATGCCGGCGTGGCGTGCCAACGTCTCGGCGTCGACTCCTGGTCTCGGTTCGAGTCGCCGTGCGATGCGCCCGTGCAGGACGCGTCGGTCGAGTTCGGTCAACCGGTCGTACGCCACCTCGCGCAGCAGCGGATGGGCCCACTCGAACTCGGTGGTGCCACCGACCGCCGATCGCAATCGCGGTCGTGCATACCCCGAGCGAACGAGGCGCGCGGCTTGATCGAGCAGTTCGTCGCCGATCGCCTCCGGCCAGAAGTCATCGCCGGATGCGGCGGCGAGCGCGATGGCCGGCGCGAGGTAGGCGTCCGCCGCGTCGAGCCGGGCAACGATCACCGAGCGCAGGTCGTGCGCATGATCGACAGCGATTCCCGCTTGCAACGCCCGAGCGGCCTCTTGCGCGTGCAGCGGGTTTCCTGCCGACAGCGCAACGGCTGCGGCGGTGGTCGCGGCGTCGGCCGAGGCGCCGATCGCTGCGGTGACCGCCGCGCGCACAGATGCTTCGTCGAGGGGCCCCAGCGTCAGCGTCTCGGCGTCGAGATCGTCGGGGTCGACGTGTCCGGGGCGGGCCCCGAGGAGCAGCAAGCCGGGGGTCGCGGGACGAAACACCGACTCGCGCAACACGTCGAGCAGTTCGTCGGTGGCGTGGTGGAGATCGTCGACGATCACGACGGTGGGTCGAATGCGCAGCAGTGCCAGCAGCGCCTCTGCGACCTCGCGCAACGAGGCGTCGGTGGCAGCCCCGCCCGAACCGGTCGCGGCGCGGAGCGCCGCTGCGAACGTCGTGCCCAGATCGGAGTCGTCGAGGTCGTCGCCAACCACTGCATGGAGCACGCGAAGATCGCCGATCGACTCCGTGCAGCGGGCGCGGCGCACTGCGAGGCCCAGGTCGAGTTCGACGTGTGCTGCGACCCGGTCGAACAGCCAGCTCTTGCCGCTGCCCGCGGACGCGACGACGAGCAGCGCACCGAGCTCGTGATTGGTCAGCGACGCTCGGAGGGCCTGGTCGACTCGCTCGAGTTCGGCTTCGCGGCCGTGTGCGACTTCGACGTCGAGTTCCTCGGCCCGGACCAGGTCGATGACGGTGGGTGCCGGTTGCGTGGCGGGCCGCTCGGCGTCGGCGAGCGCACGGAGTCGCGCCGCGAGTTCGGTTGCGTCGATGCGCCGAGAGGGATCGGGATGACAGCACGTTGCAACGAGGTCGGCGACGCTCACTGCCGATGTGCGCTCGCGTCGCGTGGTGAGGTCGTCGAGCGAACGCCGACCGGTCACGATCTCGAGCAGGGTGACGCCGAGGCCGAAGACGTCCACGGCCGTGGTGATCGCGGATTCGGGAGGGGAGTAGCCCGCGGTGCGCGCCACTGCGACGGCGCCGGTGGCCGTCCACCCATCCCAATGGTGACCGGCGATGGCACAGTGCCCGAAGTCGATGAGTTGCGGACCGTCGTCGGACAACAAGATGTTCGCCGGATTCACATCGCGATGGACGACCCCGACAGCGTGCGCGGCGGCGAGCGCCTCGGCGATCGGCGCGAGCGTCGCGGCCGCGACCGTCGGTGCCAGCAGCCCGTCGTCGAGCCGCTGCGCGAGCGTCCCCGCCTCGACGAGGCTGGTTGCGAGCCAGGGTCGGCCGTCGCGATCGTCGGCGTCGAAGCGGTGGACGACGTTGGGGTGCCGAACGAGGTCGAGGGCGAGCGCTTCGTGGGCCAGCCGAGCGTTGGCGACCAGGTCGGAGGGATCGCGCAGCAGTTTGAGCGCGACGACGATGCCGTCGCCGTCGGCGCGCCACATCTCCGTGTCGGCTCCGCCTCCGAGGAAACGTTCGAGTCGAAACGGTCCGACGCTGTCGCCGACGCGCGGCTTCCCTGCCGTGCGCCCGAGCCTCACTGCCATATCTGGGCCGAGTCTCGCCCCCCGCTGCACGCCCGCGCCACCCGGTCCCTCGAGTTCGGTCTGGATCAGCCGATCGGTTCGGTTCGCTCATTCGGGGAGAACGATGCGAGCGCGTTGTGTCCCGATTGGGTGACTCGATCAGTCACGCGATCCAGGGAGAACCCGTTCGCTCTACGCTCGGGGCGTGGCGCGGCTGGTTGGTAATTCGCTCGACGGGGGCGAAGTCGAACTCGTCGGTCCGCTCGTGCGCATCGGGCGCAGCCCCGACAACGAGGTCGCCGTCGACATCGAGGCGGTGAGCCGGACGCATCTACGCCTCGAATACGAGGCGGGAGCCTGGCGCGCGGTCGATCTCGAATCGACGAACGGCAGCGAATTGGACGGGGTGCGGCTCCGCCCGTGGCAGCCGCACCCCTTGACGCACGGGGCCGTTCTCGTGTTGGCCGGCGCCGTGCGGTTCGACTTCTTGCTTGGTGAGCACGAGCGCGCCGGCGGTGTCGCGGCAACGACGAGGGTTGCCGACGCCAAGGCGGTCCGTCTGACCCCCGCCGAAACCGAAGTGCTCGAACTCCTCTTCGTCCATTACGACGAGGGACGTGTCGCCCCCCGACTCGCGACCGTCGCTGAGATCGCCGGACGCCGGATCACGAGCGCGGCCGCGGTGAAGATGCAGCTCCAGGGGCTCTACGACAAATTCGATCTCGCCGGCGACGAACGCAACAAGGAATCGCTCGCGATCCGTGCCCAAGAGTGGCGGGCGACCCGCCCGCGGACCTGAGGCCAGGCCGCCCGAGGCGGGTCGGACGACCTTGTGGCTGGTCGGACGGGCCGCCCACAACGCGCGAATCCCGCTGGAGGGCGGGGCGTCCAGCGGGATTCGTGTTCGCTCATAGCGAAATATGAAGGCGCATTACCGCCAGGCGCGTGACTTGCGTGTCATTTCCGCACCTCCCTCGCTCACCAGCCTGAGTTCCTTGAGAGCAGTATCCGCTCACTGCCGGAGGGTGAGAATGGCCGCGAGGGACAGTGTTTGCTTACCTGGGTGACCCAGGTCAGGCGGCGGCGTCGGGCGCGGCCGATTCGGCCAATTCGGCCAATGCCCGCACGAGAGCCCGGCCGGCAGTCGCGGCCAGAACCGCACAACCGACGCCGAAGCCGACGACGACCGTCGGCAGCGACGTGATCCGAGCCAGCACACCGAACGCGGTGGCGCCCAGCGGTCCGGCGCCGAAGATGCAGAGCAAGTACACCGACATCACGCGCCCGGCCAGCTGCGCGGGCATGGCCCGTTGTCGCAACGTCTGCGCGCCGATCGAGGCCAGCGCCGAACCGAAGAACAATGTGACGTCGAAGATCGCCCACGCCCAGAGCGTCTCGACTGCCGCCGCGAACATTGCCAACGCGGCGCTGGCCAACAACACCGCGATGATCACGGTGCCGTGGCGGACGCGGGCGAACACCCGCTCGGCCACGACGCCTCCGCCGACCCCGCCGAGCGCGGCCAGGGTCAGCATGATGCCGTACTGCGCCTCCGAGCCGTTCAGGGTCTGGGTGATGTACAGCACCGCCATCGCTTCGAGGCCCAGCGCCAAGAAGTTGTAGCCGCTGCTGACGACGATGAGGCTGCGGAGCACTCGATGGTTCCGGACGTAACGCACGCCTTCGAGAATCCGATCGCGCATCGATCCATCGTCGTCTTCGTCGACGTCGGGCCGGAAGGAGCCGCGGATCGTCAACACCATCGACGCGGCGAACACGAACGAGCCCGCGTCGACGAAGAACGGCGCCGCGGCGGCCGCCGTGAAGAGCCACGCGCCCACCGCCGGACCACTCAACTCGTTCGCGATGGTCAACGACAGATACAGCCGACTATTGGCCCGCTCGAGGAGTCCGTCGGGTACGACCATCGGGACGAACGCCCCCGACGCCGAATCGAAGAGCACCTCACCGGCACCGAGACCAAGTGCCACGACGTAGAGCACCCATATCGGCACGTCGCTCAACATCACGGCGAAACCCATCGCCACCAGGACCGCGCCGCGGCCGTAATCGACCAGCGCCATGAGACGGCGGCGATCGACACGATCGACGATGGCCCCCGCCGTCAACCCGAACACCAGCCAGGGAATCCCGCGGCACGCGGCCAGGCCCGCGATCAGCAGCGGCGACGAAGTGCTGCGTACCGCCAGCAGCGGGAGCGCGGCCACGAGCAAACCGTCGCCGACGTTCGACACCGTCGCCGCGGTCCACAAGCGGGTGAATCGAGGTCCGAGGCGGATTCCGATCAGGTCGTCGGCCTTCGCCTCGGCGCCCCCAGGCAGGCTCGACCCGTCGTGTGTCGGTCCGGGATCGAGATCGCCCTCGGATCGACCGGTCACGCTCGGCACGCTACAAGGTGCGCGCCTCGGTACTCTCGCCCCATGGCTCGACGCAAGGCTTCCGCGACCACCCAGACGTTGTTCGAGAACCCGCCGGTGCCGCGCACGCTGGCCGAGGAAGTCGAATCCGCCTACCTCGACTATGCGATGAGTGTGATCGTGAGTCGTGCGCTCCCGGACGTCCGCGACGGTCTGAAACCGGTGCAACGCCGCATTCTCTGGGCGATGCACGATGCGGGACTCCGTCCGGATCGACCGTTCGTCAAGTGCGCGCGGGTGATCGGCGATGTCATGGCGAATTATCACCCACACGGCGATTCGTCCATTTACGACGCGCTCGTTCGGATGGGACAGAGCTTCTCGCTCTCGATTCCGCTCGTTGACAAGCACGGCAACTTCGGATCACCCGCCGATCCGCCGGCGGCGAGTCGATACACCGAGTGTCGACTGTCGACCATCGCGTCCGAGTTGCTTGCGGGCATCGACGAAGGAACCGTCGACTTCGAACCGAACTACGACGCAAGTCGCGACGAGCCGCTCGTGTTGCCGGGGCGATTCCCGAACCTGCTGGTCAACGGGGCGCAAGGGATCGCCGTCGGCATGGCAACGAACATCCCTCCCCACAATCTGGGCGAGGTCTGCGCCGCAGCACTCAAGTTGATGGCGAAACCCGATGCGCCCCTGAGCGATCTGATGCGTTCCATCAAGGGCCCCGACTTTCCGACGGGCGCGCTCATCATGGGCGACGACGGCATCAAGGACGCCTATCGCACCGGTCGCGGAACGATGCGAGTTCGGGCAGTCACCGAGATCGAAGAGACACGACGGGGTCAGGCCATCGTGTTGACACAAATTCCGTACCAGACCAGCGTCGATGCGATCGCCGGGAAACTCGCCGAGGCCGTCGAGGCCGGCAAGGTCGAGGGGGTGCGCGACATCCGCAACGAGTCCGGGCAGGGCGTGACGCGCCTCGTCATCGAACTGCGACCCGACACGAACACGCAGATCGTGTTGAACAACATCTACAAACACACGCCGGCACAGGTGACGTTCCCGATGAACATGGTGGCGCTCGTCGACGGGGTGCCGCGCACGCTCAATCTCAACCAGGCACTACAGCATTGGATCGATCATCAGGTTGTGGTCGTCACCCGTCGCACGCGCCACCGCCTCGAGAAAGCCGAAGCTCGGCTGCACATCATCGATGGACTGGTGCGCGCCGTCGACATGATCGACGAAGTCATCAAGACGATCCGGGCGAGCAAGGACCGCCCCGCCGCGCGTTCGGCGCTGATGACCAAGCCGTTCGACTTCTCCGAGATCCAGGCGAACCACATCCTCGACCTCGCCCTCGGCCGACTGACCCAACTCGGGCGCGACGAGTTGTTGGCGGAACAGAAAGAGCTCAACGCAACGATCAAGGATCTTCGTCGCATTCTCGGAAATCGCGACGTGCTCATGGGCGTCATCCGCGACGAGTTGACCGCGATTCGTGATGCGCATGCGGTCAAGCGCCGTACCCAAATCGTGGTCGACGACACCGGTGAGATCAGCCTCGAGGAACTGGTCGACGACGAACCACTCGTCGTGAGCGTGACCACGCGCGGCTACATCCAGGCCAAGTCGGCTCGGGGCCGGGGTGCGAAACTCGCGAACCCCGGTGACAAGGACGCGATCGCGTTCGCGATCGAGACGTTCGCCCTGGCGTCGGTGTTGTTGATCACCGACCGAGGACGCGCGTACCGCGCGGCCTGCCACGATCTACCCAAGAACCGCCTCACGGCCGCGCAGAACCTTTTCCAGATCGGCGAGGCCGAACGCGTGCTGGCCGTATTGAGCACCGATTTGATCGACCAACACGAAAACATCGTGTTCGTGACCGCCAAAGGTCAGGTCAAGCGGTGCGCGTTCACCGAACTCGCCGACATCTCGAACCGCAAGGACGGCGTGGCTGCGATGAAAATCGACTCCGACGACCGCGTGGTCGCTGCGTATGGCGGCTGGGACGACTTCGAGGTACTCGTCGTCACCGCCGAAGGGCAAGGGATCCGCTTTGCCGAACAGGAAGTTCGTCCGGTCTCGCGTAGTGCTGGTGGAATGCGCGCGATCAAACTGCGAGCCAACGATCGTGTCGTCGGCGCGTGCGCGGTGGCACCCGAGGAAGTCGTCGTACTCGCTACCGAAAACGGTTACGCGAAGCGCTTACGAGTCGACGAGATTCCCGTGCAGGCGCGCGGTGGGAGTGGACTGCGTGTGTCGAAAGCTGAACGGGGACGCGGGCAACTTGTTGCGGTTGCGCCGCTGAGCGCTCGAATGGCGTTCGTCGGAACGGACCACTGCACGGTCGTCGACGACACCGAGGTCAAGCTCGTTGCCCGTGACGGTTCGGGCAGTCTCGTCAAAGGGTTTCCGGCTGGGGCGCAGCTCCAGCGGTTGTCGCCGGTCACCGACTACGCGGAGGAGTGACGGGCAGCGGCGGTGACGTCGCGGCTGCTGCCGTCACCGATCGCTGGCGGCGCGGCCACCGATCCGTGCGTGCAGGGCTGCGTGGCGCTCGGCGTCGATTGGGCGATGCAGCCGCTCGGTTGACGCGGGTCGATTGGTGAGACTGACGGTCGTCCATTGTTGCGAGGGACGAATGGGCCGAGGGACGAAGCCGCCGCCGCAGTTCGGGCACACGTCGTCGAGGACCGTGTCGACACACGTTCGACAGAAGGTGCACTCGAACGAGCAGATCATCGCCTCGGTCGACGCTGGCGGCAGGTCTCGTGCACAGTGTTCACAGATCGGTCGGAGTTCGAGCACCTGCGCATTCTGCCGCCCGCGAGTTCGTCAGTCGGCCTCTTCTCGGATTTCCTCGCGGAGGCGCCCGTCGTCGAGACGAATGCGGATGCGGGTTTCATGGTCGTCTCGCTCGAACCGGACCTCGACTTCGTCGCCGCCCGAGTCCTTGATCTCCATCGAGAATCCCGCGGTGGGCGCCGACGTGTCGAGTTGTAGCGAACCGTTGGCGGCCGTCACCGTGACCGATCCGCCGATGCCGGAGTAGGTCTTCGTGAACGACGGCGGTTCCACGTCGTCGTCACTGTCGTCGTCGCTGTCGTCGTCGTCGTCGTCGGTGGTGTCGTCGGTGGTGTCGTCGGTGGTGTCGTCGGTGGTGTCGTCGGTGGTGTCGTCGGTGGTGTCGTCGGTGGT
>SXGT01009081.1_pt1 | contig 45622 bp, 35 predicted proteins | sample 3176221 | NCBI WGS metagenome assembly SXGT01 (sample SAMN11356862, study PRJNA531348) | freshwater metagenome | isolation source: freshwater sample F1-120 | place: China: Fuxian Lake, Yuxi | collected 2017-12-25 | reverse complement strand
CTCCGAGGGACTCAACAGCAAAATCATGTCCCTCAAACGACGTGCCGCCGGCTATCGAAACCTGCACAGCTTCATCACCGCCATCTACTTCCATTGCGGAGGGCTCGACATGTAACCAAGACAACTCATTTAGACCAATACCCACACCGAAGTCCGATAAACCCTAAATTCTTTGCTGCCAAGTCGCGACTCACCAACGGAGCGCCACAACGATCGCATGGCCGAATATCGGCCAGCACACAACCGAGACTGGGGATCACGCCGAAATTCGACGTGCTCGGAAAAGCTCTCGTGAACGTCGCGTAATCAGCGTGGGGCAGGTCTACCATTTTCGAGTTGGAAGACCTGATCCCGAACTCGCAGTTACCGTTGATGGTTTTTCAGAATTCCACGATTTCGTTTCATCAGGATTTGCCCGACCCAGACGACGACGAATGTTGCCGTTCCCACGATGATCCAAAACCAGCCAAACGATCGAACGCCTTGATCATAAAGGTAAGGCAGGTGACCCGTATCGCGCTCTCGGCGACGAGAGCCGCACACAAGCCGATCTACGATCCGATGATCCATCGGTAATGCGAGTCCAACCAGGCTCCTTTCGGTTTCCGCGAGACGGCGTGGTACAGACCGCAGCCTAATTGCACGGTGCTGATGATCGCGAAACCGTGAAGCAGATTGAACGAGCCGCTCAGTTGATAGATGGAAAGAGCGGTCAAGAGCATCACGAGCATGGCCAGCGAATAGACATACCCCAAGAACCGATGTAGCGCACCCGCCTTCTTGCGGAGAAAGATCACGAGACCGCTCAGCAAAGAGATGACGGCGGCAATCACATGGATGAGTCCGACAGCGCTGTGGATCATAAACGCGGTCCCGGACAAGCGAGGATCACCACCGTCACAACACGGCTCACCCCAATTCTGCCATACGTTTGCAGATCGCTTCGGCCATTTCGCGGGTGCCGACGGCAGTGGGGTCGTTGCGGTCGGGCTTCATGTCGTAGGTGACGTACTTGCCTTCTTCGATGATGCTGGCGACGGCTCGTTCGAGCTTCGCGGCGGCAGCGGCTTCGCCCATGTGTTCCAGCATCAGCTTGCCGGAGAGGATCAGCGCAGTCGGGTTGACCTTGTTTTGGCCTTTGTACTTCGGGGCCGAACCGTGAGTCGCCTCGAAGATCGCCGAGTCCGGGCCGATGTTCGCTCCGGGAGCGACTCCCAAGCCGCCGACCAGGCCAGCGCACAGGTCGCTGAGGATGTCGCCGTACAAGTTGCCCATCACCAGCACATCGTAGTTCTCCGGCTTCTGGACCAACTGCATGCACATGTTGTCCACGAGCCGCTCGATGTAGTGGATGCCGGCCGCACTGGAGACTTTGCCAGCGAGCGTCGGATCGGCCTTCACCCCTTCGGCCAGCTTCGGGTCTTCGTACTTCGCACCGAACGCGGTCGCGACGGCTCGCGTTTCGTCGTACCACAGACCGTCGGTGAACTTCATGATGTTCGCCTTGCAGATCGACGTGACCGACTTGCGGCCGTACTTCACGGCGTAGTCGAAGGCGTATTTGGCGATATTCCGAGTTCCCTCGACCGACATCGGCTTGATGCTGACGCCCGTCGTTTGCAACCCAGTGCCGATCTTCTTGCCGGTCGCGATCGAGTTGATGAACTGAATCAGCTCGGTGGTCTTCGGCTGACCGGCTTGGAACTCAACGCCGGCATAGAGGTCTTCGGTGTTCTCACGGACGATGACCAGGTCCACTTTGGTGTTTTCAAAGTACGACCGAACCCCTTTGTACGTCTTGCACGGTCGCACGCAGGCATAGAGGCCCAGCTCTTGTCGCAGCGCGACGTTGACCGATCGAAATCCTTTGCCGATCGGGGTTGTGATCGGGGCCTTCAGTCCAATCTTGTTGGCTCGGATCGACGCGAACACCGAATCCGGGATCTTTCCCTGAGCCTCAATGACTTCGATGCCGCATTCCTGCACGTCCCAGTTGATTTTGACTCCCGTGGCATCCACGCACTTGCGTGTCGCTTCGGCGAGGTCCGGTCCAGTTCCATCTCCAGGGATCAGCGTGACGTTGTACATGCGAGCCTCAAAATCTTTCTGACGTTTTCAAAGGTGATTGATCAATCCGACGAGCGGTACCGTAACGGTCGGGCGGAAACTATCAGACCCCCTACAGGCGGGCAAGGAACGGAAAATAACCGTCTGCTTGCCGTTCGCGGCCAATACCGTTCAGAATCACTGTTGTCGTGAGCAATGCATCGAAGCCGGAGATTCGCCGTGGCCAGCAGCAAAGTTTTGGAAGCTGTCAAAGAGGGAAAGCAGGCGCTCGCCAAGTTCCGGGCGACGAATCCGAATGTGCTGCTCGATTTGACCGAAGCTGATCTCAAGGGGGCGGACCTGCGCGGGATGAATCTGCGGCGAGCATTGTTGGTCGGAGCGAAGCTGGCTCGCGCGGACCTAAGCGGCGCGATCTTGAGCGAAGCGGATCTCACGCGAGCGGGCATGAAGCTGGCGACGCTCGCGCGAGCGGATTTTCGGCGAGCGAACTTATTCAAGGCGATGCTTGGCGAGGCAGATGCTACCGAAGCGGACTTCGGTCGTGCGAACCTCAACAGCAGCGACCTCACCAAAGCCAAGCTGACGCGAGCGAGCTTCCTCGAAGCGGACCTCAATAAGGCGCAGCTCAGCGATGCAAGCGTTTTGGGAACGGATTTCAGTCTGGCTCGGTTCTCGGGGACGCATGCGTCTCGGCTGGCGTGCGGTTGGACACGCTGGAGCAATTGCGATCTCAGCCAAGTCATCGGTCTGGACACCTCGGTCCATCACGGACCGAGCAGCATTGGCTTAGACACATGGCTGAAATCTCGTGGGCAAATCCCCGCCGAGTTCCTGCGTGGCAGCGGGTTACCAGATGATTTCGTGGCGGCGATGCAATCCGCTCCGCGCGAAGCGGCCGCCTGTTTTCTCCGATTCAGCCACGAAGACCTGTCGTTCGCCGAGCGACTGGCAGAAGGACTCCGATCCGTCGGTCTGGTCTGCTGGCTCGATGAAATGCCGGACGCGGGCCGCTCGGAGCCGCCGCTCGAAGCGCAGTTTGATTCGCAGCAGCCCAACAAAGTGATCTTCTTGGCCTCGCGCAGCTCGCTGACATCGCCTTGGGTTGAAGGAGAAGTCGCGCGGTTGTTGAAGCGAGAGGAACAGTGGAAGCGCGACACCGGACAGGACGTGAAGCTGCAGCTGCCTCTGACGCTGGATGGCTTCCTATTCGGCGGCGACGCGAAAGGGAAACACGACAAGGCCGTCGCCGCGCGAGTCGTCGCCGACTTCAACGGCTGGCGACGCAACGACACGAAGTTCGACGAGGTCTTTCCCAAAGTGCTCGCCGCTTTGGGCGCGGAGCCTCGGAAACCAGAAACGAAAGAAGAAGGCAGCCGCTCACCGTTTGCCTGGTTCAATCGAAAGAAGACTGACGACGACGAATAACCATAACCCCCACTGAGCTTGCCTCAGTGGCTCGTGGGCTTCTGCACCAATGGTCGAAGAGTAGTGCAAAAGCCCGCGAGTCACTGGCGCAAGGCCAGTGGGGTGAAAGGACAGGTTCTCATGACCGCAGTTCGCGAAGTGGCCGAAGCGTTGGCGACTCACATGCCAGAGGTTTTGCGCTGGGCAGGAGGCGTTGCTCGACAACTGCGCAAGTTCAACATCGCGTTGTCGGGCAAGACGTCCGGCAGCGCGGCGACCGATGCCCTGACACTCGCGGACCTGACGGTGCAGGAGCTGGTCATCTCCGCACTGCGTGACCGTTCGCCGCTGTTTCGGCAATGTCGCATCGAGGCGGAAGAAGAGAACGGCGACATGGGACACTTCGCATCCGATGGCGAGCTGACCATCGCGCTCGATCCGATCGACGGCACGAAGCAGTATCGCGACCACACCGGCAACGGCTACGCAGTCATGCTGCACCTGCGAGATCGGCAGACGCTGCATTACTCCCTGGTCTTCGTGCCGGAGACCGGTGAGCACGGCACCTGGTTCGAGGCGATTGGTTCTCGCATCGTCGTCGGGGCCGATGACCCCAGCCAACGGGCTCGTGCGGTGCTCGATGGTCTGACACCGATCGTTCCGGCAACTCGGCCACAGTCAAAACAGATCTACCTCATCGGCTTCCAACAGCGCGACCGCGAACGTGCTGAGGCAGTCACCGCTGCCGGCCTGCAAGGAGTCGCTCCCGACGACATGCCAGGCAGCATCTACCCGCTACTCGCAACCGGCGAATTCGGTGGCAGCCTGATTCACTCGCCGAACATCTACGACTTCCCGGTCTCACTGCACATCGCTCGCATCCTGGGAGGGGACGCCATCTGGACCGATACCGGCGAGCCGGTCCACTTCCGCGAAATGTGGCTGGACGGTCGAGCCAACATGCTGCGCCTGCCACGCATCGTCGCCTGCGCCGTCGATCACGCGACGTTGAAAACGCTCTGCGATGTCGCACAAGGCTGGAGTCCGAATCGCTACGACGACTGACCGCGCTCGTCGTGACCCCATTTATGGGGTCGAACGAGCGATCAAGACCCGATAAATCGGGTCACTACGGGCGGTCGTGTTTAAAATCGCCCAATCGCAACAGCACTTTGCCCGTTCGCCCGGGCGCTTCCGCGGCGCGGACGGCATCGGCAATCTGATCCATCGGAAAAACTTCGCCGATCTGTGATGTCAGCACCCCCTCCTGAATCAATCGCGAGACGGTGCGGATCAGTTTGATCTTGGCGAGCAAGCCTTGCTGCGGCAGCCAGCGAGCCAACCAAAAGCCCGCGATGGTTGCTCCTGGAGTCATCAAATCGCGCGGCGAGAAACTCATGGGTTCTGGCGACAGTGTTCCGTAGACCAACATGCGGCCGCCAGGTGCCAAGCATTTCACGACGGCCGAGCCCGTTGCTCCACCGACGGGATCAATTGCGAAACGCACTCCACGATCCCCTGCCACATGCCGCACTTCGTTTCGCAAGTCGTCGACCGAATGCTGCGCGGGATCAAATACGACGACCGCTTCCGCGCCCAACGATTTCAAGGCGGCCGCTTGCTCGGCGCGACGGACGACGTTGAGCGTCTTGAAACCAAATCGCTGTCCCAGCCGCACGACCATCTTGCCGAGCTCCGATGCGGCCGCCGTTTGGATCAACCAATCTCCCTTCGGCACGGCGAGCACTCGCTGAGTCATTGCGAATGCGGTTGTCGGATTCACGAAGAACGTCGCGCCTTGTTCGGACGGTAGCGACTTCGGCAACGGCACGGCTTGTTTCGCGCCGACCGTCGTCAGCTCTTGCCAATTCCCGTTGATGCCGTTGAGCAAGGCGACGCGTTTGCCGACCAGCAGCTTGCCGAGCAATCCGCCGCCGCTGGCTTCGACGATGCCGACTCCTTCGTACCCTGGCGTGCAAGGGAGCTTCGGCAGTTTGCCATACACCCCGCGGGTCGTCATTAAGTCCGAGGGATTGGCCGGACTGAGCAACATCCTCACGAGAAGCTCGCCAGCCTTGGGCTGAGGCGGCTCGACATCCCGCACACGCAGCACATCCGCGGGTTCACCGAACTGATCGAATTGCACAGCCTTCATCGTACTTCGCCCTCGTTGATTGATTGATCCTGATGCCACCGGGTTCTATCGCCCCCATTGACCTCGCGTCGATGGAGCGAGAGATCGCCCGCTAATCGCAATTCGGCGAGCAGGTATCCGGCTTCTGCAACGATGCGGATGGGGGCAGAGAACCGGGTGGATGGTCTGCCTATAGTGCTGTGTCACAACCAAGAATTGGGGCTCCCTAAATCAGCCGCAGGACGCTAGTCCCGGTTAATCTCGCTCGAACCGGGGCTAGCGCCCTGCGGCTGATTTGCTCAACCCAAATTCTTTGCTCTGAGATTGCTCTAGCTCACCATCGTTCGGTCCATCCAGACAAGCTGGATGGGGCCGACAACGATCGAGGATTGCCGCGTTCGGACAAAAGATGCCGGCCGCGATTTGACAGTCTGAGGACGTGACCTAGGTTTCTGGTGACTGTTCGGCCCCTGACGCCCATCTGGTTCTGGGACGGACGATAACGACTTTACGGGCGCGGCATGGGAAGCTGGGAGCTTCGAGGGGAACATGCCGCGTCTTTTTTCATGCGCTGCCATTGAAACGGAGCGGAGATCGTGACAACTCTCGGCGAAGTTCGTGGTGATTGCTCGCGACATTTGATCGCGCCGAGCACTCCTCTGCGCCGAGGTTTCACATATGCCGAGTCGATGATCGCTCTGGCGGTGATGTCACTGGCGGGCGCGGCCTTGTTGAACTCGGTCGCCGGAGCAGTCCAATCCAGCAACGATTCGATTTATCGTTCGGTCGGGCAAGGCATGGCCGAGCAATTGATGAACGAAATCGCCGCCTCGAAGTTTCCCACGGGAACAGCCGGCATTGTTTCGCCAATTCCGCTGCGGAGTTGGTTCACGACGATTGATGACTACGACAAGTTCAGCGAATGCCCACCCCGTACCAAAGCGGGAGAAGTCCTGGGCAATGATGACGGTGCAATTGCCGCAGCGGCTTACATGGAAATGACGCTTGGCAAGGCCGGTAGCCGGACGGCCGAACTCGCAGCGGCACCGAACTTTGTCGGTCGCTTTACGCGGTCGGTGCTAATCGAGCGATTACAGCCGAACCCAACCGGCTGGACCGTGGTCACACAACACACGCCGCATCGCCGAGTCACCGTGTTCGTGGCTTACACCGCGAATAAGTCCACGCGGACTGTCGCCCAAGTCGTGCGAGTCTTCTCCTCCGTGTCACCGGCCCCTGAAGGAGTGGGAGACCATGCGCAGACGTCGTCAATTCGGAATTCGGAATTCGGAGTGTGGAGTGCGGAGTGGGTTCATCACTCCGCACTCGACACTCCGCACTCCGTATTAGTCATCGCGGCATGACTCTCGCCGAGCTGCTGATCTCGCTGACGATCCTGAGCATGATGTCGGTCGTGCTGGCGGGTATGTCGAACGCGGTGAACTCGGCGTGGTCCTATACAAAGGGTGTCGAGGATTCCGACCTGCAAGCCCGCGCGGCGATTGAACGCATCGAGTACATGATTTCTCAGACCGGCGTGTATGACCTGGCTGGGCAGCCAACTCGTGTTGGGATGACTGTCGTGTCTCGGCCGGTGGGGACGAATCAGATTCCGGATGTGCTGGTGCTGTGGACCGGCGGCCGGTCAGGGGGCATGTCCGCGAATGGCGTGCTGAATCGTCTGCCGAACGTCGGCGAGTTGTTGATCTACACTTGGGACTCCAAAAACCCCGGTCAATTGATTGAGGTCGCGTTCCCCGGTCAGACAGCGTCGTTTGATTTCGCCGCCAGCGATTTGCCGACGACTGTCACCAATCTGCTGACCTCCACCGCGGCCGAGAAGATTCCGTTGTGTGATCGACTGCGTCAGTCCTCGTTGAGCACATCCAGCAGTGCGGTCTCAGCTCCCGTGTTCCCGCCCGCGAGCGGAACGGGTTCTCCGTTTGGACCTTCGCTTCCGCCAGGACCGTCGAGTTCACCAAGTTCCTCGACACCGACCAGCAGCGTCACGCAGTCGATTGGCAATGCGCGTTTCGTACTCTCGCTGACTCCCAGCGACAGCGAGTTGGCATCAGCCGCGCCTCAGACCACGGCCTGGATGCAGTTGAGTTGGCCACAAGGCACCTTCGGCAACCGCTCGGGAGTGCGACAGGCGACGTTGCAGATTGAATTGCAGGTTGAACCAGATGGCATCGTCCGCGCTTCAGATACGGTTTCGGCGATTCCTTTCTTTGGTTCGGCGAGTCTGAGGTACGTCTATGAGCCGTAGAAATTCGGAAGTCGGAGAGCGGAAGTCGGGAATCGGAGTAGTGCCTTCGTTTCCAATTCCCCTTTCCTCCCTCCGCCTTCCCCCCTCCGCTTTTCGCCAGGGCTTCACGCTGGTCGAGATGCTGATCGTGGTGACGATCGTCGGCATCTTGGCCTCGGTCGTTATTCCCTCACTGAGTTCAGCGAGCGGTGCGGTGGCGTTGGAAGCAACGGCTCGCAGTCTGGCGGCGGACATTCGGGGCGCGCGGCAATCGGCGGTGCAATACAACGCCAGCTTCGCGGTCACGTTCGACTTGGCCAGCAATTCGTATCAGACCAATCCGGTCAGCGGCAGCGCGCCCGGAATGGTCAGCGTGTTGGCACACGCCGGCAGCAGTAGCACGATTGACCTCGATACGTCCGGCGCGGGGGGAAGGAATCGGTCGCACGTCATCCTCGGCGGCGCGGCGATGAAGACCTCTAAGGCATCGGTCGTCGATCTCACGTTTACGCCGTCGGGAGGCACCGGTCCGACGCGCACGCAAGACACCGTCATCTGGCTGGTCGAGAACACCGGAACGAATCGCCGCTGCATCCTGATCACGGTGTCGTGGATCACAGGCGCCGTCAGCGTCGGTGATGTGCAGTCCTATCCCGCCAACCTCACGATGCCGAATTTCTGAGAGGACCGCATGAGACACTAATCTCGATTGGCGAGCGGGGCGGCGTCAGCCCCCCGGTGGTCGCATTCGGATCAGCTGAAATGTGCTAGGTTTGTTTTCGTAGATCGAATCAGCCGCAGGGCGTTAGCCCCGGTTCTCGAAACACAAACCGGGGTTAGCGCCCTGCGACGGATCTCAGATCGGCGTGGTGTATCGCTGGTGGTCGTGATGATCGCCATCAGTATGAGCATGGCGCTGACGTATGCCGCGCTCAGTTCGCAATCGCGCGGTGTGCAGTTGCGGCAGAACGTCAATCGGCGGGAGATGGCTCGGCAGCGATCCTTCGGGAACCACCAGCTACACGATCGAGTTTCGCACCATCGATGGCGAAACGTCGCCTACCGCCTATCCGACGGGCAAGGGACAAACGCCGTTGAGCGGCAGTTCGGCATTCTTCAATCCGTCGTCCAACGGTTTGTCCTCCAGCAGCGCGGGCACCGCGGCGAGCGCCATGCGGCAAGCGTTTCAATTGTTGGTCCGTTCGACCGGCAAGTGGGCGTCGCTCACTGATCCACTCGACTTTGTCACCGAGACCGTCGAGGTAGGCGTCGAATTACAACCACGCGTCCCCGGCCGGCAGATACTCGCTCCCGACATCACGGAAGCCACGGACGTCCTCGCCAGCAATGCCAGCTTCAACCAGATTCAAAACTATGCGCTTTTCACGTCGGCCGGCAGTTCCGGACAGCCGTCGCTGACGTTGGAACCCGGCCAATGCATCGATGGACCAACTTGGCTGACTCAAGGCATCAAAGTCTTCAGCGGTCCCAAGTGGAACGATTCGGTACGTGACGAATTTCTGCGATCGACCGGTACGCTGTACTCCACCAGCAGCGGCGGCAACGTCTCCTTGCTGCACCCGCATCCGTTGGGTGGACCAATCACAAACGCCAGCAGCTTCACCGCGTCTGAGTTGGCCGATCTGACGAAACTGAATGTCCCGCGTGTGACCGCCGGTACCTCGCTGACGACGCCGTCGATCACATTCGCCAATTGGAAGACGTATCGGTTGTACGAAGGGGGCTTCACCTACAACGCCGAGACGCTGACCAATGGAACACTCGACAGCTCGGTGTTGCGCCCGTCGCTGCACAATCCGTTGGGAGTTTTCTATCGAGAAGGAGCACTCACGATTGACGACAATGTGGTCGTGCAAGGGACGATCGTCTGTTCGGGAAAGATCTCCTTCACTGGCGACAACGTGCTGCTCGAGAGCGTGAATTGGCGAGACTCATCGGGCAGCGAAGTGGTTTCTAATGGCAAGCTCTTCCCGCGCATGCCGGCGATCGTGGCTCAAAGCATTGCGCTGAACTCCGGCACGCGTGCGTCGATCGAAGGGGCCGTGTTATTGACCAGCAGTCTGGCCGGTGCCGATGGCAGCTATGACTTCGTCAGTGGCACTGACGTGAATGTGAGCGGCTCGAATGCCACGAGCGCCCCCATCCGGCAACCGTACAGCGAAGTGCAGCTTCCCGCCGGCACGAACCTCTCCAATGCGAGTGGCCGCACTCATGCGATCTGGCTCGCGGAAGGGAACAGCGGCAATTGGTTCCCGATCATCGACGTCGACGCCACCAATCGCCGTCTGACGATTTTGGGTGAGGCCATTCGTCCCACGGCAACCAACTTTCGCATCCGCCGCCAACGGACTCGCTGCTTCGATGTGCGGGGACCGCTCATGGCTTCGCGGGCAACATTCACCGCCAGCGGTTCTTGGAAACTCAGTAATGGCTTGTGGAACAATCAATACAACATCTGGCAGCTCATCACGCAGATTCAAGCCAATAACGGCCAGCCGATCACTCCGTTCGTGACGTGGGTTGCAGACCCCTCGACCTACAACGGATGGGGCGGTCCGTGGGAGACCGCCGGCCTGCCACTGGAACCGGTCGTCCACATTCGTCCGCAAACCGGCGTCACATTCCGCGACAGCCTGCCGCTGTTTAAGAGCTACGTCCCGCCGGCGCACCTCATCACGGCGACGAACGACCCCTCCGGCTATCGCTGGCGAGTCCTCTTCTGGCGCGAGATGCTCTAATCGTCAGCGGCAATCAGCACGACGCGCAAGCGAGTGGTACTTACCGAGTGGATGCACCCAGACCACTCGCTGGCGGGTCGTGCTAACTCCCATCCATGAATAATCGCAGCGAGTGCCACGCCGCTCAAAACGATCGGCACAACCGCAATGACCGTCAAAGTTCCGTTCTGATTAAGCCGTTCCTAACCCTCCTGCCGATTCCGTCCGAGCGGGAGGTTCTGTCATGCGGAAGACGGTTGCGGATTTGATGTCGGTGGATTTCGTGACGGTAACGGCACGCATGTCGCTGGAGGACGCGCTGAACCTGCTGGTCGCTTCCGATCTCACCGAACTGTGCGTCGTCGAAGACACAGGACGACTAACTGGAATCGTCACCGACTTTGATCTGCTGAAGGCTCATCTCAGTGCCGAGCTACTCGGCCGCTCGGTCAGTTCGATGATCAGCCGCGCCGTGACGCTGTTGCCGGCCGATGCCCTGATGGACCAAGCCGTGCCGCTGTTCCGCGAAGGAAGCTGCTCGCGAGCCTACGTCTGCCGCGACGGACAACTGCTGGGCCGAATCTCGCGGACCACCGTGCTCAAGTACCTCGCGATGAAAAACTCGACGGTCGGCGAACCTCCCACGAATCACGCTTTGGCAGCCGTCCCGATCCCCGGTCAGAACGCCACTGTCCAATCTCCCGAAGCCACTCCGCGTGCGCCGCAGTTCCTGTCTGGCTCCGTCCTTGGCGGTATGTGTGTCGAACGACCGCGGCCAGCGATGCGGTGATGTCTCGCCGAGACTGCCCCGACCCCGGAGCCTGAAAAACCATGGGGCTGAAGCCACCCCGCTCACCTGAGATTCTTGCTACGATGCCCTCCACGGAGGTGTCGAATGAATCTGCGATTGTTCCCGCGACCGATTCTGTTCGCATGTTGTTTCTGCTTGCTGCTGCTCCCCGCCTGTCGCAAATCCGCGACCGGGACAGTCGATTCCACGGTTGAGCTTGATCCGATCGTCGAACCGGACGCTCCGGCCACGCCCCCACGCGATGCCAGCGAGGACTTCTTCGAAAACGGCGTCATCCCGCAGCTCAAAATCGAGCTCAAAGAGTCGCAAGCCAAGAAGCTCCGCGAGGACGCACGGCACTACGCGAAGTGTAAGCTGATCGAGAACGGCGAGACCACCTACGCCGACGTCGCCATCAAGCTCAAAGGAGCGGCCGGCAGCTTTCGAGAACTCGACGACAAGCCCGCCTTCACGCTCAACATGAACAAGCACGTCAAAGGACAGACCTTTCACGACATCGACAAGTTCCATCTCAACAACTCGGTGCAGGACGAGTCGTATCTCTGCGAGTGGCTCTGCTCGGACCTGTCACGCGACGCAAAGGTGCCCACCCCGCGAGCGACTCATGCCCGCGTCTGGCTGAATGATCGCGATCTAGGGCTGTATGTTCTCAAGGAGGGCTTCGACGCCACGTTCCTCAAGCGGCACTTCGCCGACGGAACCGGCAACCTCTACGACGGCGGTTTCGTTCAGGACATCGACGTCGATCTGGAAAAAGACTGCGGCAAAGGCCCCGACGATCACAGCGACCTGCGCAGCCTCAAAGACGCCTGCTTGGAACCCGATCCGGAAAAGCGTTGGTCCACCATCGAAGAGCATTTGGACGTGGATGCTTTCCTCAGCTTTATGGCTATCGAACTGATGACCGCGCACTGGGATGGCTACACGCAGAACAAAAACAACTACCGCATCTATTTCGAACCGGCGAACAGCAAGGCTCGGTTCTTGCCGCACGGCATGGACCAGATGTTTGGCGACCCCGGCTTTCCTATTCTGGAGTACCCGGAAACGATCGTCGCCAACGCTGTGATGCACCATCCCGAATGGCGCAAGCGCTATCGCAAGCGAGTCGCCGAATTACTGCCGCTGTTTGAGCCGCAGCGGTTGCATGAGAAGCTCGACAAGGTGGTCGCACGCCTGCAGCCAGTCATCAAAGAATTCGGCGACGAGTTCGCCAACGCTCACGCCGACCGAGTCCGCGAACTCAAAGAACGAATCGCCGCGCGCGAGCCGAACCTGCGCGAACAACTGCAAAACGGCGATCCAACTCCGCAGGAGTTCAGCGCTGAAGGCATCGCCGAGATCGCCGATTGGTTCCCCGCTCAAGAAACCGACGACACGAAAGTCGAAGAGCTGGAGATCGACGGCCAGAAGCGTTACTCGATTCAAGTCGGCGAGTCCGGCCAATGCGTGGGCTCATGGCGTCGCAAAGTCCTCCTCGCCAAAGGCCGCTACTGCATCGAGGCTCGCTGCCGCACCGAGGGCGTCGTTGCTCGCGAAGACGAATCGGGAACCGGAGCCGGTCTCCGCATCTCCGGCGGCAAGCGAGACAACAAACTCGCGGGGGACTCCGAATGGAAAACCGTCGCCTACGAATTTGAAGTACTCGAAGACGTCCGGGACATCACGCTCGTCGCCGAACTCCGAGCCGCCGCCGGACGGATGTGGCTGGAGCCGGTCGCTCGGTTGATGAAACGCGAATAAGACATCGATAATCAAAACAGAAGGAGCCCGACGAATCGAAGGAGACGACGAATAAGGGCAGTTGCAGCATTCGTCGTCTCCTTCGATTCGTCGGGCTCCTTCCTTGAATAACTGGCATGAAGATGAGACGAAATCAAATTAACCACCAGAATCCATCAGTGATCCGCCTTCTAATTCTCGCGCTACCGATTCTGTTGGCGACGATCCCCAGTCGAACTCAGGAGCGATCGCCGAGTTCCACCGATCAGGCTGGCTTCCAGGCAATCGTCGCCCCATTCGTGAAGACACATTGCGTTCGCTGCCATGGGCCGGCGAAGCAGGAGGGGACCTTTCGCGTCGATCAGCATCTCAAGAACGAGTTCGTCGATCCGGCCTCCAAAGAAAAATGGAGCGAGGTCGTCAACGTCCTCAACAGCCACGAGATGCCCCCGGAAGGAGAACCGCAACCGAAACCGGAGGAAGTCGCGAAGGTCGTCGATTGGATCACCGAGCAGATGGTTCGTGCCGAACTGGTCCGCCGCGACGGGCAGATCGTGCTGCGACGGCTCAACCGGGATGAGTACCGCAGCACGATCCGCGATTTGATCGGAATCGACTTCGATGTCGCTCCATTCCCGCTTGATCCGGCATCGGGAGGCTTCGACAACAACGGCTCTGCCCTGACGATGTCGCCGCTGCTCACCGAACTCTACCTCGATGCGGCTCGGAAGATTCTGGATCGAACACTTGTCGAAGGGGATCAGCCGCCGGCAATCAAATGGCGATTCGAGATCGACAGCGGCGACAACAACTCGAACCGCAAGGTCTACGACAAGCAGAACGTGATCGTGAACGGCGGCAACAACCCGGTCAAAGACGGCTTCAAAGTGTTGCACCACGACAACTGGGACAAGCACCTGAACGCTCGCGGTTACGGCCTCAAGCACGAGGGAGACTACATCATCCGCATCCGCGCGGCGGGCTTTGTCCCGAAGCGAGATGCCGTCGTCGAGTCCGCTCGCAAAGCGTTGCAGAACCGCTTCGACAAGCAGATGCAGGAGAACCCCAAGGCAGAGAAGTATCACCGCGAGCAGATGGAACGCGACCTCAAACACTTCGCGACCGACCGGATGTACGACTACGGCTCGCCCCGACTGAAGCTGATTCAGAATCTCGGCGGCCAACCGAAAGTGCTCGCCGAGTTCGACGTCGATGCGCCGCTCGAAAAGCCGCGCGAATACGAAGTCTGTGCCCGCTTCACGACCGAGCAAGCCGGCCTGACGATCGAATACGCCTACCCGATTCCGCGAGTGCTTGAGAACTTTTGGTTTCAGGGACACGACGTATTTGCTCGGCCAGAGTTGTACGTCGATTGGTTTGAACTCGAAGGCCCGATCCACGAATCCTGGCCACCGCCGAGTCATCGCCGCTTGCTCGGTGACACGCTCCCGTCGAAAGCGAAAGAGCGCGAAACCGCAAAGACGTTGATCGCCCGCTTCCTGCGTTCGGCCTACCGCCGCCCGGTGACGGCCGCCGAGATCGACGAAAAGCTGAAGCTATTCGACCTCGTACGAGCCGACTCGCCGTCGTTCGTCCAAGCAATCAAGACCCCGCTCATCGCAGCAATGGCCTCGCCACACTTCTTGTATTTGGCGGAACCTGTGGCGCACGCGGCTCGCGTGCGACCGACCTCCACATCGAGCAAGACCAAACCCGACGCCAACGCACGCGAGCCGCGTGCGCTACAAGACCACGAATTCGCCGCGCGGTTGAGCTACTTCCTTTGGTCCTCAATGCCCGACGATGAACTCAACAAACTCGCCGATAACTGAAAGCTGCGGGACTCAAAGACGCTGACGACTCAGGTCAACCGAATGCTGGCCAACGACAAATCCGAAGCGTTCGTCCGCAACTTCGCCGGCCAATGGTTGGGACTGCGCGAAGTCGGTGCGAATCCGCCTGCTCCCGATTTGTATCCGCAATATGACCGGCATCTCGAAACGTCAATCACCGAAGAGTCACGAGCCTTCTTTGCCGAAATCCTCAAGCACGATCTGAGCGTCCTGAACTTCGTCGGCTCAGACTCCGTCGTCATCAACGAGAGGCTCGCGCGGTTCTATGGCATCCCCGACGTACGCGGCGCCCAGTTCCGCCGTGTCCCCGTCCCCGAAGGTGTGCATCGCGGCGGCATCGTCACACAAGCGTCAATGTTGACGATCACGTCCAACGGCACACGCACCTCTCCGGTCAAACGCGGGACGTGGGTGCTGAAGAATGTGCTCGGCATCGACCCCGGCCTGCCGGTCGCGAATGCGGGAGACATCGCTCCGAAAGTTCCCGGCATCGACAAGGCGACTGTGCGGCAGCGGTTGGAGATTCATCGCACGCTGCCGCAGTGTGCTCGCTGCCACAACAAGATCGACCCGCTGGGATTTGCCCTAGAGAACTTCAACGCCGCTGGCGAATGGCGCGATCAGGAAGGTTTTGGATACAAAGGCCGCATCGAGCGGAACGATCCAAAAGTCAACGCCGCCTCCAAACTTCCCGACGGAACGGAGATCAACGGCGTCGATGATTTGCGAACGGTGCTGCGTCAGCGAGAAGACCTGTTCCTCAATTGCCTCGCCAGCAAAATGTTGACGTATGCCCTTGGCCGAGAACTCGGAATCGCTGACCAGCCGACCGTGAAAGCGGCTGTCGCACACTCGAAAAAGAATGGCTACACCTTACGTTCGCTGATCCAATTCATCGTCACTTCCGAATCATTCGGATCGAAGTAATCCTGTGGAGATCGTCCATGACCTCGATCATTAATCAGCCGTTATCGCGCCGTCACATTCTGCGAGGACTTGGTGCGAGCCTGAGTCTGCCTTTGCTTGACGCCATGCTGCCACGCTTGTGGGGAGCGCCGTCGCAGTACAAGCCTTTGGAGAAATCGGCCGGCACGCATCCGCGGATGATTTGTTGCTACGTCCCCAACGGCGTCAACATTTTGGAGTGGATGCCCAGCGAGAAAGGCCGCGACTACACATTGTCGCCAACGCTCGAAGTCTTGAAGGAACATCGCGCCGACTTCTCGGTACTGACGGGGCTTGGACATCCTGCCTCGCAAGGCGGACACAGCGGTGCGGACACATGGCTGACCGGTGCCGATCTTAAGGCGACTCCCGGTGCAGACTACACGAATCAAGTTTCAGCGGATCAGATCGTTGCCGAGTTGCACGGCAAGCAGACTCGGTTTCCGTCGTTGCAGTTGTCAGACGCCAGCGGCACTGGGTCGGCCGGGCATTCGCACACGCTGTCGTTCGATCGCAGCGGCACGCCGATGCCTTCGGAGAATTCGCCGAAACGGCTCTTTGAAAGATTGTTCGTCCCCGACAGCGCGGCCGATCGCGCGGCGACGTTGCGGCGGTATGCCGAACGGAAGTCGATCCTCGACAGCGTGCGCGGTGAAGCAAAAGCGCTCAACGACAAGCTTGGCAAGCAGGATCAGAAGAAGCTCGACGAGTATCTGACGTCCGTCCGCGAAACCGAGCAGCGAGTGGGACGGCTCGAAGCGTGGGTTGATGTGCCGAAGCCGGAGGTCGATCCCAAGAACTTACAGCTCGGCAGCCAACCGCAGAACGCTCACGACCGACCGATGTGGCTGGACGTGATGCTCGAAGTCTCGTACCTCGCCTTCCTGACCGACACGACGCGGGTCATCACCTTCGAGTGGTCACGCGAAGCGGGCGGCTACGGCGGAGGCGGTGAGAACCATCACGAGCTGTCGCACCACGGCGGTGACAAAGAGATGCTCAAGAAGCTGGGGATCATCGACCGCTTCCACCTCGAACGCCTCGGCCGATTCCTCACGTTCCTCAAATCGACAAAAGAGGGAGACGGGAACATGCTCGACAACACGCTGGTCATGTTCGGCTCTGGCATGAACTCCGGCGCGGGAGGCGACCACTCGCCGAAGAACCTGCCGCTGCTCGTGGCCGGCGGTCACAAACTAGGGCTGAAGCACGGCCAGCATCTCGGCTGGGAACCGAACAATCACCCGCCGCTGTCGAATGTGCTGCTGACGCTGATCCAGAAAATGGGTGTCGAGTCCGACAAGTTCCGCGACTCGACCGGAACGCTGACGGGATTGGCGTGACGTAGGATGGGCATTCTTGCCCGTCCGTCTTTTTACCGCGACAGGGGACAGGCAAGAGTGCCCATCCTACTCAAGGTTTCGCCTCCGCCATTCCCAGTGACTTCAAGTACGCCAGCAAGTCAGCCAATGCGGCGGGCGACACGTCTTTCTCGAAGCCTTCGGGCATCAGCGATTTGCCGTTCGAGACAATCGTCTCGATGTTGCTCCGCAGCACGACATCTTCTTTGGCTTCCGCTCGTCGCAGCGTGACGCTGGTTGCGGTGTCACCGATCAGCAAGCCGTTGAGCACTTTGCCGTCCTGTGTCTCGACAACGTAGGTCGCAAAGTTGGGCTGAGCTTCTCGGTTCGGGTCGAGGATCGCAATCAGCAGATCGGCGAGCGATTTATTCGCGACGCTCTGCAAGTTCGGCCCAACGATGTGGCCGACTCCGGCAATCTGATGGCAGTTCGCGCACTTCTGCTGGAAGAGCATTTTTCCTTTCGCGATGTCGCCCGGCGATTCCAATGCCGGTTGATAGTCAGCGATGACCTTGGCTCGATTGGCATCCACGTCACCGGCCAACAGCTTCTTCGCACGGTCACGCAGTTCCGACTTCGGATGGTTGAGCAACAAATCCTTCTTGTCCCGTTCGATCTCGCCGCGCAGCACTGTGCCGGCTTGTAGAGCGTCGAGCAGCGAGCCGACTCGATCGGTGGAACGGAGCAGCGCGTCAACCACTTCGCGACGCAAACCGGGAGAATGACTTCGCCAACCGCTCAACAACAAGCTCGGCACTTCCGCATGTGCCAGTTGACCCAGCGAATTAGCCGCTGCGATCTGCAATTGCGGATCGACCTGCGGGTTAAGTAGTTCGGTCAACGACTGGCGGCACGAGGCGCAATCGAGGAACGCCAGCACTCGCACTGCGGCGACTCGTTCGGCAATCGGGCGTTCGGAGTCCTTCGCGGCGGTCAGCGACTTGCTCGTGAAGAGGGTCAGCGCTTGTCGGAGTTGGCTGTCGGATTGAGCGGCGTCTAGCAAACGCTCGATGGTCATTCCGCGGCGTCGCAGTCCGTCTCCCAGAGCGATCAAAATTGCCGACCGCGCTGCCGGAGACAGTTGGTCGTTGATGACGATCTTCAAAACGCTCGCACCGGCGGCGGGATTCGCATCGGTGCCGAGCATCCGCGCGAGTTCCGAATACCAACCGGACGCATGGGACTGCTTCGCGAATTCCGCATCGGAGGCCAGGGCTTCGAGAAGCGCCGTCGCTTTGCCGCTTAGCGAGGTCATCATTGCCGTGCGAATGTCTCCGGAGTTGCGCGGATCGCGAGCCAATCGGCTGAGCGTCGCAACCGCCAGATCGTTTGGCATCTCGCCCGCCGAGAACGCGAGTTGCCAGCGAACGAGATCGCTGTCGTCGGTCGCCCGTTCGGCAGCGGCCTCAGCCAGTTCGCGATCTTGCGCGAACAACGGTTCGGCCAGTCGCAGCACATGTGCCCGCAGACGTGGCTCGGGATGCTTGAGGTTCACCATCAACACGTCCGACTTCATCGCGTTGAGTCCCGCGAGCGTGTAGAGGCAATGCAGTCGCGCTAGCGGTGAGCGATTCAGCGCCGCCATGCGACGCAGTGACGGGACGACCGACAAATCGCCTCGTTCGACGAACAGCCGCTGCGCGGTTTCGCGATTCCACGAATTCGGTGACCAGAACTGCTTGATGAGCTGATCCGGCGGCAGCTTACCGATCGACTCGACCTTCATCCGTTGTCCGTCGGGGCCGATCAGTCGCCAGATGCGGCCGCGATCGTGGCCGCTTTCGAGATCGACCATCGCTTTGATGTCTTCGGGGATTGAAGCGGGATGCTCGATGGTCTCGCGGTACATGTCGAGCACGAACAGCGTCCCGTCCGGTGCGTTGACGAAGTTGACCGGCCGGAACCAGTTATCAGTTGAGGAGACAAACTCCGTCATCTCGTCGGCTCGTTTGGCGAGGAAGCTCGGCCCATTTGGCGTCATCATCTTGCGATGGATCAGATTCGCGCCGACGTCGCCAATGAACGCGTTGCCGCGAAACTCTTCGGGGTATGCACCGCCACGATAAATCGTCACGCCGGTCGCCGAGGTGAAGAAGCCGGCGGCCACTTTCTCGCTTTGCGGCAGTCCCGCGAACTTCGGGTCCGCATTTCGTCGAGCCGTGCGGACAATTCGCCACGGCTCAGGTGGGCTACGTCGAAAGACCGGAGCGGCGGCTCCCTCGGCCCCGATGCTGCGGACGATGCCGCTGGCGATGAACGTCGGATTGCGATTGAGATACCGGCGCGGCAGGACGACATGCTCGATGTGGTTGCTGTTGTTGCAGACGAAGCGATTGCCCCAATCGTCCGTCGAATGCCCGAATTGCTCGCCGCCGCTGAGGAGTTGAATGGACTTCGCGACATCGTCTGTCGTCGCGCTAGAAATCATGACACGCGGATCGAACGAGAAATCGCTGGTCCCTGACATCACTGGCTTGCCGTCGCGAGTCAGCGTGTTGGGATTACGACCACCGGCGACGAGGATGCGATTCTCCAAACCCCACTTCATGTTGTTGGCCAGCGACTGCACGTTGTCTTTGCCGAAGCCGCTGAGCACGATCTTGCGAATGTCTGCCTTGCCGTCGCCGTCGGTGTCCTTGAAGTACCACAAGTGCGGATGCCCGATGACGAACACGCCTCCGTCGTAGCAGCAGACCGACAGCGCCCACTCGAAGTTGTCGGCGAAGACGGTGCTCTTCTCGAACTTGCCATCGCCGTCGGTGTCTTCGAGCAGCCGGATGATGCCGTCGTTCTTCTTGCCGCCACCTTTCGGGTGCAGCTTGGTCGGCTCGGCTGAGTACGGATAGCCGTGGAACTCAGCGACGTACATCCGGCCGAACTCATCGAAGCAGGCATCGACCGGATCGCCAACCAACGGTTCGCCCGCGACGAGTTCCAGCTTGAAGCCACGTTCGACCTGAAACGTATTGAGTGCGTCCTTCGTCTCCGTCGCCGGAATGCGCGGCATCAGCTCTTTCAGCGACTTGCCTTGATCGAGTGGTGACGGCTTGTCCTGAGCGAAGCCAACGGAGCAAAAAGCAGCCAGCACACACGGGAGCAGAAAACGCAGCGGCATGTCTCACTCACCGATCAAACGTTGGGTGGGTCGAGTCATCGAGACCCCCCAGCGGGGTTGATGTTTCCGGTGGGTCTCGATGACTCGACCCACCCTACGGGGACTACGGGGACGGCTCGGCTAAAACACGACTTTCGCCGCCGAAAAGATCGGACCTTCCAGACACGTCCGGCGGTAGTCCCACTCGCCGTCGTCCTGTTGGATTTTCGCGACACAACTGAAACAGATGCCAATGCCACAGGCCATCGGCGTCTCCAGCGAGAGCCAGCACGCGACATTCGCCGCCGTCGCGATCTTTTGCACCGCGTGCATCATCGGCTCCGGGCCACAGCAGTAAATGAGGTCCGGCGGAGAGTCGGAGGCGAGCGATTGCTTGAGCAATTCGGTGACGAACCCGTGATGACCTCGGCTGCCGTCATCGGTTGCCAGTCGCACGTCGAGTCCGTCGATCGCGAACTGATCCAGCCCAGCGAGGTAATCAGCCGAGCGTGCTCCGTAGCACAGCGAGACCTTCGGTAGCGCTCGGCGCGGGTCTCCTGACCCCGCCGCTTCAGCCGACTGTAGGTCTCCCGAAACATTGCCGAATCCTGGAGACCTTCGGTCCATTCCAGCAGCGGGGTCAGGAGACCCGCGCCGAGCGCGGTTTGGCGTTCCGTAGCGCCGCGACGTCAACAACTCGCGCGCGACCGCCAGGAACGGAGTCTGTCCGATGCCGCCCGCTACACACATCAAGTGTTTCGTTCCCGCCGGCACGATCGGGAACCCGTTGCCGAGCGGGCCCCAAACCGAGACTTCGTCACCGACTTTCCAGCTTGGCATCAGTCCGGTGAGTTTGCCGACCGTCACATAGCCGAAATCGAATCCGACGGGCTGTCCGCGCTCGTCATCGTAGGTATCGAACAGAGCGAACGGCCGACCGAGCAACGGATCGCTCCCACGCGCCGGACGGACCATAAAAAACTGGCCGGGGACAATACGGCTGGCGATTTCAGGACAGTGCAGTCGCAGCCGGTACGTGTTGCGGGCCATCTGCTCCTGCTCGACGACGCGAGCGGTCGCTTGCACAGCAGGGCATGGCGGAAAGGCGGGTTGAGTCATGAGGTATTGAGTACTGGGAACCGCGTGAGATTTCCAGTCTGTGTAGGTCAGCCTTTCCAGGCTGCCCCGAATAGGATTGAGCGCAAATCGAAGCGTTCGGGTCAGGCTGGAAAGCCTGACCTACGACTTTGGGACATGTTCCAGAATCGACCACAACCGGGCTTCGAGGATCGGTGCGCCGCGAACGATCTCGGTCCCAATCTGCACGGCCCACAATGGTCGATCACCGAGTTCAGTCTCGTGAATTTTCACCAGGTCTTTATGAGTCGTCAGTAGTAAGTCGGCGTTGGTCGACCTCGATTGCTCGCCGAGCCGCGCGAGATCGTCGGGCGTGAAATGATGATGATCGGGAAACGACTCGAAGCCGACGACTTCCGTGCCGAGTAACCGCAGCGTCTGCTCGAAGGACACCGGGTTCCCGATGCCGCAGAAGCCGAAAGCTCGTTGTCCGGCCACGTCGGCCAGCGGTTTCGTTTGGCCGGCACTGCTGAGAAGTTGGCTCGGCCGAAACGAGACTTCGATCACGCTGCCAACTTGGTTGTGCCGCACCAACTCCGTGCGGATTGCGTTAAGTTCCTCCGCAGGCACTTGGTCGGCGCGTGTGATGATCACCAAGTCCGCTCGTTCGATGTTCGCGATCGGCTCACGCAGCAAACCGCGCGGCAGGCAATGCCCGTAGCCCCACGGGTTCGTGGCGTCGATCAACACAATGTCGAGATCACGATGGACTCGGCGATGCTGAAAGGCGTCGTCGAGGATCAGCAAATTGCAGCCATCCACCACCGCTCGCTTCGCCGAAAGAATTCGATCGGGGTTGAGCCACTGCGGTACTCCCGGACAAAGCTGATCGAGCACGAGCTTCTCGTCGTTGGCCAATGAGTCGAGCGACTTGTATCCCCGGCTCAGCAGACCGACATTCGCCCCCGCGTCACGAAACCAATTGGCCAGGAACGCGACGACCGGCGTCTTGCCGGTTCCGCCGGTCGTGAGATTGCCCACACTGATGATCGGCACGCCAACTTCAAACGGCTCTCGCAGCCGAAAGTCAAAGGCCAGATTCTTGCAGCCGACTCCGACGCGATACGGCCACTGTGCCGACCACAACCCCGCGCGCAACAGGCTCGCCGCAAGACCGCGTTTCCGGCCAGACATCATTTCACGGGCGAACTGCTCCATCGTCGGTCCTTCGTCGCCTGACTCTCCGAGTCGGGAATTTCTGCGGCACCTTTTAACCGATCCGTCACGGCTCGGAGAGTCAGCGCAGCACCGCCACGGCAGTATGATGCGGCGAGTGAGATCGGCTGTCATGACCGTGTCCGTTTGGGGAGGTTCGCGATGCGACGATTTCTCGTGCTGGTCGGCTGTCTGATCTCAATCGCGACTCCGGGCAGTGCGGTGGAGCCGACCAGCGGTTGGCGAGGTAATCGCACCGGCCTGTGGCCGGAGGCGAAGACACCGATCGAATGGTTTCGGATTCCGCACGGAGCGATCGAAGGACTGCGCTGTCGAGCGAGTCGGCCAGTCGGCGTGGATGTGAGTGAAATCGCCGTTGTGGAGAAAGGCTTGATTCGCGAATGGCTGGTCATTGGACCGTTTGCCGTTGGCGATTCAGAAAAGAACTTCGATGACGAGGCGTTGAGCGGCGAGCCATCCATCGAGCCGTCGGCCGGAGATAAAGTCACCGAACATGAATGGAAGCCGCTCACCGCACCGGCGGATGATCCAATGGTGTTTGGGACGGCCGAGGTGCCGTGGCTGGATGTCGGCAAGGCGGTCGGATTCAAGATCAACCAGTTGGCGTACGCTCACACGTATTTGTTCTCACCGCGCGGCGGGCCGGCGCGGGTTGTTGTCGATCATGGCGAGGGCTTGAAGGCGTGGCTCAACGGCCGCGAAGTCTATCGGCAGCCGAAGCGGGCGATGGGATTGGGGTTTTACACGAACCTCAGCAAGCTGGAGTTGAATCATCTGCATCAGGAGTCGCCGCGCTTTGACGTGGAACTCAAGCCGGGTTGGAATCGCTTGCTGCTGAAGCTGAGCAGCCCACGCATCGCCGGCCACACCGACATGCGCTGCCATCTGCGGATCATGGACCCGCCGAACGTGCCGTATGAAACGAAAAACATCCGCTGGATGACCGAGCTTCCGGCTCGCAGTACGTCCACTCCAATCCTCGTCGGCGACCGCATCTTCGTGCTGGCCGAACCGGATGAGTTGCTGTGCCTCGACAAGAACACCGGCAAAGTGCTGTGGTCGGCGGCAACCAATTACTACGAAGCGCTGTCGCCGGAACAGAAGGCCGCAAAGCCAGAGTTCGCATCGCGCGTCGATCCGCTCGTTGCGGAACTGCGCCGACAAATTAGCCGGAACGCGCTAGCGTCCGGTTCCGATCGCGAATCCGACTCGAAAAACCGGACGCTAGCGCGTTCCGGCTAATCGAGCAGCAACGTCAGCTCCGCACCGAACTGCGGGCGAAGATTCAAAAGACGCTCATCGAAATCGACGAAGCACGCTTCAGCATTCCGGCGAACGATCACTTCGAGGCACACTTCGGCATCGTCGGCTTCACGATGCCGACGCCGCTCTCCGACGGCAAGCACGTCTTCGTCTGGAACGGCATGGGCGTCGCCGCATGCTTCGATCTCGACGGGACGCGGAAATGGATCACGCGAGTCGAGACCGATCACATCGTCTACGGCTCGTCCCCAACGCTGGCGGACGGAGTCTTCGTGGCGTTCTTCGGCAAGCTGTTCGGCTTCGACGCGGAGACCGGCAAGCTGAAATGGACTCAGCATCGCATCAACAAAAACGTCGCCGCCGTGCTCGCCGCGAAATTGGCGGGGCAAGATGTTGTCGTCACTCAAGCCGGCGAGATCATCCGTCCGAGCGACGGCCATCTGCTGTTCCGTCCGCGGGGACTCACGACGGGCGATCAAGGCTGGGCACCACCGGTGATCCTCGGTGACACGATGTTTTCACCGCGATACGGCGTGAACGAGATCAACGTCTTCGACTTCACCGGCTGCGAGGGGGTGACATGGCAACCACAACATGTCGGTCAGATCGGGACGACTCCGGAAGTGAGCCGCAAACCGGACGGCGGCTGGATCGACCGTTGGACCGCCGGCTCGCCGCTGGTGTGGGAAGGGTTGGTCTATCAGATCGACATCTACGGAAACCTGTTCGTGTCCGACATCGCCGAGAAGAAAATGATCTATTGGCACGATCTGAAGCTGCGCGGCTTCATGCACTACAACTCCGTCCCGGTCGCGGCCAGCCCGACGCTGATTGGCAGGCATATTTTTCTTTGCGACAACCAAGGGACGACGGTCGTGATCGAACCGGGCCGCGAGTACCGCGAAGTCGCTCGCAACCGCATCGACACGGTGCTCGACCGCCACTTGCCGCTGCCGGCTCAAGAGACGCTGACGTACTCGCCGCCAATCACCGACGGTCAGCACATTTATCTTCGCGGCGAGCGATACCTCTATTGCGTCGGCCTGGAGTGAGTTGAGAAGGGCAGGCTCCAGCCTGTCGCGCCGGTGACTCGGCGGGAGCCGACCCTACTCGGTCCTCACGCTTTAATCGGTCGGCGTTCCTGCGTAGCCTGTTGGGGCCGGATGAACACAGCCGAGGTACAGCATGGCGGACGAATTCTCATTCGATGTTTTTCTGAGCCACAGTTCGCGGGACAAAGACGTCATTCGCGAGTTGGCGGAGCGATTGAAGCGGGACGGCTTGCGGGTGTGGTTCGATCAATGGGAGATCAAGCCGGGGGACAGCATCCCGTCGAAGATCGAGGAAGGTCTGGAGCACTCCCGCGTGCTCGTGCTCTGCATGTCGGCGAATGCGTTCGGCTCGGACTGGTCGCAGTTGGAGGCCGGCACGTTCCGGTTTCGCGACCCGCTGAACAAGGATCGCCGCTTCGTTCCCCTGCGGCTAGACGACGCCCCCATCAAAGGCTCCCTTGCGCAATTCCTTTACATCAACTGGCTACTGCAGGACCGCGAGCAGGAATATCCGAAGCTCCTCGAATCCTGTCGGCAGCTAGTGAAGCCGGCAGCGTTGGAACCGCAGGTCACAGGCGAAAAGATTGCAGAAAAAGCTATTCAACTCGCGAACAAGTACCGCCCCGAAGCCTACGCGTTTAGTCCGGATGGAAAACTCGTCCTCAGTGCCGAGAATACCAAGACCGTGCGGCTTTGGGACGTGAAAACGGGACGCTGCCTGCGCGTGTTCAAAGGGCACACGGACAGTCCTGTTTGGAGCGTGGTCTGGAGCGCCAATCAACGCCGCGCCCTTTCAAGTGCCAAAGATATGACAGTGCGGCTTTGGAACGTGGAAACCGGGCAATGCCTGCGCGTGTTTGAAGCCCACAGTGGACCAGTCAAGTGTGTTGGGTGGAGCACCGATCAACGCCGCGCGATCTCCGGCTGTTGGATGTGGGGGGAGGACAACTTGCGACTGTAGGATGTGGAGACCGGGCGGTGCCTGCGCGCCCTCGAAGGCCACACATCCGACGTCTATTCCGTGGCCTGGAGTACCGATCAACTACGCGCCCTCTCCGGTTCCGCGGATTGCACCGTTCGGCTTTGGGACGTGGAGACGGGGCGTTGCCTCCGCGTGCTCGAAGGCCACACTGCCGTCGTCAATTCCGTAGCCTGGAGCACCGATCAGCTCCACGCCCTTTCTGGCTCCGGAGATAACACCGTTCGGCTGTGGGACGTGGAGACCGGGCGCTGCCTATACGTGCTCGAAGGGCACACGTCGCAAGTAATGACTGTGGCGTGGAGCGCCGATGAACGCCGCGCCATCTCCGGTGATGACAATGGCGGCTTTCGGATATGGAATCTGTCGGAATTTGTCACCAAAGTGCGAATCCCGAAAATTCCCGCGACCGGCTTGCCAACTGCGCCGGATCAAGTCGAATACACGAACGCCAAAGTTCTCCTGGTCGGCGACGCCAACGCGGGTAAGACCGGATTGACGCACCGCCTCGCGACCGGCGAATGGAAGCCGAGCGAAGACTCCACAGTGGGTGCTTGGTCCACGCAGTGGCCGTTGAAGGACATCAACGGGGAGTCGGGCGTGGAACGGGAGCTCTGGCTGTGGGATTTCGGCGGGCAGGCCGATCAACGTCTCATTCACCAGCTCTACATGGATCACACCGCGCTTATCCTGCTGCTCTTCAATGCAGACCAGGAGGATGCCCTGCCCGGTCTTCGCGACTGGCAGACGGCCCTGCGACGCTGTGTGAAGGAGAAGATTCCGTACTTACTCGTAGCCGGCCGGATCGACACCGGCTTCAAGGCGAGCCGGGGAAAACTGCAAGCCTTTGCGAACGAACAGGGGTTCGCCTTCCACGCGACAAGCGCGAAGACGGGGGAAGGCTGCGACGAGCTGCGTGCAGCCATGATCAATGGCATCCCATGGGGACAGATGGAGAAGCGGACTTCGCCGCACATTTTCAAAGTGATCAAAGACGAAATCCTGAAGCTGCGGGACGAAGGGCAAGTGCTGCACACCTTCAAGGAACTGCGTGAACTGCTCTGGCTACGCCTGCCAAAAGAGCCTCGCTTCTCAGATAACACATTGAAGACGGTGATCGGATTGCTGGACGGCCCCGGCGTGGTGAAGGAACTCGACTATGGCACCTACATCCTGCTCGCGCCGGAATGGATCAATGCCTATGCCCAAGCCGTGATTCGCACACTGCGCAGTACGGAGAACGACCTCGGTGTGTTCCCTCTGCGTAGCATCGCGGAAGGGAAGCTGATCTATCAAAGCATCGGACGCGACGGGGCTGCCGTAGAGATGAAACGCCTGCAAGCTGCCGACGAGCGTGTTGTGCTGGGAGAGATGGAGCGGCAGTTGATGGAGCGTGGACTCTGTCTGCGTCAGGGAGACAAGCTTGTCTTTCCCAGCCACTGTGGACGCGACCGCCCGGCAAAACTTGACTATCCGTCGGTGTTCGTGAGCTATGTAGTCAAAGGCTTTCTCGATGACATCTATGCGACGCTGGTAGTGAAACTCGCAGACAGCGAGTCATTCCAACTCAAGGAACTCTGGCGCGACGCGGCGGATTTCGTGACGCTCGCCGGCGATCACCATATGGGCCTCAAGCTCACGCGTGACACTGGCAGCGACGGCGACGTCAGCGTGTATTTCGGGAAGGGCGTGACGCGTGAGGAACAGGTGATCTTTGCAAATTACATCCACGCGCACCTCGGAGGCACCTGCGAGGAGGTTGAACGGCTGCGGTATTACGTCTGCCCAAAGTACCACACTCCGAAAGGCAATCCGCAGGTGCTGATGAAGAAGCTGCTCGCGAAGAAACAGCAGGCCGACACGGAATGCGATCAATGCGGAGAACGCTTCCCACTGTGGGATGCACTGGAACGGAAGTTTGCCAGTGAAGCGATGCGCATACGGGTGGAGGAACTTCAGGCCGACGATGTTGTGCAACTGGACTCGCGTCGAAAAGGGAAGCTGCTGGCACTGGAGGTGGGATCGCGCATCACAAGCGCGGACCAGAAGTGGTTCGAGATTCCGGCCACAGAGGACGAGGGGCTCGACATGGAATTGGAATTCACGAACGATGACGGCAAAGGCACAGGAAAGCGGCTTTACCTGCAATTGAAGTCAGGGAATTCCCACCTCACCAAGCGCAAGACAGACGGTGTCGAGATCTTCAAGATCGAGAAGCAGCGGTGGGTGAAGCAATGGCTCCAGCAGCCGTATCCCGTGATGCTCGTGATCGGCACCTTCTCTGAAGGGGACGAGCGAGCCGTCGGAAAGGACAAACTGGAGTTCGCCGACGTGCGCTGGATGGAAATCACCAGTGTCCTCAACCGCGAAAGCCAAAACGGGACGAAACAGGTGAAGTAGATTGAATTCAAAGGCGAACGGCTAGACATGACCAGCGTGCGCTGGTGGCGAGACAAGGCGTTGAACTCACCAGCAAGTTTAAGAATACCGAAGGCAAGGAAGCTTCGAGATATCGGTGGAGGTCAGTGAGTCGCGCTCATCATCTGCAAAACCAAATCGGCGAGAGCGCGGTGTCCGGTCGGAGAAAGGTGCAAGCCGTCGGTCGTGGCACCGGGAGTGAACAGCACTTTGGCGAACTCGCGGCGCGGGATCAGACGCACGGCGTGGCGGTGAGCCAGTCGGCGTTGCAGTCGAGCAAATTCGTAACCGCCGGGAATGGGCGGCACGGGCAGCTCAAACATCACCAGCGTTCGATCCCCCTTCGGCGGACTGAGCCGAGCCAACAGCCGATCCAAGTCCGCTTCGATCTGCCGTGAGTCTCGGCCGCTGAGCAGGTCGTTGCCGCCAATCTCGATCAGCACGAGGCAGTCATCGCATTCGATCTCTTCGGCCTGCCGAAATGCGGACGCGGTGGTGGCTCCGGCTTGAGCGTAATTCCGCACCGGCATGTGCCATTCGCTCGCGAGCAAATTCGGCCAGAGACGCTCTTGTTCGCTGGCGATGCCGGCACTCAGGGAATCGCCGATGACATGCACCTCGGCCGGCAAAGTGGCCAGCGGTGGAACGTGCAGGCGGTGCCGCTCGATCAACTCGGCGGTGACGCTGGCGAGCAACATGAATTCAACGATTGGCTGAACTCGGCGAACGATTCGCGGCCAACGAGCTTGGTCGGCAGCGCGGAACGGCACGTTCAAACTAACGAGCGGAGGAATCAGGCAGAGGCCGTACAGCCACCAAGGGAGCGGCGTCATCGACAACGCGATGAAGAGGACTCCCAGCACCGTCACCAGTCGCGGCCACTTCGCAAACCGATGTGTGCGGAATTGCCAAGCGGTCGCTCGGCCTAAGGCGATCAGTGCCGCTCCGACGAAGAACGCATCGCCGCTGGAGAACAGGTACGCCGTGAACTGGTTGAGGCCGCTCATGCCGATATGATCCCGCCTCGAATTCCCGAACGAAATAGTAGCAGGCACACTCCGTGTGCCGCCGCCATTGTTCGCCGGTTTTTGGAAACCCCCAAGCGGACGGCACACGGAGTGTGCCTGCTACTTTTGAACGACGACAGTCGCGAGAGCCGGTAATGAGTGACGTGATCTACGATTTTGATGTGGTGGTGATCGGGGCCGGGCACGCCGGCTGCGAAGCGGCGTTGGCAGCGGCTCGGCTGGGGGCGAAGACGGCTTTACTGACCATGAGCTGCGACATGGTCGCCGCAATGAGCTGCAATCCGGCCATCGGCGGCGTCGCGAAAGGACAGATCGTTCGCGAGATCGACGCGCTCGGCGGCGAGATGGGGCGGGTCATCGACGAGACCGGAATCCAGTTTCGGATGCTCAATCAGACCAAGGGGCCGGCGATGCACAGCCCGCGTGCTCAGGCCGACAAGAAGGCGTATCAGTTCGCCATGAAGTGGCGCGTCGAGCAGCAGGAGAATCTGACGCTTCGCCAAGAAGTGGTCGAGGGACTGGAAGTAGGCAGTAGGCAGTGGGCGGTGGGCAGTGGTGAAAAGCAACAATCGGAGAGTTCTTCCACTGCCCACTGCCCACTACCCACTGCCTCCATCACCGCCGTCCGCGTCAAAGGGGGAGCGAGCTACCGAGCCAAAGCGGTCGTCATCACGACTGGCACGTTCCTGCAAGCGATCATGCACACCGGCGAGGCCAAAGCGTCCGGTGGCCGAGCAGGCGAAGGGACAACCACGGGATTGTCTCAAACCCTCACGGAACTCTGCTTTGAACTGCGACGATTCAAGACGGGCACGCCGTGCCGGATCAATGGGCGCACGATTGATTTCTCGGTCACCCAGGAGCAACCGGGCGACGCCGAGCCGCAGCCGTTTTCGTTCTTGACCGACGCGATCACTCAGCCGCAGATGTGTTGCCATCTGACGGAGACGAACGAGCGAGTCCACGACCTGATCCGAGCTAACCTGCATCGGGCTCCGATGTATTCGGGCCAGATTCAATCGACCGGTCCCCGCTACTGTCCGAGCATTGAAGACAAAGTGGTGCGGTTCGCGGACAAAACCGCCCACCACATCTTCTTAGAGCCGGAAGGCCGCCACACCTGCGAGTACTACTGCAACGGCATCTCGACCAGCCTGCCGCGCGATGTGCAGGAGGAGTTGGTGCATTTGATCCCCGGCCTCGAACGGGCCGAGATCATGCGCTATGGCTACGCGGTCGAGTACGACTTCGCTCCGCCGACGCAGTTGCACGCGACGCTCGAAACGAAGCGGGTCGAAGGGCTGTATTTCGCGGGGCAGATCAACGGGACGACCGGATATGAAGAAGCGGCCGGGCAGGGACTGCTCGCCGGGGCCAACGCGGCGTTAAAGATCGCTAATAAACCGCCACTGATTTTGGACCGCAGCCAGGCGTATCTGGGGGTGATGATCGACGACCTCGTGACAAAAGGGGTCGATGAGCCCTACCGTATGTTTACTTCGCGAGCCGAATACCGCCTGCTGCTGCGCCACGACAATGCCGATCGGCGACTGACGCCGATTGGTGCTCGCGTCGGGCTGGCGTCGGGCGAACGGGTGCGCCGCTGGGAAGCTCACGAAGCCGCGATCGCGGTGGCTTCCGAGTTGGCCGTCAAGAAGTTTCATCAGGGGCACAGTCTCGAAGAGTGGCTACGCCGGCCATTGACCGAATGGCCCGACGTCTGCGAGTTCAGCGAAGAGGCGCGGTCGTTGAATCTGCCGGCTCTGGCCGCGAAGCAACTCTCGATCGAAGCCAAGTACGCCGGCTACATCCGTCGGCAGACGGCGACGATCGAACGGCAGGAACAAGTCGATACCGTTCGCATCCCAGACGCCTTTGATTTCCATGCCTGCCCACAACTCCGCGCCGAAGCTAAGGAGAAGCTGACTCGCGTCCGCCCACGTCACGTCGGGCAAGCGAGTCGGATCAGCGGCATCACTCCGGCCGATCTCGCGGTGTTGATGCTGTATCTGACCGAGCCGACGCGGATGGCGACGTAGCTAACTTAGACGAGTCACAGAGTGACTCGTCTACTTTATGCGGCTCTGCGGCAAGGATTGCTGGACTCGACAAAGTGCGTTGGGTTGAGCGACTCTGTGGCTTCCTCACATCGGGGGTTCTGAGTCGGAAAACGCCTGTTGACACGTTTTCAAAGAATAGTCAACAATCACTGCCGGGCTAAAGCTGGTAGATTGGCTCAATGCGAACGCCCCAGATATCCGATAAGACAGTTAAGCTCGCGAAAGTTTGCCAGCAACGTTCGCCATCGTCAGCACTGCGAAGGACAAGGAAGTCTCACCGCATCCGACCGGCTCTCAGAGGACTGAGACATCAGGCGGATCGGCCAGTCAAAAGGATGGATGCCTGATGAAAACCGTGTTTACCACCGGCGAAGCCGCCAAGATTTGCAAGGTGAGTCAGCAGACGATCATTCGCTGCTTCGACTCCGGCCAGTTGCGAGGATTTCGCGTCCCCGGTTCGCGGTTCCGCCGCATCCCGCGCGACATCCTGTATCGCTTTATGAAAGAGAACGGCATCCCCACCGATGCCCTCGAAAGCGGTCGCCGCAAGGCTCTGATCGTCGATGACGACGAGGAACTCGTGGAACTGATCCGCGATGCGCTCGAAGCGGACGGCCGCTTCGAGATTCGCGTGGCCAACAACGGCTTCGACGCCGGCATGATGGTCCGCGAATATCACCCGGACGTCATCGTTCTGGATGTGATGCTGCCGGACATCAACGGCAAGGAAGTCTGCCAACGAGTCCGCAGCGATAACTCGCTGGACGACGTGAAGATCATCTGCATCAGCGGCATGGTCGAGCAGGATAAGATCGAAGACCTGAAAGCCAACGGCGCGAACGAGTTCATGCAGAAGCCGTTCGAGGTGGAAAACCTCATCGAACGCATCTGCCTGCTGCTGGACGTCGAGCCGGTTGCAGTGAAATAGATTTGAGATTTGAAATTTGAAATTTGAGAGAAGCGACTACAAACCCGGCCTCGGTTTCGAGGCCGGGTTTCTTTTATTTGGAGTGCGGGGATTCATCCCCGCTTTGTCTTTTCCGAGGCGAGCACCGTGTCCGAGTCCCCCGACATCTCGACCTCGGACGCCTTTCTTCGAGCAAAGCTCGAAGCCCTCGCCGAATTCGCCGCCGGGGCCGGTCATGAGATCAACAACCCCGTCGCCACGATCGTTGGCCGAGCCGAATTGCTGCTCAAAGGGGAGAGCAACCCCGAACGGCGACAAGCTCTGCTGACCATTGGGGCGCAGGCACTGCGAATTCGCGACATGATCGGCGACTTGATGGTCTTTGCTCGGCCGCCGAAGCCAGAGCCGAAATCGCTGAATCTGGTGGAAGTCGTGGACGACGTCGTTCGCAAGTTGGACGAATCCCTGCGAGGAAAATCTCTGACGGTCGTTCGGGCCGGCGAGTCGTCAGTGCCGATCCTCGCGGACCCGATTCAGTTGCGAGTGGTGATCAGCAACCTGTTGCTCAACAGCCTGAATGCGTCGGCGTCTGGTGGTTCCATCACCGTTGAGTGCTCTCGCCGCGAAGCGGATATGGGGCGATCAGCAATGCTCGTCGTGCGAGATCGAGGCGTTGGACTATCGGCCATCGAACGCGAACACCTTTTCGATCCGTTCTTCTCCGGCCGCCAAGCTGGGCGAGGCTTGGGTTTCGGGCTCTGCAAGTGCTGGCGGATCGTCGAACTGCACGGCGGCCAGATCGACTGCGACTCGTCGCCGGAAAACGGCACGACCTTCCGAGTCACTTGGCCAGCGGCTGGCTGAGTTGCCGGATTGTGTCAAACATGCCGATCAGGCAAGGGCCGAGACGTATGAGTGTCGTGCGAGATCGCGACAATCACAGTCTCTCCACCGGCCTTGTGCCGGTGGCTCGTTGGCCTTTGCACTACGCCGCTGCCGATCAATCATTCGAGTAGTGCAAAAGCCCGCGAGCCACTGGGGCAAGCCCAGTGGGGGGATGACAAATCAGGATCAGGACCGACTCATGACCGCTCGACTGCAAGGGATTTTCACGCCAAATCTTGTCCCGCTCGATTGCCGAGGGGAGATCAACGAGCCGGAACTGCGGCGGTACATCGACTGGCTGATCGCCAAGGGGGTGCATGGGCTGTATCCAAACGGCTCGACCGGCGAATTCACTCGGTTCACGGTCGAGGAACGCCGCCGGGTCATCGAAATCGTCGCCGACCAGACTCGTGGCCGAGTTCCCATCCTGGCCGGTGCGGCCGAGGCCAACGTCAAAGAGACGATCAGGGCCTGCGAGTACTACCACGAACTCGGCTGCCGAGCGGTCGCGATCGTCGCCCCCTTCTACTACAAGCTCAGCCCCGCGTCGGTGTATGCGTACTTCAAAGAGATCGCCAAGAACACGCCGATCGACGTAACGCTCTACAATATCCCGATGTTCGCCAGCCCGATCGACGTGCCGACGGTGCGACGGCTCGCCGATGAATGCGAGAAGGTCGTCGCGATCAAGGACAGTTCGGGCGACATCGTCCACATGATCCGCATGATTCAAGCGGTCCGCCCCAACCGACCCGAGTTCGCATTCATGACCGGCTGGGACGCGGCCTTGATGCCGATGCTGCTGATCGGCTGCGACGGCGGGACGAATGCCTCGTCGGGAGTCGTGCCGGAAGTGACACGATTGCTCTATGACCTGACGCTGGGCGGTCGGCTGGATGAAGCTCGACGGGTGCAGTTCGATCTTGTGACGCTATTCGACACGATGATCTACTCGGCCGAGTTTCCCAATGGCTTCCGTTCGGCCGTCGATCTTCGCGGCTTCAACATGGGTATCGGCCGGCAACCGCAGTCAGAACAGCAAGTGACGGATCTCGTTGCCTTGAGCAAGACGCTGCAATGTATGCTCTCACAGCACGGCTTCACGGACGAACCGATCGGCGGCTGTCCGGCATCGGGAGGCGATCTGAAGACTCAGGACGTGAGTGCGATCGTGCAGACGGTCGTTGCCGAACTGAAGCGCCGCGGGGTCGTTTAATTGGATGAAAAACAACATTCGGAATTCCTGTAGCCCAGGCCCTTGCTGCCTGGAGGATTCGACGAAATTCCGAAATCAACCGACCCACGAGGGGTCGGGTTACAGCGTGTGGTCAGCGAATTGTTGTTCTGCACCCCGTTTGATTGGACGGTCCCGTCAATCGACCGCCTCAAAAACAAAAACACCTGGTCGCGACATCCTGTCGGCCAGGCGTTTTCATGGAGAATGCGGACGCACTCGCATTCCCGCTCTCAATCAGGCGATCTTCCGTGATCGCCATTCTCCGCAGCCCGGTTAGCCAGCGGAATTCACTCGTTGATCCTCAATTGGGCAGATGCAGTTGAGTTTGGTCGGCAAGGATTGGCTTGATTCCATCAAGCGGGTGGCGGGGTAACTCGTGCAAACGCGGCTTGGGCAAACTCGTCGAAGTGGGCGGTGTGTTGTTTCTCGAACTCCGTCCACAGGGCCTTGTCCCAAATCTCCGCGTGGTCTCGAACTCCCAGCAGCATCACTTCTCGTTGCAGCTTGGCGTGAGCGGCCAATCGCTCCGGAAGGCGGATGCGTCCCTGACCGTCGAACTCCACTTTCTCTGCTCGGGGAAAAAAGAACCGTTCGTATTTGAGAACCTCGGCTCGTGTGGAAGAACTGGAATCCATCCGTTGAGCCAGCTTCTCGAAATCGGCGGGGGCATACACCACCAGCGATTGATCGTCTCCTGGTCCGACAAAAAGGTGGGTCACACCATTCTCGTCAGTGCCATTTCCTGAGTTCCCATTTCTTAAACTGAACGCTTCGCGAAGTTGCTTGGGGACCGCGATCCGGCTCTTGTCATCCACCGTTCGCTCGTAGGTGCCGGTGAGGGCCATCTAATCACCAATTTTCCCCACAACCAACCACACGGCCCCAATATCCTGGCCAAGCCTCAAACCGTCAAGCATCATTTCCCATGTGAGCACACTTCCGCACACGGCCATCGACGCAGGTCCAATCGCGGTCATCAATTGCCGATTTAGAAGATTTTTTTTGAAGCCGTTTACAGCGAGGTCAGCGACCATCGACATCGATTAGACGGGCATAGAGTTGCTCATAAGCGGACTCCATGCGGCCCATCGTAAACTGCTTCTGAACAGCCAGTTGCGCGGCAGTTCTGATCCTCGAAGAAAGTTCCGGAGTGGTGAGGACCGCTTCGATTTGATGCTCCAATTCGGTTGGCAAACCGGGAGTCACAAGCAGTCCAGTCTCGCCATCTCGGATGAGCTCGTCGGTCCCTTCCACGCGGCTCACCACTACCGGTAGCCCCGCTGCCATTGCCTCCAACACGATGTTGGGCATCCCCTCCCACAACGATGGGAGCACTAGGAGGTCGGCGGCCTTGAGTAGCTCTGGCACATCCGGCCTCCAACCCGCGATTCGAATGCGATGACCAAGGCCGCGATGCGCGACCCATTCGTCCATCGACGCCTTCAGCGAGCCGTCGCCGACAAACAGAAGTTGCCAATCGGGATGCCGCAACAGCAGATTGCCGAACGCCTCCAGCAGATTGAACGGAGCCTTCTGTGGATCGAGTCGCCCCACAAACAAAGCTAACGGAGCGGCCGACAATCCCAATTTCGAGCGATCGACAGCCACCGCATTCGCGAACCGGTCGAAGTCGACCGCATTAGGGATCACGCTGATCTTGGACGCCTTGAGTCCGGCCTGGTGAATCGAGAACTCAGCGACCGCTTGGCTCACACAGACATTGTGATCGACAAATCCCTGAGACAGCCGATCCAGCCACAGTGGGACACGACTGCGACGTTCGGCAACGCGAACTCCGCACACGACACGAGGCACTCCGGCTCGCCAAGCGGCCATGCGGCCCAGGATGTTGGCGTGAAACAGAAAGCACTGAAGTAAAGCCGGCGAAAACTTCTTCAACTCTGTGGTCAGCCTTTGAAAGACTCCCAGATTGCGAGTGCTCTTGGCACCGAAGCAGATGACGGGAATCTCGGCGGCTTGCAGGCGTGCGACCAAGGCTCCGGGACCGGACAGGCAATAGACTCGCGGTTCCCAACGATTTCGGTCCAATCGGGTCACGAGTTCGACGAACATTCGCTCGGCACCGCCGACATCGAGATCCGTGATGCAGAAGGCGATTCGGATGGGCGGCGGACGTTCGCCGGAGTCATTCGCAGGCAATACGATCCCGTCCTTCATGTAACGACCTTTCTCCGATCACGCCTCATTCTCTCCGAGACCATACGAGTAAAATGGCATGTCGAGCGAGTCCATTTCCGAATCGTCTTCCGTCACACCAAACGTGGATCGCCCGTTCGACGACGTCTCTCTGTACGACTACGAATTGCCGGCAGAGCTGATCGCCAAAGAGCCGCTGCCAGAGCGGGATGCTTCGCGGCTGTTGGTGCTCGATCGGCAGACGGGGGCGATCCAGCATCGCGGAATTCGCGGGTTGGCAGACCTGCTTCGGCCGGGTGATTGTCTGGTGCTCAACGACACGCGAGTGCTGCCCGCTCGTCTGATTGGGCGGCGAGCGAACACCGGCGGGAAATGGGAAGGGCTGTATCTCGGGCAAGCGGAGAACGGCGATTGGCGGCTGATCGGCCAGACGCGCGGTTATCTCAAATCGGGTGAGCAAGTCGTGTTGATTCCACTCGGCCATGATCCGCCGAGTGCTCCGGAGTCGCTGCACCTGACGCTGATCGACCGCGAACCAGATGGCGTCTGGCGGATGCGGCCGGAGCCGGCCGGTGACGCGTTTTCGCTGCTTCAGCAGTTTGGCACGATGCCGCTGCCGCCGTACATGCAGCGGAAGGTGGCGACCGGTTCGGATTGGCAGAGATATCAAACGACCTACGCCAGCCATCCCGGTTCGGTGGCCGCTCCAACGGCAGGGCTGCATCTGACGGAGTCATTGTTGGCGGACATTGAAGGTCGAGGCATTCGAATCGCGCGGGTGACACTGCATGTCGGGCTGGGGACATTTCGGCCAATCTCAGCGACGACACTCAGCGAGCACTTGATGCACTCGGAGTGGTGTGAAATCGGTGAACCGGCCGTGCAGACGATTCATGAGACTCGCGAGCGAGGCGGGCGAATCGTGGCGGTTGGGACGACCTCAGTGCGGACGCTTGAAACGGCGGCGGCTGACGGGCAACTCCGTCCGTGGCGCGGGACCACATCCATTTTTATCCGACCACCATACCGGTTTCGTGTGGTTGATGGGTTGCTGACCAATTTTCATTTGCCTCGTTCCACGCTGCTTGTGCTCGTCTCCGCGTTCGCGGGACTGGAGCACATTCAAGCGGCATACGCGGCGGCGATTCGTGAGCGATATCGCTTCTACAGCTATGGCGACGCGATGCTGATGCTGTCCGAGTCAGTGTCGAGTTCCATCGGCAGTCAGTGGTGAAGATGACAATTTCCGGAAGCCGCTGTAGAACGTCCGATGCTTTGAGTTTTCTCCTGCTGAATTCGGTCCGCCGATCACTGATATGACACCCATTGAGCCACCTCGAATGACTCGCCCCGCGCTGCACAAGCGGGCGTTCCGTCGCCTGGTTGAATTCCGAGGCTTCCAGCGCGTCCCCTTGCAGCAATACCGCAGCCGAGTCCGTCGGCTCTACGACGGCCCGGCCGGTGCGATGTTGATGATCGCCAGTCTCGTCTCGTTGCATCAGCCATTGATTGGCCGAATGTTGCGGAAACAGAATTTTGATCTCGGCCGGTTTCAGTCGATCTTGGATGTCGGTTCCGGAGCTGGCCAGATCCTCGGTCATCTGCTGAAGCACACGCATCCGGAAGTGCAAATCGTCGCGTGCGATCTCTCGCCACAGATGCTCCGCCGAGCTCGACAGTCGATGAAGTCACGTCAAGCACATGGCGAGACGCGACCGTGGTACATCGCCGCAGACATGACGCATCTGCCGTTTGCCGACAACTCTTTCGACTGCGTCACCTGCGGCTACGTTTTGGAATACCTCCCGGACCCTCTGCCGGGGCTGACGGAACTGCATCGAGTGCTCAAGCCGGGAGGCAGCCTGCTGCTCGCGGCGACCGAGGATACCTACACCGGATTTCTCAACGGCCGGATGTGGCGCTGCCGCACGTTCAATCGCGATGAGCTGCGACATGCGTGTGCTCAAACGGGGCTTGCGTGGAATCGGCAACTCTGGTTCTCGCGAGTTCATCGCTTTTTGAAGCTCGGCGGAATTCTCGTTGAGCTACGGAAAGAAGAACTGGCCGAGTAGCGCTTGTAGTGACTCAATTTATTGAGTCTGTGTCGCTCGTTCGACCACACAAATGGGGCACTACGATCGCGCCGTTCCTCAACTTTCCCAATCCAGTCGCAGGATGTGGCCGGAGCTCAGGCCGACCAGCAACCATTCGCCGAGTGGGTCACAGATCACGCGCACGATCTCGTCATCGACTTCAGTGGCCCACAGCAGTTGGCCGTCTGAATCGAGCCAATACAGTTGTCGCTCCAACGTCGCGGCGGCGATCCGGTCGGCGTTGAAGCTACACGAGACGCGGCAGACGGTCCCTTCGATCAAATACGAGTCCCCCGTCGAACCGTCGCCGCGGAGCGATTGAATCCCCTGATTGAATCCCGCCAGCAGGATCGTCTCGCCGTCAGCCGCCGCGCAAATCTCGCCCAGTGACGTGAAACATTTCTCGCTCCAAAGCTGTTCGCCGTTCAGTCGGTGAGCACAGACTTGCCCGTAGTCCGCCGCGCCGATCAGTACCGCTTCGCTCGACAGGAATTGAATCCACTTCAGCGGTCGGATCGTGTCGAACACGGTGAGCTGTTCGCTTTGATCTCCCAGCACGAGATTGCCGCCGTTCGCCAGACTGATCGCCGTCTGTCGGCCAAACGGAGCCAGTGCGATCCCCAGCGCCACCTCCGGCAATCCGACCGACCATTCCGCTTCAAGTTGCCCATTCAGTCGAAAGACTTTTCGTTCGCCAACAATCACCGCTCCGGAAGCATTCGAGTCCGACCAGGCGACTGAGCGCACTCCGCGCAGCCCACGCGACACCGTCAACAACTGCCCCCGGCGGTCGAGCCGATACAAGCCACCGGTCTCATCTGCCACCAGCACTTCGCCCGATTCGCGTCCCATGTCGAGCGCCACCAACGGGGCCTCCGTCGAAAACGCCCAACGCAAAGTTGGCGGAATCCCTTGTCCTTCCTGCAACCAGCTTGGCGAATAGAAGCTCATGGCGAGCATGATAAGGCTCGCAACAGTTTTTCAAACGTAGGGTGGGTCGAGTCATCGAGACCCACCAGATCAATCCTGGCTTGTGGTGGGTCTCGATGACTCGTCCCACCCTACGTTTCTCGCTGCGACATTCTCCGCAACTCATCCACTTTCCCCGCAGTGGCTTGAGGGCTGCTTGACATTTCGAACCGAGAGTTTGACAGTGTTGCCCAATCAACTCCCGTCGTCGCCGCCGCCATCATCTCCACCGAGCACTGCACACCATGAGTCACGAGAAGAAGCGGATACTCATCCTGGGTGGCGGCTTTGCGGGCGTGTACACCGCGGTGTACCTCGAAAAAGCGATGTTTTGGGCCGAGCGGGATCAATACGAAATCTCGCTGGTCAGCCTGGAAAACTACATGGTCTTCCAGCCCCTGCTGCCGGAAGTCATCAGCGGCACAATCGAGATGTTGCATGTCATCACGCCAATCCGCCGCATGGCCAAGCGGACGCGACTGCATACTCGCGAGATTGTCGGCATCGACATGCAGCGGCAGATCGTGACGCTGGGGCCGGAATTCCTCCCGAAGAAAAAGGAGCTGCCGTTCGATCACCTCGTGGTCGCGCTGGGGTCTCGGCTGAATTACGACATGGTGCCGGGGATGCGCGAGCACGCAATCGCGTTTAAATACCTCGGCGACGCACTGCGACTGCGAACCGCCATCGTGCAGGTGCTCGAAGAGGCGGACAACGAAACCGACCCGGACGAGCGCCGGCGGTTGCTCACTTTTGTGGTGGGTGGAGGTGGCTTCTCCGGGGTGGAATGTATCGCCGAGCTTCACGACTTCCTGATCAGCGCCGTTTCGTCCTATCAGACGATCAAAGCCAGCGATCTGCGCGTCGTGCTGCTGCAAAGCGCCGATCGGATCCTCCCCGAATTGGGTGCGAGCCTCGCCAAGTACGCCCAGGACATTCTGGAAAAACGTGGCATCGAAATCCGCCTGCACACGCGACTTTGCGCGGTGACCGCCGAAGGGGCGGTCCTGCAATCGAAACACTCCACCGAGCCAGAAGTCATTCTCTCGCGTACCGTGGTGGCCACCGTCCCCGCCGCGCCGCATCGTTTAGTCGAACAACTGCCGGTCGAGAAAGACAAAGGGGGCCGCATCGTCGTTACTCCGGAAATGCACGTAGTTGGAACGCCTCACCTGTGGGCACTCGGCGACTGCGCGGCCGTGCCGCAACCAGACGGAATCATGTCTCCTCCCACCGCTCAGCACGCCTTGCGACAAGCTCACACCTGTGCGTCGAACATTCTCGCCACACTGCGTGGCACACCGATGCGACGATTCTCCTTCACCGGTTTGGGTAAACTCGCCTCGCTGGGGCACATGTCGGCCGTGGCGGAAGTCATGGGGATCAAACTGCATGGCTTCATCGCGTGGGTCTTCTGGCGAGCGGTCTATCTCAGCAAAGTTCCAGGACTGGACCGCAAGTGGCGCATCTTGACCGACTGGGTGCTCGACATGTTCCTGCCACGCGACATTACCGAAGTCCACATTTTCTATGACGACTCGGTTTTGCGCGAGCACTTCCATACCGGCGAATCGGTCTTCGACCAAGGGGACTTCGGCGACAAGCTGTATGTTGTCGTGAAGGGTGAAGCGGACGTGCAACGCGATGGCCAGTCGTTGGCCACGCTCAAGAATGGTGACGTCTTTGGCGAGATGGCCCTGATCTCCGACCAACCCCGCAGCGCGGCCGTGATGGCCAAGACGCCGCTGGATCTCATCAGCATCTCACGCGATGCGTTCGACAAGCTGGTCACGCACTTGCCCGGAGTGAAGTCGTCGATGAATGAACTTTTCCAAGCACGAATGGCAATCGTGGAATCTCTCAGCAAACCACCGCCGCTCAGCGCACCGCCGCCGAACACCGACACTCCGAGGTGAATCGACTCTCTTCAGCGATCGTTGTTCGGCATCGACTTTCTTACCTTCACGAGAACTCCCACATGAGCCGCCTTACCACACTCGGACTGTTCCTGGCCGCCTGCGTGACTCTGGTCTTTGGCGTCCACGATTCGCCTGCCGCCGATGCCAAGCGGCCCAACGTGATCTTCATTTTCACCGACGACCACGCCGCTCACGCGATGAGTTGTTACGGCTCGAAGATCAACAAAACGCCGAACCTCGATCGCATCGCGAGCGAGGGGATGCGGTTTCAGAACTGCTTCTGTACGAACTCGATCTGCGGCCCCAGCCGAGCCGTCATCCTCACCGGCAAGCACAGCCACTTAAACGGCTACAAGACCAACGAAGGGGGCGAGTCGTTTAACGGAGCGCAGCAAACATTTCCCAAGCTGCTGCAAAAGGCCGGCTATCAAACGGCGCTGATCGGCAAGTGGCATCTCGGCAGCAATCCGACCGGCTTTGATTACTCGGACATCCTGATCGGCCAAGGCCCCTACTACAACCCGCCGATGATCCGCGACGGCAAACGAATGCAGCACACCGGCTACACGACCGAGATCCTCACCGACCTCGCGGTGGACTGGTTGGACAAAGGCCGAGACAAAGACAAACCCTTCATGTTGATGTGGCAGCACAAAGCCCCGCATCGCGAGTGGCAGCCGGGGCCGAAATATTTTGATCTCTACAAAGACGTGACGATCCCAGAGCCGGACACGCTCTTCGACGATTACTCCGGCCGAGGCACTGCCGCTCACAAACAGGACATGACCATCGAAAAGACGATGACCCGCTTCGACCTGAAGCTCGATCCGCCCAAAAACCTTACCCCCGAACAACTCGCCGCCTGGCACAAAGCCTACGACGAGGAAAACGCCGCGTTCGAGAAAGCCAAACTCACCGGCAAAGAACTCGTACGCTGGAAGTATCAGCGCTATATCAAGGACTACCTGCGCTGCGTCGCCGCCGTCGATGACGGCGTCGGCCGAGTCCTGAAATATCTCGACGACACTGGCCTCGCCCAGAACACGGTCGTGATTTACTCATCCGACCAAGGCTTCTATCTCGGCGACCACGGCTGGTTCGACAAGCGGTTCATGTACGAGCCATCGCTGCGCATGCCGCTACTGGCTCGTTGGCCCGGCGTGACCAAGCCCGGCTCGGTGAATACCGACCTCGTGCAGAACCTGGACTTCGCTGAAACGTTCCTCGATCTCGCGGGCATCGAGGCTCCCAAAGACATGCAAGGCCGCAGCATTGTTCCGCTGTTCAAAAGCGAAACGCCCAGCGATTGGCGAAAGAGCATCTACTACCACTACTACGAATTCTTCTCCGACCGGGGAGCCTCCCACGCCGTCCGCCGCCACTACGGCGTGCGCACCGACCGCCACAAGTTGATCCACTTCTACAACGAAGACGAGTGGGAACTGTTCGACCTCAAGGCGGACCCCAACGAGATGCACAGCATCTACGCCGATCCCGCGAATGCTGACCTCGTCAAAGACCTGAAGGCCGAGGTCGCACGTTTGCAAAAGCTCTACCAAGTCCCAGACGACCGAGGAAAGCTGAAAGCGTCGGACCTGTAGATTGGGACTCTGTCCCGACCTCCTTCATCGCCGCGAACGAATCTCGATCAACAAAGCGGTCGGGATGGAATCCCAACCTACGCAACGCGTTCACGAACCGCCATGCCGACCTGCTCCGTCGTGCCGCTGCCGCCCAAGTCCGGTGTTCGCAATCCGTTCGATGCCAGCAAATCTTTCACCGCTTGATGAATGCTCGCGGCCGCAACGTCGAGAAGCAGATGCTCAAACATCATCGCGACCGACAAGATCGCCGCGAGCGGATTCGCGATGCCCTTTCCCGTGATGTCGGGAGCGGAACCGTGGACCGGCTCGAACATGCTGGGATACCCGCGAGTCGGGTCGATGTTGCCGCTGGCGGCGAGGCCCATGCTGCCGACGATGATCGCCGAGAGGTCGGTCAGGATGTCGCCAAATAAATTGCTGGCCACGACCACGTCGAACGATTCGGGGCGGCGCACGAATTCCATCACGGCGCGGTCGATCAGCAGCGATTCGGTCGCGATGTTGGGAAACTCGGCGGCCACGCGAGCGAAGCATTCGTCCCACAGGACCATGCCGTAGCCTTGAGCGTTGCTTTTGGTGATCGATGCGACTCGCTGCTTCGGCCGAGTCGCCGCTTTCTCGAACGCCGCGCGGATGATGCGTTCGCAGCCTTTGCGAGTGAACATGCTCGTTTGAATCGCCGACTCATCGGGCATCCCGCGATACAGGAAGCCGCCGATGTTGGCGTATTCCCCTTCGGTGTTCTCACGGAAGACGAGCATGTCGATGCTGCCTCCCGGCTTGTTCCGCAGCGGGCTTTCGACGCCGGGATACAGGTACGCCGGTCGCAAGCAGACGCACTGATCGAACCGCCGCCGAATCGGCAACAGCAACCCGTTGAGCGTGACGTGATCCTGCACGCTCGGATGCCCGACCGCTCCCAGCAAGATCGCATCGAACCCGGCCAGCGTGTCGAGGTAATCGGCCGGAGCCATCCGCCCGTTTTGAAAGTAGTAGTCGGTCCCCCACGGAAAGTGAGTCCACTCGCACCGAGCGTCCGACTTCGGAGCCGCCACATCGGCGACTCGAATGGCTTCGCGAATGACTTCGGGGCCAATGCCGTCACCCGCGATGACGGCGATGCGATGAGTTGTTGGCATGTTGCGTTGAGAGTCTCGGGTGATGAGTTGAGGACGATGAAAACGTCGGCCACAACATATCGTGTCACACGCCAAACGGCAGCTATCGAGTCGCTGGCTTTTTGGATCAAGCTGTCGGACGATCTTCGCGTAGCCCGGACGCCTACGTCCGGGCGTTCGGACGTTGGCGTCCGAACTACTTGCTCGCGAAGTCTGCTGAGGAGTCTGCTATGCGTCGCTACTCGGTCTTGTTCGTGATGTTGATGACCAACTTCGTCGCGCAGGCGGAAGAGCCGCCGAAGTCGCTCGACCCGCGGTTGAAGATTGAACTCTTCGCCGAGCATCCGCAGATCGTCACGCCGACCGGTCTCGACGTCGATCATCGGGGCCGAGTGTTCGCCATCGAGAGTAACACGCACTTCCCGCCCGAAGGCTACAAGGGGCATCCGAGTGACCGAGTGCTCGTGATGAGCGACTCGGACGGCGACGGCAAGGCGGACAAGATCGTCGTCTTCACCGACGGCCTGAAGTTCTCGATGAGCGTTGTCGTGAGGCCGATCTGGTTCCCTGTGAGCGGCAAGGCGCTAGCCGCCGGTGATTCAAAAAAAACAGCCGGTGATTCCGCGAAGACACCGGCGGCTAGCGCCGTGCCGCTCAGTTCCGTTTACATCGCCACTCGCCGAGAAATCTTCCTCTTCCACGACGATGACGGCGACGACAAAGCGGATCGCAAAGAGTCGATCGTGCATCTCGACACGAAGGGGGATTATCCGCACAACGGGCTGGCGGGGTTTGCGATTGATGCGCTCGGCTGGATGTACTTCGGGTTCGGCGAGAACCTCGGAGCCGACTACAAGATCATCGGTTCGGACGGCACGACGCTCAGCGGGGGCGGCGAGGGGGGGGACATTTATCGTTGCCGGCTGGATGGCTCGAAGCTGAGCCAGATCGCGACCGGGTTTTGGAATCCGCACGCGAGCTGCTTCGATGCGTTCGGCCGGCTCTTCACCGTGGACAACGACGCGGACAGCCGTCCGCCGTGTCGGCTGTTGCATGTGATTCCGGGAGGCGATTACGGCTACCGCTTCCGCAACGGCCGCAAGGGACTGCACCCCTTCACCGCCTGGAACGGCGAGATTCCCGGCACGCTGCCGATGGTCGCGGGGACCGGCGAAGCTCCCTCCGGCATCCTGGCCTACGAGTCGGACGGACTGCCGGAGGAGTATCTGGGCAACCTGCTGGT
>SXGT01060806.1_pt1 | contig 45638 bp, 23 predicted proteins | sample 3176221 | NCBI WGS metagenome assembly SXGT01 (sample SAMN11356862, study PRJNA531348) | freshwater metagenome | isolation source: freshwater sample F1-120 | place: China: Fuxian Lake, Yuxi | collected 2017-12-25 | reverse complement strand
GACGGACGAACTCCACGTCGTCGTAGCCGGTGTAGGTGGCGTTCACCCACTGGGCCACGAGGTCGAGGGGCAGCCAGCCCTGGCGGGCGCTGACGCCCTCGATGTCGTCGAAGATCGCGGGCTTGATCCTCGACTTCTCGAAGATCGAGGCCGGCAAGCTTGACCTCGAGAGTCATCCCTTCGAGTTGCGCACCTGCATCGAGGAGGCGCTGGACCTGCTCACGCCACGCGCGGCGGAGAAGAAAATTGATTTCGTCTATGCGGTCGAGGACAACCTCCCGCCCATCATCGAGGGCGATGTCACGCGCCTGCGCCAGGTCATCGTCAACCTGGTCAGCAACGCCGTGAAGTTCACCACCCAGGGCGAGGTGGCCATCGCCGTCAGCCGCGAGGAAAACCCCGGCGACCTCGCCGGCTCGGAAACCCCGGCCGACCCCGACTCCTTCTTCATCCGCATTTCTGTCCGCGACACCGGCATCGGCATCCCGGCGAACAAGATGGACCGTCTCTTCAAGGCGTTCACGCAGGTGGACAGCTCGACGACGCGGCAGTTCGGCGGCTCCGGGCTGGGCCTGGCGATCTGCAAGCGGCTCGCCAAGCTGATGGGCGGCAAGATCTGGGTCGAGAGCGAGGCGGGCAAAGGCTCCACCTTCCACATCGTCATCCGCACGCAGCCCGCGCGCACCCAGATGCCCAACAGCGCCGCTGCCCCGGCCGGCAAGCTCGATCACAAGCGCATCCTGCTCGTCGAGGACAACGGCTCCAACCGCAAGGCTGTCGCGCAATACCTTCGCTGGGCCGGAGCCGAGCTGCGCGCCGTCGCCACGAGCAAGGAAGCACTCGACCTCCTCTCGGGCGGCGAGCGTTACGACGCCATCGTGCTCGATCTTCAACTCCCCGAGATGGACGGACTCACGCTCGCGCAGCTCGTCCGACGCGTGCCGGGCTGCGATGCGACGCCCCTGCTGCTGCTGACCGACACGCGCCTGCGCTCGGACGACACGCGTCCCGGCGCGGTCGGCGTCTCGCTCTACATCTACAAGCCCATCCGGCCCGCGCAGGTCTTCGACGCCCTCGTCCGGGCCGTGGAGAACAAGCCGCGCACGGACAAGAAATCTCCAGTCACTTCTGAGTTCGACAACACGATGGCCGGGCGCCTGCCCCTGCGGCTCATGCTGGCCGATGACAACATCATCAACCAGAAGGTCGGCGTGAAGATGCTCCAGCGTCTCGGCTACCGGCCCGAGGTCGCCGCCAACGGCGTCGAGGCGCTCAAGCTTCTCGAGCAACAGCCCTTCGACATCATCTTCCTCGACGTGCAGATGCCGGAGATGGACGGCTTCGAGGCCGCCCGGCGCATCCACGCCCAATGGCCGGACCCGCGCCGCCCGCGCCTCGTCGCCATGACTGGCAACGCGCTCAAGGGCGACCGTGAGAAATGCCTGAGCGCCGGCATGGACGACTACGTGGCCAAGCCGGTGCGCATCAACGAGCTGCAAGCCGTCATCGAGCGCTGGGGTCAGGCGCGCCTGACCTCGCTGGCGACCGGCAGCCACACTCCGTCGGCTGCTGCTGCATCGGCTGACCAGCCCATCCTGAACGCCACGAGCATCGCCGAGTTGTGCGACATGAAGTCCGAGGCCGGCGTCATGCTCATGCATGAGCTGATTGACATCTTCATGCAGAACGCGCCCACGCACCTGGAGCAGATCAAGACCGGCGGTGAGAATCTCCAGCAGCTCGCCTTCGCCGCGCACATCTTCAGCGGCATGAGCCTGAACCTCGGCGCGCACGCCCTCGGCAACCTTTGCCATGACTTGGAAACCCTCGCCACCAGCGGCAACACGCAGGGTGTCCCCGCACTAATCCCCAAGATCGAGGAAGCCTACAGGCAGACTTGCGTTGCGTTTGCACGCATCCGCTCGGGCGAGCAGTAGCGGCAGGCGTCCCTTGTAGCGGCGGTCTGGGACCGCCGTCCTCCGCTCGGATCGGCGCTTGCAGAGCGCCGCGACGATCGCCGCAACCGGGAGTTCCCAGCCCGCTCTCCTTCTGGTAATTGTCTGCCCATGCTCCTCGCTCGTTGCATTGTCGCTGTTCTTCTCGCCGCATCGGTCCTCTACTCACACGCCGCCGCCCCGAAGCAGAACGTCCTCTTCATCATGGCGGATGACTTCCGCCCGGAGCTGGCCAGCTACGGCTCGCCCGCGCTCACGCCGAACCTGAACCGCCTCGCGAAGCGCACGGTGCAGTTCGACCGCGCTTACTGCCAGCAGGCGGTCTGCAACCCTTCGCGCTCCTCCATGCTCACCGGCCGTCGCCCCGACACGTTGCGCATCTGGAATAACGGAACTCATTTCCGCGAGCTGAATCCTGACGTGATGACGCTGCCGCTCTGGTTCAAGCAGCACGGCTACACCACGCGCTGCGTCGGGAAGATCTTTCACAACTGGCACACGAAGGAGAAGGGCGACGCCCGCTCGTGGAGCGCGCCGGAGTTCCTCTTCTACGAAACCCACGGCGAAGACGACGCGCGCGTCACCGGCCCGCTGCCGCCGAACCTCGCCTCGCCCGCGCCGCGCCAATACACCTCCGTCCCGCTCTACGAATGCCGCGACGTGCCGGACGAGGCCTACTACGACGGACGCGTCGCCGCCGAGGCCGTGCGTGTGCTGGCCGAGGTGAAGGACAAGCCGTTCTTTCTCGCGGTCGGCTTCTGGAAACCGCACGCGCCCTTCAACGCGCCGAAAAAATACTGGGACCTCTACGACCGCACGAAGCTGCCGACTCTGAACCCCGCACGGCCAACCGGCGCACCGGAGGTCGCCTTCCACGATGGTCGCGAGCTGCGAGGCCTCCCGCCGAACCAGGTCACGTTCACTCCCGGGCAGGCCGCCGAGATCCGTCACGGCTACTTCGCGAACATCAGCTACCTCGACGCCCAGCTCGGCAAAGTCCTGGATGCGCTCGACCGCAGCGGCGTCGGAGATCGCACAGTCATCACCTTCGTCGGCGACCACGGCTATCACCTCGGCGAGCACGGTCTCTGGGGCAAGACCTCGACCTATGAGTATGACGCGCGCGTGCCCTTCTTCATCGGTGCGCCGGGCAGGTCCGCCTCCGGCAAGACCACGCGCTGCTTAGCTGAACTGGTTGACCTCTTTCCGACTCTCGTTGACCTGTGCGGCCTGCCCAAACCTCCCGGCCTTGATGGCGTAAGTCTCGTGCCGACCATCATCGAACCCGCGCGGCTGACGAAGACCGCCGCGTTCACGCAGCACCCGCGTCCGGCCTATTACGATCGCGAGCCGGACAAGCAGCCCAAGGCCATGGGCGTCAGCGTCCGCACCGCGAAGGTCCGCTACACCGAGTGGCGTGACTGGAAATCCGGCGCGGTCATCGGGCGCGAACTCTACGACAACGCCGACGAGCCACGCGAACTGCGCGGCGTCCTCGACGACCCGCAGTTCGCGAAGGCGCAGCGCGAGGCCGAGACACTGCTGCGGAAACAGTTTCCCCCAACCTCGCACTGACGGAAGCTGCTCGAACAACTCCCCGACTCCGAAGGTCTCTCTCTCTGTGCGTTTGAAGTCACTCACCCTGCGGGCGCTCGGCGTCACGTTCAGTCTCGCTGTCCTCGGCCACGCCGCCGAGTCGGTGCGCTACAACCGCGACATCCGGCCCATCCTCTCGGACAAGTGCTTCTTCTGCCACGGTCCGGACGAGCAGAAGCGCGAGTCCGGCCTGCGCCTCGACACCCGCGAGGGCGCGCTGAAGAAGAACGCCATCGTCCCCGGCAAGCCCGACAAGAGCGAACTGCTCCGCCGCGTCACCACGAAGGACGCGGACGACCACATGCCGCCTGCGAAAGCCAAGCTTCCCAGTCTGACGACCGCCGAGGTGGTTCTGCTCCGCCGCTGGATCGCCGAGGGCGCCCAGTATGAGGCGCACTGGGCGTTTGTGCCGCTGTCTGCCAGTAATCAGTATTCAGTATCCAGTGTTCAGTCAGGTCCCTCCACCAAACCGGGTCCGAACGCCAAACTGAACACTGAACACTGGACACTGAACACTTCCCCCCTGGACGCCGTGGTTTCAGCGGGACTCTCCGCCCGCAAACTCAAACTCCAACCCGAGGCCGACCCCGCCACGCTCTTGCGCCGCCTCAGCTTCGACCTCACTGGACTCCCGCCGACTCCCGCCGAAGTCGAGGCGTTCCTGCGCGAGTATTCACCAATCGGCAATCGGCAATCGGCAATCGGCAATCTCGTTGACCGCCTCCTCGCCTCGCCGCACTACGGCGAGCGCATGGCCGTGGACTGGCTCGACATCGCGCGCTACGCGGACAGCTACGGCTTCCAAGTGGACCGCGAGCGCGAGATGTGGCCGTGGCGCGACTGGGTCATCAAATCGTTCAACGAAAACCTCCCCTTCAACAAGTTCGTCACCGCGCAACTCGCCGGCGACTTGCTGCCCAACGCCACGGACGACCAAATCCTCGCCACCGCTTTCAACCGTCTGCACCAGCAGGAGACCGAGGGCGGCAGCGTGGAGGAGGAGTATCGCGTGGAGTATGTGGCGGACCGCGTGCAGACCTTCGCCACCGCGTTCCTCGGCCTGACCTTCGAGTGCGCCCGCTGCCACGATCACAAATACGACCCCATCGCGCAGAAGGAGTATTACGGCCTGTTCTCCTTCTTCCAAAACGTGGACGAGGCGGGCCTCTACGCGTTCTTCACCCAGTCTGTGCCCACGCCCGCCGCCATGCAACTCGACGCGCCGGCGAAGGAGAAGTTGGGCTCGCTGGAAAAGTCCGTGCGGGATGCCGAGCAACAACTCGCCGCCACGCGCAAGGCCCGTGGCGCAGCCTTCTCCGCATGGCTGAGGAACCCAACGCGCCCGCTCGCTCCCCTCGCCCCCATCGGGGGAGAGGGTGGCCGGAGGCCGGGTGAGGGGGCGGGGGCCGCGCAGAATCCAGCGGCTCTGAACAAACCAAAGAATGCTCAACCGCCGCCGAAGTCCGTTGCTCCAACCACGCCCGACCCCCTCACCCCGGCCCTCTCCCCCGGTGGGGCCGAGGGAGAAAAGGCGGTCGGCTCAGTGAACGGTTTCCCCATCCCCGGCGAGTTGGCCCGTTTCACGTTCGATGTCCTCAACGCCGGCAACAAGTTCACCAACGCCCTCGGTGGCACGAACTCCGCCACGCTCGTCGGCGAGAACAAGCTCGTGCCCGGCCGCGCCGGCCAAGCCGTGCAGTTCACCGGCGACGAACCGGTCAATCTCCCGCTCGGCAACTTCCCGCGTCACGTGCCGTTCAGCGTCTCGCTCTGGCTCCGCACGCCGGACATGAAGGACCGCGCCGTCGTCTTCCACCGTTCGCAGGCGTGGACCGATGCGGGGAGTCGGGGCTACGAACTGCTCATCGAGGACGGGAGGCTCAAGTGGTCGCTCATCCACTTCTGGCCCGGCAACGCCATCTCCATCCGCGCCATCGCCTTCGTGCCGACGAACGCGTGGACGCACGTCGTCGTGACCTCGGACGGGAGCAGTCGCGCGGACGGCCTGAAGCTCTTCGTGAACGGCCAACCCGCCAGCACCGAAGTGATCAAAGACCACCTCACGAAGAACATCACCGGCGGCGGCCACGACAACATCTCGCTCGCCGAGCGGATGCGTGACCGAGGTTTCAAGGGCGGCGCGGTGGACGACTTCCGCGTGTTCGCTCGCACACTGACCGCGTTGGAAGCGCTCGCTACCCACGACGAGCCAGCGGCGAAAGCCTTGCTGGCAAAGGCCGAAGCGCAGTTGTCCCCCGCCGAGCGCGCTGCGTTGGAAGACTATTTCCTCGCCACCGTGGACACCGAGTTCCCCAAGCAACTCGCCGCGCTCAAGTCCGCGCGCGCCGAGTTGGTGAAGTTCGCGGACGGCGTGAAGGAAATCATGGTGATGCGCGAGCTGCCGCAGCCGAAGAAGTCCTACGTGCTGTGGCGTGGCGAATACAACCACCGCCGCGAAGAGGTCGGCCCCATCACACCCGCCGCGCTCTCGCCTTGGCCCGCTGGCGCGCCACGCAACCGCCTCGGCCTCGCACAGTGGCTGACCGCGCCAGACCATCCGCTCCTCGCACGCGTCACCGTGAACCGCATCTGGCAAAGCCTCTTCGGTCGCGGCCTCGTGAAGACTTCCGAGGACTTCGGCAGCCAGGGCGAGAAGCCGCTCTATCCCGAGGTGCTCGACTGGCTTTCGCTGCGCTTCATCCAGAGCGGTTGGGACACGAAGGCGTTGCTGAAGACCATCGTGATGAGCGGCGTTTATCGCCAGCGCAGCCTCGCGGACGCAAAGACGATGGCCGACGACCCGGACAACCAATGGCTCGCGCGCGGCCCGCGCCTGCGCCTGCCCGCCGAGATGATTCGCGACAACGCGCTCGCCGCCGCCGGCCTGCTCCGCCCCACGCTCGGCGGCCCGCCGGTGAACCCCTACGAGATGAGCGAGTCGTTCAAGCCCGCGAACCCGACCGGCGGCGACGGCGTGTATCGCCGCAGCCTTTACACGAACTGGAAACGCACCGGCCCGCCTCCCGCGCTGCTGGCCTTCGACGCCCCGCGTCGTGCCGTCTGCACCGCGAAGCGCGAGCGCACGGACTCGCCACTGCAAGCGCTCATCCTCCTGAACGGCACGCAATACGTGGAAGCCGCGCGCGTTCTGGGCGAGTCCCTCCACCGCGACGCGAAGGGCGACGTGCCGACGATGGTTGAGTCCGGCTTCCTCCGGTGCCTCAGTCGCAAACCGGACGCGCGTGAGCAAGCCATCTTGCAGCAGCTCCACCGCGAGCAGTTGGTTCACTTTCAAGCCAAGCCCGCCGACGCGGACAGCTTGCTGAAAGCCGGCAACACAAAGCGCGACGAGAAAATTCCCGCCCCCGAAGCCGCCGCTGCGACCGTGCTGGCGCAGGCGTTGCTGAACCATGATGCGTGCGTAGTGAAGCGGTGAGTGTTGCCTTGAACTAGATTTGCCCATGAACAGCGATGCCACTTTCCTGACGAACCGCCGACAGTTCCTGAACCGTTTTGGTGCAGGCCTCGGCGGCGCTGCCTTGGCCGAGATGCTTTCACCGGGAGCCGTCGCCGCGCCTTCCGCCGCCGTTGACCGCGGTATCCTCGCCACGACGCACATCGCGCCGAAGGCCAAGCGCATCATCTACCTGTTCATGTCCGGCGGGCCGTCGCAGCTCGACCTCTACGACCACAAGCCGCTGCTGAACCAGCGGCACGGTGAGCAGCTCCCCGACTCGGTGCGCGGCGGGCAACGGCTCACGGGCATGTCGGGCAACCAGTCTTCCATTCCGCTCGTCGGGTCGCCGTTCAAGTTCACGGCGCACGGGCGCAGCGGCATGGCGTTCAGCGAGTTGCTGCCGCACACGGCGGGCATCGCGGACGACCTGTGCGTGGTGCGCTCGATGTTCACCGAGGCCATCAACCACGGGCCCGGCGTGACCTATCTCCAGACCGGCACGCAAATCGCCGGGCGGCCCAGCTTCGGCGCGTGGTTGAGCTACGGGCTGGGGCAGGAGAACGCGAACCTGCCGTCGTTCGTCGTGCTCATCACGAAGGGCAAGGGCGGCCAGCCGCTCGGCTCGCACTTGTGGGGCAGCGGCTTCTTGCCGACGAAGCATCAGGGCGTGCAGCTGCGCGCGGCGAAGGACGCGGTGCTCTACTTGAACAACCCCGCTGGCGTGAGCGAGGACAGCCGTCGCCTGCTGCTGGACCGGCTGCGCGAGCTGCACGAGCACCAGTTCGCCGGCACGCCGGACGCGGAGATTCAGAGCCGCATTGATAACTACGAGATGGCGTTTCGGATGCAGTTCAGCATCCCGGACGCGACGGATGTCTCGGGCGAGCCAGCGCATGTGCTGGAGAACTACGGGCCGGACGTGAAGACGCCCGGCACCTTCGCCGCGAACTGCCTGCTCGCGCGGCGGCTGGCCGAACGCGGCGTGCGCTTCATCCAGCTTTATCACCAAGACTGGGACCATCACGGCGGCCTGCCCGGCGCGCTCCCGAAGATTTGCAAGGAGACCGACCAACCCGCCGCCGCGCTTGTGCGCGACCTTAAGGCGCGCGGCCTGCTCGACGACACGCTCGTCGTCTGGGGCGGCGAGTTCGGGCGCACGAACTACTGTCAGGGGAAAATCTCGGCGAACTTTGGTCGCGACCACCACCCGCGCTGCTTCAGCGTCTGGCTGGCCGGCGGCGGCGTGAAAGCCGGCACGAGCTACGGCGCGACCGACGACTTCGGCTACAACATCGCCGCCGACGGCGTGAGCGTGCATGACCTGCAAACGACGTTGCTGCACCAACTCGGCATCGACCACGAGCGGCTTACCTACAAGTTCCAAGGCCGCCGCTACCGGCTGACCGACGTGCATGGGGAGCTGGTGAAGGGACTGCTGGCGTAGCGTGCCTGAGATGGGATGGGTGAGCTGGCGCAACCTAGATTTTCGGTGAGAAGAAGGGCGCGTGCGCCCGTCCATATACGCACCAACACATTATGAAACTCATCCTCCCAGCCAGCGACGCCAAGCTCATTACCCGCCGCGAGATCTTGCGTGCGTTCGGCACCGCTGCCGCGCTCGCCGCGCTGCCCTCGCTGCCGGTGGCTGCGGCCGACAAGGATTCCCTGCCGATGCAGTTCTACAAAAGCCTCACCGAGGAGCAGCGCGGCAAGATCTGCCTGCCCGTGGATCACGCCAAGCGCCAATACGTCAGCAACTGGTGGTATATCTGCCCCGAGCAGCGCCTCCACACCTTCTACACGAAGGACCAGCAGGACCTCGTGCGGCAGATTTTCGGATCACTGCATCACCCAGAGCATCGCGAGAAGATGCACTGGCAGGTCGAGAAGGATCTCATGGGGCAGATCAAGAACACGCCCTCGGTCGGCTTCTTCGGCACGCCGAAGGACAAGAATTTCGAGTTCGTTTACACCGGGCACCATGTGACGCGGCGCTGCAATGCCCACACGGACAAAGGGCTAGGCTTCGGCGGCGCGCCAATCTTCTACGGGAACTTCGCCAAGGCGTTCAACGAGTCGAAGGATCACGAGGGCAATCCTTTCTGGTATCAGGGGCTGATCTTCAACGAGTTCGTCAAGGCCTTGGACGGCAAGCAGCAGGAGAAAATCCTGGTCGGTCGCGAGCCGAGGGGCGAAAGCCCCGCGACGGTCATCCAGAAGCGCAAGACCGACCTGCCCGGACTCAGCGGCGCGGACCTGAGCAAGGACCAGCAGGCCAAGTTGCTGGCAACCATGCGTCGCATGTTGGTGTGCTTCCGGGCCGACGATGTCGCCGCCACCATGAAGACCATCGAGGACAAGGGCATCGTCAAGCGGCTCTTTGTCTCCTGCTACGGTGGGGCCCACGACATCGGCAGCGACCGGGTCTGGGACACCTGGCAGATCGAAGGGCCCGACATGGTGTGGTATTTCCGTGGCGACCCGCACATCCACGGCTACTTCCACCTCGCGGGATAAGCGGGTCTCGGGACGAGCCGCGCCGCGCCGGGTGCAACTCCAGCCCGGAAGCGCCACCGCCTTTGACACGGCGGACTGGCGCCTCTCAACCGGAGGGAATCCTAGCTTGGCGGGATTTCGTAACGCGCTATACTCCGCCAATGCAATTATCCAAACCAACTCCGCCTTGGCACGCCCTCGCAGTGTGTGCAGCACTCTTCTCCTGCGCCGGTTCGCTCTGCGCCGCGAACTGGCCCGCGTGGCGCGGACCGAGTGGCGACGGCAGTTCGCCGGAGAAGAGCGTTCCCCTGTCTTGGAGCGCCACGGAGAACGTGCGTTGGAAGATCGAACTCCCCGAACCCGGCGACTCTTCGCCCATCGTGTGGGGCGACAAACTATTCCTCACCCAGTCTTTCGAGAAGGAGGGCGGACGCACCGTGATGTGCTACGACCGCCGCGACGGAAAGCTGCTCTGGAAATCCGGCACGACGTGGACGAAACCCGAGGAGCGCTACGGCAAGAACCCGCATTGCGCCGCGTCGCCGGTGACGGATGGCGCGCGCGTCATCGCGTTCTTTGGCTCGGCGGGGTTGTTCTGCTGGGACATGAACGGCAAGGAACTCTGGCGGCGCGACCTCGGCTCGCACGCGCACGAGTGGTCCTACGCCGCTTCGCCCGTGCTCCACGGCGAGGTCTGCGTGCTCTACTTCGGCCCCGGCTTGAACGCGCGGCTCATGGGCCTCGACAAGACCAACGGCAAGACCCTGTGGGAGTTCAAAGAGCCCGCGCGCTTCGTCCGCCCGCGCACCGACGGCTTCAAAGGCCAGGAGAAGACCGGCATGGTCGGCACCTTCACCACGCCCGTCATCGTGCGCGCCGGCCAGCGCGACGAACTCATCCAGACCTTCCCGCAGTTCACCCGCGCCTTCGACCCGCGCACCGGCCGCGCGCTCTGGCATTGCGATGGCCTGAACGAACTTGTCTATGCCTCCCCCGTCGCCGGCGAAGGCGTGCTGGTGGCGATGGGCGGCTTCTTCGGCACTAGCCTCGCCGTGAAGACCGGCGGCACCGGCGACGTGACCGCCACGCACCGTCTCTGGCAAAGCGTCCGCACCAAGAACCGCCTCGGCACCGGCGTCATCTCCGGCGGCCACGCCTACGTGCTCAACACCGAGGGCATCGCCGAGTGCCTGAACCTCCAGACCGGCGCGTCCCTCTGGCAGGAGCGCGTGAAAGGCACCGGCAAGAAAGGCGACTCCTGGTCCTCGATGCTGCTCGTGGACGGCCACATCCTCTGCCTGAACCAGTCCAGCGAAACCATCGTCCTCAAGGCCAGCCCGAAGTTTGAACTCGTGCGCGTGAACTCGCTCGACGGCGGACTCGCGAATTCGTCCCACGCGATCAGCGGCGGCAACGTCTTCATCCGCACGCAACAGCACCTGTGGTGCATCGGCGCACCGCAGGCGAAGTAACGCGACTATTCCGAATGTCCGACCCGCTGGCACCCGTCGAAGTGTGTGTTCAACCGGCCAGACCATGATGCACACGCTCCCACCGAACACCCTCGCCGCCCTGACGCGCCGTCGCTGGCTGCAAGGCGGGGGCGCGCTAGCCGGGGCGATGTTGTGGCCGCAGCTCCTCCGAGCGAAGGAGGCGCAGAAGTCCGCCAGTTCGCCTGCGCGCGCGGTCATCGTGATTTACCTTCAGGGCGGCCTCTCGCACTACGAGAGCTTCGATCCAAAGCCCGACGCGCCGTCTGCGTATCGCAGCACGTTTGGCGACATTCCCACCACGCTGCCGGGCATCCACTTCGCGGAACATCTGCCGCTGCTGGCAAAACGCGCGCACAAGTTCAGCCTCATCCGCAGCGCCTACGTGGATTCGCCCAGCCATCCGGTCGCGATTTACCAGACGCTGACCGGCGGCGATTTGCCGGACGCCTCGGTGGAGGCGAAGAACCGGAATCTCGCGCATCCGAGCATCGGCTCCGTCATCGCTCGCGCGTGTGGGTCGCGGGCGCCGTTGCTGCCGCCCTACGTTGCCATCCCGCACTCGGGACAGCTCGGTAACCGCGTTCACTACGCTACGGCGGGACCTCTGGGCGTTGCGTATGAGCCGCTGGAATCGGGTCTGCCGCCGGAGCACGCCGGCACGCCATTCGGGGGGCCGCCGGACTTGCGGCTCCACCAAAATCTCTCCGGCAAACGCCTCGAAGACCGCCTCACGCTCTTGAATGCGCTTGGCGGGCAAGCCGCGTCGGCGTCCGTGGACAGCCTGGACAAGTATCACCGCCACGCGCTCGAAATGCTTTCCGGTGGCGTGGCGGGCGGGGCCTTCGATCTCACCCGCGAGTCGCTGCGCCAGCGCGAGCGTTACGGTCACCATCTCTGGGGCCAGCAGACGATCCTCGCGCGCCGGCTCGCCGAGGCGGGCGTGCCGTTCACGTTGCTCAACTACACGCTGAACCAGGAGCGCGGCCAGGATTGGGACACGCACGAGGACAATTTCAACCTGATGAAAGACCGCCTGCTGCCGCCGATGGACCTCGCTGTCAGCGCGCTGCTGGATGACCTCGATGAGCGCGGCCTGCTCGACACCACGCTCGTCGCGATGTTCGGCGAGTTCGGGCGGACGCCGAAGATCAATGCCAACGCGGGCCGCGATCATTGGGAGAAAGTTTTCTCCGTGATGCTGACCGGCGGCGGCTTGAAGCGCGGCATCGTCGTCGGCTCCAGCACGAAGGCCGGTGATCTGCCGTTCGAGCGGCCCGTCCACTTCAACGACGTGCTCGCCACCATTTACCGGCAGCTCGGCGTGGCGACGGACGAGATTTTCCACAACGCCTTCGGTCAGCCCGTCCCGGTGCTGGCGCGGGGCAAGGTGATCGAGGAGTTGGGTTAGCGCGAACTGCGAAGTCGAGGCTGAAAGCCTCAGACATGACAGCCCGTGGCAACGCCCCAGGTAGCGGAGTGGAAGGATCGTGGCCCTGAAGGGGCGGAACTTTTTGTGTCGCCCTTTCAGAGCTTGGAATCTCCTTGCCGGGTAACCCGGGGCGTTGCCCCGGGCTGGTTTGTGATGCTCCTTCGGAGCGCCAACTCCGGAGTTCGGGTTTAGTGAAACGCAACCGGCCACCCAATTCCGGGCTTCTCGGTGTTCATCGCGTTGCTGTGGTTCAGCCAGCACGTCCCCCCACGCAACCGTTCCGGTTGAACGCCGCGCGCTGGCGGCCCGGGTTTTTGATTGAGGCGGCGGGGCAGACTCGTTATCAATGCCGCATCACCCGCGCCGGGGCCGGACGCGGAACACATCTCAGCCGACCATGAAAGACATCCTGCAACGTTTCAGCCTGGAGAGCGTGAAGATCAACAGCCAGACGATCAGCATCGCGGTGCTGCTGTATTTCATCCTGCTCGCCTGCACGATCTGGAGCATCAACGTCCAGCCCTTCAACAAGAAGGAGAAGTCTTTCTGGACCCTGATCGTGTTGTGCTTCGGGCCGTTTGGCATTCTCTTCTACCTCCCGACGGCATGGCGGAACGCCGCCACCGGATCGCTGTCCTTCTGGCGCAAGCCCAAGCGGGGGCAGCCGCACTAATTCCCTCGCCGCCCGAGTCATGCGTTCCCCCAAGCGCCGCTGGAAGGCCCTGCTGGGCAGCGCGCTCGCGCTGGCGGGCGTGGCCACCGCGCGCGCGCAGTTCTCCAATCAGCAGAGCAGCCCGGCGAATCCGACCTTCCGGCCCGGCGGCTTGCGAGAGGGCTTGACCACCACGTCGCTGAACGAGAAGCCCGACTCCGAGTTGGGCGGTGAGGGCACGACGGATTCCAGCCTCGTGCGCGATGCCAACGCGGCGCAGGAAGGGTTCTTCCGCAGTTTCCAGAACGGCATCTTGCGCATCCCCAAGATCGGCTACGGCCAGGGACAGTTCCGCGTGGCCGCGCCGCTGGGACCGACCGCAGGCCTGCCGCTCTCCAGCTTCGCGGGCAGGCCCGAAAACGCGGAGATCAAGCTGGGCAACTTCTATGTCGATATCTTTTCCCTCAGCAGCTCGGTGCTGTGGAGCGACAACATCAACCTCGTCGAGGTGGGCAAGGAGTCGGAGGAGATCGCCGTGGTGCGGTTGCAGGCGGCGTTGATGTATCAGGTGAATGACGCGATGCGTCTCTCGGCGGCCGGGACGTTTATCTGGCTGCCGTTCAAGCCGGACATCGGCTTCACGGACCCGCTGGCGGACTACTCCTTCAGCCTCGCGCCGATCTTCCAGTCGCAGTTCACCTACGACATCCCGTTCAACAAGGTGGACGTGCAGATGATTGAGGATTTCACGGTGCAAAGCGGCGGCTTCGGCACGGGCCGCGCCTTTGATCTGCTGGAGCGCCAAGCCAACGACGTTGAGGACCGCGCGGGCCGTTACTCCTACCGCGACACACAGGCGCAGGGGCCGACGGACAAGCGCTTCCGCTCCGCGCCCACCTTCCGCAACCAGATCGGCGTCAACGTCAGCACGCTGCTGCCCACGGTCACGCGCTTCACGGTGGGCTACGCGCACGAGAACCTCTGGCCGGTCCGCGACAGTCTCGGGCAGCAGAGCAGCTCGGACACGTTCACCGCGGCCCTGCAATCGGAGCGCGAGAACCTGCGCTTCAAGCCGTTCTTCAACTACAACGCGCGGCACCAGAACAACCGCTTCGGCTACGACTCCTCGATGCGCGGTGGCTTCGCCGGCCCGATCACGCCGTATCTCGATCTGCGCGCCGACGTGGGATACTACCTCGCGGGCGACGAATCCGGCGAAGGCTACACCTGGTCTCTGGGACTGCTGCACCGGCCGCGCGAGCGCTTCGAACACGAGCTGGACTACCTGCGCACCATCACCTACCCGGACCGCTCAGTTGTGACACTGGTCGGCTACCACGCGCAGCTTCAGGCCAGTCCGGATATCATCCTCGAGGCCGCCGCGCAGGAGCAGAACATCGAGCCACTGGACAACCCGAACAATTCCTTTGGCGGGAAAGAGTTCCGCGCCGAGGGCCGGTTCAACTACCGCGTGCTTGACCGTATTGTCTCCCGGTTCGGTTACGCGTGGACGCACAGCGTGGGCCGGGGTGGCGCACCGCCACTGCGCTTCGATCAGCACACCATCCGCTTCGAGTTGGTGATCGCACACACGACCACCTTTGAGTCCTCGTTCCTCTACCAGCACGAGTTCCGTGACTCGAACAAGGCACTGGACAGTTATGTGGAAAACGTCGCCTCGCTCACACTGACGCGAAAATTCTGACCCGCTCAATCCCGTATTGACTCACAGCTAAATATTACCGGGAGCGGGGGCCGTCAGGCGAGGCCGGATGCAAAATGTTTGCCAATCGGCCCTATTGTATGGCACCTAGCGTGACGAATTGAGTTAGCCCGAAGACCTTGAGCACTGCAGACTGTAATCGGCTCACTAAAATGACCAGCCAACTTTTGCGCACACCGTGGGTCCTGATGCTTCTGCTCTCGGCCCATGCTCTCTCTTCTGCCGCGCAGCTGGCACCCACGCAGGCACAACTCGATGCGGCGCGCCGCCAGCAGATGCAGGCCCTGCAAAAGGGTGACTTCGCCGCATTTGATCGCCACGCCAAGGAAGTCGCCGCTCTGGAAGCCCGGCTCGGCTCACCTGCCGGTGCAGCGACAACTGCGGCAGTCCCGAGCGCGCCGGTCTCGTCCTTCTTCTCCACTCCGGCTGGAAGCGCCGGGTCGGCGCCCGCTGGCAGTTCCACCGTTTTCACCCCGCCCTCCCTCTCTTCAACCACACTGACCCCCCCCGCAGCCACTTCCTCTCCTCCGCCCGCAGCTCCGAGATACACGCCGCCCGCGCCTGCTGCATCTCCCGCCCCGAAGGCTCCCACTGCGAAGACGGCCACGCCGTCCGGCGCAACGAGCACCAGCAGCTTCACCCCGTCTGGCACCGGCACCGGGTTCACGCCCGCCGCGCCGGCTCCGCGCACCACGACTTCCACTTTCGCCCCGCTGCCCACCCCGACTCTGGCCGAGGAGCCACGCCCGACGGATGTCCCGCCCGCCGTGCTGGAGCTGCGTGCCGCGCAAGCCGAGCTGAACAAGCTCGAGGAATTCCGCATGGCCGAAAGCCTCACCACACGGCGCGGCGCTACCAGCTCTTCCGAGCCAATGCGCCCGGCCACGAGCGTGGTGCCACCCTCAACGGCGTTCCCGACTTCGTTCTCCCCGCAGATCACCCCATCCGTGAATCTCGCCGGCGGCTCGGATGAGTTGCGCCGCAAGCTTGACGACAACACACGCCGCAAGTCCGAGCTTCAGCTCGAGGCCGAACGCCTCTCCCGGGACGGCGCGGATTGGGAAGCACGTTACAACGCCGCCAAGGCCGAGCTTGCCCGCCTCGAAACCGAGAACAAGAGCCGCGACCGCCTCCAGCTCATCCGCGATGAGCTAACCCGCCTCGACGCCGACTCCACGCGCCTGATGCAGGACTTCGAGGCCTCCCGCGCCGACCAGGACCGCCGCGCCCGCGAGATGCTCAACCGGAGCTCCTCCGCCTCCATGACCACCGTGCGCGCGGACCGGCCCATGGTTCCCGCCTCCGTCGTCACGCCGCCCGCCGAGCCGGAGCGCAAAGGCCCGCCGCAATTTAGCAAGGCCAGCTCCTTGCGCGGCTCCTCGACCGGGGCTGATGGCAACCTCCTCCGCACCGGCCGCTCCAGCGGCGACGCCACCGCCATCCAGCGCGACCTTGACCGGTTGACGGAGAGAAAAGAAACCCAACTGCGCGAGATGGACGAGGTGCAGCTCAAGTTCCAATACGCCGAGCGCGAGCTGGCCATGGCCGCCCGCACCGGGCAGCAGTCGGACATTGACCGCATCACCAAGAACAAGTCCGACCTCGACACGCGCTACAAGAATGCAGTGGCCGAGATGCAACGCCTGGACAACGAGATCCAGTCCAAGGTCGCCTCGCTCCGGGGCGCGATGGGCGGCAGCGATCCTGACGCCGTCAACATCGGCTCTTCACTGCAAGTCATCGTCGCGGAGGACGAGACCTTCAACGGCATCTACAACGTCAAGCGCGACGGCAACATCATGCTGCCCCGTGTGGGCAAAGTGGCAGTTGCCGGCAAAGGTGCCACCGAGGCAGAGGCCGCGATCAAGGCGCTCCTGGAGGAGTCGCAGTTGAACAAGGCCACCGTCACCGTCGAAATCAGAGGCCAGCCAGCAGGCGGTGCGATGCCGACCAGCGACCAGACGGTCGTCATCTACCTCGCCGGCGAGTTCATTACGCCCGGCCCGCTCAAGATTCCCGAGGGCGTATCCCCCACGCTTATCACCACCATCATCCGCTCCGGCGGCATCACGCCCTCCGGCGACCTCACGCGCACGAAGCTGCTGCGCATCGAGAACGAGCAGGGCGCTGTCGAGGAAGTGAACGTCGCCGCCATCCTCTCGGGCAACATCCCGCCCACGGACATCGCGCTCAACCCCGGCGACATCATCATGATCCCGGCGCTGGCCCCGGTCGTGTATGTCACCGGCAACGTGAACAAGCCCGGCACGCTGCGCCTCTTCCAGGATGAAACCCTCACCGGCTACGCCGCCATCCTGCGCGCCGGCGGATTCTCCCGGTTCGCCAACCTGAAGAAATGCACTGTGATCCGCGACCTCGGCAACGGCGAGAAAATCCAGATGCCGCTCAACGTGAGGGAAATTCAGAAGGGCCTGGCACCCGACATCGTCCTGCAAGGCAAGGACGTCGTCCTGGTGCCGGAGAGCTTCTTCAGCTTCTGAGCTGGGAGCGGACGACAGGCATGCAGTTGAACTACCAGTGGCAGAGCGGACAGCAGTGATTGACCGATGACTCCAGGCGAAAAAAAACGGAAAACGGACTTCACGGACGTGGTGATGTATATCGCCATCGCCACGAAGCACGCGCGGCTCATCGTCCTGCTCATCACCCTGGCGCTGACCGGCGGGCTGATCTTCTACATCTTCAGCCGCCCGGTTTACTTCTCCAAGAGTGTCATCCGCTACACGCCCATCGGCACGGGCACGCCACAGCGCGAGAGCCAGTTGGAAGGCGAACGGTCAGAGCGGTTCAACGACGACAGATTCCTCAAGCAGTTCGACGCCGAGCACATCCTAGTGCGTGTGGACAAGCGCCTCGGTGACGAGGTCGGGGCCGCCCGGGCGGGCAAAAGTGGGCGCAAGCAGGTGCGCGCGATCTGGACCACTGACCGCAACATCGAGTTGAACGTTTGGTGCTACATCCCCTCCTGGGTGACGAGGTATCCGGAGATCATGCTCGAGGAATTCCAGAAGGAGCAGGATGAGCGCGCGCGGCAGATGTTCGTGGCCACATCCAACAAGTTCGCGGTCACCATCGCCGACTTGACCAAGCGCTGGGAGGCCCAACTGGCGGTGGAAAACAAGGTCAAGGAGAAGTTCGACCCCGACCGGCTCAAGTATGACCTGGCCCAACTTCAACTCGTGCCGGACCAACTGGCGAAGTATCGGGAGCGCTTGAAGCGCTGGACCGAGGTCCGTCAGAGACTCCTCAACCCCGTTTACACAACGGCCGAGCGCCTCGATTTCATCTCCAGCATCAACTACAGCGTGGAGGAAACCGTCCTGCTCGAGGTGGACAAGGACTTCAAGGACCGGGTGCCGCAGAACATGCGCCCCTCCAATGGAACCGTCATCATCCGCTCCCCAACCCGGACCGACACGGACAACGTGTATGAATTGGAACGGAATCTTCGGGAGATCGAGCGCAAGATCAAGGAGCTGTCGGTCACCTTCAAACCCGGCCACGACAGGATTAAGGCTCTGATCAAGCAAAAGGAAGGGATTGAGAAACTTCTGAACGAGGAGTTGAGCCGGAACGAGGGCAAGTTTCTGATTCACGGCCGCCACTTGGCCAACAAGGTGGCCGACTTGGAGGCGCAAGAACCCGTTTGGCGCGAGAAGCAGAAGGCCTACGACAAATATCTGCTGGACATGAACCTCATCACCGGCGGCTCTACGCGCTACGACCAGATGATCAACGAGATGCAGAAGCGCATCACCGAGGCGGAACTGGCGATTGACAACCAGCGCGTTGCGCTCGCGTTCAAGGAGTTCGACCTGCCCATCCGCGACGAGATTCCCATCTCCCCCAACCGCCTCAAGATCGTGCTCATGTCCCTCGCCCTCGGCCTCGGCCTCGCCTTGGGCATCCCGTTCCTCCTCGAGTTCATGGACCAGACCGTCACGAACATGGAGAAGATGGAGGAGATGACCAACATGCGCGGCCTCGGCCTGGTGCCCGACTTCGAGGACGACATCGCCGAGGCCTACCCGCTGATCTTCGACGGTGCGGGCGTGGACAACCCGGACTTCATCGAGAACTTCCGCGTCATTCGCACCAACCTGCTCTCCAGCGCGGCCACGTCGAAGTTCCCGCAGGTCATCATGGTCACGAGCACGTCGCCCAAGGAGGGCAAGACCGTCGTCTCCTCGAACCTCGCCATGTCCTTCGCCCACACCGGCGAGAAGACGCTTATCATTGACGCCAACCTCCGCCGCGGCATCCAGCATCACCTCTTTGGCAGCCGCTCCTCCCCCGGCCTGAGCAACATCCTCGTGGAGAAATACGACGTTCTGGACGCCTGCCGCCCGACCACGATGGAGAACCTCCACATCCTCCCGTGCGGCGACCAGTTGGAAGGCGACATCGAGCAACTCGGCTCACCGCGGTTCGCCTCCGCCATTGAGAAGCTCCGGAAGGTTTACGAGCGCATCATCGTTGATGCCACGCCGGTGCTCGGCCTCGCCGAGACGAGCGTCATGCAGACGGCCATGGACGGTGTCGTCCTCGTCATCTGGACCGGCCAGACGCCCACGCGCGCGGTGCGCACGGCGATTGACATCCTCAACGACAACCACGCGAACTTCTACGGATTCGTGCTCAACCGGCTGGACCTGATGGCGACGATGAACCGGTTCCACTACTACTACTACACGAACCATTACTATAACCGGTATCAGAGCCTCACCCGCACGCAGGACGATGACCGGAATCAGCCGCGTTGAGGCACGCCTCGCATGAGTGAGTCGCCGCAGCCGGTCGCCTCTTCCACGCCCCCCGGCGTCTCGGTCGTCATCCCCGCCTACAACTACGCCCGCTTCCTCCCGTCCGCCGTCGAGTCGTGCCTGACGCAGGACTACCCGAACTTCGAGGTGGTGGTCATTGACGACGGCTCCAAGGACAACACCCGCGAGGTCATGGCGCGCTACGGCCCGCCGGTGCGCTACGTTTATCAGGCCAACGCCGGCCTCTCCGCCGCGCGCAACACCGGCATCCGCGAGGCGCGCTTCGACTACGTTTGTTTCCTCGACGCCGACGACCTGCTGCTCCCCACGCACCTGAGCGACAGCATGACGGCCTTCGCGAAGCTCCCGCCCGACTACGGCCTCGTCGCCTGCGATGATCATCTCGTGGACGTGGACGCCAAGCCGTTGCCCTTCACCGTCCACGTGCCCGTGCTGCCGCGCGAGGTCACGCTCAAGAACATTCTCATGCGCACGCGCTTCTCCCCGACCGGTGCGGTCGCGCGCAAGGAAGTCTTCGGGCTCTGCGGCGGCTTCGACACCACGCTGCGCAGCACCGAGGACCGTGACATGTGGATTCGCATCGCGGCGAAGCGGCGCATCTGGCATCAGGGCAAGGTTCTCGTCCTCATCCGGAAGCACGGCAACAACATGAGCAACAACGCCGACCGGATGAAGAGCAACATGGCGACCGTGCTCAAGAAATCCTACGACGCGCAGGTCGTGCCGAAGTCGAACGTCTGCTTCTGGCTGCAAGTCTTCAGCTACTGGCGTTTCCAGACCTCGCTCATCTACAACGGCATCAAGCAGCCCGCCCGCGCCTACCGTGACCTGCTCATCTCCGTGCTGCTCTGGCCATGGTTCCTGAACCCGGCTGCGAACGGCAACCCGCCGCTCTTCCGCCTCCGCTCCCTCGTCCGCTACACGCTCAACGCGCTGCGGGGAGAGGTGAAGCAGTAGGGCGCGTATGATTGCACGTGCGTTGCGAACTCGGAGGCCCGGAGAAGCTCGCGTGTTGCGTGTTGCGTGTTGCGTGAGTCTGGCAGAACGCTCCCGAACTAATGCACGCAACACGCAACACGCAACACGTCTCCGTCCAAAACTCCTGCCCACCCACTGAGCGCAATCCCAGTGCCCCGCCCCCTCCGCATCCTTCACGTCGTCTTCTCGCTCGAGCCGGGCGGGATGGAGAACGGCATAGTGAACGTCGCGCGACGGCTGCCGGCGGATGAGTTCGAGGTCCACGTCTGCTGCCTCGAACGCGGCGGCGCATTCGTCGAGCGGTTGCCGCATCCGGAGAACGTCGTCGTGCTCAACAAGCCGCCGGGCTTCTCTCCGCGCGCCGCACTTGGCGTCGCTCGGCACGCCGCCCGCATCGGCGCGGACTTGCTTCACCCGCACAATCTCGGCCCGCTCACCTACGCCGCGCTCGGCTCCGGCTTCGGCCTGTGGAAGCCGGTGTTGCAGGGCGAGCACGGCGTCTTCCAAGGCGACCAGGGCAGCCCCGATCGGCTCCGCCAGCGTCGTCGGCTCTATCGGGCTTGCCGGAAAGTCCACACCGTCTCCGAGTCGCTGCGATGCTATCTCATCGAGCACGGTTTCCCGGCGGAGAAGATCACCGCCATCCTCAACGGCGTGGACACGGAGCGCTTTCAGCTCGTGGACAAGGTCGCCGTCCGCGCGCAGCTCGGCTTGCCGACGCAAGGCCAGTTCATCGGCATCGTCGGCCGCTTCGACCCGAACAAGAAACACCTCTTGCTCATTGAGGCGTTCAACCGCGTCGCCGCGCAGCTTCCCGATGCCCGTCTCGTCATCGTCGGCGACAAGGGCGCGGAGAAGGAAAGGATTCTCGCCGCCGCGCAGGCGAGTCCCACACGCGACCGCATCCACCTCGCCGGCTTTCAGGCGAACCCGACGCCGTGGTATCAGGTGCTCGATCTCCTCGCTGCGCCGTCCATCTTCGAGGGTCTTTCCAACGCCGTGCTCGAAGCGATGGCCTGCGGCGTGCCATGCCTCGCTCACACAGCGTGCGGCAATGCCGAGGTCATCACCAGCGGCAGCGACGGCTTCCTCGCCGCGCTCGACTCGGTGGAGTTGCTGGCGGCGGAGTTGCACCGCGTGCTGGCGAACCCGGCAGGGTTGTCCGCCACCGGCCAGCACGCCCGCGCCCGTGTGATGCGCGACTTCTCGATGGACGCGATGGTGCGCAACTACGCCCGCATCTACCGCGAGGTCGCGAGTTGGCCGGCGTGAGCGCGCCGTTTTGAACAATCCCCCGCTCTGCCAGTCCATTACCGTGACCGTCGGCCCGTCAGTTCCACCGGACTTCCCGGTTGATTCCGACCCGCCGCCGGGCGCACTCTGCCAACAACACCTATGAAACGAATCCTCTCCGTGATGCTGCTGACGGCGTTCCTGTCCGGCGCGGCGCTGGCGGTCGAGTTCACCCGCCAGCAGGCCGGCAAGATCACGCAGTCCGTGGGCGACCTGCTGGACCGCGCGCATTACAAGGGCGCGCGCCTCAACGACGCCGTCGCGGAGACGCACCTTAAGAACTACCTCGATGCGCTGGACTTCAATCACATGATGTTCCTCCAGAGTGACGTGGACGAATTCACGGAGAAGTATTCCAAGAACCTCGACAACCTGACCAAGGCGGCGGACGCGAACCCGGCCTACCAAATTTTCGAGCGCTACCTCAAGCGGCTTGAATCCACGGTGACGCACATCGGCGGCCTGCTGAACGAGAAGCACGACTTCACGAAGGACGAGAAGTTCCTCGCCCAGCGCAACAAGATCCCCTGGCCCAAGACCGAGGCGGACGCGCAGGAGCTGTGGCGGCAGCGCATCAAGTTCGAGTTGCTCAATGGCAAGCTCACCGATGAGGCACCGGCCAAGACCGCCGAGAAGATCACCAAGCGCTACGCCCGGTTGCAGAAGAACATGAAGCAGTTCGACTCCAGCGAGATTCTCCAGGTCTATCTCTCCGCGCTCGGCCACGCCTTCGACCCACATTCGGACTACATGGCCCCGGCGGACGCGAAGAACTTCGACATCCACAACGTGAAGCTCAAGCTCAACGGTATTGGCGCGCAGTTGCGGCAGGACGACGAAGGCCACACGGAGATCGTGAACCTCACGCCCGGCGGCCCGGCCGAGTTGAGCAAGCAGCTCAAGCCCAAGGACAAGATCGTGGCCGTCGCCCAAGGCAGCGCCGAGGCGGTGGACTGCCTCGACATGAAGCTCGGCGAGGTCGTGGACATGATCCGTGGCAAGAAGGGAACCGAAGTCCGCCTCACGATCATTCCGGCGGACGCGGTCAGCGATTCCGAGCGCCGCGAGATCCGCATCGTGCGCGACGAGATCAAGCTCACGGAGCAATACGCCTTCGCGCGCATTGTCGAGCACGTCACGGCGGACGGGAAGAAGCAGCGGCTCGGCGTCATTGACCTCCCGCAGTTCTACCAGAAGTGCGCAGCGGACGTGGAGAAGCTGCTGGTCCGCCTGCAAAAGGAAAACGTGGCGGGCGTCGTGCTCGACCTGCGCCGCAACGGCGGCGGCCTGCTCAACGAGGCCGTCGAGCTAACCGGCCTCTTCATCAAGAAAGGCCCGGTCGTGCAGGTGCGGAACCCGAAGCAGATTGATGTGCTGGACGACGAGGACGCGCGGGTGACCTACGACGGGCCGCTCATCGTGGCTGTCGGCCACCACAGCGCGTCGGCATCGGAGATCGTCGCCGCTGCGTTGCAGGACTACGGGCGCGCGCTCATCGTCGGTGACTTGGCCACCCACGGGAAAGGCACCGTCCAGACGCTTTACCCGCTGGCGCAGTGGATGGGGACAAAGCAGGTCGTGGACCCCGGCCAACTCAAGTTCACCATCTCGAAGTTCTACCGCATCGCCGGGGGCACCACGCAGAAGCACGGCGTCACGCCCGACATCATCCTGCCCAACGTGCTCGACTACCTTGAGACCGGCGAGGCCTTCCTGCCCAACGTGCTCGACGCCGACAACATTCCGCCCGCCAAATATCAGCGCGCGGACCGCCTCAACGGCGGTTTGGACGAACTCCGCAAGAACTCCTCCGACCGCACCACAAAGGACAAGGACTTCAGCTACATCCGCGAGGACATCGAACTGGTGAAGAAGCAGCGCGCGGACAAGACCATTTCCCTCAACGAGCAGCAGCGCATCCAAGAGAAGAAGGAGGCCGAAGGCCGCGTCGAGGCGCGCAAGAAGGAACGCGACGCCCGCCCCATCTCGGCCGACAAGGTGTTCCTCGTGAAAACCGAGACCGTGGACAAGAACCAGCCGCTCATCGCTGTCATACCGCCTAAGCCGGTTGCGGCAGCAGCCAAGGATGCCACCGCCAAGTCCAAGGGCACCCCGCAGACCAAGACCACTCCACAGCCGGCCAAAAAGGAAACCAAGGCTCCGGAGGACGCTGAGGAACCGGAGGACACCACCGACGCCGGCAAGGCGATCATTGATGTCTACCTCCGCGAGACCTTAAGCATCCTCGGCGATTACGCCCGGCAGCAGGCTAGAAACGGCCGTGGCGAAATCGTCGCCGTGCCTCGCTGACCGGTCGGCGGCCGCTCCTCGCCAGTCAGCCCTGGCAAAATCCTCGCGTGGGCAACCCGTTGCGCTTTGCGCGCGCATCGCCGAGATCGAAGACAAATACTTCCCCGGCTGCTTGGGCAACCCGACCAACCCTTGCACCATCCTCCCCTCCATGCGCCGGAACATCGCCGCCGGAAGCCGGAAACCCCCGGCCCGCCGTCGCCCGCGAACCTAGATTCCGCAGTTGAACCTCACGCAACGGACGCAAAGGGCGCAAAGGAACAGACTTCTGCTGCACCGGCCACTTCACCTGCGGGGTGAAGGCTGCCGCCCGGTGCTTTGAGGCAAACAGGCGCGCCGGCGTTGCGTCCTTTGCGTCCTTTGCGTGAGGCAACCGCGGTTTTAAGGGTGAAAGGGACACCCCGCCCCCTTTCCACCATCGGCTACCGAGGCGCTCACGGGGGACAAGAGTGTCCCCTCACGGCCACCCCTCGACCGGCCCGACCGCCCCCCCCGAGCCGCTCGTCGCGCAATCCAGCGGTTTCCTCATCACCATCCGCGCCCCGTGCCTCACGCAACGAGGCAACTGCGTGGCCGTCGTCGCCAAGCCGGTGGTCGCGGCATTTCGCGGCGAAATGCCAGGCTTGGCTTGGTGCAGGGTGCTGCGGTTGGCCAGAGAGCTGGCTGGTTTAGGGGCCGGCTCGTTTCTTCCGGAGGCGGGACGTTTTCATTTGCACCGATGGCTTGGAGGGCAGTGAATTGCGCACCGACATGAAACCGTTCGCAGCTTTGGAGGCCGCCATTCTTCTCGCCGCCCTTGCCCTCCCGTTCGCCCTGCTCGCCGCCCCGCCTCCCAAGGCCCCCGAAGTCCCCGCCGAGTTGCCGCCGCAGATCGAACTGCTCCAGCCGGGCGTGAAGCTCACGCTCCTCGCCGAGCATCCCGCGCTGGTCACGCCCACGGGCATTGACGTGGACGCGCAGGGTCGCATCTGGACGGTGTCGTGCCACACGCACTTCCGCCCGCAAGGCTACGTCGGGCCGGAGCACGACGAGGTGCTGGTCTTCGACCGCGACGGGAAGAACCGCCGCGTCTTCTACAATCGCACGGTCGCGACGATGAATCTCAAGCTCGGCCCCGGCGGCTGGGTGTATCTCGCCGAGCGCAGCCGCATCCTGCGCGTGAAGGACTCGGACGGCGACGGCCAGGCAGACGTGGCGGAGAACATCGCGACGCTCAACACCATCGCCGACTATCCGCACAACGGCCTCGCCGGAATGGCGTGGCTGCCCGATGGCGAACTGATGTTTTCGCACGGCGAGAACTTCGGGAAGGACTGGACGCTCACCGGACGCGACGGCGCGAAGTTCACCGGGCGCGGCGAGGGCGGCATCTTCCGCTGCCGCCCGGACGGCTCCGGCCTGCGGCGCATCGCGCGTGGGTTCTGGAATCCCTTCGGCCTGCTCGCGCGCAAGGACGGCGAGCTGTTCGCGGTGGACAACGACCCCGGCAGCCGTCCGCCGTGCCGCCTGCTGAACATCGTCGAGGGCGCGGACTACGGCTTCCAGTGGGTGTATGGCAGCGCGCCAGTGCATCCGTTCGTCGCGTGGAACGGCGAGCTGCGCGGCACGCTGGGCATGGTGCATCCGTCGGGCGAGGGGCCGTGCAGCATCGTCGAGCTGGGCGGCGGCGTGCTCGTGCCGTCGTGGAGCAACCATCGCCTCGACTACTTCCCGCTCACGCGCAAGGGCGCGGGCTACACGGCCAGCCGCGTCGAGCTGCTCCGCGGCGGCGATTTCTTCCGCCCCTCCTGCCTCGCGACGGGACCGGACGGCGCGTTCTACTTCAACGATTGGGTGTTCAGCGCCTACACGCTGCACGGCAAAGGCCGCTTGTGGAAGCTGGAGGTGGACAAGACGAAGGCAACATGGCTCAAGCCGGCGGTTGAGCCGCCCGATGGCACCGCGCAACTCGCCAAGAACCTGCGCGAGGGAAAGTCGAAGCCTTCGGAACGGCAGCTCTTCGACCTCGTGCGCGGCAACGATGCGTATCTGGCCGACGCCGCCCTCACCGCACTCGCCCGCCTCGGCGCGAACTGGACGCCGGACCATGTGCGAGGGCTGGCTGCGAAGGACCGCGTGTGGGCGCTGGTGGCGTTGCGTCGAGTGGACTTGAACGAGGAGAAGTGGGTGCGCCTGCTGCTCAACGATGCCGACCCGGAAATCCGCTTCGAGTGCCTGCGCTGGATTGCCGACGCCGTGCTCACCGGCTTCAGCAAAGACGTCGAGCGGATGCTCACGCGGCCCGACCTCGACTACCGTTTCTTCGAGGCCGCGCTCGCCGCTTGGAACACGCTGCGCGGCAAGCCCGAGGCCGGCGTCACCGACGCCACCGTGCTCGTGGACCGCGTGACCGATGCCGCGACGCCCGCCCGTCTCAAGGGCTACGCGCTCCGCCTCGCGCCCGCCACGCACGCCAAGCTCACCGTTCCGCTCCTGCGCGAGTTGCTCGCCGCGAACGACCCGGTCCTCTCGCTCGAAGTCGTCCGCACGCTCGCGGCCCGAGATGCCGAGGAGGCGCGCGTGGTTCTCGCCGAAATCGCCGCCGATGAAAAGCGCCCGACGGAACTCCGCGCCGACGCCACTGCCGGTCTGGCCTCCGCGCTCACGCCGGCGCATCAGCCGTTGCTGCTGAAACTCGCCACGCACGCGAACACGGCGATTCGGAACGAGGCGCTGCGGGCCTTGCGCGCGCAGACGTTGGATACAGCGGCCAAACAGCCACTCGGAACCGTGGCGCAGCGTCATGCGGAGTCCGCCCCGCTCGTGAAGGCCGCGCTGGAGCCGGCTTCGATTGAGGCAGGCCGTCCTGCGGTGGAAGACACCGCTGCGTGGTTGAAGCGACTCGCCGCGCTGCCGGGCAAACCAGACGCCGAGGCAGGCCGCCGCATCTTCTTCCACTCGCGCGTGGCGATGTGTTCCACCTGCCACCGCCACAGCGGGCGCGGCAACGTCGTCGGACCAGACCTGAGCCTCGTCGCGCAGCAGGGCGACCAGCGGGCCATCCTGCAATCCCTGCTCGAACCGAACCGCGAGGTCGCGCCGCAGTTCTTCCCCACGCAACTGGAGCTGAAGGACGGGAGCGAGTTCACCGGCATCCTGCTGCGCTCATCGAGCGTGGATGTCTTCCGCGACCTCACCGGCAAGGAGCGCAGCTTCAAGCCCACCGACATCGTGAAGCGCGCCGAGTTGAAGACCTCGCTCATGCCAGCGGGCCTGGTCGCCTCAATCACGGACACCGAACTGCGCGACCTGCTGGCGTTTCTGACTTCGCGCGATGCGATGGCCTCGGCCAGTGCCGCCCTCCCGCAGGGCAAGCGAAAGTAACCTTGTGAGCGAACCGACTTCTACACCACCGCCGACCCGCCAGGCCTTGCTCCTCGTGGCCTTCATGTGGTTCGCCTACTTCCTGAACTACTGTGACCGGCAAGCGGTGTTCTCGATGTTCCCGGTGCTCAAGTCCGACCTCGGCTTCACGGACAATCAGCTCGGCCTCGTCGGCGCTTCGTTCCTGTGGATTTACGGCGTCGGCAGCTTCTTCGCCGGGCAGATAGGCGACAAGTTCTCCAAGCGCCGGCTCATCGTGTGGAGCCTCGCGCTGTGGAGCCTCGTCACCGTCGCGACGGGCTTTGCGAACTCGCCGAACATGGTGCTGGCGCTGCGGGCGCTCATGGGCATCTCCGAGGCGCTGTTCATGCCGGCGGCCATCGCGCTCACGGCGAACGCCTTCCCTCCCGCCACTCGCTCGCGCGCCATCGCCGCGCTGACGACGGCGCAAATCATGGGCAACGTGGGCGGCGGCTGGTTCGGCGGCTGGATGGCGCAGCAAGGCCAGTGGCGCATGGCGTTCTTCATCCTCGGCGGAGTGGGCCTGCTCTTCGCGGTGCCTTACTTTCTTTTCCTGCGCGGCGTGAGCGAGGAGGCGCAAGTGGAGACCAAGAAAAGCGGCGGCTCCAGCGCGATGGTCGGGCTGGCGCGCACGCGAACCTACTGGCTGCTCTGCGTGGTTTTCCCCGTGTTCGTCTTCGGCCTCTGGCTGCTCTATGGCTGGCTGCCGAACTTCTTGAAGGAGAAATTCGCGCTGAATCTTGCCGACGCTGCCTTCAACGCCACGGTCTTCCTCCAAGGCGCGACGCTCATCGGGATGCTCTCCGGCGGCGTGCTCGCGGACACGCTCTACCGCCGCACGAAGGCCGCGCGGCTCTGGCTCCTCACCGCGAGCCTGCTGGGCTGCGCGCCGTTCCTGCACTACCTCGGCAACAGCGACACGCTCGTCGCCACGCGCGTGGCCGCGATGGGCTTCGGCCTCTTCAGCGGCTTCTTCATGGGCAACATCTTTCCCTCCGCGTTTGAAATCGTCCCCGCCGACGCGCGGGCCTCGGCCGTGGGCGTGTTGAATCTCTTTGGCGCGGTCATCTCCGGCTTCGCGACGCTGGCCGGCGGCGCGCTGAAGCAAACGGTCGGCATCAATAACCTGCTCACCTACACGGCGCTGGCCTACGTGCTGGCCGGCCTCGCCGTCATCGTGGGCATCCGGTTCCTGTTCCATCGCGACTACGAAAGGGTCCACTGACTATGAGCTACGAACTTTTGCGGTGGCTGCGTAGCAGCCGAACAACAGTAGCCGTGGGTGAAGCGATCCGTGGCGAGCGCAACCCACGGGAAGGCGAAGCGGGTTCGCCACCGCGTAGCGGTGGAACTGCTGGATGTGTCCCGCCTGGTTCAACCGCTACGCGGTTGTCGGGCATTTGGCGCAGGTTCCGTGGGTTCCGTTCGCAAGGCGAACTTCACCCACGGCTACTATTGTTTGGCCCCGCTGGGGCCGGATGGCGCGCGCGGCGTCAAGTCCTGCGGCTTGGGGTGGCGGTTTGGCTTATCTCGTCGGCCATGTTCGCCGCCGCGCCGCTCTCCGCCGCCGACAAACCGTTCCGGGCCGGCGCGGCCGTGGTGGACATCACGCCGCTGAAGTTTCCGGTGATCGCCAATGGCGGGTTCACGGAGCGACTGGCCACGCAGGCGGTGGACCGGCTTCATGCGCGCTGTGGTTCTGGCTCGGCGAGGCCAGCGGCGCGACGGAGCGCACCGGCACGCTCGTTGCCGGCCTCGGCGGCGAATCGCTGACCAGCCAGCAGTCCAAGGACCATCGCGTGCAACTGGTGCTCAACGGCGCGGCCTCGAAGCTCGGGCTGCGCGCGGATGACTGGCACTTCGCCGTGCTGGTGCGGGACGGCAACGAGGTGCGCGTCCACTGGGATGGCGGGGAAAAGCCTGAACTCAGCGCGCTGCTGCCGCCGCAAAAGGCAAAGCAGAACCTGGTTTTCGGCCATGACTTGCAGGGCAAGCTCGATGAAATCGCCGTCTTCAATCGCGCGCTTGCGCTCGCCGAAATCGCCGCGCTGTGGAAAGTGTCCGGCATCGGCGAAGAACGCGCCAAGCAGGCCACCGCGCGGGAGCACGCGGAGCGGACGGCCGTCGAGCGCACCGCGCCGCCGAAGTTCCCGGCGGATTACGCCGCTGCTATCGCCGCGTTGAAGCCGGCCCTGCACGCGCCGCTGGATAAACAGCCGAAGGGAATGACCAGCGAGGGTGGAGTGCAGCTTTCACCGGCGACGTTCGCCGCGTTTCAGGCGGGTCGCATCCGTGGCAACGCGGACAAGCTTGGAGCGGCGTTCAGCGTCTCGCTCTGGTTTCGCAACGAAACGCCGAACGATGCCTCGCTTGTCACCGCGTATCTTTTCTCCCGCGGTCCCAATGGCAACAAGCAGGCGCCCGGCGACCATCTGGGCATCGGCGGCACCTATCGTCGTGAACTGACCGGACGGCTCATGGTCTTCAATGGCAACGCCGCCGACCAGGCCGTCGCGGGCCAGACCGTCATCCCGCCGGGAACATGGAACCACGCGGTGTTCATCCGCGATGGCAGGCGCGTGCGCGCCTATCTCAATGGCGGGGCGAAGCCGGAGATTGACGCGGAAATCGAAGCCGCCGCGCCGGGTAGCCGGGAATTTTCCCTCGGCGCCCGAAGCGACAACTTCGCGCCGCTGCGCGGGTATCTGGCGCAGTTCGCGTTGTTCGACCGCGCGCTGACGGCCGAGGAAGCGAAGCGGCTTCACGCCGCCGCCGGCCAGCCCACGGGAGTCGCGCAAGCTGCCGCCCCGCCCCGGCCCGGTCCGGCGAGTGAACCGCTGGCTCCCTTGGAGTCACTGAAGAAAATCCATGTGCCCGCCGGCTTTCGCGTCGAGCTGGTCGCCGCCGAGCCGCTCGTGCTCGACCCGGTGGCGTTCGACTGGGACGAGCGCGGGCGCTTGTGGGTCGTCGAGATGGCGGACTATCCGCTCGGCATGGATGGCAAGGGCAAGCCCGGTGGGCGCGTCCGCATCCTCGAAGATACGGACGGCGACGGGGGCTACGACAAGGCCACGCTCTTCGCCGACGGCCTAAACTTTTCCACCGGCATCATCACCTGGCGCGACGGCGCGATTGTCACCGCCGCGCCGGAGATTCTGTTTCTCAAGGACAGCAACGGCGACGGCAAGGCCGACGTGCGCGAGCCGCTGTTCCAGGGATTCTCCGAGGGCAACCAGCAGCTCCGCGTCAACGGCCTGCGGTGGGGTCTCGACAACTGGATTTACTGCGCCGCCGGCTCGCACCACGCGGGCTACGCCGCCGCGACGAAGCTCAAGTCCGGCCGCACCGGCGCGGAGTTTCAGGTGGGCAGCCGCGACTTCCGCCTCCGGCCCGACACGGGCGAGCTCGACGCGCAGAGCGGCCCCTCGCAGTTCGGCCGCAACCGCGACGACTGGGGCCGGTGGTTCGGCACCCAGAACATCCGGCCGCTCTGGCACTTCGTGCTCACCGACCATTACCTGCGCCGCAACCCGCACGTCGCCGCGCCGAACCCGACCCGGATGGTGGTCGTGCCGTTGAGTCCCAAGGTCTGGCCGGCCAGCCCGCAGGAGAAACGCTTCCACAGCTTCAGTGAGGCGGGCCACTTCACCTCCGCGTGCGCCGGGATGATTTACCGGGACGAGCTGCTCTTCGCGCGCAACGCCGAGTCGCACGCGTTCACCTGCGAGCCGTTTCACAATCTGGTTCAGCACAATGTCCTCACGGACGATGGGGTGAGCTTCGCGGCACACCGTGCGCCGGGCGAGGCGACGCGCGACTTCTTCGCGAGCGAGGACCGCTGGTGCCGTCCGGTGATGACGCGCACCGGCCCCGACGGCGCGCTCTGGGTGGCTGACATGTATCGCTACATGATTGAGCACCCGCAGTGGCTGCCGCAAAACGGCAAGGACGAGTTGCAGCCGCACTTCCGCCTCGGCGACGACCGTGGGCGCATCTATCGCGTCGTGCCCGCGAACGCCCCCGCGCGCAAGCCGCTCCGCCTCGACCGGCTCGACTCGGCGGGGCTGGTGGCCGCGCTCGATTCGCCGAATGGCTGGCAGCGCGACAAGGCGCAGCAGCTTCTCCTCTGGCGCAACGACCGCGCTGCCGTGCCGCATCTGGAAACGCTAGCGGTGAAAAGCGAGAACCCCCGCGCCCGCTTGCACGCGCTCTGTGCGCTCGATGGGCTGGGCGCGTTGCAGGCGGAACTCGTCGAGCTTGCGCTGGCCGACGCGCATCCCGGCGTCCGCGAGAACGCGTTGCGCCTCGCCGAGCCGCGCGGCACGCCGTCTGTTGCCGCCGCCGCCGCGCGGCTCGTGAGCGACGGCGATGCGAAGGTCCGCCTGCAACTCGCCTACGCGCTCGGCCAGTGGAGCGATCCGCGCGCCGGGGCCGCGCTCGGCCAGCTCGCGGTCGCCAGCCACGCGGACCATTTCCTCACCGCCGCCGTGATGAGTTCCGCCCTGCCGCACGCGCGGGCGGTGGTGGAGGTCGTCGCGAAGGCCGGCGGTTCCGCGCTGCCGGCGTTGATGGAGCCGCTGCTGAATCTTGCGCTCGGACTGAACGACCGGGTTGCCCTCGCGCGACTCGTGCAGCCGGTGCTCACCGCGTCGGGCCGCTTCACGCCGGAACAAGTCAGCGCATTTGCGCGGCTGCTCGACGCGCTGGCGCAGCGCAAGTCCTCGCTCGCGGAGTTGCGCGGCACGGGTTCGGATGAGTTGTCCCAACTCCTCGCGCACGGCGACGCGCTGCTGGCGCAGGCCCGCGAGTCCGCCACGCAAACGTCGCTGCCCGCCGCCGACCGCATCGCTGCGGCCAGCCTGTTGAGCCGCGACCCCGCGCGGCGAGTGGAGGCGAGTAACCTGCTCGCCGGTTGGCTCACGCCGCAATTCCCCGTCGACGCCCAACCGCCCGCCATCCGCGCGCTCGCGGCCACGGGCGCGGCGGATGTCCCGGCGCGCTTCGCGAAGGCGTGGCCCGCGCTCGGCCCGTCCGCGCGGCAGGTGATGCTCGACGAATGGCTCTCGCGCGAGCCGTGGGCGCTGAATCTTCTGCAACGCATCGAGAAGGAGGAACTGGGCGCGGCGGCGATTGACCCCGCGCGCCGCGCGCGGCTGTTGCGGCACGACTCCGGTCGCGTCCGCACGCTCGCGGGCAAGGTGTTCGACGCCGCCGCCACGCCGAGCCGCGCGAAGGTGGTCGAGGACTTCAGTGCGGCGCTGAAGCTGGCCGGCAACGCCGCGAAGGGGCGCGAGATTTATCTGCGCGCCTGCGCCGTGTGCCACAAGCGCGGCACGGAGGGCAAGGACGTCGGCCCCGACCTGCTCTCGGTCGTCAGCCATCCGCCGGAGAAGCTGCTCCTGAACATTCTCGACCCGAACATTGACATCCAGCCGGGCTTTCACGCCTACACCTGTGCGCTGGTCACCGGCGACGAAATCTACGGGCTCGTCGCCGCCGAGACCGGCAACAGCATCACCATGAAGCTGCCCGACGGCACGGCGCGCACCGTTGCGCGCAGTCAAATCGTCTCCCTGCGCGGCGGTAGCCTCTCGCTGATGCCCGAGGGCCTCGAAGCCGGCCTCACGAAGCAGGAGATGGCCGACCTTATCAACTTCCTGCGCACGCCGGAGCAGGGCGGGAAACGCTGAATCCGTCCGAGCGACCATCCCAGAACACGACTATGAAAATTCCCTTGCGCCTGTGCCTCACAATCCTCCTCGCCTGCGCGAGCGTCTTGCCCGCCCAAACACCGCCAGCCAGCCAGGCACCCAATCCGGGGAAGTATTCGGTTGAGCAGTTCGAGGTGCAGGCCACGCGCGGGCACAAGGCGCGAATGCGCGACGGGGTGCGCCTCTCGGTGGATGTGTTTCAGCCGAGAGCCGAGGGAAAAGTCCCCGCGATCCTGATCATCACGCCCTACAGCAACAACCCCGGCTATCAGGCGCGCGGCAGTTGGTTCGCGAAGCGGGGCTACGCGGTGGTGGTGGCGGACTCGCGCGGGCGCTTCGACTCGGAAGGCGAGTGGGATCCCTTCGATCCGGCGCACAAGCTGGATGGCCATGACCTCGTCGAGTGGCTGGCAGCGCAGCCGTGGTGCGATGGCAAGGTGGGCATGATGGGCTTGTCCTACATGGGCTGGACGCAGTGGTGGACGGCCACGCAGGCGCCGCCGTCGTTGAAGGCGATCGTGCCGGAGGTCGCGCCACCCGATCAGTTCTACAACCTGCCTTACCAAAACGGCGTGCTCGTCGGGGTGATGCTGGACTGGGCGGGGGGCGTGGCCGGGCGCGTGGCGCAGACCATTGGCCCGGGGCCTTACGGCGGATTCGGGGCCAGTGACCGGCGGCTGAACGACTACATGCAATTGCCCTATCTCAAGCTCAACGAACGACGTGGCGCGCTCGATGCCCCGTGGTTCGAGAAGTGGATTCGCGGCCACACGGCGAGCGACCCGTATTGGCGCGGCATCGCCTACCAGACGCCGCAGTCCTACGCGAAGGTCAGGGTGCCGTCACTCGCCGTGACTGGCTGGTTCGATGCCGATTTCAGCGGCTCGCCGATGAACTATCTAGCCATGAAACAGCACGGTGCGACGGACGCAGCCCGCCGGCCTCGAATGGTCGTTGGCCCGTGGCCGCACATCTTCAACCAGAACCGCAAGGTGGGCGCGTTCGACTACGGAGCCGAGGCCGTGATCAACTGGGACGGCTACGTCTGCCGCTGGTTCGATCACTGGCTCAAGGGCCTCGATAATGGCGTGATGAGCGATCCGCCGGTTCATGTCTTCGTGATGGGCCGCAACCGCTGGCACGCCGAGCAGGACTGGCCTCTGCCGCAGACCCGCTGGACGAAGTATTTTCTGCACAGCGGCGGCAAGGCGAACTCCGCCGCCGGCGATGGGCTGTTGAGCACGTCGCCACCCGCCGCGTCGGGGGCCACGCCGTTCGACACTTACACCTACGATCCCGCCAAGCCGACGCGCTCACCGTTCACCGGCGGGCATCTCGAGGACGGGGCCGCCGACACGCGCAAGTCATCGAGCGGCCCCGATGTGCTGGTCTATACCACGCCGCCGTTGGAGGAGGAGGTCGAGGTCACCGGGCCGATCACCGCCAAGCTCTACGCCGCCACCTCCGCGCGCGACACGGACTGGATGGTGCGGCTCATTGACGTGCGGCCCGATGGCTTCGCCGCGATGCTCGGCGAGGGCCTCATGCGCGCCCGGCATCGCGACCCCGCGCGTGCGGGCGCCTTCAACCCCGACCAACTCAGCGTCATCGAACCCAACCAAGTGCTCGATTACACCATCGAATTCTGGCGGGCCACGGCCAACGCCTTCGCGAAGGGCCATCGCATCCGCGTCGAGATTTCCAGCAGTTACTTCCCCTACTACCTGCGCAACCTCAACACGGGCGCGGACAACATCGGCCTGGAAACCAACTCCATCGTCGCCACGCAAAGGCTGATGCACACGGCCGCGCAATCATCCCATCTCGTCCTCCCGATCATCCCGCGGCGGTAAGCCATCGGGGAAACCACTCAAGCCCATGTCAACCAAGGCCGCCAACCTCGCCCTCGTCCGCTATTTGAGATTCATCGCCGCAGTCTTTTTCATCGCGCTGAACCACGCCGCGTTGGCGCAGGCCCCGCAGGACCTGGAGTTTCGCGCGAAGGCCGACGGCTCAATGCAGCGCTACGTCGAGCTGCTCCCGCCGGGCTTCAAGGCCGCCGAAGCGCATGACGTGCTGCTCGCCTTCCACGGGCACGGGTCGGACCGCTGGCAGTTCATCCGCGACACGCGGGGCGAGTGCCGTGGTTCGCGCGACGTCGCTGCGCGGTTCGGGATGATTTTCGTCTCGCCGGATTACCGCGCGAAGACCTCGTGGATGGGGCCAGTGGCCGAGGCGGACACGGTGCAGCTCATCGCCGAGCTGCGCCAGCGGCACAAGGTCGGGCGCGTCTTCCTCGTCGGTGGCTCAATGGGCGGGACGGCGGTGCTGACCTTCGCGGCGTTGCACCCGGAGCTGGTCGCGGGTGTGTGCAGCCTGAACGGCACGGCGAACCATGTGGAGTATGACAAATTTCAGGACGCCATCGCCGCGTCCTTCGGCGGCACGAAGGCGCAGGTGCCGGAGGAATACAAGAAGCGCAGCGCCGAGCTGTGGCCGGAGAAGTTCACGATGCCCATCTCCTTCACCACCGGCGGGACAGACACGGCTGTGCCGCCGCAGAGCGTGCTGCGGCTCGCGGAGAAGCTGAAGCAGGCCGGTCGCAAGGCCCTGCTGCTGCATCGCGAGAACGGTGGCCACGCGACGACCTACGAGGACACGACAGCGGCGCTGGAGTTCGTGCTCACGGAGGCGGGTGCCTTGTCCGCCAAGCAGCGCGAGGCTCTAGTCGAGCCGCTGCACATTTCGAGATTGAGCAATCCGGACGTGGATGTTTTTGCGGACGGCGTGCGGCACGCCCTCGAGTTTGACACGAGCTTCACGAAGGCGGACGTGCTGGCCATGGAGAGGGCCGGGAAGCGCTTCACGGAACGGCTGGCCGCCAAGCACGCACCCTGGACAAAGAAACACGGGAAGGTTGTCCGCGGCTTCCGCTCGGCCATTGACGGCTCCACTCAGCCCTACGGCGTTATCATCCCCGCCAGCTACGACGGTTCGAAGCCGGTGCGGCTCGACGTGGTCCTGCACGGCAGCTCGAAGCCCGTGGGCATGAGCGAGCTGAGGTTCATCGCGCGCTTCGACGAGGGCGACGAGGAGAAGGGCAACGCGCCGGACGTGGACTTCATCGAGCTGCATCCGCTGGGCCGCGTGGAGAACTGCTACCGCTGGGCGGGCGAGACGGATGTGTTCGAGGCCATCGAGGCGGTGTGCCGGAACTACAAGATTGACCGCGACCGCATCGTGCTGCGCGGGATGAGCATGGGTGCGTCGGGCACGTGGCATCTCGGGCTGAAGCATCCGAGCCGCTTCGTGGCGCTCGGGCCTTACTGCGGCTACGTGGACACGCATCGCTTCTCCGAGACGCCGATTCCGAACTTCATCAAGGTCGGCCCGCTGCCGGTGCATCAGGAGCGCGGCCTGCACATGCTCGACTCGATTGACTACGCCGCGAACGCCAGCGTCGTGCCCGCCATCGCGGCCATCGGCGACAAGGACGTGTTCTTCCAGTCGCACGTCCACATGAAGGAAGTCATGGCGAAGGAAGGCCTTCAGATGGTGAATCTTATCTCGCCCGGCACCGGCCACACGATTGACCCGGTGACGCATCGCGAGCAGATGCGGCGCATCGAAGACCACGTGGCGAAGGGCCTGGACCACGCGCGCAAGGAGCTGCGCTTCGTGACGTGGACGTTGAAATACAACCGCTGCCACTGGCTGGAATTACTGGCACTTGGCGAGCACTACGAGCGGGCGGAGATTGTGGCGAAGGCCGCAGACGAAGGCTCGGTGGACGTGAGCTTGGCGAAGAACATCACGCAGTTCGCGATTCACCCGCCGATGCTGATTTCGCCCAACGCGCGAGTCCGCATCGCCGGAGCGGAAGTCAGCTTGCCCAAGCGGAAGCCGGGCGAGGCGCTCGTCTTCGCTTTGGTGCAGGGCAAATGGAAATTCGCTGGCACGCGCGCGACGGTCGCGCTCACGGGCAAGCGCCCCGGCGTGCAAGGCCCGATTGACGACGCGTTCGCCGCGCCCTTCCTCTGCGTGCGCGGCACGGGCACGCCGTGGAACTCTGCCGTCGGCGCGTGGGCGGATGCGAGCTTGCGGCGATTCGGCTACGAGTGGGCGCGCTACATGAGGGGCGACTTGCCGGTGAAGAACGACATCGAAGTCACCGAGGCCGACGTGCGCACGAAGCACCTCATCCTCTTCGGCGACCCCGGCAGCAACCCGTGGATTGCGAAAGCACTGCCGAAGCTCCCGGTCACATGGACCCGCGACACGGTGAAACTCGGCGCGGAGAGCCGCGCCGCGAAGGACCACGCGCCCGTGCTCATCAACGCCAGCCCCTTCCCCAACGCGGGCGACCGCTACGTGGTTATCAACAGCGGCCACACTTTCCACGAAAAGGAGTTCGCCGCGTTCAACTACCTGCTCTTTCCGCGTCACGGCGACTGGGCGGTCATGAAGGTCGGCGCCGGTGCGGAGGTGTGGAAGCCTGGGGCGGCTGCGTTTCCCGAGGAGGCGGTGCGGGCGGGTTACTTCGATGAACAATGGAGGATTTCAACGGCGTCACGATGACCGCTTGTTCGACGTCTTCGCATTTACTAACCTCTTTCCGTCATCACCATGCCACGCATCCTCATCGCCGAGTGGAAACAGGAGGTCTCGACGTTCAACCCGGTGTTGAGCGGCTACGAGGATTTCACGATGCGGCACGGGCAGGAGATTCTGGACTATCATCGCCGCGTGCGCAGTGAGGTGGGTGGGGCGTTGAGCGTGTTCGATGCGACGCCGGGCGTGGAGCTGGTGCCGACGTGCAGCGCGCACTTCATCACCTCGGGCGGCACGCTGGGAGACATGGCGTTTCAAGCCATCGCGGGGGCAATTCTGGGAGGCATCGAAGCCGCGCCGCCGGTGGATGGCATCTACTTTTCCATGCACGGCGCGATGGCAACCGAGACCGAGGGCGACCCGGAAGGCTGGGTGCTGGCGGAGACGCGCAAGATTGTCGGTGAGCGCGTGCCCATCGTCATCTCGCTCGACCTGCACGGCATTCTGACCGACCGGATGCTGGAGCACAGCGATGCTGCCGTGGCGTTTCACACTTACCCGCATGTGGACTTCTTCAGCACGGGTGCGCGGGCGGCGAAGTTGCTGTTGCGCATCGTCGCAGGCGAGGTGAAGCCAGTGACGGTGAAAGTCACCGTGCCGGCGCTGGTGCGTGGCGATGAACTCATCACCGAAACCGGCTCCATCCGCCACGCGGTGAACGCGGCGAAGGACATCGAGCAAAGTCCCGGCGGCCTCTCGGCGGCGATGATGTGGGGCAACCCGTTCACCGACGTGCCCGCGTTGGCCTCGAACAGTTTCGTGGTGACGGACAACGACCCGGCGCGGGCGGAACGTGAGGCGCGGCGCATCGCGGATCTGTTTTGGGAGCACCACGAGAAGATGCAGGTGCCGCTCACCAGCCTGGCGGACGCGGCCCGCATCACGAAGGAGAACCAATCGGGCACCGTGGTGCTGGTGGACGCGGCAGACGCGACCAGCTCGGGCGCATCGGGTGACAGCAATGCCATCCTGCGCGAGCTGCTCGACGCCGGCTACAAGGGCACAGCGTTAATTCCCATCGTGGACCCGACTGCGGTTTCGGAGGCTTTCAGGGCGGGCGTCGGCAATTGTATGGCTGCTCACGTCGGCGGTGCCTTGGATGCAGGGCGCTTTACGCCGATGCTGATTACCGGGCCGGTGAAAATGCTGTCTGACGGATGGTTTCACAGCGAGACGACGCGCGAGCTGTGGCAGGCGGGAAGCACGGCCGTGGTGGAGGTAGACAACTTCACGCTTATCCTCACGAGTCGCGCCGTGAGCCTGTATGACCGCGCACTGTTCCTCGCGCATGGCTGCGACCCGAAGCATTTCGGCGCGGTGGTGGTGAAGTCGCCGCACTGCGAGCCGCACATGTTCAAAGCCTGGGCTGCCCGCTACGTGGACGTGGATGCGCCGGGTTCGACCAGCGCGAACCTCCGCAGCCTCGGCCACACGCAGTGCGCGCGGCCGATTTTCCCGCTGGACCCGGAGGTGAAGTTCACGCCGGTGGTGAAGGTGTTTCAGCGGGAGCGATGTCGATGATTAACTCTCGTAGCAGCCGACGTGAGGAGGCTCACTTCAACTTGAAACACGAAGCTCAGAACGCGGAAATGAGTCAGAGCCTCCTTACGTCGACTGCTACCAATTGACTATGAAGATTCGCGAAATCCGCTGCGCCGGCCTGCGCGGCGCGACCCCTGAAGGCGGCTGGAGCAATGAGCTTCGGCCTGACGATTGTGTCCACACGCTCATCGCCGTGCATACGGACGAAGGCGCGGTGGGCTTGGGCAGCGTGTTTACCAACGACGCACTCGTCCGCGCGGCGCTGGCGGTGCTGGAGCCGCTTTATCGCGGCGAGAACGCGCTGGAGCCGGAGCGTGTGAGCGAGAAGTTGAGCCAGCACATGTTCTGGCTCGGGCGGGGCGGGTCCATCACGCACGCGATCAGCGGCGTGGACATTGCGTTGTGGGACTTGCTCGGACAGGCCACGGGGCAGCCGGTGGGGCGCTTGCTCGGCGGGCGTTACCGCGAGCGCGTGCAGCCTTACGCGTCGCTGCTCATGGATCAGCCGGAGAAGTTGCGCGACCATCTGCTGCGTGTGAAGGCGCAGGGGTTCCGCGCGTTCAAGATTGGCTGGGGGCCGTTCGGTCGGCGCAACACGGCGACGGATGAGGCGATTGTCAAAGCCGCGCGCGAAGCAATCGGGCCGGACAACAAGCTCATGGTGGACGCCGGCGGCAGCGACGCCTACTGGAACAACGGCTACAAATGGGCGCTCAACACGGCGAAGATGCTCGCGGACTACGACGTGTTCTGGTTCGAGGAGGCGCTCGTGCCGGATGCGCTCGAAGACTTCGCCAAGCTCCGCGAGCATTCGCCCGTGCCCATCGCGGGCGGCGAGGTGCTTACGCGGCGGCAGGCCTTCCAGCCGTTCCTCGAAGCGCGCGCGTTCGACATCATCCAGCCGGACGTGACGAAGGTCGGCGGCATCAGCGAGGAGCGGCGCATCGCGTGGATGGCGCAGGAGCATGGTGTGCGCTTCATCCCGCACGGCTGGAACACGGCGGTCGGCCTCGCGGCGGACTTGCAACTCGCGTCCGCGTTTCCCGGCACCGACATCATTGAGTATCTGACCGGCTCGCCGTTCATTGACGAGATCACCGCCGGCGGCTGGCACCTCGACGCAGACGGGATGCTGACGATTCCGATGAAGCCCGGCCTCGGCCTTATGCTCGACCGAGATGCTTTGAAGAAATACACGCGTGGCGAGCGTTTGCTGGATTAAGCCTGCCGTCTCCACACCCTTCACTCTTCACCCCTCACGCCACACACTACCCCCATGTCCGCGCCCGCTCTCTTGCTCCGACTCGCGAATGTCACCAAGCGCTACCCCGGCGCGGCGGGCGGCGACCTGCCTGTGCTGCGCGGCCTCTCGCTCGAAGTCGCGCGCGGCGAGACTGTGGCCATCGTCGGGCCGAGTGGCTGCGGGAAGAGCACGCTGCTCAACCTCATCGGCACGCTCGACCTGCCCGACTCTGGCGAACTCATCCTCGACGGACAGCGGCTCGACACGCTGGACGAACTCGCCCTCGCTGCCACGCGCAATCGGCAAATTGGTTTCATCTTCCAGTCCCACCACCTCCTCCCGCAATGCACCGTGCTGGAAAACGTCCTCGTCCCGACGCTCGCGTCGGGTGATGCCGCCAGCCGCGCGCAGGCGATGGACCGCGCGAGGCAGCTCCTCACCCGCGTCGGCCTCGGCGAGCGGATGAACTATCGCCCCGGCCAGCTCTCCGGCGGCGAACGCCAGCGTTGCGCCGTTGTCCGCGCGCTCATCAGCCAGCCCAAGCTCCTCCTCGCCGACGAACCCACCGGCGCACTCGACCGCGCCACCGCCGATTCGCTCGCCGCGCTCCTCCTCGACCTCAACCGCGAGCAAGGCACCGCCCTCATCGTCGTCACCCACGCGCCCGAGCTGGCGAAGCGGATGGGGCGCGTGCTGGAGCTACGGGATGGACAACTCATCCCAGTCTGAGATGAACCACAGAGGCACAGAGAACTCCGAGATTGAGCCACGGATGAAACACCGCCGGAACACGGATAGAAGCCGATTTCCAATCCGTGTTTGTTCCGTGTTTCATCCGTGGCTAAAGATGCCTTCTCTGTGCCTCTGTGGTTAAACCTCCCATGACCCTCCGCACGCTCATCCTCCGCAGCCTGCGTTTCCACGCGCGGGCGCATCTCGGCGTGCTGCTGGGCGCGACGGTTGGCGCGGCGGTGCTCATCGGCGCGCTGCTGGTGGGCGACTCCGTGCGCGGCAGCCTGCGCGACATGGCGCTGGCCCGGCTCGGCAAAGTCGAGGCCGCGATGGCCACGGGCGACCGGCTGTTCCGCGCTGAACTGGCAACGAATCTCAAGGCCGCGCCCGTCCTCGCGCTGCCCGGCACGGCGAACTCCGCCGATGGCTCGCGGCGCGCGAACCGCGTTCACGTCCTCGGCGTGGATGAGAATTTCTGGAAGCTGGCGGCCAAGGCCCCGGCCTTCACCAACGTCCCGGCAGACTCCGTCGTGCTGAACCAGCCGCTGGCCGAGCAGCTTGCCGCCAAGCCCGGCGACGAGGTGCTGCTGCGCGTCAGCAAAGTCTCCGCGCTCTCGCAGGACGTGGCGCTCACCACGCGCGACGGGCAGACCGTGGCGTTGCGGCTGCGCGTCCACGCGGTCGTCGGGGCCGGGGAACTGGGGCGCTTTAGTTTACAGGCGAACCAAGTCGCGCCGTTCAATGCGTTCGTTCCCTTGCCTTTGCTTCAAAGCAAATCAGCGGCCGACAGCAAGGCTAACTTGGCGATTTTTCAAGACTACGTCTTCTCCCCAATTCACACCACCGGGCCTGTGCCAACAGTTGTTCAGGCACTGGGGATGGAATTGTTTCACAATTGGTCTCTTCCTGACGCCCAACTCTCCCTCTGCCCCCTCACCAACTCCCCCGCCCTCGAGCTCCGCAGCGACCGCATCTTCCTCGACCCGCCCGCCGTCCGCGCCGCGCTGGCGGTGGACACCAACGCGCAGCCCGTCCTCACCTACCTCGCCACGCTGTTGCGCGCGGGCACCAACGCCACCGCCTACCCGATGGTCACCGCCGCCGGTGCGCCGCTCGTGCCTGCGGACTTGCGCGATGACGAGGTCGTCGTGAACCAGTGGCTCGCGGACCAGTTGCAGCTCAAGCCCGGCGGCGAGTTGGAGCTGTCCTACTTCCTGCCCGACTCCGGCGCGCGGCTCACCGAGGCCACGAACCGCTTCCGCGTCCGCTCCATCGTGCCGATGCAGATGCCGTGGGCCGACCGCACGTTGATGCCGGACTTCCCCGGCATCGCGAGCGCCGAGCGCATCGGCGACTGGGAGGCCGGCTTTCCGCTCACGCACCGCAAGCTCGTGGACGACCCGTATTGGAAGCAATGGCGCGGCACGCCAAAAGCCTTCGTGAGCCTGAGCGCCGGGCGCAAGATGTGGGGGAACCGGTTTGGAGACACGACGGCGGTGCGCTTTCCCGTCGAAGGGGAGCGCGGACGCCCACGTCCGCAGCCCGCCGATGCGGACGTGGGCGTCCGCGCTCCAATCGCGAGTGCGTCCGCGCGGGCTACCTCGGACGCCCCGGCCCCCTCACCCCGGCCCTCTCCCCCGGTGGGGGAGAGGGAGAAGACGGCGGACGCGCGCCCGGCTGGTGCGGACCAATCGAGCCTGTCCAGCACGACCGCCGCGTCCAAATCACCCACCGCGAATCCCCTCTCCCCCACCGGGGGAGAGGGCCAGGGTGAGGGGGCACGGCGCGTCCCTGCATCAACCGCCGCCACCCCTCAGCCGAGCGCAGCCCAATCGGAAATCGAGCGGGCTTTGCTCACCGCCCTCAAGCCCGCCGACTTCGGCCTGGTCTTCCAGCCCGTGCGCGAGCAGGCGCTCAAGGCAAGCCGCGAGGGGCAGGACTTCGGCGGGTTGTTCATCGGGTTCAGCTTTTTCCTCATCGTGGCGGCGTGTGTGCTGGTGGCGTTGCTGTTCCAGTTCGGCGTCGAGCAGCGCGCGAAGGAAGTCGGCACGCTGCTGGCGCTGGGCTTCACGCCCAAGCAGGTGCGGCGGCTCCTGCTCGGCGAGGGCGCGGGCCTTGCCGTGCTGGGCGCGGCGCTCGGGGCGGTCGGCGCGGTCTGGTATGCGCGCGCGATGTTGCACGGCCTCTCGACCGTCTGGCGCGACGCCGTGGGCACGAGCGACCTGAGCTTCCACGCGGAGCCGGCCACGCTGGCGGGCGGCTTCGTGGGTGCGGTGGCGGTGGCGGTGTTTAGCCTGTGGCTGGCGCTGCGGAAACAGGTAAGGCAACCGGCGCGGGTGCTGTTGGCGGGGGGTGGGGAGGAAGTGAGCAGTAATCAGTTTTCAGTAATCAGTGGTCAGGCGGCGAAAGGGAGCCGTGAAGTTGCAGCGGCTGGTCTCCCTCACCCTAGCCCTCTCCCGCTGGGAGAGGGGACGGCCTCGGCAACCGCTTTAAATTCGGACGCGTCCGGCTCTGACCCAGCGAAAAGCGCGCCCGGCCCCAGCCCAGCGCGGACTGCGTCGCTCCCTCTCCCAGCGGGAGAGGGCCGGGGTGAGGGGGAAAGCGTTGTTCAACCCACCGTTGCTGTTAATCCCACGGACGCGCGCCCGAAATCCATTCTCCTCAGTCTCAGCTCTCTCCTTCTCGCCCTCGCGCTTCTCGGCTGGGCGTTGGCCACGGGGCAGACGGCGAATGCGGGGGCGTTCTTTGGCGCGGGGGCGTTGCTGCTCGTCGCGGCGCTGGCGGGCACGGCGGCGTTGCTCACGCGGCTGGAGCGGAGCGAGGCGGCGGCGGTGCTGACGGTCGCGAGCCTCGGCATCCGCAACACCACGCGTCGCCGCTCGCGCAGCCTCGCGACGGCCACGATGCTCGCGTGCGGCAGCTTCCTCGTGCTGTCCATCGGCGTGTTCAGGCTGGACGAAAACGTGAACGCGACCAAGCGCAGCTCCGGCACCGGCGGCTTCGCGCTGCTGGGCGAGAGCACGCTGCCGGTGGTGCAGGACTTGAACACGAAGGCGGGGCGTGAGGCGCTGGGCTTGGACGAGAAGACGCTCGAAGGCGTGAGCGTGGTGCCCTTCCGCGTGCGCGATGGCGATGACGCAAGCTGCCTGAACTTGAACCGCGCGCAGAAGCCGAGGCTGCTTGGCGTGAGTCCGGAGTGGCTGGCGAAGCGGAAGGCGTTTGAGTTCGCGGCGGTGGCGAAGGGTTTGGCAAAGGAGGACGGATGGAAGTTGTTAAGCGGGTTTTCGACCGGAGGCGCCCTTTCCCCTCACCCTAACCCTCTCCCTCGGGGAGAGGGGACAGCCACGAATGCGCCCGGTGTCTCTGGGCTTTCCGTCCCTGCGTCCGCGATTGCTGATACGTCCACGCCCGGCCCGGCCAGCCCAACGCAGCCGAAGTCCCTCCCTCTCCCCAAGGGAGAGGGCCGGGGTGAGGGGAAAGGGAGCGCACCTTCTCCGACCACCGTCACATCCGCCCCAAACGCCACGAAGCAAAACCCCATTCCCCAGACGCTAGACGCTAGACCCTCTTCTCCCGCTGATGAGCCTATCCCCGCCATCGCCGACCAGAACTCCATCCTCTGGGCGATGGGCAAGAAGGTCGGCGACATCATCGAGTATCCCGAGCCGGACGAGCGTGGGCGGCCGGTGCGGTTGCGGCTCGTGGGCGCGGTGGCGAACTCCATCCTGCAAGGCAACCTCATCATCGCGGAGGACGAGTTCACCGCGCGCTTCCCGAGCGAGGCCGGCTACCGCTACTTCCTCGTGGACGCGCCGACCAACCGCGTCGCCGACGTGTCCGCCACACTCACACGCGCGCTGCGCGACTTCGGCCTCGAACTCACGCCTGCGACGCGGCGCATGGCGCAGCTCAACGCGGTGCAGAACACTTACCTCGGCACGTTCCAAATCCTCGGCGGCCTCGGCCTGCTGCTCGGCAGCGCGGGCCTCGGCGTGGTGGTGCTGCGAAATGTTTTGGAGCGACGCGGCGAACTGGCACTACTGCTCGCGCTGGGCTTCCGCGCGAAGGCGCTGCGGTGGCTGGTGTTGAGCGAGCACGCGGCGTTGCTGTTGCTGGGTTTGTTGAGCGGTGTGGTGGCGGCGGGCGTGGCGGTGCTGCCGTCGGTCCTGGGTGCGGGGGATTTACCCATCGGTGCGCTGGCGCTCACGCTCGGCGGCGTGCTGGTGAG